>Ga0185299_10000915_pt1 | contig 67847 bp, 70 predicted proteins | sample PaiPotPPA55metaG_FD_128002 | JGI IMG/M metagenome (GOLD analysis project Ga0185299, IMG submission 128002) | Iron sulfur acid spring bacterial and archeal communities from Banff, Canada, to study Microbial Dark Matter (Phase II) - Paint Pots PPA... ... | reverse complement strand
TGTGGCAGAAACTGGACCAGGCGTTGCGCTGCATCAAAGGAGTAGCGGATCGCACGGTGGCGTGGGTGATGGCGGAAATGCCGGAAATCGGGACGCTATCGAACAAAGCAGTTTCCAAACTGGCCGGTCTGGCACCTTTGGCTGACAATAGCGGAAAAAGAGAAGGCAAACGCATGGTGCGCGGGGGACGTCGCCACGTGCGGGCTATTCTATTTGTGGTGGCCAGCGTGGTACGGCGTCACGATTCGGACTTTAGCGCTTTTCATCAACGACTAAGTGCTGCGGGAAAGCCTCTAAAAGTAATTCGCATTGCCTTGGCACATAAACTTCTGGTGCGACTTAACGCTAAAGCGCGCGACGCACGTCAAGCCTTCGCAGCAGCGAGCTCCTGCCAAAATGCTTGACCAACCAGTCAGTCGCTCCACTACGCAGGCCGACTCGTTCGCGGACGAACGAGGGGAAAAAGCGTCGGCCTGCTCCGGTCGGAATGACCGTTGGTAGAGGTGTGGCAATGAGTGCGTCTGGTTAAATCGCTAAGCAACCGATTGGCGTTCGCCAGATTTAGATGCGGATGGTGCCTTCGAAAACTTTTACGGCGGCGCCGCTGCAACGTGGCACGAGTTTCTTCCCCGTTTGTGAGACTTCCACTTCGATTTGGCTGGGCCTGCCCATCTCCACGCCCTGCTGTATGTACAGCGTTTGCGCCGGCGCCAACTTGCCATTTTGTACCAGATAGGCGGCGAGCGAACCGGCCGCGGAACCGGTGGCGGGATCTTCATAAATTTCCCAGGGAAGCATGCCGCGCGCGGAGACTTTATTTGTGCCGTTCAGCGCGAAGCAATACGTCATGATGCCGTTTTTACCTTCGAAACGGCGCAGGTCATCGACGTTCATATTGATGCGGCCTAGTGCGGCGCGATTGCGGAAGGGAACCATCAAGTTTGAGACACCGGTAGAAACATACTGCGGCTCCAACTCGGAGTGGAAGTCGGAAACAGAAACTCCCAGAGCAGCGGCCAGCTCCTTTTTATTAATTTTGATGGAGTGAAAAACCGCGGGAGTCTGCGTCATGGTGACGCGCTGCGGACGGCCATCTTTGAAGCGAATCTCCACGGGCAGCACGCCTGCACCGGTTTGCTGCATGATGTGCACTCCGCCTTCCTGGGCAGGAACGACGCCGAGTTCAGCGAGCAGGAACCAAGTGCCGACGACGGGATGACCTGCGAGCTTTAACTCTTCCTTGGTGGTAAAAATTCGTAAGCGGGCCAGGGCACGATCATCGGTGGGCTTTTGCACGAAAACGGTTTCGGAAAGATTCATCTCGCGCGCGATAGCTTGCATCGTGTCGTTCGAAAGGCCGTCGCCGTCGGTAACCACCGCGAGCGGATTGCCCTCAAAGCGCTTGGTGGTGAAAACATCCAGAGTGTGAAAGCGTCGTTCCATAAAGTTTTATGCGGGCCTGATGCGGATGATCAGATGCTTTCGAGGCGCGCGACAGTCCTTTCATTAGTAACATTTCCCGTGTTGAGGGTGGATTTTGGTTCGATGAGCACGAGGTGAACTTCTTCATCGGCCACCGGCTTATGTTCCACTTTGCGAGGGACGATGACAAATTCACCTTCGCGGATAATGGATTCGTGATCGCGGAATTTCATGCGCAGCGTCCCTTTTACCACGAGGAAAAGCTCGTCTTCGTGCTCATGATGATGCCAGATGAATTCGCCTTTCAGTTTAACAACCTTTACGTAGCAATCGTTTACCTCGCCGATAATATGCGGCTGATAGTATTCGGAGAATAATGCAAATTTCTGTTGCAAGTTGACGGTTTCCATGGTGGCTCCTATAGGTGCTGAACGATGTGGGTAACGGCAGCGAGTACCTGGCTGGTGGTCTCGCGCTGGGAAGTTTCCGAATACACGCGCAGCAAATTTTCGGTGCCTGAAGCGCGCACCATAACCCAACCGATATCGCCGAGATAAACTTTTACGCCATCCATGTTTTCGCGGTGAGTGATAGGCCATTCCAGGATGCGCGTAAACGCGGAATCGGAAAAGCGTGCGATGGCTTTTTGTTTTTGCTCCGGCTGAACATCGAGATCGACACGGCCGTAGTGATATTCGCCAAATTCGGAGTGCAACGCGGCCAACAACTGGCCTAGAGATTTGCCGTGCCAGGCCATCAATTCCGCGAGAAACAAGGCCGAAACAGTGGCATCACGTTCAGGAAGATAAAGACTGGTGCCGAAGCCGCCGCTCTCTTCACCGCCCGCCAAAATATTGCGCTCCAGCATAAGCTCGCAAATATATTTGAAGCCGATGGGAACTTCGTGAAGGGTGCGGCCAAATTTGGCGGCGATTTTATCGATCAGCTTGGTTACGGAAAAGGTTTTGGCGATATCGCCGGGGAGATTGCGCGTGCCGGCCAGGTGCCAGACCAGCAAAGCGAAAAGCTGATGGGGGTTGAGGAAGGAGCCGTCGCGATCGATGGCGCCGATGCGATCGCCGTCACCATCGGCGCAGAATCCGGCATCATATTTGCCAGCGAGCACAGCATCGCGCAACGGTTGGACGTGCGGCTCGATGGGCTCGGGGTGCGCGCCGCCGAAGCGTGGGTCGTGCGTTCCGCGAATTTCGTCGCAGCGAATGTTGTTGCGTGTGAAAAGCTCGCGCAGCAGGCCTGCGGACGAGCCGTGCATGGGGTCAGCGACGAAACGGAAATTAGCTTTTCGCAAGCGATCCCAATCGACGAGCTCTTCGAGTGCATCGAGATATGGGGCGCGAGGGTCGAGGGCATGCTGTAAATCTTTGCGCGGCGGAAGCGCTGGAGTGCCGCGATCCTGAGCGACGGCTAATTCGTGTTTTCGATCTGCCACGATGGAGGGAAGGGCGCTGCTGCCGTAGCTCGCTTTATATTTAATTCCGTTCCACCGATAAGGATTGTGGCTGGCGGTGACGACGATTCCGCCAGCGGCGTGTCGTTGGCGAACCAGCAGCGAGACGGCGGGAGTGGGGCAGGGCTTGTCGGTCAACCAGACCGGCGTGCCGCTTGCGGTGATGACGTCGGAGACTGCTTTTGCGACAGTATCGGAAGCAAAGCGATGGTCGTAGCCGATGATCACGCCTTTGCGCGCGTCCTCGGAACGAATAACGTAGCGGGCGATGGCGTTCGCGACGATGCGCGCGTTCGCAAAAGTGAAATCTTCGGCAATGATGGCGCGCCAGCCATCGGTGCCAAATTTAATTTGCGCCGGGCTGTAGTGAGCTACAGGTTGCAGTTGTTGCACGGTCATACCGCCGAGAAGTATACGCGACGGTGGAGGAGCCAAAAGAGCCGCATTGGCGTCCTTACAGCAGGTCCTTTCGGCCGCGTTCCTCGAGCCATTTCACGATTTTGCCGACGTCCTGGGAGCGATGGCGCGGGCATATTAACAGGGCGTCAGCAGTTTCGACCACGACCAGATCGCGTACGCCGATAGCGGCGACGAATTTTGTGGGGCTCCAGATAAAATTGCCTTCCGCTTCGAGCATGTGGCCGGCGCCGGCGAGGACATTTTGATGCGTGGCGCTTGAGGATTGTTCGTGAACCGCGGTCCAGGAGCCGATATCGCTCCAGCCGATGTCGGCGGGAATCATGAACACGCGGGAGGGGCCTTTTTCGCGAGTGGCGGGTTCGAGAATGGCGTAGTCGACGGCGATATTTTCGAGGCGCGGATAGATGGAGCGAAGTTTGCTTTCGTATTTGCGCGTGCCGATGGTAGCGGCGAGAGTTTCCAGTGCCGCGTAAGTGTTGGGCAAATAATTTTTTAGCGAATCCAGAAAGGTGGAGACACGCCAGAAAAACATTCCGGCGTTCCAGCGGTAATTGCCAGAGGCGACATACTTTTTTGCCAACGGCAAATCCGGCTTCTCCTTGAATGCTTGAACGGGGAAGACCGGAAAAGGCATAGTCGAAGCAGGCTTGAGAGCGCACTGGATATAGCCGAAACCAGTTTCGGGCCGGCTGGGCGGAATGCCGAGGACGACCATGCAGCCGGGTTCGCGCGCAACCTTCAGCGCCAACTGGGCGATCTTTGCGTATTTTTTTGGCTGTGCGATGTAGAGATCGGCGGGCAGCACGGCCATTAAAGCGTCGCCGCCTTGCCTGTGACGAATGTGCACGGCAGCAAGCGCGATGGCCGCGGCAGTGCTGCGCCCGACAGGCTCGGCGAGAATGTGTTTACGGGCGGATGCGGGCAAGTGCTTGCGAACGGATGCGGATTGTTCCGCGTTGGTGACCGTCCAGATGCGGTCAGCGGGAATAAATGGCTTCAGGCGGGCGGCGGTTTGCTGCAGCATGGAATCTGCGCCGATGATGTTGAGGAGTTGCTTGGGCGTGCGGGTACGGCTGCGCGGCCAGAAGCGAGTTCCGCGGCCTCCGGCGAGGATTACAGCGTGCGCGGTGAGTTTTTCTGCGGCCATGAGCGGGTCAGGTGAATAACACTTGTTTGAGCGCGGAATTCGGCATGCCAATGCGCGAAAGTTTGTCGCGAATTTTGCTGATGACCGGCACGTACGTGCACAAAATGGACGTAGGGCTCTGGGGAACCATGGAAAATTCGCCAAGGTTCGCGGGAATGAAAAAGCACTCGCCTTGCCTGTAGGAGCAAGAGCCGTCGGTCCATTGAATAGAGCCGCGACCGGCGAGCACTACTAATAATTCGAAGTGGGCAGGATCAGAGTTTGCGTGGTACTGCGCAGAAAAGTCCCATCGTTCGGTCGCGAAGTACGGGCAGGCTACAAGTAAAGACTTTTTCGCGCCGTTGGCGGAGGGCAATGGAGCTGGCGTGACTTTTCCACCTTTTCGATGAGCAAAATCGATGACGGCCATGCCTTTTTCAATGTGCAGGTCGCGCGGATTGCCCTTTGCGTCGACGCGATGGAAGTCGTAGAGGCGATAAGTGAGGTCGGAATTTTGTTGCACTTCGCAGAGGATCATTCCGGCGCCAATGGTGTGCGGCGTTCCGGAAGGAACGTAAAAGGTATCGCCAGGTGAGACTGGCAGGCGCTCAAAAAAACTTTCCAGGCCGCCATTTTGTATAGCTGACTGAAACTTCCCTTGATCGACTTCAGGGACTAAGCCGAGCAAAAGTGTGGCGCCCGGTTCCGCGGAGACAACGTGCCACATTTCGGTTTTGCCGACCGCGCCGAGGGCTTCATTTTGCCTTGCGTAGGCGTCATCCGGATGGACCTGGATGGAAAGCTGATCGGTGGGGAAAAGGAATTTCACGAGAAGCGGAAATTCGCGCGGGGTTTGTTGAGATTTGAAGTCGATACCACGCCATTGGGGCGGCATTTTCTGCCAAGCCTGATTGAGAGGGCCTGATAAAGGGCCCGTTTCGATCTTAGATTCGGGTCCGGTGAGCCAGGCTTCGCCTATGGGTTCAGGGAGATTCGTCTTTTCAGGGTAGATCGGCGCAAGCGTACACGCGCCCCAGATGCGAGGCATAAATCGCGGTTCAATGCGCGTGGGTTCGGGCCGCACGGACTAAGTGGCGGCTTCAGCGCGCGAGAAAAAACGACCCAGGCGGCGCAATCCTTCGTCGATACGCTCGATGGAGGTGGCATAAGAAAGGCGGAGATAGCCGGGCGCGCCGAAGGCTTCTCCCGGAACGACCGCGACCTGAACTTTATCGAGCAACAGCTGGGTGATCTCGGTGCAGGATTTGGCCAGCGCATTATTTCCGTGGAGGTGCGCAGAAATATTTGGAAAGGCGTAAAACGCGCCGCCGGGATCTTCGCAGGTGACGCCGGGAATGGCCCTTAAACCATCTACTATACGCCGGCGGCGCCGCGCATATTCGGCGAGCATTACGGGAACGGAATCCATCGAGCCGCGCATGGCTTCAAGAGCGGCATATTGCGCGATGGAAGTGGGGTTGGAAGTGGATTGGCTTTGCAACTTGATGGAGGCTTGCACCAGCGGTTCGGGGGCGAGCGTGTAGCCGATGCGCCAGCCGGTCATGGCAAAAGTTTTGGACATCGAGCCGATGATGATGACGTGATCTTTCGCACCAGCAGCGCTGGCGATGGAGTATGGTTTGTGCGGCTCATAGGTGAAGTGCGAATAACATTCGTCGCTCATCAGCCAGATTTCATGTTTTTTGCAAAGTGCGAGGATGTGTTCGAATTCTTCGGGGGGCACGACGCCGCCACAGGGATTACTCGGTGAGTTTAGAAACAGCATGCGGGTTTTAGGCGTGATGGCTTTTTCGATGGCGGCGGCCTTTACGGCGAAGCCATCTTCCGATTCGGCTTGCACGAAGACGGGCGTGCCGCCAGCGTATTTCACGATGTCCGGATAGCTGACCCAGTAGGGCGCGGGGATAATTACTTCGTCGCCGTTTTGAATCAGCAAGCTTACGAGATTAAAAATGGAGTGCTTCCCGCCAACGTTGACGACGCATTCTTTTGCTTCGTAAGGGGAGCCCAGTTCGCGCTTGTGCCAGGCACAGATTGCTTCGCGGAGAGGCATGATGCCGGCCGTAGAGGTGTACTTGGTTTTGTTTTCGTCGATGGCTTTGATGGCAGCTTTTTTGATGTGGTCAGGCGTAGGGAAGTCGGGCTCGCCGGGACCGAAGTCGGCGACATCCACGCCACGGGCTTTCAACTTGTCGGCTTCCGCAATGACTGCGGCGGTGGGAGAGATTTGAATGCGGTTGATGCGGTCCGTTAACTGGACTTTTTCTCTGGTGGTGGGTGATGCAGCCATGGATGAATCTCCTCTTTGAACGGTCAGCGCCATGATGGCGCCCTGCTTAAAAGATTTTAGCGCGCAACTTCTGTTCCACAACCGCTGGCACCAGGTCGGTCAGCGGTCCGCCAAGTTGCGCAATTTCGCGCACTAATTTTGCGCTGAGATAACTGTACGGTTCGCCGGGCAACATGAAAACAGTTTCGAGGCGGGGCTCGAGTTTGCGGTTCATCAGGGCCATCTGCAATTCGTATTCGTAATCGGAGACGGCACGAATGCCGCGCAGGATTACGCCTGCGCCACGCTTGCGCGCGTAATCCACCAGCAGGCCCTTGAAAACGTCGACTTCCACGGCGGGCCACTGTTTGGTGACCTCGTGCAGCATTTCGACGCGTTCGGGCACGGTGAAAAGCGGCTGCTTGTCGACATTTTGCAGCACCGCGACGATGACCAGGTCGAACATCTTCTCGCCACGCTCGATCAAGTCGAGGTGGCCGTTAGTGACGGGATCGAATGAGCCCGGATAGATAGCTACAGAGGTCTTCATTTTGTTTTTGTCGAGCGCCACAGAATGCAATTATTCTAACTCACCCGTGATTTGCGGGACAGGCAAAGGTGGGCGGGGCCAGGAAAAGCGCTGCGCGAGGGGCTTGATTGTGCCAGTATGCAGTGCGCGAAACATGGCTATGGAAGCGGCGAGATTATTGACGGAGAGGGCGGCACAATAATGAGGAAGTCGCACGTTTGGTTGAGGGGATTAAGTCTGATGATATTGAGCGCGTCGCTTCACGGGCCGTCGCGGGCGCAGGATACGCAGGCGTCGAATATGCAGACGTTGATGCCGGGGCTGAATCTCATGCCTGTTCCTGCAAAGGTTCAGGTAGGAAGCGGCGGCCTGAAGATTGACGCGGGATTTACCGTGGCGATTACGGAGCGCACTGACGCGCGACTGACGAGCGCGGCGGAGCGATTTGTTGAGCGATTGGCGAAACAAACCGGGCTTCTGCTGCCGATGAAGCCGGCGAACGGGACGAAAGCGACACTAGTAGTCCGCACTGACCACGACAGCAAGCCCGTTCAGGAACTTGGCGAAGACGAGTCCTACGTCCTCGAAGTGACGTCGAGTGGGGCGAACATTACGGCGGCGACCGATCTTGGCGCGCTCCATGGATTGCAGACTTTTTTGCAATTAGTGAGTGTTTCGCCGGACGGATTTGTGGCGCCAGCGGTAACTATCAAGGATACGCCTCGCTTTCCCTGGCGCGGATTGATGATTGATGCGGCCCGGCATTTTATTCCTCTGGAAGTATTGCGCAGAAATATTGATGGCATGGAAGCCGTGAAGATGAACGTATTTCACTGGCATCTTTCGGAAAATCAGGGCTTCCGGGTGGAGAGCAGGAAATTTCCGAAGCTGCACAAGATGGGTTCGGATGGGTTGTACTACACGCAGGATGAAATTCGTGGGTTGATTGCGTATGCGCGGGAGCGCGGGGTTCGGGTGGTGCCGGAGTTCGACCTTCCGGGGCATAGCACAGCGTGGTTCGTGGGCCATCCGGAATTCGCAAGCGGGCCTGGACCTTTTACGATCGAACGTAAATGGGGAGTGTTCGATCCAGCATTCGATCCGACCAATGAGAAAGTTTACAAATTCCTCGACGAATTTATAGGGGAGATGTCCAAACTTTTCCCGGACCATTTTTTTCACGTGGGTGGCGACGAGGTGAATGGTAAGCAGTGGGATGCCAATCCAAAAATTCAGGAGTTTATTCGCGCGCATGATTTGAAAGGTAACGCCGGGTTGCAGCTTTATTTCAATAAAAAACTGCAAGGCATCGTGAGCAAGCACGGCAAGAGCATGGTGGGCTGGGATGAGGTGCTGGACCCCACGCTGCCGAAAGATATCGTTATCCAGTCGTGGCGCGGGCAGGCTTCGTTGGCGGAAGCGGCGAAGCAGGGCTACCGCGGGATTCTTTCGAATGGCTATTACCTGGACCTGGGGTGGAGCGCGGCGCGGCATTATGCGGTTGATCCGATGGGCGATGCGGCGGCGGGGCTTTCTGCGGAAGAGAAACAGCGCATTCTGGGCGCGGAATCGTGCATGTGGTCGGAATACGTGAACGCGGAAAATATCGATTCGCGCATCTGGCCGCGCAATGCGGCGATTGCGGAGCGGTTGTGGTCACCGCAGGAAGTGCGCGACCCGGCTTGGATGTATGCGCGGATGCATGTGCTGAGCGCGCAACTGGAATGGCTGGGACTTACACATCAGCACAATTACTTGCGCTCGCTGCGTCGCATTGCGGGGCCGGCAACCTCGGAGGAATTTAACGCACTGAAAACTTTGGCGGATGTGGTGGAGCCGGTTAAAGATTATGGGCGCGAAGAAACGGCTGCGGGACCGGCTACGAGTGATACGCCATTGAATCGGGTGGTGGACGCGATTCCGCTGGAGAGTAGAGCGGGGCGAGAGTTCAACGAGATGGTGGATAAATATGTGGCTTCCAGTTGCCATGACGCAACGCTCGCGGCGCAATTGCGCGCGCAATTAATTTTGTGGCGCGACAATAACGCGAAGTTGCCGCCGCTGATGCAGCGATCGTTCCTGGTGAAGGAAGTTGCGGGCGCGTCGCAGGATTTAGCGGCCGTAGCGGCTGCAGGATTAGCAGCGCTTGATGCGCTGGAGCATGGCGGCAACACTGATGAGGCTTGGAAAGCGCAGCAGAGCGCGGTGGTACAGCAGGCGCAAAAGCCAAAGGGACAATTGCTGCTGATGCCCGCGCCCGCAATGCAAAAATTGATCGACGCGGCTTCGGTTGGCGGGAGTTGCGCCGCGCCAAAACAATGATTCAAGTGCTGAGTGGATTTTTGGTAGCGCTAACGGGAATCGAACCCGTATTTCGGCCGGCTCTATCGTTCGCCTAAAGCAACGTGACGCGAAGACGGGCCAAGTGCGGGACTCAAAATACTGGTACATACTCTATTACCAGGAAGGACGCCAGGTCGCGAGAACACCAAGACGGACAATTATCAAGCTGCGCACGACATGTTGGTCTCCAGGCGGAGGGATTCGACCGAGGGGAGACAACCCGTCTCTGACGTTCGCAAGCTCCGCTACGAAGACCAACGCGACACGTACATTGAGGCCTTGAAGCTCGGCGGGAAGCAATCCCTTTACCGGCGAAACACTGAATCGGATCAGGTTGAATACACGTTTCGCGGCCTAGACAACTTCGATAAGTTTTTCAAGGGCATGTCCGCTTCGCTCATCACCACAGATAAAATTAGAGACTATATCCGCTGGCGGCAGAGAGAAGGGAACTCCGACCCGACCATTCGCCGCCAACTCGTTCACCTTCGCGCTATGTTCAAACTCGCGCATAAAGAGCAGAAACTTTTTACGATGCCGTACTTCCCGATGCCGAAGGATTCGGAAGCTGCCGGACAATACATCGACCCAGCGAAGTTCGCCGAACTGCTTGAACATCTCCCGGCGAACCTTCACGCGTTCTTCAAATTTCTTTATCACACTGGCTGTCGACTCGGAGCTGCGAAACAAATTACTTGGCCGATGGTAAGCAAGGACGGCACGGTTATCGAAGTACCTGCCGGGATCATGAAAGCGCACAGGCCGCTCACCATTGTGTTGGCTGGTCACGGTCTAGAGCCAGTTGCGGCGGAGCTGCGCAAATTATTCCGGCGCAACGATGACGCGATATTTATACGGTGAATTATCGATCTGAATGGCACAAGGCCTGCGACAAGGTCGGTCTTGGCGTGCGCGATCCCAAGACCCGAACCTTCGATGGGGTGCGGATACACGATCTGCGATGCAGTGCGGCGATCAATTTGGTGGATGCGGGTGTTTCAGAAGATATGGTTATGAAGATCGGTGGGTGGAAGACGAAAGCGATGTTCTCGCGGTACAACGTGGCGAACAAAGACCGGCTGCGTGCGGCAATGGAGAAAGGTGGACGTCACGTCGAGAAACTGGGAAAGGTTGTTGAACAGGGCGGTACACGGTAAGATTGTTTCCGTGGCGCTATGGTGCAACGGTTAGCACGTAGCCCTTTCAAGGCTAAAATACGGGTTCGATTCCCGTTAGCGCTACCACTTCACGCTGCAGCCACTGTTTTGTTCCTGTCAACCCAAGCGTCCAAATCGCATCGGTCAACGGTATAAAGTCTACGCTTCCCGTTTCCTTTCAGCACCACCGGTATCTTCTGGGCTTTGATCATTTCGTATATCAGGTCCACCGACCTCCTGGGAGAACTGGGTCATATCGTCAGTGTCGTTCTCTTTCTGGCCAGGGTGGAAGTCTTGCATCGAGTCGATGATGATGAACGGCTTGACGGTTCGGCACAGGGCAAGAAGTTCCTCGTCCGTAATCGAGGGCGCGGCGGGGCTGGTGAATCTGCCCAACAACCTGACATTCTTTTTGTCCCGTAAATCTCCAACAAGATAGCGTCGAAGAGATACGGTGCTCTGACTATTCTCACGGTCTAACACCAAGACCGGATATCGCTGTGCTATGCGACCTACGAATGTGCCGCCGCCAGAGATAGCATCGGCGATGAAGTACGTCATATACGATTTGAATGAGCCGAAGTCCCCGGTCATCATCGTTGTCTCGCCCTTTACGATAAGACCTGGCAGAACCCACTCCATTGGCGTGTCCGCGATAGCACTGCTGACCGGAGCTTGCCGCTAGCAGAGCGTGAAATCGATTCTGAAAAACTCCCTCGACCAACAACCACTCAGCACATCACCTTCGCTTCCTCCTCCTCCAGCGCACGACAACATTCGTGGCGCTGAGTATTTCGAGTAAGGAGGAGAGCAGACCATGCTGCAACAACCGATGATGGAAAAACTCCATGCTCTCAAGCTCCAAGGATTGCTCGAAGCCTTGGAGCGACAGGAACTAGACGAGGCACGGGAGTTGAGCTTTCTAGATCGCTTGGCACTGCTGATCGATCAGCAGTGGAACTGGCGACAGAACCAGGCTCTCGCGCGGCGAGTTCGCACCTCTCGTCTGAAGGGCGCCGCTTGTGTGCAAAATATCGACTACCGAGCCGAGCGAGGACTCAGTAAGAGTGTGATTCGTGCATTGGCTCAGGACTCTGCCTGGGTGAAAAACCACGAACACATTTTCGTGCTTGGTCCAACGGGAGTGGGCAAGAGCTATGTCGCTTCAGCACTGGCACAAAAAGCTTGTCGGGATGGTTACGCGGTCTACTGCACCAGAACCGCGGCGCTGTTCCGGGATCTGAACCTGGCACGGGCCGACGGCAGTCTGCGGCAACTGCTGAAGCGGCTCAACCGCATCGATGTTCTGGTGATCGATGACTGGGCGATGGCTCCAATGTCAGAAACAGAGCGCAGAGACTTCTGGGAGATCGCCGAAGATCGCTACCAGGTACGCTCCATGATTCTGACCTCGCAACTACCGGTGTCACGCTGGCACGAGCAGATCGGAGACCCCACACTGGCCGACAGCATCCTCGATCGGCTGGTGCACAACGCTCATCGCATCGAGATGCGCGGCGAATCGATGCGTAAGCAACGCGGCGAAAAAGGAGAAAAGTGAAACCGATCGGCGGGCCAAAAGCTGTGGAAAAGACGGGCAAACAACGCCCTTGGAAATCGCTTCGCGATTCCCACTTTCCCACAGCTTCAACAACAACAAGCTTGACGATCGCGATCACTTTCTGGAAAATTCATTCGCCAGCGTCGCTTCGCTCCGACCACTGATCGGATCCACCCCGGAACAGTGATCGCGATCAGTTCGGAATACCGATCGGCTTCATCGGAATCCCCAAAGACGTCCAGTTTTTTATAATGCCGAACGGATCGCTGCGTTGTTCTGAACACTTCGAAGCCTAACGCACAGAGTAAAACGAAGCCTTCGGGACACCTGGGAATTCACTTTATCGAAGGCTTCGGTGACCGCAGGATCGACATGCACTGCCAATGCCACGGGTATTCTGGTTTTTCAATCCGATGACGTTCGCGTCGAGAACAATTCTGTAGCCACCAATCAAGTAGGCATTTACGCCGGCGGCTTGAATGGCCACGTCGAATCAAGCAACGTCTCGAATTCTCTGGTGCTGTTCGGCATCGACCTCGCTGGCAGCAATAACGTCGCCAAGGGCAATGACGTCTGCAACAGCGGTCAGGCGGCAATTCTCATCGAGGGCAACGATAACAACGTGCAGGGTAACGAGCTAACCGAAGCTCCGGTCGGAATCTTAAAAGTTTCCGGCAGGGTAGGTAACACGCACACGAGCAATTCGTTCTTCGATCTCTTGACTACTGTGCAAGACCCCGTCCTGACGCACAGCATCCACGTCGGCCCCAAACAATAACGAACCGGCAATAACGACTGACAGCGAATGTCAGCCTTCCCAATTCCTGGAGACTCTTTGCCCTCAGGGCGAAGAGGGTTCATTATCCCGCTGCGAAAGAAGGAAACTCGCCCAGGCATGAAGCCCGGGCGAGGCTGAATCAACTTGCTGGATGATTGGAGCTCAGCAACGACTGATTGCGCCTGTAAAACAGTGATCCGACGCAAAACAATCCGCTGAGTAACAGAGCCAGGGATCCCGGTTCAGGAGTACCGACGGGGTTGGATGAGGGACCGCCGGGTGTAGGTCCACTGGGCGTAGGCCCGTTGGATGTGGGAGGAAAGTCATCGGAGTCGAAATGGTCCCGATCACGGTCCCGATCCCGGTGTCTGTCCCAATCCCAATCCCAGCCTCCGTCGTGGTCAAAGTGTCGATGTTCCCGATGCTCGGATCCTTCGATGTCAAACCCACCGCGGTCCTTAACATCGGATTGACCGACTCTAGACCAATCGTTTGAAATGTTCACGATGATAGAGGTGTCAGGTTCAGGTGCTTGTCTTGATTCCATGGAGTCTCCCCAGGCTGGCACCGACAGGAAGAGCAGTCCACTAGTTAAAATAAGTGTTGATTTTACATTCATTTATCTCCCCCAAAGAAGTTTGGTAGGCGTATACGCCCCTGCTCCGGAGTCGATTCCGCATCGCCCAAGCCCAAGGACACAAGCCCACCTCCAATGGCAACCCCCGCCCAAACCAAAAGTAGTGCCCCTAAGGGATAAATTCTGGTCAGTTCGAGCATCCCGGCTGCAAGATCGTGGAAGGGTGTACAGACAGTTTTGAGGAGGATAGCAATAAGAAGCAGGAATGGGAGTTGAGGAAGACTTCGTATATAAAACGGCTTCTGAAAGAACCTCAAAGCACGCTGCTGGTCTCAGCGGCGGACAAGCTGTATAACGCTCGCGCAATCCTTGAGGACTACAGAAACGTCGGGCCCGAGGTTTGGAGGCGGTTCAAGCGTGGTCGCAAAGAGCAGCTTTGGTATTTTAACGAACTCGCCAAAGTTTATGAGAAGAGAGGTTCTAATCGGCTGGTCGGCGAACTCCAGCGGGTAATCTTCGAACTGACTAAACTCTCAGCATGAGAATCGCCGCAGAATATGAAAGGCGCATCGCCAACGAGTGGAAATCTTCGATGAATGGATACACGAATCCGTACACGGCTGTGGGTATCGGACCTCAAAGATGCCACTCCGTCCGAGCTGAGCGCGAAGCCCAAGCTATCAAAGGCCAAGTGAAGGGCGCGTTGCGCGTAAGCAAAGGTATATAGACGGGCTCTTCTATGTCGCGCGTTAGTGCGTGTAGCTGAGAAAGATTGTTCGGAAACCGAATAGCGGGTCAAGGCGGCCGGTACATCAATTCGAACCGTTGAAACACTGAAGTCTTGTGGCAATACGGACACGTCAGGCCTGCACCGCCATCTGGAAAGTCAGGCTTGCGCGGCCAGAGCGGGTCAAACGGAGTCGTCGAAGACCTTGGCGGAATCTCGCTGTGGTTGAATATAAAGTAGCAACCCGGACAACTGAGAACCCAATGCGCCGTGCCTCGTTCCGAAATGGGAACTATTGCCACTATGCTCTGACACTAACAGGAGGGGCGGCGGAGACCATACCGCAGACTGCCGACAAACCCTCAGACGGTAGGCCGGGCGACGGAGGGAAGGCTGCGCTCGCCCTTGTGATATAGAGGTGCGCAGGAGAAGTTTTGATGGCGGCCCCGCGAGAGATAGACGCCGACCAGGCGGTCCAAGATGTACTCAATGCGTGGGGCGCCCTTCGTACGAGCCGCCCAGAGCCGCAACGCCTATCCACGGATTTCACGGCACTGTTCGCGAAAATGCGGGCCTACCGCGACGCGAAGAATGTTGCCGACAACAGCCGTGCGCGCCATAAGCTAACCGAGCACGAGGCAGCCGACGAACGAGCAGCGAAGAAAGTATTCCTGGACGCTTACCGGGCGTTCTACGAGGCTCGAAACTGAGAACCGAGAGCCATTAGCCGGATAGAGAGTAAGGGAAGACCGACAGAGCGAATAGCCGAGTAGGGACGAGGGGCATGCCATTACCGCCCGATGTGCAGGCAGCCAAAGACCGAGTGGACAAGGCACAAGCCGCGTTGGTTGCCGATGTTGAAAGAGGTACCGCAGCCGATAGAGCAAGGCGTGACAAACTTATAGACGAACTGCGGGTAGCGACGGATGACTATATTGCGAAGATTCAAGGTAGGTAATTTATTTTCCGACTGCGGTAAGTCCGGAAAGCGGACACAGCGGCTGTGCCGTAGCCCCATTGAGCGAACTACAGACAGAGGATGGTACCAGGAAAGATACATAACCAAAGGTAAAACCGACAGCCAATAAAAGCACAGAGTTAATATGTGACCATCGGGAGAAGTTTTTTAATGATGCCTCGATTGGAGCTCGACGCCGACCAAGCGGTTCAAGACGTCCTGAATGCGTGGGGCGCGAATCGTGTGCGGGGTCGGGAACCGCGCCCGCTGAACGCGGACTTCGGTGCGCTATTCGATAAAATGATGGCTTACCGCAACGCGAAGACAGTTGCGGACAATCGCCGGGCGCACAATAGGCTAACCACGGAAGAAGCCATACGCGAGCAAGCTACAAAGAAAGCCTTCATGGATGCGTACAGGGCGTTCTATGCGAAGTACGTGGGATTGACGTATAGCTAAGAAGGAAAGTCCGGAAAACGGACACGCAATTCATTCCGGTGTGCAAAGCGACTTAATCCAGCGGTTCAGGTCCTCGTAAAGGTTGCCTTTATCGAGCAGCGCCCTGGCGCCCATACTTTCTGCACGTCGTTTAGCATCGTCATCGTGCCAGACGGACATTGCCAAGACGCACGAGGTGTTGTGAAGCAAATGCTGTTTTATCTCCTCTTGCGAGTAGGCGACCTCGTCCGGCATCAGAATGTCCAGCAATACTTTAGCACGGCGGTTAGTTCCAGCATCTGCGCGTAATTAATGGACTCGCCAACTACCTCGACATCCGGATTCTCTTTAAGAATCCTCACAATTGAGCGGCGCACCACCTCATTGTCATCGGCAACCAACACTTTGAGTGGCATGGGTCGCGTAGTTATAACACAGGGCCCGAAAGCGGACGCAAGGTAGGACAACCGACAGATGGCTGAGAAGTAGAGTTCGGACTTTTCCGCAAGGTCCTCCATTGCCTCAGCCCATTCATTTCTCTAACAAAGAGAACGAGAGCGACGGCTCGTCGAAAGACTTTGAGTCCGACCTGTCGGGAGACAAGTTCGATGTAATTTTTCACCAGCGGCGGCACGCGGCCTCGGACGAGAAAACCTCCAGTTCGCCGGCTGTGGATAGCGGTCCCATTCACGTGACTGCGATCAGCACAACTGTGGCCGATGGCTTTGCAGAGGTCACACAGCCCAGTCACTTTGTGCGGACCGACTCCCACGATTGGGCGATGGGGACGACCATTGTTCCGCAAAACGGAACCCCCTGGGGGCTATTCATTAGCAAACCCACGGTGACGAAAGTGGGAAGTGAAGGCATTAGCGGTTTCGATACCGACAAGTACACGGTCGACACCACGCATCAGGGACAAATGGATAAGTCGCCCCTCCTGATGACAGGTCGATTGAAGGACTACAACATCACCGGCACGGCCTGGGTTGCTAAACAGGGGAAATGCATCCTGCAGTACCAGATTGACTATGAAGAGGACGCGAAGGACGGCACCATTCGCAAGGTGCATTACGAAGGTGGCGTCACGAAACAATAGAACAAAATGGCAACGACTTGCGGCGGGTAGCCCGGGTGCGATTGGATCTTTGCCGAGCGAATCGTGGTGAGAGTATCTATGTAATATCATCAGTGTGGAGAAAGTTTTGCCCGCAAGAAAAAACCTGCGTACAATTTCCTCCAGAAATCCGAGCCATCTGGCGCGCAGCCCCTAGGTTAACGCTGTGCCCAAGATTCCGCAGAGCCGGTATCGAACAAACGTCTCGGACATATTAAAGACGACAAGTGCGAGCGTTGCCCCGCGGTTTAGGTAGAATAGAAAAAAAGCGTGGAATGCACAAGGCGACGGACGAAAATGAAAGATGTGGCCGATGGCTGCGTCACTACTTTTGCCGGTCTTGGTATTCTTCGTGCCAGGCCATTTGGATGGCTTCGAGTTTGGATTCGTTGGAGGCGGCGGGGTCGCCGGTGAAGAGCGGGAGCTCGGTGATCCATTTGTGCATGTCCGTGAAGCGCACGGTGAGGGGATCGGTGTCGGGGTATTTGTCGGTTAGTGCTATGGCGATCTCTTCCAGGTCGTCCCAGTCGAAGCTTGGCGGCATTGTTTAATTTTCCTTGGAGCGAAATTTTTGTTTCTGGGAACGGCTCGCGCGCGGTGCGCGCCTCGAACCTCTGACCTCACACTTCGAACCTCAATTTAGTGGTCGGCTTCCTTGGCGTAGTTTTTGTTCCACTCGGGGATTTCTACGACTATGTCGGTCGTGCCGTCGGGGACGGTTTGACAGCCCAGGCGGGATTTGGGGGTGATGCCGGGGGCTTCGTCGAGCTCGTCGAGTTCAGCGTCGGTGGCTTCGTTGCAGGATTCGAGGCCTTGTTTAACCATGACGTGGCAGGTGGAGCAGGCGCAGACGCCACCGCAGGCGTGGTCGAGGCCCATTTTAAAGCCTTCGGAAATGTCCAGGATGCTGCCGGGGATGCCGTTGTGTCCGTAGGGGATTTTTTCGGGGTCGACTTCGATGGTTTTGCCGCTGGGCAGGAATGTGACTTTATATTTCTGCGTGGCGGGCTTGTATTTGACTTCGTCGATGTAGGGGTTACTGCCGCCCATTTTTTCTTACCTCCGTCGGGAGAACCTTGTTGTCGGTAAAGCGAAAAACCTTAAGACACAGGTTCATACCTCAACTGCGAACCTGGGGCACCCGCAAATCAACCTCAAACTTCGGCCAGCTTGCGGCCCGCCAGCGCCGTCGAAACCGCTGAGTTCATTAGCAGCTCCGCCAAGTGTTCGGTGGCGTGATTTAATTCGTCGATGCGCTTGCGGATGAGTTTGTAATCCGTGCCGGCGGTGGATTGTTTCAACGCGGCGATGGCGGCCTCGATGTTAGAACGCTCGGAGGCTGGAATTTCTGCGGATTGGGGATTGGCTAGCGCCTTGGTTGTTGCCGACAGAATGGCTTCGGATTCGGTGCGCGCTTCGATCAATTGGCGCTCGGCGAAATCCTGCTCGGCGTACTCGATGGATTCTTCAAGCATGCGTTCGATTTCGGTGTCATTGATGCCGTAGCTGGGCTGCACTTCGATAGAGTGCTGCTCGCCGGTGCGCATATCTTTGGCGGCCACTTGCAGAATGCCGTTGGCGTCGATCAGAAAGCCGACTTCGATGCGCGGCAAGCCAGCTGGAGCCGGAGGGACTTTCAGCGTAAAGCGTGCGAGGGAGCGGCAATCTTTGGCGAGTTCGCGTTCGCCCTGCAGGACCTGAATGTCGATGCCGGTCTGATTGTCGACGCCGGTGGTGTATTGCTCCTGCGCGCTGGCGGGGATGGTGGAGTTGCGTGGAATAATTTTAGAGACGGCGCCTCCGTAGGTTTCAATGCCGAGAGAGAGCGGAGTGACGTCGAGTAGAAGCATGTTGCTGACACCACGCTCGAGAATGTTGGCTTGCACGGCTGCGCCAAGTGCGACCACTTCGTCGGGATTTAGTTCGGTGTGGGGCCTGCGGCCGAAGAATTCCTGTACGGTGCGGCGGATTAAAGGTGTGCGAGTGGTGCCGCCTACGAGGACGACTTCCTCGATGGCTCCGGGTGCGAGGTGCGCGTCGGCGAGGGCTTGCTTTACGGGGCCCATGGTGCGATCCACGATCGGGCGAATAAGAGCTTCGAAGTCCGCACGCGAGAATTCGTGCGTAAAAATTTCGCCGTTAGGAAGAGGGAACCTCAAAATGGCAGAATCCCTTTCGGACAATTCGTGTTTCACGGAGATAAGCGATCTCCGCAGTTCCTGTGTAGATTCAGGATTTGAAGAAAAATCGAAATTCCCGTTTTGCAAAACTCGCTGGTGCACAAAGGCTTGGAGCAGATTGTCTATGTCGTCGCCACCGAGATGAGTGTCGCCGTTGGTGGCGAGGACCTGGTAGATATCGCCTTCGCTGGTGGAGATAAGTTTCAAGATGGAGATATCAAAGGTGCCGCCGCCGAGATCGTAGACGGCTACGTGGCCACGCTGTTTTTCGTGCAGGCCGTAAGCAAGGGCCGCGGCGGTGGGCTCATTTACGAGGCGCAAGACTTCGAGGCCGGCGATGCGGCCGGCGTCTTTCGTGGCTTGACGCTGGGCATCGTTGAAGTAGGCGGGGACGGTGATGACCGCGCGATCGACGGTTTCTCCAAGATCGGACTCAGCCCAGTTTCGCAATTCGCGCAAAATGAAGGCAGAAATTTCCGGCGGCGTAAACATTTTGTCGCCCAGCATTACACGGATGACGTTTTTGCTGGCCGGGTCGATCCGAAACGGGAAAAGCTGCAATTCGCTTTGCACATCGGCAGGGCCGCGACCCATCAGGCGCTTAACGGAATAGATGGTGCGTTCGGGCTGGGTGAGCAGGCGGCGGCGCGCGGCTTCGCCAACGATGACGCTGCCGTCGGGATCAAGGCTAACGACGGAAGGGCAGAGTGTTGAACCGTAGGGCCCGGGAATACACCTGGGCTGGCCCGTTTGCGCGTCAACGTAAGCAACCAGGCTGTTGGTGGTTCCCAGATCGATGCCGACAATGCGTCCCATTAACAGCTTGCTCCCTGTAATTCTTTTTCCACGCCGGCGACCAGGTTGCGAATGTAGGAGCGGCGGTTCAACAATTCATTCAGACGCTGCAAAATCGCTTCGCGATCGGATTCGTTGGCGTTGGCGTCGAGGGCAGCGTCCCACTGCTGAGCAGCGGTTTTCATTTCGGCGTCTACTTCGTGAAGTTTTTCGCCGAAATTCTTTTCGGCTACGCGCAGCTTGATGGTTAGCGCATCGAGATTTGCGCCGGCGGATTTCGCTTCGCGCAACTCGTCGAGCGATTCGTTCAGTTCGAATACTTCTTCGAGTAATTCTGGCGGGGCTTGCTGCTTGTGCTCGCCTTCCTTGCGCATGCCTTCGAGTTCCAGCAGATATTCGATGCGCGCGACCGGATCGCGAAGGACACGGTAGGCGTCGTTCAACCTGGAGCTGCGTTGCAGCGACATTTCTCCTTCTCGTTCGTCGGTATTCACAAAATTGTCGGGATGGAGCTTCCAGCTTAGCTGCAGAAATTTTTGTTCCAGGGCATCCATGCCCATCCACAGTTTTCGCGGCAGGCCAAAGTACGTGAAGTAATCGGCGTTGGCGGGCAAGGACTGAATTTTTCCGCACTGGGGACAGAATGCCGCGGCGTTTGTTGGAGCGTTACAGCTCCAGCAGGTGGTGGGGGAAACGGTGGCTGATTTGGGTGCGTTCATTGGTGATGGAAATCTGGAATCGGTGTTGATGACAGACCAAATGAGCTGCGCGAGTCAAAAATCTCCACCCTTGAAAACCGAGGGTGGGGCACCCTCTGCGTTTTTGTGAGGGGCGAATGGGAGCGACCAAGCACTTTGAATGGTCTTCCGAAAATGAACGGCACGCTCAGGCGGTAAAGGAGCTGCCGCAACCGCAGTTTCGCGCTGCGTTGGGATTCTGAAAAACAAAGCCCTGGCGCATCAGCGTTTCTTCGTACTCGAGCGTAGTGCCGTTCAGATACAGAAAGCTTTTGGGATCGACGAACAAGCGCGCGCCGTGCTCTTCAAAAACTTTATCGCGATCGCGTGCCTGGGTATCAAGGCGCATGGCGTAAGACAAGCCAGAGCACCCGCCACCTTGCACACCCACGCGCAAGCCGCCCAGTTCCGTGGAAACTCCATCTTTCTCAAGGAGCGCGCGAATTTTACGCGCAGCACGCTCGGTGAGAGTGATTTTCGCGGTTGTGGGCGTAGCTAGTTCTGTGGCCATAACAAATCCCTTTCAGCGATTACAACGATGCGGCCAACGAGCTTACAGCTCACCAAGATACTATCGCAAACACAGTTCCTGGTAGCGCCCCACCTGCCACGGCAGGTAAATCCTTTGCACAAACCGCAAAGGGTAGGCCACCCGTCCTAGTGCGCGACTTTTGCTACGGCCGCCACTTCGATGCCGTGCTTCTTTTTCCAGTCGCCGATAGCCGCCTTGATGGCGTCTTCCGCGAGCACGGAGCAGTGAATCTTCACCGGCGGGAGCGCTAGCTCACGCACGATGTCGGTGTTCTTGATGCTCAGCGCTTCTTCGACGGTCTTGCCCTTGACCCACTCGGTGGCCAAGGACGAGCTGGCGATTGCCGAACCGCAGCCGAAGGTCTTGAACTTGGCTTCTTCAATGACCTGCGTGTCCGGATTGATTTTCATCTGCAACTTCATGACGTCGCCGCACTCCGGCGCGCCTACCAGACCAGTACCCACGTTGGGGTCTTCCTTCGGCAAGCTGCCCACATTGCGGGGGTTGTTGTAGTGCTCGACTACCTTATCGCTATAAGCCATTAGCCATTGCTCCTTGCCAGATTAACTAGATTTCCGAAGCCAGCGCTCTTCACCGCTTTTTCAGAGAGCGACACGTTCGGCACAGATGCCGAGCGCCCCGCGGTAAGCTGTCGCAGCGCGTCCTTGATAAATTCGGCGCCGACGCCCAGCAATTTCAAAAAGGCGCGAACCTGCTGCAGCTCGTGGAACGAGCGTTCGCCTGCGGCCGCTGCATCTTCTCCTTCGCCGCCATAAGGCACGAAAGTGACGCGAAACGCCGCGCCCGTGCCGCCGATTGACCGATGAATTCTAATTGTTCCTTCGTTCGCCATTGTTGACCCTTTCAGCTTTAGGCTGTTTGCCAGTTCATTTTTGAGATGTCGATACCTTCCTTGGCCATTTCATACAAGGGGGAGAGTTCGCGCAGTTTGGTTACTACCTGCACCATCTTGTCGATGACGTAGTCGACTTCCTCCTGGGTGTTGAAGCGGCCGAGGCCGAAGCGGATCGACGTATGAGCCAGGTCTTCGCCGACCCCTAATGCTTTGAGTACATAGCTGGGCTCGAGGGTTGCCGAAGTACAGGCAGAACCGCTCGAAACGGCTATATCGTTGATGCCCATGAGCAAAGATTCGCCTTCTACATAGGCAAAACTCATATTGAGATTGTTGGGCAGGCGATGTTCCATAGAGCCATTGACGAAGACTTCGTCGAGCTTGGCTTCCAGGCCGGCTTTCAGACGGTCGCGCAAGCCGCGCATGCGTACGGATTCTTGAGCCATTTCCTGCTGACAAATTTCGCAAGCTTTGCCGAGGCCGACGATGCCCGGGACGTTCAACGTGCCGGAACGCATGCCGCGCTCGTGCCCGCCGCCATCGGCGATGGCCGAAAGCTGCACGCGCGGGTTACGGCGGCGAACGTAAAGCGCACCTACACCCTTGGGTCCGTAAATTTTGTGGCCAGTGATGGCCAGAAGATCGATGTTGTCCTTTTGCACGTCCACAGGAATTTTGCCGACAGCCTGGACGCCATCAACAGCGAAGAAAATGCCATGTTCCTTGGCGATCTTGCCGATTTCCGCGATCGGATTGATTATGCCAATTTCGTTGTTGGCGTACATGATGGTGATGAGAATTGTTTTCGGCGTGATGGCTTTGCGAACATCTTCAGGATCGACGCGGCCATCTTTGTGCACCGGCAGATAGGTCACTTCGTAGCCGTATTTCTCAAGGCGTTTACAGGTGTCCAGCACGGCCTTGTGCTCGATGGCCTGGGTGATGATGTGATTGCCCTTTTCGCGGTACATTTCCGCGATGCCCTTGATCATCAGGTTGTCGGATTCGGTTGCGCCGCTGGTGAAAATGATCTCTTTGGGCGTGGCGTTGATGAGCGAAGCAATTTGCTGGCGCGCATTTTCCACCGCTTCTTCGCCGGCCCAGCCGAAGGCGTGGTTACGGCTTGCGGCGTTGCCGAATTTCTGGCTGAAGTACGGCAGCATCGCATCGAGCACGCGAGGATCCACCGGGGTGGTCGCGTGATTGTCCATGTAGATCGGTAAATTCACAGCCATAATTCTGTTCTCCTAAGTTTGCAATTCCACCAGCACAGGCTCGTGCTGCTCTTCGCTCATGTGAGAAATCGTAACGGTGCTGAGTACGCTCAAAATACTTTCATTTACGCGACGCAAGGGCTCGCGGACGGAACACTTGTCGGCGGCGCCACAGTTGCCGTGATTTGTGACGCAAGAAGTAATCAATACCGGGCCATCGATGGCCGAAATCACGTCCAGCGCGGTAATTTGCGAAGGTTCCTTGGCCAGCAGATAGCCGCCGCTGGCTCCGTGTTTGGCGGCGACGATGCGCTGGCGGGCCAATTTCTGAAGCACCTTGGCCATGAGCATGGTGGAGATGCCATATTCCTCGGCGATCTCGGTGGCGCTACAGGCGTGCTGGTCGCGGTGCATGGCGAGATGCTTCACCGCGATGAGACCGTAATCCGCTTTTTTAGACAACTTGAACATATGATGTTGAACGACTTAAAAGTGATATAAGACTAATTCGGTCGCATCGTAAGACCACATATCAGACCGATTCAGTCGCAAATGAAGTTTAGTTCGGTTTGGCGGGGTTGTCAATCACGGGTTTCCATTGCTTATGGGCAAACATAGTATTTTCAGCTACTTAAGGTGAGGAAATTATAGCAAAAAGAGCGACCGGCCTAAGGGCGTCAGAAGCTCAGCTTCAACCCGGCTGAAATGCTTCGTGGGACAGAGATGGCAGTTCCCGAAAACAAGCTCGCGAAATTGATCACATTGACGCGGTCGGTGACGTTCGAAACCTGGACCTGCAAAGCGACGCTGCGCAGTTCTTTGTGGTAAGGCTGCGCGCCGGCGGCAATATCAAGGGAGAAATTTGGACGTGTTCGTTCGCGGCCAAAGTTTACCTGATCCAGGATGGCGGAGCCGTACTGGGACTGCAAAAAAGCCTGGTCCTGAATCGAGCTTAGATCAGCAGGAAGCCCGCTGCCGTACTGGGCACTCATGGCGAGCCACAGGCGCTTCTCGGCTTGAAACCTCACGCGCGCCCGCGCGGTATTGCGCTGGTCCTGGGAGACCGCGAATTGACTCGCGTCGGTGAGCGCACCAGCCGCGTCACTGCCTAAAAACAATCCGCCGGTGATCGGGCCGTTACCGATGGCGGACTGATTCGAATAGCTGAGATAGCCGGAGAAGCGCCACCATTCGGGAACCTCCAGGCGCAATTCTTCGCCGAAAATGCGCGCGTGAGAAAAGGCGATCGGAAAGCTGATGCCGGTGTCCAGCAAAGTGTCGTCGTCAGGATAATTATGAAAATCGCGGCGAAAAATATTTGCTTCGATGCGCAGTTTGCCGGAGACGGATTTGGTGGCGCCTACTTCGTAATAATTTCCGCGCGCTGGGCGGACCGGCAGCCGTAAAACGACGGGATCAATGGAATTCAGTTGAGCAGAACTGGCGAGCAGCAAATTTTCCATTGCCGGCGTTTGAAAAACGCGATCGTAAGAAGCGTGCAGCAGCAAATTTAATGAGGGTATATAACGGGAGACGCCAACGCGCGGGCTCCACGCCGATTCGTGCACCACGAATGCGTAGTGATCGAAGCGCAAGCCCGCGGAAATGTTCCAGTTGCCAAAGTGCATTTCGTCCTGCACGTAAGCGGAGGGCTCAATATCCCACTTGCGGTCCGCGAATTGGAATTGCAGCTGAGTAGCGGGATCGAACTGCGTGGGGTTGGTGATGGTATACCTGAGAGCTTCGTGCATCGGGGTGAAGAAACTATCGACGCCGGTTTTCCAGTTGTGGTGGCTCTTGTGGCCGGCTAAATCAGCTCGCGCGTATCCCTCGCGGTAGCCGCGGGATTGCGAAACGATGACTGGGGTGGATGACGGATTCGAAGTGAGATCGGCGCTCGCATCGCGCACGCTTCCGGACAAGCTGAGAAACAGATTTGGGGAAACGGTGTGCTGGAAGAAAACCTGGCCGCTGGTTTCCTGATTGGTGATGTCCTGACGCTGGCCGGCCTGCTGCTGCACTAACTCGTTTGGCACCAGGAAGCGCACCGCGTTGTGAATGATGGTGAAGCGAAGGCGATCACTGCCGGAAAAATCCCGCTCGTAGGAACCTGAGAAGCCGCCAGCGTTTCCGCGATTGGTGAAGTTTTCCAGCACCGGCGGATCGAGATAGCGATCGGTGTGAAAACCGTTACCGCTGATCGAGAAACGGTTTTCGGCAAAAGCGTAGGAAACCGCCGCGGAGCTGCTGATACTGGAAAAACTGCCGCCGTTTAGATCGAATTGACCGTGGAGTCCGTCGGGCACGTCTTTCGCGGTGGTTACTTCCACCACGCCGCCGAGCTTACGACCGTATTCGGCGGGAAATGTGGCGGTCAGCACGCGCATGGATTCCACGTCGTCGGCGTCAAACTCTGGCGCAAAGGCGGGAGAGCGATTCTGGGTCAGCGGCACTCCATCGAAAATATATTGGACGTCGTATTCCGAGCCGCGCGGGTGAAGAACACCGTTGGCTTCATAGAGCCAGCCAGGTTGTTGATTGACGAGATCGCTGAGGTTGCGGCCGGGCTGGGCGGACATTTGCTGATCGATGGTTTGTCTGCCAACGGAATAAATTGAGCCCGTGCGGCTGGGATCTACGAGCGTGGCGGAATCGGTGACTTGAATCTGAGTAGCTACCGGAGCGACGCCTAGAGTGACGGGGATGCGCACCGGGACTTCGGAGCGGATGTCCACGAGATTGCTCCAGGGGGCGAAGCCTTCGGCGTTGATGTTCAGACGATAGACGCCGAAAGGAAGATCCTGCGCGGTGTAGTGGCCGTCCTGTGCGATTTTGAAGGTGCGGTGTAATTGATTGGCTTCGCTGAGCAATTCGGCGTCGGCAGCAACTGCTGCGCCGGCTGAATCGTGAACCTCGATGCGTAATTCTCCGCGGACGCGCTGGGCGTGAAGGGTGGTTGTGCCGAGGCAAAAAGCTGCCAGAGCAGCGAAGAACAGATAATGGAGTGGGGCGCGCATCTCTATCTTTGTGGCAATAACGTTTCGAGCTTTCTCAATGCCCCGGGGTTGCCAAACTAGTTTCCAAAACCGAATCTGAATCATTGAGTTGCATGGTGCCGTTGCCGCGAACTTTTTCTGCAGCCAACCTGGCGAGGCTTTTTTACGTTAACACGGAGGGCACCGAGGCTATCGGAGCTAGGGGACACGCGGCAGCTAAAGAGCAACAATTGAAGTGCGTGGCCGTTTGCTAATATTTCACCCTCGGGGCTCGCTCGGGCCTCGGATCCGTTGGGGATTATGCGCCGTCTGCTGTGCACCATTGGCTTTACCGGGAAAACCGCGGAGGAGTTTTTCGCGTTGCTTCGCAACGCCGGTGTGCAAAGCGTGATTGATGTGCGGCAGAACCGGACCGGACAGCTCTCCGCGTTCGCCAAACATCCTGACCTGGAGTTTTTCCTGCGGCAGATCGGGAACATTAGATACCGGCACGAGCCGCCGCTGGCGCCGACGCCAGAGCTGCGGAAGTCCTATCAGGAAGATAGAGACTGGGCCGCTTACGAGCAAAGCTTTTTAAAATTATTGAAGACGCGTGGCGTGCCGAAGAGTCTCGATACGTCCAGCTGGCCCGCTAATGTGGCATTGCTGTGTACCGAACCGGGGCCGGAGAAATGTCACCGCCGGTTGGTCGCTGAGGTGCTGGCAAAGCACTGGCGCGCGGCGAGCGACGATGTGGAAGTGCGACATCTGGTTTCGAGCACAAAACGTGGGAAGCGGCAGCAGCGCGGGATTGCGTCATGAGTTCCAATTCGAATCTATCTACCGAGAAGAAATCGCCAGTTGCGATTCGTGGAGGTGTGGCGATTACGGGTTGGGCGGCGGCATTAGGGGCGCGCCGCGTTCTATCCGAAGAAGTGGATCGCGCTTTTGGCATGCCCATTGGCAAATTGCGAAGCCGCGCAGGAATTGAGTCCGTATCTTACGCCGCTGAGGGCGAGACGGAATTAACGTTGGGCGCGCAAGCAATGCAGGAGGCACTTGGCGTTGCTGGATGCCCGGCCAAGGAAGTCGACTGGATCATCGCCACCAGCGAAACGCATGTCGCATATCCGTCGCTGGCCGCGCAACTTCATAAACGCGCAAATGTTCGAGAACAATGTGGGGTGTTGGATGCCGGAGGCGCCTGCCTCGGATTGCTGAACGCGTTGGCGGTGGCGCAATCTTTTCTTGAGTGCGGCCGGGCGCGAAATGTTGCAGTGGTCACTGCGGATGTGCACAGCCGCACGTTGGTGCCCGGGAGGGTCGCGGGGGAATTCGGCGGTTTGTTTGGCGATGGCGCCAGCGCATTTATCATTCGCAACGATCACCGCGCTGAAAAATCGGATGCCTACCGCTTGGGAAAATTTTTCTTTGGGTGTGCCAATCAATACGCGGACGCAATTTGCGTGGCGGGCGTTGAGAACGGGGGGCTGGCGGTGCGATTCGACGGGGAGGCATTGTCGCGCGCGGCGATTACGCGCATGGAACGCATGTTGACGGAGGTGGAAAAGGAAAGCGGAATTTGTCGCCAGAAGGTGGGGGCGTTTGCGACGCACCAGCCTAATCCGCGGCTGGTGACGCTGCTCGCCAAGCAATGCAACGTGCCGGTCGCAGTTTTTCCCGAGGTTGCGCGCAAGTCAGGAAATCTCGGTTCGTCTACCTGCGGCGTTGCGCTGAATGTCGCGCTTGAGGCTGCTGTGAAAATGCCGGTTTCGGCGCGCAAGCCGATTTTCCTCGCATCACTTGGTCCTGGACTCTTGTACGGAGGAGGTTGGCTGACGCCCAGTGCGGTCGAGGACGCGGCGCTGTAGGTCTTGATCCGCGTTTTTTGAATTTCGAACGACGGTACGTAGACCGTGAGCTATTCGGTACGTTGAAGTTCTAATGGAGGGCGACCCGCGAGTTTTTCCGCCACCGCACGCATTTCATCATGGATAAGGCCATTTGTCGCCAGGATGACCGGTCCACCTAACCGGTACGGTTGGCCGGAGAAGTCTGTGACTTTGCCACCGGCCTCTTCCACCAGCAAAACACCCGCTGCGGTATCCCAAGGCTTCAATCCAAATTCCCAAAAACCTTCGAAGCGGCCGGCAGCGACGCTGGCCAAATCAAGCGCCGCGGAACCGTCCCGCCGCACACCGTGTGAGCGCATGGTGAAATCGCCGTAGAACCTGAGATTGGGGCTGGCTGTGCGCTTGTGCGTCGGGAAGCCGGTGCAGAGCAGGCTGGTGGAGAGGGTGGCGATTTTCGAGGCGTTGATTTTATTGCCGTTGAGGGTTGCGCCTTGGCCACGAGCCGCGGCGAAAAGTTCTTCGTGGATGGGGTTGTAAACCACGGCTACCAGAAGGGAGTCATGCCGCGCGAGAGCCAGGGAGACGCAAAAGCATGGATAGCTGTGAGCGAAATTGGTGGTGCCATCGAGCGGATCGACGTGCCAGCGGTAGCCGGAGATCGCGGCCGACTCGTGGCCTCCGCCTTCCTCGGCGGCAATGGCATGGTCGGGGAATAATTTTGTGATGCGCGAGACGATGGTGGCCTCGGAGCGCTTGTCGGCTTGGGTGACCAGGTCGACTTCATCGCCTTTGTAGGAAATTTTCGCCGGGCGCGCAAATTCTTCGCGCAGGATTTGGCCAGCTTCGCGAGCGATTTCGATTGCAGCTTGGAGATAATTTTCAGGCATCAAGAATTCAAAACAAATCCCGCCGATAATTTCAGCATCGCTAGTCTATCAGGCGCCTGCTCAGCCAGCCGTTACTTTGGCTACTTTACCGGCCGCTACTGGGGACCGGTAAGGTAGGTTTTTCGGTGGCGCACCTTGTAATTGTCCAGCACTTTAACCTGGATGCTGCGGTAGGTGTTGACGGGGCCGCGCGGATTGGGATAGTAGCCCAGACGATATTGGGTGCGTAGCTCGCGATCGATGCGATCGAAAATAATGTCGAGATCCTGGGCGGTATCGGGGAAGAAGATCGCCCCGCCGGTAGTGTCGGTGATGGTTTCGATGGCGTGCTCACCGGCGGTGTTGCGGCCGCTTTCGCTCTTCACCGGGCGCACGATGATGCTATAGAGCAAAGTGTTGGCACGCACGGCGGCTTTGCGGGCGGCCTCGAAATCCGAGCGGCTGGTAGTTTCGCCGCCATCGGTAACCAAAATAATCACGCGGCGGCGCTCTTCGTTGCGGTGTTCGAGGGCGTTTGAGCCGAGCAAGAGAGCGTCGTAGATAGAGGTGCCCGCGCCATCGGGGATCTTTTGCACGGCGCTTTGCAGCACCTTGACGTTGTCGGAAAAGCCGGGCGGGATCTGCCTGACGTTTTCATCAAAAGCGAAAACGGACAGGCGGTCTTCAGGACGCAACACTTGAGCGATGAAGTGTGCCGCGGCCTGTTGTTCGAAGGAAATTTCCTTGTGAGCACTAAGGCTGGCGTCAATCATCAAGGCGATGTCCAGCGGCAGCTTGGTTTCCGATTCAAAAACTTCTATTTTTTGTTGCACCCCTTCTTCGAATATCTGGAAGGCCTCGACGGGCAGGTCTGGGGCGGGACGGTTGTTGTCATCGAGGACACTGACGAGCACGTTAACGAGGTTGACGCTGACGCGAATGCGGCCTTTTTGATTGGGTTCGTCGTTCGAATTGCTGTCGCGATTGTCTTTATTAACGGGCTCAGGCGGAGAGGTGTTCTCTGGCGTCGAGGTGGTACTGCTAGGCGTGGTGGACTTGGATTTAGGTTTTCGCGCCCAGGGAGGGCGGTCGGAGCTGTCCTGCGAGGCCGCACTGGCGGCCACAAATAACGCCGCAGCGGTCAGGAGAGCAAGTTGTCTCACGTTAAATCGGGAGGTGCACATCAGGGGATTAAGATGCAGGTTTCACGGCGGATGTCGCCGAAGGCAGGGGTGGCAATTCTCCATCGGCCCATATGGAACCGTCTTCAAAGTATTCTTTTTTCCAGATAGGCACGGTGCGTTTGAGAGTGTCGATGGCGTAACGGCAGGCGTCGAAGGCGGCGGAGCGGTGCGCAGCGCTTACCGCGATGTACACGCTGGTTTCTCCAATTTCGAGCCGGCCAAGGCGGTGGACCATGGCGACGAGATGGACGGAAAACTGATTGTGGATGTGGGCGGCGATCTCCTGAATTTTAGCCAGAGCCATGGGCTCGTAAGCCTCGTACTCGAGGTAGAGGGTGCGGCGGTTTTTGGCACGGTCGCGGACGAATCCGTCAAAGATGACGATGGCGCCATCACCATTCCCGCGAACAAGAGCTGCCAGAGCTTCCCGGTCTATGGGTTCGTGAACCAGCGCAATGATATCCGTGGAAGGAGCGGCCATGGGTATACTTCAGCCACCGCTTACTGGTGGCAGGAAGGCGACTTCATCGCCAGCATGCAGAACGGTATTCCACGGCGCAAATTCCTGGTTGCAGGAGGCGACCAGAGAAGAGCGATACTGCTGAAGCTCGGGGTAACGGCCGGCGTAGTGGGCAAAAAGCGATTCGATATCGGCCTCGGCGGGAAGATCTAGGGAGTCCTGGGTGCGCCCGGCGATCTCTTTGAGGCGGCCGAAAAAGAGAACCTTGACGCGTATCAATTGGGAAACGGAGGGCACGGGACGATTGTAACCTGCGTGGAGAGATGGGACTAGTGGACAAGCTGTTCGGCCTATGGTTCAGCCGTTGGTTCCATTGATCAGGTCCGGAAAGAGCTAAAATGCGACGCAAAGTAATTTCATTGAGGACATCATGAACATATTAATGACCGGGGCAACCGGGCTGGTGGGAACGGCGCTGGTACAAAGCTTTACGGCCGAGGGGCACACGATTTACCGGTTGACGCGGGCAGAGACGCGCAGGCCCAGCGCAAAGGGGACTGCGGTTTTTGATGTTCCATGGAATCCGAGTAGCGGCGAACTCGGCGGTTCTGGTGGTTTAGGCGCGCTTCAAGTTCCAGCTAATGTGGATGCGGTCATCAATCTCGCAGGCGCGCCAATTGTAGGTGGGCGGTGGACGAAAGATCGCAAAGCCTTACTGCGATCGAGTCGCGTCGACACTACTCGCGGATTGGTGAGCGCGATCGCAAAAATGGATAAACGGCCGCAAGTGTTGCTTTCCGCGTCGGCCATTGGTTACTACGGGAACCGGGGCGACGACCTGGTGACGGAGAACAGCTCGCCGGGCACGGATTTTCTAGCGGAACTCGCGCAGGAATGGGAAAACGAGGTTGTGAAAGCTGAAGGATTGGGAGTGCGCGTTGTGCTGCTGCGGTTTGGAATTATTTTGGCAAAAGAGGGTGGCGCCCTGCCGAAGATGATGCTTCCGTTTAAATATGGATTGGGCGGGAAGCTCGGATCGGGACGGCAGTGGACATCGTGGATAGCGTTGCAAGACGTTGTGGCAATTATCCAGGCAGCACTTCGAAGCGACAGTTGGAAGGGTCCGCTAAATCTTGTCGCGCCTCAGGCGATGCGTAATTCTGATTTCACAAAATCGCTCGCGAAGGTTATGCATCGACCGGCGATATTTGCGGCGCCGACCTTCGCGCTACGACTGGCGATGGGCGAAATGGCTGAGACATTGTTGGGAGGAGTGCGCGTCGCACCGCAAGTATTGGAGCAGCACGGGTACCGATTTCTTCATGCGAATCTGGAGGAGGCGTTGAAGGCGATTCTTGGCTGATGGCAGCAGCGTTGGAAAGCTCGACGCAGATCACTTTCAAATTCGCTCGTCGCAGGGACAGCCTGATGCTCCTTTGGGGGAAGACGACCGCACCGGGTTGCGGGTTTTATACCCGGATCCGTCGGACACGTTACGGGTGGGCGCTATTCGCGGCCACATACTGAACGCCAATCCCTTATCGCTGCCAGCATCGCCGCCTGGTGTCACCGGTGTGTTTGGCTCGCATGTAGTCGCGGTAGAGGCTGCGAGTGGAGCGGTTGTCGGGGCCACAGTTGGCGGTTGGAGCTGCAACGATCCGGGTCCGGCGCAATTTGATAGCAGCGATGCAATCGAACGGCTACCGACCGGGAGCAGCTATCTGGTTTATGCTGCTTTTGGAGATCGCTCTTGGCATCCTTTACACGATTTTCAAGCGGCGCCAGCACCACCGATTTTTCGGCGCCCTGCATCGGGCCGTAAGTGTCGACGATGCGGCGCGCGACCGCAGTATGAGCCCAGACGGGGACGTTATTTGCTCCATAAAAGCAATTGCCGCTGGAATGATCGAAGTGATAGTGGGTATCTAGCGCAGCCTTTATGGGCACCTGACTCACCGCACGGAAAGCATCCATCTGGAACGCAGCTCCCGCCGGGCTGACGAAGCCCTCAAGCAGAAGTGCGCTGTCTTTTCCGGCGAGAAAGCCGCCGTTGCCACATGGTCTGCAGGCCTTTGGAGGTATCAGAAATGGTGGCGTAGAGACCGTTGCCGACCCTTCTGATCGAGGCGAAACCCTTGTCGGCCACCATTGTCTGGGATAAACGCGAATCGTTTTGCAGAGCGGCAAGCAATGGAGGCAACGGAAGCAGGCTCGCCACGGAGCGCAATGCGGCGAAAGAAGAGGTGCCGGCAACAAGAGTCCGACGCGAGAAACGTTGAGAATATGCACTCATTTTTATCTCCTGTCGCGTACGGAATCGGACTGGACCCGGCATTTTGCGGACGGCCGAATCTACGGCGATTGCGTTAGTGGAACTTGGAAGTATTGTTCCCAGTCGATCAAACTTTATTTCCCGTAAAATTTACTACACAAGCTGCCGAAGTTCTAACGACGCCCCGTTCACCAGGGAAAAGAGGGAGATATACCGGTATGGTTAAAATTATTTCCGTTCTCGGAGTGGCGTTGTTTTTCTTTACACCCGGTCTCAACTCACAGATTCCCTGCGACCGCCTCGATCCTAATTGCATACCGCCTAATCCGGAGATGCGACGCCAGGAAGTCGTCAACCTGGAGCACGAGACGGCGCGGGCGATCATGCTGAATAACGGAACGTTTTTCAGGCGTGTGTACAGCGATGACTTCGCGGGAACTTTATCGCACGGACAAATGGTGGACAAGAGTCATTTCATCAATGAAGTGCAAAATGGCGGAGCAAAATACGAATCTTTCAACGCTTCTGATATTCAGGTGCGTTTCTTTCAGGAAACCGCGATAGCCACTTGTTTGTGGACCTCACGAGCGATCTTCAATGGCCAGCAAATCGAAATGCAGATGCGCGTAATGCATGTGTATATTAATGGTCCTCGTGGCTGGCACGTGGTGGCCGGCCAAAACACGCCGCTACCTCCTTACACCCCACACCCGCTATAAATTTCGTTCACGGTGTGCCTGCAATTGTGGTCGGGTTCGCGGGATCAGAATGGTTTGATTTCTGAACAGGTCCAATAAGCTCCGCCATCGTTTTTCTCCCACAGCATCAGTCATGACGAGCGCTTTACTTTTTATTCTCCTTGTTCGCCTTTTGTTCAGCGATCCAGGCTGTCACGCGAGCGTCCAACACGTCGAGCGGTAGCGCCCCACCGTTCAAGATTTCATCGTGGAAGGCACGGATATCGTAGCGGGTTCCAAGCTCGTTCTTCGCGAGCTCACGCAGTTTGAGAATTTCCAATTGCCCCAGTTTGTACGCGAGTGCCTGTCCTGGTATCGCGATGTAACGGTCGGTTTCCGCCTGCAGGTCGGGTTCATCGTCCGAGGTATGTTCGTGGAAAAAATCGATCATCTGCTGCCGCGTCCAATGTTTGTAGTGCACGCCGGTATCGAGCACCAGGCGCACAGCTCGCAACATCTCTTCCGACAAGTGCCCGTAGTACGAATAAGGATCCTTGTAGAAGCCAATATCTTTGCCAAGCCTCTCGGCGTATAACGCCCAGCCTTCTACATAGGCGGTATATCCAGCCTGCTGGCGGAATATCGGCAGGTCTGGAAGGGTTTGGGCTATGGATATCTGCAGATGGTGTCCCGGAACGCCCTCGTGGTAGGCGGTGGATTCGACGTTCGTGAGGGTACGATTCTGATAATCGCTGGTGTTCACGTACACGACGCCAGCGCGGGAGCCATCGGGAGTTCCTTGTTGATAGTCGGCGCCTGCAGCTTCTTTTTCGCGGAACGGCTGCATGGGGCGAATCTCCACGCGCGTCTTCGGCAACAATCCAAAGAGTTTTGGTAATTCCGGATCCATTTGCGCGATATAGCCCTTGTAAGCTTCGACTAATTGATCTGGGGACGTCGGCTTCAGACTCGGATTTGTTTTCAGGGAAGCTCGAAAAGTTTTTAGATCCGCGAATCCGAGTTTGTTGGCGATGGAGAGTTGTTCGGCTTCTATGCGAGCCACTTCCTTCAAGCCCAACTGGTGGATGGCCTCCGGATCCATGTTGGTGGTGGTGGATTGGTGGACTGCGAAGCGATACAGGGCATTTCCATTTGGCAATGCCCAGACGCCCGGTTCTGTGCGCCCCTTGGGCGCGTACTCCTTGGCCAGAAAGTCCGCGAGTTTGTTGTAAGCCGGACGGACCTCTGTGTTTACCGCCGTGATGATGGCGTCATGCAGGCGCTTGCGGTCCGCGGGCGGCACCGCTTCAGGAATTTTTGAGGCTGGTTGCCCGAAGGCGTTGGCTTCTCCTTCCGGATCAGCGATGGAGTTGCACTGGGTTACGGTTTTTTCGAGAAGAAACCTCGGAGGCATCAATTTATCTTTTTCGCCCTGTTGCAGAATCCCGATCAGTTCACTAACCAGTTGAGGCAATTTGTGCAAGCGGGCGAGGTAATCTTCGTAGTGTTTCGTCGAATCGAGCGGCACTAGAGCGACAAACTGTGCAAGTTGCAGATGCGCTCCGAAAAACTGATTGATGGGCATTTCATAGGTTTTCAACTCCATGCCCTCAAGCGTTTCCTTGAGGTTCCGGACCATCAGGGATTGATTCAGTTTTTCCTGCTCGGGAAAACCGCTGGCATCGAAGGAATTAAAGCGCGCCAGCCATTTTGCGACGTCCTCTTTTTGTTGCTGGATATGCGCGAGCGAGCTATCGCTCCAGCGATCGTTGTAACGGTAGTCGCCCAAGATCGTGGCCGATTCGGGACTTTCGCGCATCTCGTATTCCCATTCGTCGGCTAGTAGTTGCTTCAGTTCTTTGCGGCGGTCATCCGGGGTTTTGAGCTCTTTGCCATGGGGGAAAAAGGTTACCGCAAGGAAGACGGCTCCCAGAAATATTGCGGAAGTGCTGGGTCGCAGCAAAAGATTTGGTGTGAAGAGCATTTAACCTCCCTTGGAGTTGAAACGAACTGCATGTCTCGATTCTAGTCTTGCGCAACGGCATTATACGCACGTATTCGTAACTGCAAAGGCAGCGTTGACCGGCAAATGACCGGATGTTACGCTCCCGCGGCACTCATCCAACTGCATGCGCGCTGTCGACCTGATCCGAAAAAAACGCGACTCCGGCGAACATTCCCGCGAAGAAATCGAGTTTTTGATTTCCGGGTACACGCGCGGAGAAATTCCCGATTACCAGATAGCTGCGTGGTTAATGTCGGCGTGGATTCGCGGCTTGAGCCGCGCCGAGACGACCGCGCTTACGCAAGCGATGCTGCATTCTGGGGAGGTGCTGGACCTTTCCAGCCTGCCCGGTAAGAAAGTCGATAAACATTCTACCGGTGGAGTGGGCGACAAGACTTCGTTGATACTCGCGCCCGTCGTGGCGGCGGGCGGGCTGATCGTACCCATGCTTAGCGGCCGAGGCCTCGGGCATACCGGCGGCACGCTGGACAAACTCGAATCCATTCCGGGATTCAACACGAATTTGTCATTGAAAGATTTTCGCCGCGTGCTGGGCGAGTGTGGCATGGCGTTGATTGGTCAGACGGCAGAGATCGCACCCGCGGATAAAAAGATTTATGCTCTGCGCGACGCCACCTCGACGGTTGAAAATACCGGGCTGATTTGCGCTTCGATCATGAGCAAGAAACTCGCTGAGGGATTGGACGCGCTGGTTCTGGACGTGAAAACCGGTTCCGGTGCGTTTATGAAGCGGGAACAAGATGCGCTGGGGCTTGCGGAAGTAATGGTTGACGCTGGAAAGAGTTTGGGTAAGAAAACGGTGGCCTTAATTACGGACATGGACCAACCATTGGGACGCGCGGCGGGCCACGCTAACGAAATTATTGAATGCATCGAGGTGCTGAACGGCAAGGGACCTACGGACGTTCGCGAACTTAGCGTGGAGCTTTCCGCGTGGATGTTTTATCTGGGCGAAAAGACAAAAAGTGTTGAGGAGGGACGAAAACTTGCAGGACGTATGATTTCGAGCGGCGAGGCTCGAGAGAAATTCAAGCAGTGCATTCGGCTGCAAGGCGGAGACGAGCGCGTCATTGACGTGCCTGAGTTGTTGCCCAAGGCAGTTTCCAGAGTAGACGTGACAAGCAACGCAGGCGGAATACTGGTTACTACCGACTGCGAACAGTTTGGTATCGCGCTGGCCATGCTGGGTGGGGGCCGCGAAACCAAGGAAGACCGGATCGACCATGCCGTGGGCCTCGAATTTCACAAACGCATCGGCGAGCGCATAGAAATAGGGGAACCTCTGGCGACAATTCATTACAATAGCGACGCCAAGCTGGCGGAGGCCGAGCGTATGGTGGCGGAAAGCTTTGTGATCGATCAAGACCGTGGTGGGCAAGCGTCAAGACCATTGATACGCCGAATCATTGGGGCGTAAACTCGGGCGCGTAAACTTCAGGCGCGCAAAGCTTCGACCAACTATAGGCATTGTCGATGCGATCGTAGAAACCCGCCGATCACAGCACGGGAAATGAGTGTTGAGGATGGGAAGATTTGCAGGGATTTTGGGGCTGGCTACTATGCTGGGGCTGGCCTATATTTTTTCCACCGATCGAAAAGCCATCCGCCTAAAAACCGTGCTGTGGGGATTCGGATTGCAATTATGTTTTGCGATTTTTGTTTTACGCTTTGAAGCGGGGCGTAAAATTTTTCAGTTTCTTGGGTACTACGTCAATCTGCTATTGAGTTACGCGTTTGTCGGTTCGCAATTTGTTTTTGGCGAGCTGGGACTGAAAGATTCCCCGGAACATTTTATTTTTGCCTTCCAGGTTTTGCCTACCATCATTTTTATCGCCGCGTTTTTTGCTTTGTTGTATCACATTGGGGTGATGCAGTTGCTGATTCGCGGCGTAGCGTGGATCATGACGCGGGTGATGGGTGCCAGCGGAGCCGAGTCACTGAATGTGGCCGCCAGTATTTTCATGGGGCAAACGGAAGCGCCGCTCACGATCCGGCCGTTTCTGAACCGCCTGACCAGATCGGAATTAATGTGCGTAATGACCAGCGGCATGGCGCACGTTTCCGGCGGAATTATGGCCGCGTACATCGCCTTTGGGATTAAAGCGGAGCATCTACTGGCCGCGGTGATCATGACCGCGCCAGGAACTTTGCTGATGGCCAAGATGCTGGTGCCGGAGACGGAAGTGCCGCTGACTGCCGGGCGGGTGGAAATGCCGGAAATGGAGAAGGAAGCAAATTTCCTGGGGGCGATTTCGCGTGGCACGGTGGACGGGTTGCATCTGGCCCTGAATGTCGGCGCGATGTTGATTTCCTTTCTGGCCATGCTGGCGCTGGTCAACGCGATCATGGGGGGGACGCACAGTTGGCTTGCGGCGCACCATATGGGCTGGTTTCCGTCCAGCTTGCAACAAGTTTTTGGCTGGGTTTTTGCCCCGGTGGCGTGGGTAATCGGCGTACCATGGCGCGACTGCGCGACGATCGGAAACTTACTAGGCACACGCATGGTGGTGAATGAGGTGGTGGCGTTCCAGCAACTTGGCACCATGCAGAGCACGCTGGATCCGCGGTCGTTTACGATTGCGACGTTTGCGTTGTGTGGCTTTGCGAATTTCAGTTCGGTGGGAATTCAGATCGGCGGAATTGGAGCGCTGGCGCCCGATCAACGCGGCAACCTCGCGAGACTGGGTATACGCGCGATGTTGGCGGGCACCATGGCGAACCTGATGTCGGCTTCGTTTGTGGGAATACTTACGTGATGCAGCGCGAGAGTCTGGCCCATAAGCCCGACGGGTCCGACGACGAATATGAGCGCGCCGAAGCTGCCGCGCAGTTTATTTTCGCGCACACGGAACTGCGTCCAAAGATTGCTCTGGTGCTGGGTTCCGGGCTAGGCCCGTTCGCCGATGAGTTTGCCAATGCCACAAAAATTCCGTATGCGGAGATTCCGCACTTCCCGCAATCGACTGCGATTGGACATGCCGGACAATTGGTGGTCGGGAGTGTACACGGTATCGCGGTCGCGGGGATGCAAGGGCGCGTACATTTGTATGAAGGTTACTCGGTCAAAGAAGTAGTTTTCCCGGTCCGCGTATTTGCCCGCATGGGAGTGAAAGCGGTGATACTTACCAATGCGGCGGGCGGAATTAAGTTTACCCAAGGACGATTGGTCGTCATTAGCGACCACATTAATTTGCAGGGCGTGAATCCTTTGACGGGATTCAACGATGAACGGTTCGGGCAGCGGTTTCCAGACATGTCCACGGCGTACGACAAAAGATTTCGCGAAATGACGGTGGGTCAGGGCAACCGGCTAGGTATCGGAATCGATGAAGGAGTTTATGCGGCGTTGGCCGGACCGAGTTATGAAACGCCGGCGGAAATTCGATATTTGCGTACCATTGGCGCCGACCTGGTGGGCATGTCCACCGTGCCGGAAGTGATTGTCGCGCGACACTCCAATATGCGAGTGCTGGGAATTTCGTGTGTTACCAATGCCGCGGCTGGAATTCTTGATCAACCGCTCAATCACCGGGAAGTTTTGGAGACGGCAGCGCGCGTAAAAGGTGATTTTGTGGCGCTGTTGAAAACGGTGTTGCCCAGAATTGCGGAAGCGATCGGCTGATTATTCACAGCGAATAAGGATGGCGGTAGAGTGTGACTGAAAAAGATTTATTAATTGAGGCAGCTAAGCAAGCGAGAGAGAATGCGCACGCGCCGTACTCCAATTTTCGCGTGGGCGCAGCTTTGCGCAGCGCATCGGGAAGAATTTTTGGAGGCTGTAATGTGGAAAACGCCACATATGGACTTACCATGTGCGCCGAGCGCGTAGCGATTTTCAAAGCGGTCAGCGAAGGTGAACGTGGATTCAGCGCCATCGCAGTGGTTACCGACACCGAGGTGCTTACGCCACCTTGCGGCGCGTGCCGACAATTGATATGGGAATTTTGCGGCGATATTCCGGTGAGCATGGCAAACCTGAAGGGCAAAATGGAAGTAATCCAGATGAAAGAATTATTTCCGAGACCCTTCGACGATTCGAATTTGTGAACAGGCTTCGACAGATATTCCCGAAACTTCGGAGCGGAACAAGTGCGACAACTAAACATGATTCATAACGTTCGCCTGGCGCTCTTGGTTTTCTTGAGTGCATCGGTCTTCGCCGGCCAAGGCCTTGCACAGACCTCCAGCGTTAATAAAGAGAAGATCGACCTGCTTATCAACGGCGGCACAATCGTCACCATGGATGGCGACCGGCTAATCCTTGAAGATGGTGCGGTCGTGGTGAAAGGCGATGTGATCAGCGCCATTGGTTTCAGAACCGACCTGGAAAAAAAATATATCGCGTACCAAACCATTGATGCGCGCGGAAAATTGGTGCTGCCGGGATTTATCAATGGGCACACGCATGTACCTATGACGCTTTTTCGGGGTCTGCATGACGACGTGACTCTGGACGAGTGGCTGCACAAATATATTTTCGCGGCGGAAGCTAAAAATGTTACCGAGGAATTTGTGCGCTGGGGTACGCGTTTGGCGGCGGCAGAGCAAATTCGGGGGGGCATAACCACTTTTGCGGACATGTACTATTTTGAAGATGCGGTCGCGGAAGAGACTAAAAAAGCGGGCATGCGGGGCGTGCTGGGCGAGACCTTCATCGATTTTCCCGCGCCGGATAATAAAGACGAATCGGAGATGCTGGCGTATACCGAGAAATTTTTAAAACGCTGGCAGAATGATCCACTCATCCACGCGGCTCCCGCGCCACACTCCATCTACACCTGTTCGCAGAAGACTCTGCAGGACGCTGCCGCACTGGCGCGAAAATACCATGCGCCAATCCTGATTCACGTAGCGGAAATGAAAAAAGAGCTGGACGACAGCCGCGCGCAAAACGGCACAACGCCGGTGCAATACCTGAATAATATCGGAATACTCGGGCCCGACGTGGTGGCCGCGCATTGCATTTTCGTGGATGACACGGACCGTAAGGTGTTGGCGGCGAAGCAAGTGGGCTGCGTACACAATCCTTCGAGCAACATGATGCTGGCCAGCGGAGTTTCGCCGGTGCCCGAATTGCGCAGTGCGGGAGTAGCCGTGGGGCTCGGCACGGACGGGCCCGCGGGCAGCAACAATGATCTCGACTTGATGGAAGAGATGGACCTGGCGGCCAAGCTTCAGAAGATTACGAAGATGAATCCACTGGCTTTGGGAGCGAAGGCGGTTGTGGAAATGGCTACGATCGATGGCGCCAAAGCGCTACACATGGAAAAAGAAATAGGTTCGCTTGAAGCGGGCAAAAAAGCCGACATTATCGTGATCAGCTTGAACGAGCCCAACGCCGTTCCGATGTATGACGTGTATGCGCAGCTAGCGTATGCACTGAAGGGAAACGACGTGGAGACGGTGGTTATCGGAGGGCGCGTGGTGATGCGCGAACATCAGTTGCTAACGGTCAAAGAAGATGAAGTTTTCGCGAAGGCTCGCGAGTATCAGAAGCAGGTCGCAGCTTCCCTCAAATAGGGATTGAGGTGTCTGGACGTCCCCAGCCACAGTTGAAGGAGGGGCGCTTCGAGGCTGGGATTCATGTGATTCCAAGTCACAAGACCCACCCGCCGCGGCGGGTAAACCCTCAAAAAACCTGAGGGTGGGCCACCCTCCGCGTTTGTGACGACCTATGCAATCAGCAAAAACACACTAATCTCCCGATAGTAAAAGCTGGCCGAAAAATGTTGGGTGCTTTCGAGCCCGGGAGATGTTCGCTAATGCGAGCGGCATTTCTGGAGCGCTTTATGCAAGATGGACTAACACAGGTCGTGGAGATCGCGGTGGAATGTCCGAAATGCCGCCAGGAAAGCATGGCGCGCGTGGCAACGGGGCACGACATCGAAAGCCTGCGCAAGTCTATCGTGTGCGCTTACTGCCAGAACCCATGGATTGAATTTCTTCCCGGTCAGTTGATTGCCGGTCTGTTCATGCACCCCAAGCCGAAGTCACGTGGGGCCGAGTAGGGTTAGTTGGCTCGCTGGTGCAAGTCTGCGCGTGAGATTGGGTGAAAAAGCCAAGTAGGTTCAATTTTGTGCACATGGAAGAGGTTGGCTTTGGAATCGATTGTTCCGGTAATGAGCACAGCCTTGCCAGAAAAATTTCTAGCTTCCTTTTGATCATCGAGTGAATAAACGAGTCCGCGATGATCTTCCTTAAAAATGAATTTTCCCGCTCTGCGAGAAATCTTGCCGGGTAACGTGCGTACATCGAGATGCAATTCACTCTGCAGGAGTTCGGGAACGTTGTTTGAAACGGTGTGTGGATGGTCCACGATGACGAGGACTGCGCCGACTACTGGCAGCGCAGAGGCGAGAAGCACAGTCCCCAGTGTGGTTAATTGTATGCTTCGCATTAGCTCACCAAAAACACAGTTTATTGCGGTCACCTGAGGCTCGCGTTCTGGGGAGACGTTACCGGGGGTGGCTGCGGGAAGTGGGAGCATGTCGAACGCCAAAAGGATTGGTGAAGTTAACGCACACAGTTAAAGAGGTTTAGGGTGGGGCGTTGGCGGTTTGGTGACCTTACTGCCAGGAAAAATTTACCGACTGCGAAGGACGCCGTTTAGAAGTGGCCGCGGTTTACTGAAGTTGGGCGTAGGTGTCGTAACTGGTGGCGATGGCGCGAACTTCAGCGAGCGTTTGATCTCGCAGCACCACGCCGTCCTCCAGCACGGTTTCAAGCGCATTCGAACCAAAGGCCGGGCTTTGCGGCAGCGACTCGCCTTCGAGGACCTCCACGGTCGCAAAATTCTTACCATTTTGAATCAGGTTAAAGCGGCCACCTTTGCTGGCTTTGCTGGGATCCGTTTTTGGATTTTTGTACACGTTTTGCCATTTGCCGTTGCGGTCGATGGCCGAACACTTCAACGCAAACTTCAAAGTGTCGCGATTCACTTGCTGGAGGAGCGCGCCACCCATTCCATAACTCCAGATATCCTGCGACCAGCCGCGGCGCGTCAATTGGGCGGTAATATTTTGTATGGTGTAAAAGTTTACGCCATCGCCCTGAATGAATCGCACGCAGGGCACGGTAGTCTTCCAGCCTTTGCTGTTCACTTCATAACCAAATACTTCGCTGACGATTTTGAATAGCTCTTCCAGGACGGTTACCGCATCGCCGGAATCAGGCCGAATAATCAACGTTCCTTTGCGGTGCAAGACTTTTTCTCGCAGCGCCCCGCCCCACAAATTTCGCACTGCGTTGTAAATATCATAGGAATCGCTGACGCAGGCGACCAGCCCTTCAGGGCAGTTTTCAAGAATATTCGCGTAAGCGTCGAGCTCGTGTTCTTCGCCCCAGGAGGTGATGGTGGAATGTTCGGATGCCGGGATACTGTATCCGGCGCAATCAAGTGGTTTGTCGCACATCAGGTCCGCGGAGTAAAACTGGTTTAACAACTGGATCGAGGCCAAGGTGTCAGTGCCAAAGAAATTCAGCAGATGCGCGGCGCCTCCGATGGCCGCGGACTCCTTGGAGGAAACGCCACGAAAGCCGAAATCATGAAGTTTGAAGGGAAGCAGCGCGGGATCGCCGGTACGCACGAGGGCCTTGCCGATCACTTGTTTAATGGCTCGCGAGAGGGTGGCAACCGTTATGGGATACCAAACCTGCAGAAGCATCGTTTCCGCCCAATTAGTAAGCCAATAAAATTCGGGATCAGTATTTTCTATGGTGATCAGGGCGTTGTGGCTTTTGACCACCGTGCCTTCTTTGACCGCACGAATGCGCAAAGGCAAGCGGCCGTCGTGCTTGGCGTAGAGAGACTTGAAGCCCTCGTAGTTGAATGACTTAGGATGCCCCTGAAAATGGGCATGGGCGATGCGACGGGCCTCCTCCACATCCGCCATGGTAAAAACCTGGCCGGCAAAATTGGATTTCACGATGTATTGCAGCATGGCCATCATAGTTTCATCGAACATGCCGCCGCGAGATTCGACGTAGGAGTAGATGTGTCGCGTATCCGGCGGATATTGCCACCAGTGTGTCAACTTGTAGGAATCCGTGTTGAGAATCGGATTCAGACGCAGCGACTGCATCGAAACTCCTCGCCGGAAGTAAATAGAAAGCGGAGCCAAGCCAAGCTAAGCTTTGCTTGACGGGCGGGCAGGCGTCGTTCGGACGAAGGGTTGATTGGCACTGATATGAGAATAGCAAAGAACGTGCTCAAAGCCGCTGTGCTGGCAGGTTTCCTGCTGCCTGCGAGCGTGACAGGCGCCGCAGTGAATGCACATTGTACGGGTGGCGTGGAGTTGAAACTTAGTGCGCCGCAAGCCAGCCAGGGCAGCTTGATTCTGGCGCACGTTCGCAGCCAAAAATCACTGCGCGAAGTTACCGGAAAGTGGAATGAGCGGAACGTATATTTCTCGGAGGGCGGTTCATCCGCTTCGGCGCGCCGTGGCCCCAACAATCATCTGCATGAGGCTTTCCTAGGCGTGGATTTGGAGAAGGCTCCCGGGGATTATGAATTATCGGTGTCAGCCACATTGGAAAACGGAGAGCACGCCAGATGCACCGCGACATTGGCGGTAAGGGCCGGCAAATTCGCGACGGAAAGCCTGACGGTGCAAAAACAATTCGTCGAGCCCAACGAGCAACAAGCACAACGCGCCGTCGCGGAACAGGAAAAATTACGGCAGATTTTTGACCAAATAACGCCCGAGAAATTGTGGCACGGGCCGTTCCGTGTGCCGCTGGCCGGAAGGGTGCGCGGAACAAATTTCGGCAAGCGTCGCATCCTCAATGGACAACCACGTTCGCCGCACACCGGCACGGATTTCCCAGCTCCGACGGGCACACTCATTCACGCGACGCAAAGCGGCCGCGTGGTTCTGGCCGAAGAACTATATTTCTCTGGAAACACCGTCATTATCGATCACGGGCTGGGGATCTATTCGTTATATGGCCATTTATCCGTTACTGACGTGGCGGTGGGAGATGCCGTGAAGGCCGGCGCGGTAATCGGAAAAGTGGGCGCCACCGGGCGGGTCACCGGTCCGCACTTGCACTGGGGGGTGACGGTGAATAAAGCGCGGATCAACCCGATCCAACTAGTCGCTGAGACAGTTATCCGATAAGTGGTATGAATCCCGAAATTCAGCCGTGCCTCGGCGGTGCTTTGGTATGTTTGTATGGTACGGACTGGCTATTGTCACTGTAGAAGTGCGGAGGCAAAGTCAGAGCTTTGGTGGAGTTTGAGGGACTGGCAGTTGTGCGTCAAGTTTGCGCGATTAATAGCTGGCCTCCGCCGGCCGCGAAGCGGTGACAGAGAGTGTTGCTGGGATCCGGTTGGCCCGATGATAGCAAGGTTCGCTGAACGACGATCAAGGCTTAGTAATCAAGGGTTAATCTATGTCCCTGCTGCACTTTCGATTTAAAGAGCGCCGCCGCACGGTGCGTGTAGCAATCACCGTAGCGCTAAGAGTGCGTTGGGAGGCGCCGTCGGGTGAAGTATTTTTAGTCAAAACCCGATCGCAGTCTGTCAGTCAGGGCGGCGGCCTGTGCATTCTTGAAGAGCCTGTGGTTGTTGGGCAGGTATTAGAAATGGTCAACGAAAACAGCGGTGAATCAGTCGAGGCAAAAGTCGTGACCGTTGGCAAAGCTCGCGACGGCAAAACCTACGTTGGATTTGAATTCGTCGAGCCGAACTCGAACTTCTGGCGCATGCATTTTCCGGCGCCGGGTGCGCGACCGCTGCGCAGGCCGGCGGGGTCGAAAGTTTTGGTGTAGGCTTCCTGGTAAGTCTTCAGTAACGGTATGTCTGACCTGCAATTATTAGATTCCAGCCCGCGAGTTTTTCTCCCTGAGTGATTCTCGGTTTGATTTCCGACACTCACGGTTTACTTCGTGATAGCGCGCTACGTGCAATGCAAAACACCAGACTGATTATTCATGCCGGCGATGTTGGCGACCCTAAAATTCTTGAAGCTTTTGAGAAACTTGCCCCGGTAATTGCCGTGCGCGGCAACGTAGATACCGCGGAGTGGGCTACCAAATTGCCGCCAGACGCGGTGGTTAAGCTTGGTGCAGTGAGGATTTATGTTTTGCACGATGTTAAAGAACTGAAGCTGAAGGCGATTTCCTCCGGAGTTTCCATCGTTGTGAGCGGACACTCCCACAAACCTGGGCAGGCCACACGCGGCGGAATCCTGTATATAAATCCGGGTAGCGCGGGGCCCCGCAGATTCAACTTACCAATCACTGTTGCGCGGCTTGATTTGGACCGCCAGCCATGGGAAGCGGAGTTCATCGACGTGAATTAGCGTGACGCCCGCTATTGCTTGTTAAATTGCATCCAGCCGATGGCCCTATTGTTTTACGAAGAAGCCGTAAAGATGAATTGCGCAGGGTCACAGTGATAGACTTGGGTCATGGCCACCAGTAAGAAATCTAAGAATAAAAATAAGCCCCGCAGAGAAATCGCTCCGCGCAAAAATTCAAAAAGCGCTGTTTCAAAGGTTTCGCGCAAAATTTTAGGCAAGGCAAAGAGCGCAAAAGCAAAAACAGTAAACGCAAAACCGAAGACGCGAACTCCTCAAGCTAAAGCCACAAAGAACGAGCGGCGGAGCGCGGCGGCTGGAGGAGCAGCTCCACGGAATAACACTCGGGTTATTGGTTCGACCTTGGCGTCTCGCGGAGAAAGCCAGCGCGTTGAAACCGTGAACCTGGACGCCAAAGGTTTGGGTTCGGACTCTGGCGGGCAATCCGGCGCTTTGCAGGGATTATCTGATATTGAGAGCGCCAATTCGGAAAGCGTTGATGAATTGCTCGAGGAAGGCAACGCCTTCGAGGCTGAAGTTGTGAAGGGCGTGGAAGACGCTCCGGATGCCGACCAGGGAGAAGTACGAACCCACCAACGTCCCCAGGAAGAGGATCTGCCTGAGGATTTCAGAGAAAACTAGAGCATCATTCTTTTGCCAACTTTTATTGTTGCGGCACATCATGATTTAAACTTCTCGCCTAACAGCTTTTCACATTTATTCAGCCAACCACCGGAGAACTGAATTTTTGAGTTTCCGGGCTTAGAAAACCTTACGGCCGCGATACACGTGCGTTAATTCGCTAATACACGGTTCACCTGATTGGTCAGTGCGCTTGCGATGGGTAGCCTCGTATTGGGCCATGGGAGTTTGACCGGAGGGGGAAATGTTTTCGATGAAAGAGTTTTCGATGAAGAAGTTTTTGGAGACTAAGACTGGAAAAGGAATTTACGTAGCTTGTGTAACGTTAACCTTGTCAGCGGTGGGAAGCTGGGCGGTGCTCGCGCATCAAGATAGCCCGTCAATGGTGAAGCATGGAACGGCGGCGACAAAGAGCAGGCCGGCAATGGGCGACGCCCACTTTGCCAAGGAAGCGGCACGGGGTGGCATGGCTGAAGTCAAGCTTGGCCAGCTGGCGCAGGAAAAAGGATCTAACGACTCCGTAAAAAGTTTTGGCAAACGCATGGTGGATGATCACTCCAGAGCTGGCGACAAACTGAAAGAAGTGGCTTCGCGTGAGAGCATCACGCTGCCAAGCGATATCTCCGCAAAAGATCAAGCCACCTATGACAGACTCTCGAAACTGAGTGGCTCTGTTTTTGACCGTGCTTACGCGAGAGACATGGTGAAGGATCACGAGACAGATATCGCGGCGTTCCAGAAAGAAGCCAACGCTGGGAAGACCGATTCGCTGAAGAGCTTTGCGTCAGAAACCTTGCCGACTCTGCAAGACCATTTGAAGCAGGCCAAGGAAATGATGAAGAGCGTAGGGGCGACCTCCGCTTCCAAAGGCACGAAGACCCACACGAGCGGTCGCTGAAACAGGATCTGCAATTTAAAAACCCATCCTTCGCAAAGAAGGATGGGTTTTTCTTTTAATGGGATTTTTTATCGATGACGCGATTCGTGCCGCGGACGGTTTACAGTGTTGGGCGAATCGCCGAGGCTGATTGATTCTCAGGAGTGGTCACGTCGGTTCGGGGCGTCATCGAAACAACGATGTACTGGTGTTCCTTCCCGTTGGTTTCCGGCAAACGCAGCAAGAGCTCGCCTTTGTGTAGCCGGAACTGGGCAGTTTCCCCGATGGGAAGCAACGCTGGATGCTTCTCGCTCTTGGCCCTGATACGGTAAATCAGGCGGTCGGTCTGAAGAATGTATTCCTGGCAGAGCAATTCATGAGTTTTCTTATGTTCGCCGTCGGTGCCCAGGATCTCTCCGGCGACGGTGTTGCCGGCTTTTTCTTCGGAGCCACAGGATGCAGAGTCCATCTTGATCAATAAGCCGTTCTGATAAGCGGGTTTGTCTTTTGCTTGCAAGGCACACGATGCAACGAGTATCAGGGCAGGTACCAAAATGTGTTTCATAAGTGCAATTCTCCTTGGGCGGGCGATACCGCTTTCGCAATTATCCCAGAGACTAAATTGCGGATCATTGCTGTGGGCTTCGGCTGTTTCGATGGCATCACCGGTCTTTCGTACACTGGCCTGTCGTACAGGGGCGTGGAATAACCAATCCGCTTTTTGTTCGAGGCGCATCGCGAAATCACGCTGCCTGCCAGCAAACAAGACGTGGCAGCAGCGAGGATCGTCCTGAAATTATCAGGGGACTGAGACCATTTCAGATGGCAATTCGGCCACGCAGAAAGATAAGATCATGCGAAATGGGTAAGATACTTTCAGGGGTGAATATGAAACCTTTCGGCGGGTATGGGGTGGCGGCAATAGTTTTGGCGACGGGAATTTCAGCGACAGTGTTTATGGCGCGCGCGAATCGTTCGATTACTCTCGGGCAAACAAATTCCGGCGCTGGTGAAAAAGGCGAGGTCGAGCGCGGACGCTACCTGGTGGAAGAAGTCGCTAAATGTCCGGAGTGTCACACGCCGCGCGACGAACGTGGTGAACTGCGAGCTGATGCCTGGCTGCGTGGCGCACCCATCTGGATCAAGCCGGTCGCGCCTATTTCGAAATGGGCGGACCACGCGCCACCGCTGGCCGGTTTTCCGAGCTTTACCGAGGAGCAAGGAGAACGGATCCTGGAAAAGGGAACTGGCCCGGAAGGCGAACAACTGCGGCCGCCGATGCACATCTATCACATGAACCACGGTGATGCGAAAGCAATTATCGCGTATCTCAAATCTTTGCCGCGTGGCGATAGGAACAATTAAGTCCGGCCAGCGGCTTCAGAGACTTATCCGCGTCCACCTACGGTATTTTATTGGCCGAGATTCGCGGGCACCCACGCTAGTCCATCAACTCCGGCGGTAAGAACGATGGGTTCCTGTAGTTTCCATGTCCGCAAATCCAGCACCGCGATTTTTCCTGCGCTCACGCAGGAAACAAAAGCAATCGCGCCGTCAGGCGTTACCAGAATTTCCGATGGGGACTCTGGAAGATCGAAAGTTTTGTCGATCTTCAACGTAGCTATATCGATGGCCAGCAGTTGGTGGGTTGCCATGCACGCCACCAGCAGCCACTTTCCGTCAGGCGTGGGCGCAGAAGCATAGGCCACACCGGGAAGATCAATCCAGCGCGACACTGCGTAGAATGCGGCGGTGTCGTCCCCTTCCGTACTTTTGCGATCTTGAAGATCAATCACGGCCAAGCGAGGCGCGCTCTGATCGTGCGTGAATAAGCGGCTTCCGTCCGGCGACATGGAAATGCGTTGGATGGTTTTAGCGACGGGGATCACGGTGATCAAGCGGCGCGCTCGTATGTCCAGCACACTGATGTTTCCCGGGCCTACATTTGCGGTATAGGCGCGATGCCCATCTGGAGAAATCACCAGCATGTGCGATTGCGGTTCCCCGGTGGGAATCTCGACGGCCACTTTTTGTTCCGCAGGGTCGACAATTTTTACCTTGTTGCCTATCTCGGCGGTTATGTACAGCAGGCCATCAGGGCCGAATTCAGCGCGGTGCGGACGAACTGGTCCTACTTGAATCGAGCCCGAAACCTGGCGCTTGGCAATGTCGATCACATCGATCGTAGCGCCATCCGTACCTGGTTTGCCCACGCCGGAATTTCCATAAATGGGGACGTATATGAAGCGCGCATCGGGAGAGACGGCAGCTTCATGACCGTTTACGCCGACGGTAATGGTCGCGAAAGTGCGGCGTAGGGCAGGTTCTACAAGCAGTACCTTGTGTTCCGCCTGGTTGACAACCACCAGCGTCCCTTTTTCAATGGCCGCGCCAGCACCGGCCCCGGTCTGTAATGTGAAAAGGATCAAAGAAAATACAACCGCGAGCATTAACGAAAAACTCATGTCGATTCCTCGGAAAATTGCTGAACCATTCATAAAACTGAAGGGCCCGTTGCCGGAGCAGGAGTTCATACGGTGCCTCTCAAATTTAAACGATTCGCATCGTATAACATTTTCTATGCTTCTGGTGAATGCCGCGGGTTGCACGGATGTGTGTGTGTGTTGACCGCGTCCGCAGCGGCAAGTACGATGGCGCAGTTTTGATCGACAAATTTGTTCCAATGCAACGAGGGTAAATGCGAGGAACTGTGTACTGTTCAAAGTGTGGAAGCCTGGTTGAAGGTGGAGCGACTTTTTGTCCGGCGTGCGGGCAGCCGGTGCAATCCTCTGCGTCTACCAGCGGAGGCCTGCTGGCGGGAGCAAGTTCTGCCACCGCGCTTCCGTCTGGCTATGATCCCAACGCTTACCAGACCGCATCGCCAACGGTCCCGCCGGTGGTGTACGCGCAATCCAGAGTGCAGTACGCGGGTTTCTGGCTTCGCGTGGTTGCGTATGTAATCGATTCAATTATCCTCGGCGTGGGGTTTGTGGCGCTTTTTATTCCATTTGCCGTTATGACGGGGTTGACGGCAGTACTCGGGAATTTGCATCCGGGTGAATATCCGAGAGATATAGCCGCGGTTCTGGGCGGAACGTTTTTCCTCGGACTCATGACGATTGCTTGTCTCGGCTTTTTGGGTGGATGGCTTTACCACGCCAAGATGGAAAGCTCTTCATGGCAAGCCACGCTGGGTAAAAAAGCTTTGAACCTGCGAGTAACAGATCTTTACGGTGCGCGTGTGAGTTTCAACCGAGCGACCGGGCGTCATTTCGCCAAATTAATTACCGGGTTGATTCCGTTCGGAGTCGGATTTATGTTGGCTGGGCTGACGGAAAGAAGGCAGGCGCTCCACGATATATTGGCGAATTGCCTGGTACTGCGAGACGGCTAATCGATGGCTTGCGAGCGAGTAGCAGGAAGCGCAGGGAGACAGGGTGTAACTTCGATAGTCGATGCCATGAAGTTGAAACAATTTAAACTACGCAAACGCTGTATTTTCTAGAAATAATTTCTAAAATACTTAAGGCCAGCGGCTATTTGAGGGTTTGGCGAGTGCGGATAAGTTTTGTTGCGCTGGTGCGCAGCGTCTCGGGAACATTTTTGTTATTCGACAATTTTTTGAGGTCGACGGCATTCAGCGACGGCAACATGTGCAGGGTAACATCCAGAGGAGTTTTGGAATTGTTCATCAAATTGCGGATCACCGTGTAGTTTTTGCGAAAGGCGCGATTACCGGCGATGAGCCGAAGGATTTCATCGGTAAGGCTGGACATTCCCGCGAATGATTCCACTTCCTGATCGGTGAGACGCGGGGACTGCAGCACGGCGCGTTGCACAACTTTGTTGGAATCACGAATGAGCGTGCGGCGGGCTTCCGAGCCGCCTTTGAACGCGAATTGCACCCGTTCGGAAACCGACATCTTCGCGAGCCGCTGGAGCAGGGTCTGACGGCGTCCGGCGTCCGGCTCGGCCTCCATCAACGCTTCCATCAGAGCTTTTTCGTCGACTGGAGTTTCCGGACCGAGCAGTTCCTGCAGCACGCGTTTATTATCCGCGGTGGCCGATGAGGATTTCAGAAGAGCGGCGGCGAGCTCGGAAGAATCGCTTAGGCGATCGAGCGAATCCATCAGCGCTTGAACGCTCATAGTGGAAAGCTGCGGCACGTGCGGGGTTATGAATCTGGATGGGCAATTTCTGTTTTGCACCATGGCTTCGGCCACAGCGGGTTTACCGACAAGGTGCTGAGAGGCGTATTCAAAAATAGCGGGAAGGGCTTCGCTGCGCTTTAGGGCCTCGACGAAGGCTTCTACCGGTAGGGAGCGTAAGGCTTCCAGGGCTTGCTGCGCGACCACTTCATCAGCGTCGGTGGAAAGAAGAACCAGAATTTCGGCGCGGTCAGCAGCAGCAAGATTTCCAGGACTGGCACATACCGCGAGTTTGCGCTCGCGAGACGTGAGGTCGCGCAAAAGTTCAGGGACGAGCTGTTCCATCGTGGGAGGGCCTCAGGTCTTTATATCCAAGCACAATTGTATTCGCTCTGCGGGAGGAATTTCCGAGTGCGGCGCGAGAGGTAATAGGGCGGCCATTCAGCTCGAGGTGCACGGCGGCGCCGTCGGCGGCGACGATCTGGAATTGTTGGGAAGCGGTGAAATGGTGAATGTCGCCGGGCACGACGTCGGCGTCCAGGAGCGTTTGATCGTCGGCGAGGATCCGCACGTGCGAGCGCACGGAAGTGGAGACGGTGAGTTCGAGTTTGTCGGGCGCTTTAGTTGGGGGGGCGGAATCGGAAGAGGACGGTTGCGACGTGGAATTCACGGAGGAATGGGCGGCGCGATACGCTGCGTAGTGTTGCCATGCGTAGGAGCCACCACGGTAGAAGCCATAGGCCAGCGATACGAGCGCGAGCAAGGCCAAAGCTGGAATCCACTTGGGAGGCGAGGGGAGTTGATTTTGATAGGGAGCGGGTGCGTCGGTTTTCTGGACGCCACGGGCCAAATCGTATTCGGAGAGTAGGTCCTCTTCGTCCAGGCCGAGGTATTGGGCGATGGAGCGGACGAATCCGCGGGTGAAGCTGCCGCCGGGGAGCTTTTCCCACTCCTCGTTTTCGATGGCCTCGAGGAATCGCGGGCCGATGCGAGTGCCGGCGGTGAGCTCGGCCAGAGTTACTTCACGCATATCGCGTTCGCGTTTTAGATGTTCGCCGAAATTACCCTTGGCCATTCGGGAGCTACCTGCCCATACGATACCAAAGGGCGGAGCAATCGTCGCGCCGAAGCGAGGCATTTTGAGTGGCCAGAAGTGAAAATCTGTGAATAACTTTGGCGGGCGGAGCGAAGGGCCCATATTGATACCCAAGAATGAGGTTCTAACCAACTGCCAACCTGGAGCATCCTTCGCTTGTGTAGCCGTTTGTCGAAATGTGCGGCGGTAGATTACATCCGAGATGGGTGGGCATATGGAGCGTCGCGAATTTATTCGGTCCGTCGGAACGGTTTCTGCAGGGCTTGCCTTCTGTAAGGCGGGGCGATTATGGAGGGCGGAGGCGAAAGTGGACCGGTGGCGAACGTTTGAGGTGACGACGCGCGTCGAGATCCTCGATACTTCTGGGCCGTCGCGGATATGGGTGCCGACCGCGTTACTGGCTCCGATGCCATTTCAGAAAACGCTGGCCAATGAAATCAAGGCGGATGGCGGCACAGTAAACCGCTTTGACAGCCAGGAGGACGGACTCGGAATTATTGCGACGGAGTTTCCAGCGGAAGTGAGGCCGGTCCTCGCGGCAACAAGCCGTGTGGCGACGAGGGACTATGCGGTGGAACTGTCCCATATTGGTCCGACTTCGAAAGAGAACCACTCTGAGTTGCAGCATTTTCTGCGGCCAACCAAATCGTTGCCTACTGATGGAATCGTAAAATCCACGGCTACGGAGATCACCCGTGGAGCGGATACTGACGTTGAGAAGGCGCGCGCCATTTACGACTGGATCGTTGACCATACCTTTCGAGATCCGAAAACGCGGGGATGTGGAGTTGGGGACATTCGTTTTATGTTGGAGTCGGGGGACCTGGGCGGGAAGTGCGCAGACCTCAACGCGTTGTTTGTAGGCTTGGCGCGCGCAGCTGGGCTTCCCGCGCGGGACGTGTATGGCATCCGAGTCGCGAAGTCAGAGATGGGATTCAAGAGTCTGGGAGTCTCGTCGGCGAATGTAACCAAGGCGCAGCACTGCCGTGCAGAGGTTTACATTGGGGGAATTGGATGGTTTCCTGTCGATCCTGCGGACGTGCGCAAAGTGGCGCTAGAGGAACCACCGGGGAATCGTCCACTGACGGATGAGTTGGTGAAGAAAGCCCGCGAACGGTTATTCGGATCGTGGGAGATGAATTGGATGGCTTACAACTTTGCACATGATGTCGCGTTGCCGGGGTCCGGCGGGAGACCGATCGGATTTTTCATGTATCCGCAGGCGGAGACGAAGGAAGGCAGGCTCGATCCGCTCGCTCCCGAGGCATTTAAGTACGAGATCACGTCGAGAGAGATTACGGCAGACAGTGAGTGAACGCATTCTGTTTTGTTGTACAAACGCGGAAGATCTGGCGAAGATGTACACACAGAGCGCTAGCCGCTAGTGAGGCTGCACTTCTACCGGCTCTGGCAGGTGCACGGTGCTGGTCATTAGCTCGCCGATGGTGAGGTTTTGGCCATGCTGGAGGTAACGATTTAGCACGTCGGGTTGTTGCCATTGAAAGCCCCAGGCGTCTTCGACCGCGATCAGCGTATAGGCGCCGGGTATTACGGCGGGCAGAACGAAGCTGCCGTCTGAGTCGCTTTGATCTCTGCGGAACATATCGATATGCGATTGCGGATCTTTGGGGATCAGGGCGACCATTACTCCAGAGGAGGGTTTGCCGCCGCGCTTCACGAAACCCTCGACGGTGACCACGCCGGCAGCTAAAAAGACAGTTGCAGAAAGGGAGGAGCCAAGGGGCACAGTCAGGCCCTGGCCGGAGGTTTCCACGCCGGAAGAAACGGTGCGGACCACGGAGTATCGCTTATCCGAAGAATAGGCCGCCAGCGCATATTTGCCTGCTGGAATATTGTCGAAGCTCACCTCGCCGACCGCATCCATGGCACTGTATGCGATGGCTTGCATGCGGGAATCCTGCAAGCCAATGTTGAGCTGTTTCGGTTGCGACTCCCGGCCGGGCATTTTTACTGTGAGTTTGATGGACGAGCTCGGTACGCTTTGAGCGACGTCCAATTCCTGACCATCTTTAACGAGGCTCATTTCATTGGATTGCAGGGATTGGGGAGCCCGGGGATCCTGTATGTGGACTGAATACTTTCCTGCGGGGATGCCGGTCAACTCGTAAACACCGGGACTTATCTGGCGCATACCTTCGGGGCCTCCGGCGTATTCGACGGAATCGAATACGTGTCTTTCGAAAATAGGCATGGGAACGCCTTGTTGCTCGTCCTGTGAGGTGCGAAAAATTAAATGAAGCACCGGTACAGGGCTGACGTGTACATCGACTTGCAAATGATCGCCGCCGTGAATGGTAATGGGAGTAGCGCTCTGGCTGTCTGTTGCGCCGTTGTTGAAAGTGGTCGGATAGGCAACATCCAGAGATGGGCTGACCGTCGGCGGAAGATTGTTTGCGCCCGGCGGCGAGGGTAAAGAGTGGATGGCATACCAGGGTTTGGCTGTGACAGCAACAAAGTAATTTCCGGGAGCTACGGAGGCGAACTCGTACTCGCCCTGATCATCGGTGGAATCGTTGCCCACGGGGACGGTACGGTTCATGCCAGCTTGATGGTTTTCCATGTAGAGAGTGACACTTGCTTTGCGGACAGGGTCGCCGCTCTCGTCGATGACTTTGCCGCTTAGTAGAGCAAGAGGTGTGAGACGCAGGACCAAGTCTTCGGTGTTGAAGTCGGTGCCGGTGACGATGGCGGTCGAGAACTGTTCATGCTGTTCATAGGCGGCGGGAATGAATCCACGCTTGGCGCCCTCTAGCGAGTATTTGCCACGATAAAGAGAGGCGAATGTGAAACGGCCGTCGTCAGTGGTGATTATGAAAGCTCTATTTCTACGATCCGCGGTGTCGGCCAAAGTGACGCGGGCTTGGTTGAGCGGGGCGCCGGTGAGCGAGTTGACGACGGTGCCGGCGATTTTAAATTTGATGTCATTATTCGTGCGGTGGTCTGGGGGCGGGTTTTGGGCGGCGAGCAAAGGACAGGAGAAAAGTAGAGTGAGCGCCAATTTGGGAATCTTGAACCGAAACGTTCGAGCAAGAGTGGACATATTTATTCGCTTGCGGTGATCAAGGGCAAACGGACGCGTTCTTTTTGCTCTTGGGCCACGCGGATGACCTGTATCTTCGATTCGTATTGAGTGAGAATTTCATTGCTTAGCGATTCGAATTGCAGGTGGGAGCGATCCATGGCGAGAGCGTAGTAGGAACCTGGAGCGAGTTGTTGAAAGGTGAATGTTCCGTCGGGGCCAGTCCAGACAATCTTGCAGCGGTCATCCATTCTGTCGATGGGCGCCAAACAAACGAAACCAAGCGGCTGATTGGAGCCGTTGTTTGCAGTGGCACGGTTTGGAGTCACGTTGGTGGAGGCGATTTTGCCCTCGACTTCGGCACCGTCGTCGCGCATGGTGATTTCCAAAGGAGGTATCGATCCGCCGATGCCGACTACCAGCGGCTGACGCAGCAAATCCGTGCTGCCGGAAGTGATAGAAGCCGCGTATCCGGTGGAAGTATTTACACTTACGCGGTAACGGCCGGGTAAAACACCCTCAATGACCAACGACTCGTCATCCGGTCCTGAAGGAGGACGCAAAGAGACAGCGGACGAGAGGCCGAACTGTTCGTCGGGGAGCAACATGACTTGTAAATAATTCGGGCGCCGTGGGTTTGGGGCCATGGCACGAGGACCGCCAATACTGCTAAAAAACTGAGGGGAGGGCTCAGCCTGGGTGTGTTGAAATTCTTCTCTTACATCTATCGAGATCGAACTCCCCGGCATTAAGGTGACTGCCGGGCCGGTAACAGGTGCTCCAGCAACGGTGAAATTTAGTTGGCCGGCCATCCTATTCGGGCCGTAGCTTATGGCCTGGAGGGTGTACGTACCGTCGGGCAGCAAACCCTCTATCGCTCCATCGCGGGTGTTATGGCCGAGAGAATATCCGGGCCCAGGGTGAGCCTGAGGCCAAACATTTATTTGAATTTGAGGAGTGTCTAGAGGGGTCGTGAATCCGAGATTCACAGGGTAATACGGCCGCTTTATTGGCGACATGGTTGGCTGAAAAGTTTCTCCCGGAGCCAATCGGATGATGGCGGCGGTGTCGAAATCGGAGGCGCCGGGATAATAAAGCGGGGGATAGCCGAAGAGTTGTCCACGCGGATCAAAAGCCAAGGGATCGCGGTCTAGTTGCTCAAGGGTCAGAAGTTTGTAAGAACCTGCTGGGAGTTCGGCAAAGCGAAACCCGCCGTCTGCGCGAATCGACACGTTTGCCATCATGTCCCAGTGTTCTTGACCTTCTCGCACGTTGCGACGATAGAGGCTCACTGGCATTTGTTCGGAGCCAGGGAAGACGACGTGTCCCACGATGCGAGCTTCCGGCACAAGTGAAATAGTAAGAATCTGTGGAGTCGAGCTGATGTCGGAGATATTCAACGGAATATCAGGGCTGAGAAAACCAACTTTTCGGGCCATTAATGCGTTCGGGCGATTGGACGCGCCGGGTTGGAAGCCGCGGTTCAGTTGAAATCCGTCGATAACGGTAGCTAGCGTCGTGGTCTGTTCTGGTTCGTTGGGTGTGAAGGTGAATTCGAAACGACCACGATCGTCGGTCATGGTGGCAAAACTATTGTCCGGGGAGAGCACGAGCGCACGACTTATTGGTTCGTGCGTTACGGAATTTATGACCACGCCACGGATGTGATCGGTGGGGGCGGTAGTAGTTGCGGTGTGAGTTGCGCTTTGGGCTGCCATCTGCGCGAGAGTGCTAGAGAAAAGTGTTATAGCCAAAGCGATCGCTGTGAGGGAGCAGCGGCGCGAAAGAGCTGCGTTTCTTCGCGTAAATTCTTCGAAACGGTTGTGCATCTGTTCAGACTTCTCGCGCGCGCATTATGACATGTTTACTCGAAGTGGTAATAACGGCTGGCGAGCGATTGATGTTGCCGGCGAAAACCGCGGGGCGGTTAGTAGACGAGGATAGGCAGAGGGCTACGCGCGAGCCGACGGCGGCGAGGATTATTGCCAGGATTACGGTGTTCGTGTAGACGCGGCCTGGGACCGAGGTGCCGGAAAACAGAGAAACGCCGGTTGCGATGGCATAGAAAAATTAGTCTGCTGCCGCTGGGTGAGTTTGGATGATGGTCCGTTCACCAGTTTTCTGACTGAGGATTAGGTAGTCGGCGGGTGTCGCAACGGCTAGGACCTTGTTGACGTAGGACTTAGCACGTTCGAAATCGCTTGTTGCACGCACCCAGCTCACGGTTCCGTTCTGTTCCATTTTGAAAATATCGAAAGGATCTAACATTATCGGTTACTCTCCCATCCGGGCCATGCAGGTAGAGGTATTCGTTACCACCTGTAAGATTAATTCGAATCACGATGCGCAATACCGACCGTCGCTGCGTTACCGACGGTCCTTTGGGCCGACTGGGCTACGCGGGGCCGTGCCATCTCCTTCCTGACGCGTTGGCCAGCGCTTTTTTGGCCGATTGCTTTTGGTCTTCTGACGCATGCGACATGATGTCATTCAGGCAGAGATAATAATGTTCAATCCAGCACAGCACGGCAAGGGTGTTGAAAACATTGGCTGTAAGTTCGCTTCTGACGGTGGCGCGCCGCGGATCGGGCCCTGAAATCCATCGGCAGCGTTTACTGCCTGGACAAATGTTCCATATTGAACAGTCGGCTGCACTACATACCCACACAGTAAGACGAGTGTAAATATGATGACTCTACGGACTTTGCTGCTCATCGACAACGATGCTTCGCACGTCGACGTTTTTACCGACGCGTTGTTGAACGCTACGGACGGTCCATTCCAGGGTGAGTGCGTAAAGACTCTGGCGGAAGGTATCAGACGATCGAGAGGGAGAGAAATCTGGGCGATTTTTTTAAATCTGTCGCTGCCCGACAGCCAGGGTCTTGAAACCTTCGACAAGCTGGCGCTGGCGGTGCCTGGCGTACCTACGTTAATCATAGCTGGCGCGAGGGATGTAAGCGTTGCGCTAGAAGCGTTGCGGCACGGAGCCAAAGATTATCTGCTGGAGGATCATCTCGACACGGACTCGTTTGTTCGTGCTATACGGAATATGGCGGAGCGAAAGACCGCGGAAGAGATGTTATTCACGGAAAAAGAGCGAGCCCAGGTGACGCTCGATTCCATAGGAGACGCGGTACTGAGCACCGACCTTCAAGGAAAAGTTACTTATCTTAACGTTGTAGCGCAAAAGATCACTGGTTGGACTCGAGAAGAAGCCGTAGGCAAGGACATTGATGAGGTATTTGTAATCGTCGACGGCGGCACGAGGGAGCCTTGTGCGAATCCATTGAGAGCGGCAATCAGGAAAAACAGAACTGTTGGACTTACGCCGAACTGCATTCTGATACGACGCGATAAAGCTGAATTTGCGATTGAAGACTCAGCTGCACCGATCCATGACCAACATGGTTTGGCGACCGGAGCAGTGATTGTTTTCCACGACGTGTCGGTGGCGAGGGCGTTGGGAGCGGAAATGTCCCACCTGGCACAACACGACATTCTTACGAATTTGCCCAACCGGACATTGCTGCAGGATCGCCTAACCCAAGCGATTGCGACAGCCAGCCGCAACGATTCCCGAATCGCGGTGCTGTTTCTGGATCTGGACGGATTCAAGCACATCAATGATTCGTTGGGTCATGCGACTGGGGATAGGCTACTCCAGTCGGTAGCGAAGCGTTTGCTCGCTGCGGTGCGCACCTCGGATACGGTGAGCCGCCTGGGCGGAGATGAATTTGTGATCCTGCTTTCAGAGGTTGCACATGCGGGTGATGCGGGGGTTAAAGCCGGGAAAATACTGAATGCGCTAGGCGCGCCATTCGACATCGAGCAAAACACGCTGCGAGTTACTGCGAGTATAGGCGTGAGCACCTACCCGGAGGACGGTCAGAGCGCGGAACTGCTGATGGGAAATGCAGACCTGGCCATGTACCAAGCCAAGGAAAAAGGCCGAAACAATTATCAATTCTTTGAGAAGGGCATGAATGTCCGAGCTGTGGAACGGCAGTCGATCGAAGGAGATTTGCGGTGCGCGCTGGAACAGGATGAGTTTGTCATGCACTACCAGCCTAAAATAGATCTTAAGACCGGAGGGATTACAGGGGTCGAGGCGCTGGTTCGCTGGCAGCATCCGGAGAGAGGACTCGTTGGCCCACTGCAGTTCATCTCCATTGCCGAAGATTGCGGGTTGATGCTGCCGATCGGTAGGTGGGTACTGCGCGAATCATGCAAGCAAGCGAAGGCCTGGCAAGATGCTGGTTTGCCGGCTATTGAAATGGCGGTTAACGTTTCTTCCGTGGAGTTCCGCAACGATGAGTTTCTTGAAAAGATTAGCACAATTTTGAAGGAGACAGGTCTGGAACCTCGCTACCTCGAATTAGAACTGACGGAAAGCGTTCTCATGCAGCATGCCGAGTTCAGTGTCCCTGTGTTGCAGAAGCTGAAAGCGATGGGAGTGCGCCTGGCGATCGATGATTTTGGGACGGGCTACTCGAGCTTGAGTTATCTGAGGCAGTTTCCGATCGATACATTGAAGGTAGATCAGTCGTTTATCCACGAGATCAATGCCGAAACAGATGAAGCGACGATCATCAGTGCAGTGATCAATATGGGCTGCCGCATGAAACACCGGGTGATTGCAGAAGGCGTAGAAACCGCGGGACAACTCGCCTTCTTGCGGGCGCACGGCTGTGATGAAGGACAGGGATACTATTTTGGCCGGCCGATGCCCGCATCGGAGACCGAGAAATTGCTCGAACTAGGCATGGCGACGAACATCATTGACGCGGGGTTCCAAGAACCCAACTTTCTGAATCGCGCTATTCGGCAAACAGCGAATTGATGGATTCAACCATGTTGGCCATTCCGTCGGGCTTGGAAAGCACGGCGTCCACACCGATAGCGGAACTCAGGAATTTCCCTATTTTTTCAGTGTACATGGTGAAGAGGATGATACGGATATTCGGCATCTTTTGCTTCAGGATGGACGCCACTTCGACACCGTTGATTTCAGGCATGACGAGGTCCAGGAGAACTAAGTCGGGTTTCAGACTCTGGGCCTTTTCGAGAGCTTCCAATCCATCTGCAGCCTCGCCGCAAATTTCTATTTCTTTCTGATCACGAAAGAAGGTGCGAAGGACATCGCGCACACTGGAGCTATCGTCGGCAATCAACACGCGCTTTTGCATAAACCACAGATTGTGCCGTCCAGCAGCTCCCGACTCAATACACGGTTTCCGGTATGTAGGATAAAACACACCGGCCGGCGTGAAAGTCGACGAACGCCGGGGTGGCTCGCTCGCAATACCTAATGCGCGTCCAATTCGCTGAATCCAAATGGGATTGCAGGCTCAGCCGATAAAATTTGACTTTGGATCTCACAAATCACTAAGTTACCGTCGAGCGATTTCCGCAGCGTGTTGCTGAGTCGACTGCGTCCACGCCGTCGGTATCTGACTGTAGTTCGAATTGAGTTAATACTGGCGATTCCGTCCAGCGCCTTAGAAACCTAAATCATGAAAATACCTGAGTATAAAGTGTTGGCTGCTTGGGTGGAATGACCGTTGATTGCTAGAGGGTACAGCGTGAGCGAGAGGTATAATCCGCGTGTCTATGGCCTTGGCTGCGGGAACGAAACTGGATGGTTACGAGATTCTCAGCCTATTGGGCGAGGGCGGAATGGGGGAGGTTTACCGCGCTCGTGACCCAGTTTTAAAACGCGACGTTGCTATCAAAGTTTTGCCCCAATTTGTTTCGCAAGATCCCGACCGCATGCGGCGATTCCAGCAAGAGGCGCAGGCGGCTGCGGCCCTCAACCACCCAAACATTTTAGCTGTCTATCAACTCGGTACCTTCGAAGGTACGACGTATTTAGTATCGGAGTTGCTGGACGGCGGCACGCTGCGTGAGGAATTGACGCACGGTGCGCTGCCCGCGCGCAAAGCAATTGATTACGGAGTTCAGATCGCACACGGATTAGCGGCGGCACACCACAAAGGCATCGTGCACCGCGATCTGAAACCAGAGAATATTTTTATCACCAGAGACGCGCGGACGAAGATCCTTGATTTTGGTCTTGCGAAGTTGACGCTCCCCGAAGACGGCGACACGGTCACGGCGAAGGACCAAACTACGCCGGGCCAGGTGCTGGGCACCGCAGGTTACATGGCGCCTGAACAAGTGCGCGGCGAAACGGTTGACCATCGTGCGGACATTTTCGCGTTTGGGGCCATCTTGTACGAATTGGTGACGCGCCAGAGAGCGTTTAAGAAGCCAACGTCGGCGGAAACGATGACCGCGATTCTGCACGAGGACCCGCCGGCAATTGCGCTAACTACCGATGGGATTTCACCGGGGCTATTGCGAATCGTGCAGCGGTGTCTTGAGAAAAAGCCGGAGCGCCGATTTCAATCGGCATCGGATCTGGCATTCGCGCTGGAGGCGTTGTCGGACTTCACGCGTTTGACGCCAGGTGCGGTTGAGCAAATACCGGTTGGGCCAGGGGCAGCGTCGCGGGGAACGTGGAAGTGGGTAGCTGCTGCAATATTTTTTGTCGCGCTTGCCGCAGGGATGATTGCCTGGTTACGGATGCCAACCGCCGTTCCGGTGGTGGAGTCGGTTACGCAACTCACAGATGACGGCGAGCCGAAGAACGGCCAACTCGTCAGCGACGGATCGAGAGTCTATTTCAACGAAGGACCGAATGGGAGTTGGAAGATCGCGCAAGTTTCTACGACCGGCGGACGGACTTCGCTGGTGGATACACGGGTTGCGAGTCCCTGGATTGCCGGAGTCGCACCGGACAACTCGTCGTTATTAGTTTCGGCTGGCGGATATGAAGATGGTCTTTACCCGCTATGGTTGGTTCCCGTTCCGGCCGGGGAGCCGCGGCGCCTCGGCACCACTGCTGGAAGTGATGAGGCCTTCTTTCCCGATGGGCGCGTTCTGTTCGTCAGCTACAAAGACTTGTACGTTGCGGAGAAAGACGGCTCGAACCCGCGCATGCTGGCTTCGATGGATGGTTATATTCAAGACCCCAGCGTGTCTGCTGATGGGAAGAGCGTGACCGCCACTTTATATACGCGAGGATGGGCTTCCTCGAAATTGGTTGAACTGGGAGCAGACGGGTCTGGTCTCCGGACAATTCTGAGCTCAGGCAAGGATGGACGGCCCTGTTGTAGCCAGTGGACTCCCGACGGAAAATATTTGGTCTACTGCACTGAGCATCGACAAGGCTCGGATCTTTGGGCGCTTCCAATGCAAACGGGATTTCTCCGTGGGGCAAGAACGCCTATTCGGCTCACTGCCGGACCGCTCGAGTATTCCGGAGCGGGTCTGAGCCATGATGGGAAGCAAATTTTTGCTATCGGGACCAAGCGACGCGGTGAACTAGTCCGCTACGATCTGCAGACGCAGCAATTCTTGCCGTTCCTCGGTGGAATTTCCGTCATAGATCCTACATTTTCCAAGGACGGGAAATGGGTAACTTACGCTGCCTACCCGGACCACACCTTATGGCGTAGCCGCGCGGATGGAACGGAGCGCACGCAGCTCACTTACCCGCCCATGAAAGTGCAATCCCCGTTCATTTCTCCGGACGGTAATAAGGTGGCTTTCACCAGCGCTCAATATGACATCTATGTGGTGGGCGCGGATGGCGGGGCGCCGCAAAAAATCGCAGAACATTCCTTGGCCGCGAATTGGTCGCCGGATGGAAACGTGCTGCTGTTTACCTCTTACTATGGATATGACCGGCCGGCAGCGGAAAGGCACCAAAGCTATTTGCAGACTTTCGATTTACGCACCAGGGATACGAGGGTGGTTCCTTCTTCCGAGGGTAAGGGTGGTGGAATATGGGTGGGACAAGATGGGCTGATAGCGGGAGAACAAGAGAGCACAAAATGTCTGTATTTTGACTTCAAATCGCAGAAATGGTCAGAACTGCTTTCCGCCAACTTCGTGAACTGGAGCGTTTCTCCGGATGGCAAGTACCTTTACTTTTCGACTGGCGGCACGGAACAGCAGGCGAAACGTATCCGTTTGTCTGAAGGAAAGGTAGAAACCATGGCAAGTTTGAACGGTCTTCGGCGCGTGGTGGATGCAGTGGAGGGGGGTACGCAGATTGGTATCGCGCCGGATGGATCGCCGGTGTTTACGCGTGACATCGGTACGCAGGAAATTTACGCACTGAATATTAAATGGCCGTGAGCGTGAGCTTCGGGCGCCGAGACGTCACCAGCTACGTCATACAACTGCAAACCTGCCGCATCCACGCTTTATTTTGAGTGGAATTCCAGACCGTTTCGCGCCACGTAGACGATGGCGAAATAGCGACGCCTGTACCACGAGAGTGTTGCGGGGGTTTTTGCGAGACGCCTATACTGGCACGAAGTCGCTTTTCCGACGTTGAACATGTCTCTAGAGTCGCCGGGCCTGTCGACGAGGACGGATAGCCATACCTATAAAGGATCAAGGTTCAACACGCGTGGAGGAAGTGAAGCAGTTTCCGGCCATCGAACGTCGCCGCAACGCGTCTGTTCCGTATGAACAGCGCGAAGCCGGGGAAGTCGCGATCTTCCAGGAGTTAGGGAAGGCGCTGACGTCATCGTTGCAGCTCGATCAGGTTCTCCGCACCATCATGGAGAAGATCGACGAATTTCTGCGTCCGGACAACTGGTCGCTGCTGCTGCTGGACGAAGCCAAGCAAGAATTGTATTTCGAGCTGGTGGTAGGCAAGGCGTCGCCGTCGTTAAAGGATGTGCGCATCAAAATTGGGCAGGGGATCGCGGGATGGGTGGCGCAGAACGGGGAAACCGTGGTGGTGCCCGACACCTCGAAAGACACGCGGTTCTTTGGCCAGGTGGACGAGAAGACCAAAACGGAAACGCAATCCATCGTGGCGGTGCCGGTAAAGTTTCGCGATACCTGCCTGGGTGTGATTGAACTGATCAATTGCATGGGGCCCGATGGGTTCGACAACCGGGATCTGAAATTGTTGGAAGCGCTGGCGGACTTTGCGGCGATTGCGCTGGAAAACGCGCGGCACGTAAAGCGAATTCACGAGCTGACGATTACCGATGATTGCACGACGTTGTATAACGCGCGTCACATGGGTTTTATTCTGGATACGGAGATTTACCGCTCGCAACGGTACAACTACGAATTTTCGCTGGTGTTCATCGACCTGGATCACTTCAAGCAGGTAAACGATACACATGGGCACCTGGTGGGGTCCAGGTTGCTGGCGGAAATTGGAAACGCACTGAAGAGTAAGTGCCGCTTGATCGACTTTGCGTTTCGTTATGGCGGAGACGAATTTGTGCTGCTGTTGCCGCAGACTTCCAAAGATAATGCGTTGAATGTCGCGCGGCGGTTGCACAAGATGATCCGGGAAAGTAAGTGGCTGGAATCCGAAGGGTTGAATATTAAGGTTACAACAAGTCTGGGCGTGGCTTCCTATCCGGTGGACTCCAGATCGAAGGAAGGGCTGCTGCACCTAGCCGATGAAGCCATGTATCTCGTGAAAAACACGAATCGTGATAGCGTGGCGGCGGCCAATGTGGGAGTTTTGCCTGACACAGTGGCGAAGAGCAAATTCGCTGAGTAAATGTGATTTTTTGAGCGGCGGGGGAAATTATGCAGGAAGCTTAGTGGCCGACGAAGCAAAATCTTGTTCAATTGACTAAATAGGGCTCAATTCAACTCAGTCCACTCCTCAGCTGCGGCAATTTCTATACACACCCCAAAAAGTTTGTTTAACTTGATGATATGAAACGAAGCGAAGCGGCGCGTTATGCGCGCTGGTCTGCCGGGCTGGCGCTATTGCTGGCGCTCGCCACCGTCGCGGTGTACGTGCAGCACAAAGTGATGGCGCGGGTGCAAAAAAGAGGAGCACCCCCTGCTGCGCCGCTGAACGTGGAGCGGCAATCGGCCGGTCTGACATTTTCGAAGGTGGACGGCGATCGCAAGATTTTTACGGTGGAAGCGTCGAAATCCACGGAGTTCCGTAACCAGGAAGCAAGTCTGCTGGAGGAAGTAAAGATCATCATTTTTGGGCAGCAGGGCGACCGGCACGACGTGATTCGCACGCACAGTTGCCAGTATGCCAAGGGCACTGGCGCGATCAATTGCAGCGGCGCGGTGCAGATCGAACTGGAAACCGCGGCACAAGCCCAGTTGGCAAAGAAAAGCGGCGCTAAAGAGGCGGCGGGGCCAATGGGACACATTGAGACACGCAACGTGACGTTCGATCAGGCTAGCGGCACGGCGCGCACGAGTGAACGCGTGACGTTTAAATTTCCAGAGGGAAGCGGCGAAGCCATGGGAGTGGAATATAACTCGCAGCTGGGCACGATGAAATTGTTGCGTGATGTGAAAATGACTTTGATTCAGAGTGGCGGGCCGGCGGGCACGGCGGGGCAGGAAGTGCATGTGACGGGCGCGAGCCTGGACTTCGATCGCGATACAAGACTTCTACATTTGGAGGGGCCAGCGCACGCGCAAACGCTGACTGCGCAGCTCGATGCCGGCGAGATGAGGCTGAATCTGGATGAGGATTTTCGCGCGCGGAAACTTCTCGCGACGGCGGGAGGCCTCGGTAAAAGGCCGCACGTGGCGTCCTCAGCGGCTTCCGGACCAATGGACTTGACCGCGAATGTGTTGACCGCGTGGTTCGATCAAGACGGTGGTCTGAAGAGACTTGGTGCCTCCGGTAAAGTTGAAGGTTCGCGAAAAGCCGGCGGAGAAGATGAGGAGTTCACGGCCGCGAATTCTTCCGTAGAACTGTGGCCGCAAATTAGCCAGCCGAAGCTAATAAACATGGATGGCAGCGTAATACTTAAAACGAGCGCCAAGACCGGGCAGATACGAACACTGGAAACCGATAAAGCACGCATGGAATTTACTGAGGGTAGCGACGATAAGCCCAGCCAGCCAAAGAGGGCCGAGACGCTGGCGGCTGGCACGATTCAATGGGTGGATGCGCCAGGAAATGGGCAGGAGGCGAATCGTCCGGATGCGGACAAAGATAAACCGACTCGGACAAAGTTAAGTGCTAAGAAGTTTGTGCTCGATTTTACCGGTGGCAGGGCAACGCAGTTGGCGGCGAGCGGAAATGCACAGGCGCAGCGGGATATACCTGGCGCACCGCCCCAAATCACTACAGCGAAGCGTGGTGTGGCGCATTTGCTGGCCAACGGTGGCTGGTCGCAAATCGAGCTGAACGACAATGTGAAGTTCAAAGAAGGGGAGCGAAGTGGGCAGGCGGATCATGCGGTTGCGGCGAGCGCCAGCCAGATCACGACGCTGAGCGGGCAAGCCGTGGTGCGGGATGCTTCGACGGAAACCCGTGCAGCCAACATTATTTTTATGCAGGCTAGCGGCAATATTCGCGCCGAGGGCGGGGTGCGCTCGAGGACATTTCCGGTGCGCGGAGCGACATCGCCGGTTTCAGGGACGACATTGCAAGTTTCCGGGACAACACCGCAATTTTCCAGTGTGCCCGCGAATATCACTGCCGAGAAAATGCAAGCGAATGCCAAGAGTGGGCGGGCACTTTACAGCGGGCATGCGCGACTTTGGCAGGGTGATTCCGTGTTGGAAGCCGATTCCATCGAGTTGCTGCAGAAGAGCAGGCAACTGAACGCCGTGGGCAAGGTCCGCTCCGTCTTTCCTCAAGTGCCTGGGCATGACACGACGAGCTTATCTGCGGCTAACAAGTCCGTGAAGAAACTGAGTCTGTGGCACATCGCTTCGGACACGCTCACCTATCTGGATTTGGAAAATCGCGCGCACCTGGAGGGGAACGTGGTGGTGCAATCGGAAGCGCAGCGGATGCGCAGCGATTTGCTTGATCTGTATTTTACCCGTGCGAATAGCGGGGGCGCGGCGGAAAAGGGTTCAAATGGCGCGCCCGGTGCTACTGGTGCGCAACAAATCAGCCGGGCGGTGGGGACCGGCGGAGTTGTTGTGGATGAGCAGACGCGCAAGGCTACGGCGGAGCGAGCGGAGTATACGGCGGCGGACGGAAAATTTGTAATGAGCGGCGGAACCCCAACGCTGTTTGACGGCACGCAAGGCACCACGACGGGGCGTCAATTGACCTTCTTTTTAGCGGATGATACGATCATCGTCGATTCAGAAAAAGGCTCGCGAACATTGACGAAACATCAAGTCCAGAAATGACGAGGTATGCTGAATCTCCAGG
>Ga0185299_10000913_pt1 | contig 67923 bp, 64 predicted proteins | sample PaiPotPPA55metaG_FD_128002 | JGI IMG/M metagenome (GOLD analysis project Ga0185299, IMG submission 128002) | Iron sulfur acid spring bacterial and archeal communities from Banff, Canada, to study Microbial Dark Matter (Phase II) - Paint Pots PPA... ... | reverse complement strand
CGCTTGCATCGGGCATGTTAGAGGGGTGCTGTCGATCTCCGAGCGACGTGCCTGCGCCGCTCTCGGTCAGCATCGCTCGACCAGCGCAAGATCCCGCGGGGCCATGCCGACGAAGAACGGCTGACGGCCGACATCATCGAGTTGGCCCGGCAGTATGGCCGCTACGGCTATCGGAAGATCGCCGAGTTGCTGCGCCGGGTCGGCTGGCTGGTCAACGACAAGCGGGTCGAACGCATCTAGCGACGCGAGGGGCTGAAGGTCCCCGCCCGGCAACCCAAGCGCGCGCGGCTGTGGCTGAATGACGGATCGTGCATTCGGCTGCGAGCCGAGCGTCCCAACCACGTCTGGTCCCCCGCCTTCGCGGGGGCAGGCTCTACGACTTTCTCGAGGAACGCACCCATGAGGGACGCAAACTTCGCCTGCTCAACATCATCGATGAGTTCACTCACGAGTGCCTGGCCATTCGGGTATCCCGCCGGCTCAAATCGATCGACGTCATCGACGTATTATCGGGCCTGTTCATCCTGCGCGGCATTCCCGAGCACATTCGCTCCGATAACGGCCCGGAGTTCCTCGCCAAGGCGGTGCAGGAATGGATCGCCGCCGTCGGGGCAAAGACTACGGGGGCCGGTCACTGCCCAGTCCGTCAATTTTATACAATTCCAAGCAATCGGAGCGCGCTCCGCAGCCCCACCAGGATCGCAGGGCCCAAGGACGAGCTCAAGGATGCTGCCATCTCGATAATTGGCGGCGCCCACCTCTAGATCGATCGGCTGTTTCTAACAATCGGAGTGCGCTGCAAAAAGAGCGGCCCCTCTCATCAGCGGAGGGGCCGAAGCGGGAGATAAAACGCTCAGCCGCCAGCCGGAGAGTGGGCGGCCCCGCAATCTAGCCCGATCGGTTCGCTGGAACAATCTAGAGCCGAGCGGGCTCGCGACTCCGAGCTCCCAAACCCCACGCGGCCCTTAATCGACACCCTCGAACGCGCCTTCCAGGCGGTGAGCCGCGCAAAACCAGCCAGAAGCGCATGCGGACGCGCTGAAGCATTACCCGACCCGGATCGTTCCCCAGTGGCGACTGGCCCCCCATCGGCTTGCGAACGCGCGCTCCGCCAATTCCTGCAGGATCGTCCTTTGCTGTGATCTACGATCGGGGATACATTCGGACCCCGGCAGCACTCGGTCTCTGATTCCAGTCTGACAAATTCCGATGAATTTCCCAAAAACCCAGGAAGTCCATCATCTTTTTGGGCGTCCGGAACAGATCGTCTATCTGACGCTGTGCGCCGTCTCGAACCACATCCGCAAGCCGACCCGGCCGGACTGGATCGCGCATCGCGACTTCACGCCGATCGAGCCGGTCGCCGACGACGCGCTGTTGCAATACGCGCAGGCGCACCGCCTGGCCGCGGAATAGGGGCGATCGTCGATGGCGTTGAAGCGTATGGTATTGCAGATCGGCATGGTATCGACGCGAAGACAATGCAGGTCGACGTGAAGATCGGCGCGCAGCAGCCGGCGCGCGTCAAAGGGCGGCCTCGACCGTAGCAGGTGTGGGGCCCGGACCGGAAATGCCGCGGACGCGACGCATAGGGGCGATCGGGCGGAGGCTGGATCTGCCGCCGCTGTTCCGGCCCGTCATCTTGCGCGAGGCGGGCGACGCGTTCGCGCATGCCTGCGCCAACGCGGCCGAACTCGGCGCCGGGGCCTTTGTCTTTGTCGGCCGCTTCGATGTCGCCGAATTCGCAATCGTGCTCGAACCGGACGAGCCGCTCGCTTCGGCGCGTCGGGCCTTTTATGTCGGCATGGTTGCGCTCGCGGATACGCTGGCGGCCTGCGCGCCGCCGGAAAAGCCGATCGCGGTCGGATGGCCGGACGCGGTGAAGGTCGACGGCGGGCTCGTAGGCGGCGCGCGGCTTGCCTGGCCCGAGCATGCCGACGAGCAGGCGCCCGACTGGCTGGTGTTCGGCGCGACGATCCGGACGCATTGGCAGCGGAGCGACGATGCCGGGCTTTATCCGGCGGCGACGGCGCTCGCCGAGGAAGGGTTCGAAGATGCCGGGCCCGAGCGCATTGCCGAACGCTTTGCCCGCCATCTGATGGCTGCGACGGATCGCTGGCGCGAGACCGGGTTTGCGTCGATCGCGAAGGCATACCTGGCTAGAGTGGCAACCGATGGCGAGACCGTTCGCGAGATCGACGGCAATGGTGATCTGCTGATCCGCACGCCCGGCAAGCCCTCCGAGACCCGCTCGTTGGCGGCGGCGTTGCGAAAGCCATTCTGGCTCGATGCGGAACTGGCAGCGATGGCGCCATGAGCCTGGTCGCGCCGCTGCTGCGCATTCCGGTCGGCGTCATTACCGAGCGGCGCAAAGCGCGCTCCGCCTGGACGGATGCGGTGTGGCGGCCGGTCGATGTGCTGCTCGGCCTGCCCGACGCAGCGCCGTGGACGGAGCTGGCGCGCGGAGAGAATTCGGTGACATTCTACGCCGGCGCGGCCGACATCGAGCTGTACCGCTCGGAGACCGGCAATTACCGGCAAAATCTAGCGTCGGGCATGCCATCGGTCTGGGTGGCATTGCAGGAGACCGGCGGCGAGCCGCCTTACGAGATCCGCTGTGTGACGGCCGATCCGGCGGAGGGCGAGGGATTGAGCGAGCCGGGCCAGGGCATCGTCGAGGCGGTGCTAATGCCGGAGGCGCTCCGCGACATGATCGCGGCGTTTGTTGCCGAGTATCATGTCGAGCGGCCGTTTCAGAAGCGGATCCGGGACCGCGCCGATCCGGACGCACTGGCGCGGCGCCGATCGAATGGCGGACCACGATGAGCGACAGCGAAAGGTTTCTCGCGCGGTGGTCCCGGCGCAAGCGCGCCGCGGCAGCTCGCGAGCACACGGCGACGATAGCTCAGCCGCAGCAGGAAGGCGGACCGTTGATCGCGCAGAGCGCGGGTTCCGCGACGGAGGCCGAGCCTGTTATCGATATCGCGGATCTGCCGCCGCTAGAGGCGATTGGACCAAGTTCCGATATCCGCGCTTTTCTCTCGCCGGGCGTTCCCTCGGCTTTGGCGCGGGCCGCGCTGCGCCGCGCCTGGTTGGCCGATCCGGCGATTCGCGACTTCATCGGCTTGTCCGAGAATTCCTGGGATTTTACGGCGCCCTGCGGCGTGCCCGGTTTCGGTTCGGTGAGCATGGAGGATGCGAAACGCCTGCTCGATCGGCTCTTGGCCGATCCCCCTTCCGCTGATGCGGCGCCGCAAGAGGGCGAGCAAGCCGCGACGACGCCGGGTCCGGTAGCGAGCGAAGCGCCGGATTGCGCTGCGGACAATGGGACCGCCAGGAGCGGCGCGACATCAGCCGAAATTGCGGCGCAACTCCATTGCGGAACCCGAGAAGCTGCTGCACAACCGCGGCGTCATGGCGGCGCATTGCCGGAATGATCCGCCGCCCTATCGTATTGACCTCGCCTTTGCCGCGGCATTAGCGTCGCCGGCAACATCGCACCCGGACGGTGCTGAGATGTCGGATTCGAGACTCGCAGAGGCGCTCGACGAAAACGACGCCCCTACCCTGGACGAAATCGATAGGGAGCGCGCGCAGGAATTCGCCTTGCTTGCAGCGTTGCTGGTGCGCGCTCCGGATGCGGCACTGCTCGGGCGTATCGCCGGGCTGCAGGGCAATGCGACGCCGCTCGGGCATGCGCATGCCGCGCTCGCCGAGATGGCGAGGGCCGCAGACGCCGGACAGGTCGCGCGCGAGTTCTTCGACCTGTTCATCGGCGTTGGGCGCGGCGAGCTCTTGCCCTACGGCTCCTACTACATGACCGGCTTTCTCCATGAGCGGCCGCTGGCGCGATTGCGGGCGGATCTCGAGGCGCGCGGCATCCAGCGTGCCGAGGGAATGCACGAGCCGGAAGATCACGCGGGGATCCTGTGCGAAATCATGGCCGGGCTGATCGGCCGCGAATTCGCCGCGACGCCCGAGGAGCAGCAACAATTCTTCGAGAAGCATCTCGCGCCCTGGATCGGGCGGTTTTTTGTCGATCTCGAAATGGCCGAGCGCGCCGATTTCTACCGGCATGTCGGTGCGCTCGGGCGAATTTTTATCGGGATCGAGACGGAAGCATTCGCGCTGCCCGGCTGAACGGGTACGCGCCAGCGGAGGAACGGCGATGCAGCGGGGAGCCAAGACGGGCATCGGACGCCGTCACTTTTTCCGCGCGCTGGGCGGCGTGACAGCCGCGGCTGCGACGCTGCCCCTCGCGACGCAAGCCCAGGCCGATAGCGAGAGCAACGACGATAAGCGCAAATCCCGCTACCGCGAAACCGACGAAGTAAAGACCTATTACCGCGTCAACCGCTACCCACAGTAGGGGCGCGCCATGCTGATCAGGCGAAGCGACCGACCGGCGCGGCAGCGACAGCGCGCCGCGTTCGAGACCCCGGAAGATCGCGCCATCGGGCGCCGTGCTTTTCTGCGCCGCTCGGGGCTGGCGGCCGGCGGCGTCGCCGCGCTCGGCAGCCTGCCGCTCGGCAATGTCCGCCGGGCACAGGCCGGACCGCCCCCGCCGCCGGGCGCGCAGGTTATCGCCCGCAAGAGCGTTTGCACGCATTGCGCGGTCGGCTGCACCGTCACCGCGGAAGTCGCTAACGGCGTGTGGATCGGCCAGGAGCCAAGTTATGACAGCCCGATCAATCGCGGCTCGCATTGCGCCAAGGGCGCTTCGGTGCGCGAGCTCGTCTCGGGCGAGCGACGCCTCAAATACCCGCTGAAGCTGGTCAACGGCGAATGGACCCGAATCAATTGGGACCAGGCGATCGGCGAAGTCGGCGACAAGATGCTCGCGATCCGCGAAAAATCGGGCCCCGACTCGGTGTACTGGCTGGGCTCGGCCAAATTTACCAACGAGGCCGCCTATCTATTCCGCAAGCTCGGCGCTTTCTGGGGCACCAACAACACCGATCACCAGGCGCGCATCTGCCATTCGACGACCGTCACTGGCGTAGCCAACACCTGGGGCTATGGGGCGATGACCGGCAGCTTCAATGATATTCGCAACTCGAAGACTCAGATCATCTGGGGCGGCAATCCGGCCGAAGCCCATCCGGTGTCATTGCAGCACCTGCTCGAAGGGGCCGAACTCAACAAGGCTAACGTCATCGTCGTCGACCCGCGCCTGACCCGCACCGCCGCGCATGCGACGGACTACGTGCGGCTGCGGCCGGGAACGGACATCCCGGTGCTCTACGGGATGATGTGGCACATCCTGAAGAACGGCTGGGAGGACAAGGAATTTATCGCCCAGCGCGTCTACGGGTTCGACGACATAAAGAAGGAGATCGAGAAATGGACGCCCGAGGAGGTCGAGCGGGTGTCCGGGGTTCCTGGCGAACAGCTGAAGCGCGTCGCGGAGATGTTCGCGACGCAGAAGCCCTCGACCCTGATCTGGTGCATGGGTCAGACCCAGCACACCGTCGGCACCGCGAATGTGCGCACGAGCTGCATCGCGCTGCTCTTGACCGGCAATGTCGGCAAGCCCGGCACGGGCGCCAACATCTTCCGCGGCCATGACAACGTTCAGGGCGCGACCGATGTCGGGCTCGATATCGTCACCCTGCCGTTTTATTACGGCTTGGCCGAGGGCGCGTGGCGGCATTGGTCACGGGTCTGGGAGGTCGATTACGACGATCTGCAGCCGCGTTTCGATTCGAAGAAGATCATGGAGACTCCGGGCATCCCGCTGACCCGCTGGTTCGATGCGGTCCTCTTGCCCAAAGATCAGGTCGAGCAGAAGGACAATGTGCGGGCGATGTACGTGCAGGGGCACGCCAGCAACAGCATCACGCGCATCCCGGAGTCGATGAAGGCGCTGCAGAAGATCGAGCTGCTAGTCGTTGCCGATCCGCATCCGACGACCTGGGCGTCGCTGGCGCTCGAAGCCGGGCGCAAGGACAACATGTATCTGCTGCCGGCCTGCACCAGCTTCGAGGGGAAGGGATCGCGCGTCGCCTCGAACCGCTCGCTCCAGTGGGGCGAGCAGATCGTCAAGCCGATCTTCGAGTCGAAGGACGACCTCGAAATCATCTATCGGATGGCAACGAAGCTCGGCTTCGCCGACAAGATGTTCAAGAAGATCAAGGTCGAGAACAACCTGCCGGCCGCCGAGGACGTGCTGCGCGAGATGAACCGCGGCAGCTGGTCGACCGGGTATTGTGGCCAGTCACCGGAGCGCCTCAAGCTGCACATGGCGCACCAGCAGGATTTCGATCTGGTGACGATGCGGGCGAAGGACGGGCCTTGCAAGGGCGATTATTACGGCCTGCCGTGGCCGTGCTGGGGCAGCCCCGAGCTCAAGCATCCGGGGACGCCGCTCCTCTACAACACGAATCTGCACGTGATGGACGGCGGCGGCACGTTCCGCGCCCGCTTCGGCGTCGAGCGCGACGGTGTCAATTTGCTGGCCGAAGGCTCCTACTCGCAGGGATCCGAGATCAAGGACGGCTATCCCGAATTCACTTTCGCGGTGCTGAAGAAGCTCGGCTGGGACGGCGATCTGACACCCGACGAGCTCGCGACGATCCAGCGCGTCGCCGGCAGCGACGACAAGATGGGCACGGTATCGTGGTCGACCGATCTTTCGGGCGGCATCCAGCGGGTCGCGATGAAGCACGGCTGCGTGCCGTACGGCAACGCCAAGGCGCGGATGAACGCGTTCGGATTGCCCGATCCGATCCCGACGCATCGCGAGCCGATCTACACGCCGCGCGTCGATCTCGTCGCGAAATATCCGACCCTGCCGGATGCGAAGCAGTTCCGCCTGCCGAATATCGGCTTCTCGGCACAGAAGGCCGCCGTGGAGAAGGGGGTAGCAAAAGAGTTTCCGCTGATTCTGAGTTCCGGCCGACTCGTCGAATACGAGGGCGGCGGCGAGGAGACGCGCTCCAACAAGTGGCTCGCTGAGTTGCAGCAGGACATGTTCATCGAGATCAATCCGGCCGACGCGCAGGACCGCGGCATCAAGGACGGTGCGTGGGTCTGGGTGACTGGCGCCGAGAACGGTTCCAAGGCCAAGGTGAAGGCGCTCGTGACGGTGCGCGTCGGCAAGGGCGTCGCGTGGATGCCGTACCATTTCGGCGGCTGGTTCGGCGGCGCCGATCTGCGCAGCCGATACCCGCAGGGAACCGACCCCATCGTGCTCGGCGAGAGCGCCAATACGATTACGACCTATGGCTACGATCCCGCGACCGGGATGCAGGAGCCGAAGGTCACGTTGTGCCAGATCAAGGCGGCGTGAGGGAGAGAACCCGATGGCCCGAATGAAATTTCTCTGCGACGCCGACCGCTGCATCGAATGCAACGCCTGCGTCACCGCCTGCAAAAACGAGAACGAGGTGCCGTGGGGCATCAATCGACGGCGCGTCGTCACGATCAATGACGGCGAGCCCGGCGAGCGCTCGGTGTCGATGGCCTGCATGCATTGCACCGACGCGCCGTGCCAGGCGGTGTGCCCGGTCGATGCCTTCTACACAACGGCGGACGGGGTGGTGCTGTATTCCAAGGACATCTGCATCGGCTGCGGCTACTGCTTCTACGCCTGCCCGTTCGGCGCGCCGCAATACCCGCAGGTCGGCAATTTCGGGACTCGCGGCAAGATGGACAAATGCACCTATTGCGCCGGCGGACCGGAGCCGGACGGCAGCGCCGCCGAATACGAGAAATACGGCGCCAACCGCCTCGCCGAAGGCAAATTGCCGCTCTGCGCCGAGATGTGCTCGACGAAGTCGCTGCTGGCCGGCGACGGCGAGGTCATCGCCGAGATCTATAACGAGCGCGTGGCGAAGCGCGGTTACGGGTCGGGCGCCTGGGGCTGGAAGACGGCGTATCGGGAGAGCACGACATCCTAGGCCTCGGGTGCCACAGAACGGCTAAAGCAAGATGAGCGGGAGTCGTGGTATGAGGGCGCTGGTCGCGAAACTTCGCAACGTGCTGAGCGCATTTGCGCTCGTCGCGCTGACGCTGTCAGTGTATCCGAGTCTCGCGCAACAGCCGAATTCGGTCGACCCGAACGCGAGCGCCGTCAAGGAAGATCAGCTGCTGCAGCGCTTCAAGACGATCCAGGGCCGCGGCACCATCCCCGACACGAAATCCTACACGATCGAGCAGCCGGCCGGCCGCGATTGGCAGCATTTTCACGAGGTGACACTGCGCGTCATCGGTGGGGCCGCGATCATCGGGTTCCTGGCATTGCTCGTGATCTTTTACTTGGCACGCGGCATGGTGCGCATCGAGAGCGGCCGTTCGGGGCGCACGATCGTGCGCTTCAATGCCGCCGAACGCTTTGTGCATTGGATGACTGCGACTTGCTTTGTGATCCTCGCGCTGTCCGGACTTAACATCACCTTCGGCAGACCGCTGCTGCTGCCGCTGATGAGCCCCGAGGCCTTCACGGCATGGTCGGAATGGGCGAAGTACGCCCATAATTATCTCAGCTTCCCGTTCACGCTCGGCGTCGTCGTGATCTTCCTGATGTGGCTCGGCGGCAATATTCCCAACCGGGTGGATGTGCAGTGGTTAAAGCGCGGCGGCGGCATCGTCGGGCACGACCATCCGCCGGCCGAGCGCTTCAACGCCGGCCAGAAGATGATCTACTGGATTGTCGTGCTCGGCGGGGCGGCGATGGCGGTCAGCGGCTATGTGCTGATCTTCCCGTTTTATGGGACCTCGATCGGGACGATGCAGGATGCCGAGATGGTCCATGGGGGCCTCGCCATGCTGTTCATCGCCGCGATGCTCGGCCACATCTATATCGGCACGCTCGGCATGGAGGGCGCGTTCGAGGCGATGGGCAGCGGCACGGTCGACCTCAATTGGGCCAAGGAGCACCATAGCCTGTGGCTTGAGGAGCAAGGTCCCTCACGCCGGACCGGCACGCCGGGGCCGCAGCCAACCGTCGCAGCGGGGGAGTAGGCGCGAACCATTTGCGAGGTTATTTCGATAAGAATGGTGTGCCAGCGAAGAGAGAGCTGGCTCCCAAATCAAAATATGCGCCCAAAATTGCTGCCGTATGCGATAAAGCTCTGCATGGCAACGGCAAGGGCTTGAAAGCATAATCGCTTTGACCGCGAATGTGCGTGCTCGGCCGCGCGGGTTCCCAGGGGTACAATCTTGAGAAATTGGGTACGTATTCTCGTGGCCGCCGTTTTTTCTCTGGCGACTGCGCCGGCCGCCTGGTGCGGGGACATCAAGGTCGGGTTTATCGATCCGCAGGATCCGCCGGCTTTTTGGAACCTCGTCGACGCGACGATGCGGGCCGCCGCCGTCGAGCTGGGGATCGATGTCGAGATTCGCTCGATGGAGCGCTCTCGCGCCAAGGCGATCGCGGTCGCGCGCGACTTGCTCAGCGTGAGCCCCCCGTTGGATTACCTGATTGTCTGCAATAATTTAGACATCGGTGGCGAGATCATCAAAATGGCCGATGCCGCGCAGGTAAAGATGATCTTTCTGAATGTCGATCTGGATCGGAAGGATTGGGCCGAATACGGCGAGCCACGCACCAAATACCGGAACTGGCTCGGCAGTATTGTCCCCGATCACGAAGGAGCTGGGTATGGCATCGCTACCGCTATCCTTACCGAGGCGGCGCGGATCAAGACCAACCGGCCGCTGAAGGTCCTAGCCCTAACCGGGGATGCCGATACTCCGGCCAGTGTCGAGCGGGTCCAAGGGTTAAAGCGCGCGGTCGGTGACATGACCAAGCTCCTCGGCCTGAATTCGGTCGAGCTGGCGGACGTGCGCTACCTCGACTGGAGCGCGAAAACCGCGCAAGCGTCCGTCCGCCAGTTCCTCGAGACCGGGCAACGCATCGATGCGCTGTGGGCGGCCAACGATCCGATGGCCTTGGGCGGCATGGCGGCTCTGCGCGAAGGCGGCTACAAACCGGGGAAGGATGTGCTGGTCGGAGGGCTCAACTGGAGCCAAGACGCAGTGAAGGCGGTGCTCGACGGTCAAATGGTCCTCACCCAGGGCGGTCATTTCCTGCTTGGCGCCTGGGCGATGGTTGTCCTCCGCGACCATCACGACGGCCGCGACTTCGCGGAGGAAGACGTCCGCCTGCAAATCCCGATGGGCGCCATCGACCTGCCGGTCGCGCGCCGTTTCCCCGACATCGGCAAGACCGACTGGCGTCAAGTCGACTTCACGCGGTTCAGCAAGACTCGCAACCCGCAACTCAACCGCTACGAGTTCACGCAGGATGCCTTGCTCACCCAGCTCTCGGCGATCCATTGATTGTAAGCCCGGCTTTCTCTGAAACAGGCGCTGCCGGAAAACTCGCTGACCGGCCTGCTTTGCCGTCTGCAAGCGCGGGCGCTTCGGTACCGCGCTCATAAAGGGGGCGGAGAGAGCCGGGAAGATGAGTTCGATCAAAGCGAGGCGACCACTGCGCGAGCGAATGGCTCGCTGGAACGCGGCCGCCACGCTGGCCTGGGTTCGCGCACACGGTGTCGCGCTGACCGTCCTGTCCGGGCTTGTGCTGATCGGATTGTTGGCGCTGACGCAAAGCGGCGTCGCCATTTTCGCGGTCGCGCGTTTTGGCGCCAGCTTCAACCAGGTCGCCAACACGAACCTGCCGAACCTGATTGCTGCCTCGCGGCTCTCCGAGTTGAGCCAGTCGCTTACCGCCAGGGCGCCCGAGATGGCGGCCGCCACCACGCAAACGCAGCGACAGGGCATCGTGGATCGGCTGGATGACCGGCTGACCGCCCTCGCGGGCGTGCTCAATCGCTTCGATAAGACGGCGACCGATCCAGATCAGCTCCGCGACCTGCGCTCGCAGCTCGATTTGCTGGCCACCAACATGCACGCCCTCGATGGCTTCGTCCGCCAGCGGATCGATGCGGACAATGCGTTCGCGACGGTGATGGCCCGCTTGCCGGTGCTTGCCACGCGGGTCCGGCTGGTGGCGGAAACGGCGCTGATCGGTGGGGGCGATGGTGAGCCGCGCTCGGAACCGCCTGCCGCGATCGCCGACCGGCCTCGGCTGATCGCTTGGTCGGCGGCTGGCCTCGAAGGCATCACGCTGATGCTGGGGACGCCGGCGGTCGACACAAAATCGCGGCTCGAACGCGTCAGGGCGGAACTCCAGACCCTGATCACCCGCATGGAGAATGCGCGCTCGCAGCTGCCAGTCCAAGTGCGGCAAAAGATCGACGGCATGCACAACGACATCGCCCAGTTCGGATTGGGCGACCAAAGCATCTTCCAGGCGCGACAGCTTCAGATCGAAGCCGGGACGGCCATACAAACCTCACTGCAGCTCATCGACCAGAACATCGACAAATTCCTCGGGTCGGTATCGGTGATCCTCAAAGCGACGCAGCAGGAGATCGGCGGGCGCGCTGCAAGCCTCAATCAGACCGTCTCGTATTTCAACCTGTTGATCATCGGCATCGGGATTTTGTGCCTGGTCGCCGGGGCCGCGATTTTTGCCTTTGTGCGGCGCTCGGTAATCACCCGCCTGAAGGATGTCCAGGAATACATGGGCGCGCAGGTCGATGGCCGGCCAGCCGCGATATCGCCCAAAGGGACCGACGAGATCGCCAAGATCGCCAAGGCGACGCAGGTGTTCGTTGCCCGCATTGCCAGCCGGGAAGCGGCGCTGCATCAGCGCACCGACGAACTCTCTGCGGCACTTGACCGGCAGCGGGCGATCGCCGAATTGCTGGGAGTCATCACCTCGTCGCTCGGAAATCTCTCGCCGGTTTTCGATGAAATCCTTGAGAAGGCGCTGCGGCTGTGCGAGGCGGCCTTTGGCAGCCTCTGGACCTGCCACGAGGGGCTATTCGATACGATAGCGACCCGGAACCGTCCGGCGGTGCTGGGAGAATTAGCGCGCCGCGCCTACAAGCCCACACCGGAATCCGCCTTGGGCCGCTTGGTGGCCGGCGAGCCCTTTGTGCACGTTGCCGATGCGGCGGACGATCCATCCTACCGCTCCGGCAATCCCTCACGGCGGGCCTTGGTCGATTTGGCGGGCGTCCGCACCTACATCGCGGTGCCGCTGCGCAAGGGCGACACCCTGTTAGGCGCCATTACGATGTACCGCCGCGAAGTGCGGCCGTTCACTGAAAAGCAAATCGAGCTCGTCGAGAGCTTTGCCGCGCAGGCGGTGATCGCGATCGAGAATGGGAGATTGCTCAGCGAGCTGCGCACCGCGCGTGACGCGGCCGAAAAAGCCCTGGGCGAACTGAGGACGGCGCAGGCCAGCCTGATCTATGCCGAAAAGATGGCGTCGTTGGGCCAGCTGACTGCCGGCATCACCCATGAGATCAAGAACCCGCTGAATTTCGTCAACAACTTCGCCGGGCTTTCGGTCGAGCTGTTAAACGAGCTGAAGGCGGTAGCGGCGCCGGGAATTGCGGCCCTCGATGAGGACGCACGCTCGGAGATCGAGGAAACGATCGCGATTCTGACCGGCAATCTCGAAAAGATCGCCGAACACGGGCACCGTGCCGACGGCATCGTCAAAAGCATGCTGGAGCATTCGCGCGGCGGCACCGGCGACCGGCGCAATGTCGACCTCAATGCGTTGGTCGATGAAGCGCTAAATCTCGCCTATCACGGGGCTCGCGCCAATGACCCGAGCTTCAACATCACATTGGAGCGCGTGTTCGACGATGCGCTCGCGCCGATCGATGTGGTGCCGCAGGACCTGACCCGCGTGTTCCTGAACCTGATCGGCAACGGCTTTTACGCGGCCGCGAAGAAGAACGGTAGCCGGCCGGTGCTGAAGGTCATGACGCGCGATCTCGGCGAGGCCGTCGAGATCCGGGTTCGCGATAACGGCATCGGCATCGCGCTCGAGGTCCGGGACAAATTGTTCCAGCCTTTCGTCACGACCAAGCCGACCGGCTAAGGCACCGGGCTCGGCCTCTCGATCAGCTATGAGATCGTCACGCGACAGCATGGCGGCACGATCGAGGTCGACAGCGAGCTTGGATCGTTCACCGAATTTACGGTGCGGCTGCCGCGCCGCAACAATGGTACGACAGCAGCCCGCACGGCGTAAGCAGCCGCATCTGGTCGTCAAAAACACTCGCCATTTCTCAGGCCAGTCGCGGCAACCGTCGCGCCGGGATTAAATCACCGCCGGGATATGGCCGGTTCGGTGCGGCCGCACCATGTTGCCCGCGGGACGCCTGGGAACCTCGATATGCGCGCGCTGCGATTTGTCCTGCTGCTCACGTTGATGATGGGGCTGACGGGGTGTCCGGGACCGGATTACGCGCCTTACGACAATATGACCAACAGCCCCGGATGAGGACGCGGATCCGCCCGCCGGCGCCGGCGATCACGCCGCCGTGAATACCACGGACGCATAAGACCAATCGAAACAAGTCGTTACAAATAGTGGCGGCCGGCGCGATATAATCCACCGGGATGCTGTTCAATTCCCCAATCTTTTTATTCCTGTTTCTGCCGGTGACCGTTGCCGCCTATATCGTATTGAGGCAGCTGGCGGGGCCGCGCGCCGTTTTGGGATTACTGCTGGTTGCCTCAATTCTTTTCTATGGCTGGTGGAACCCTCTTTATGTCCCGCTGCTGTTCGGGCTGGCCGCCTTCAATTTTTTGGTGGGCCGTGGGATCACCGCCTTCCGCCAGGCGGGCCGCAGCGATTGGGTGTCGATCCTGTTGGCCTTCGGCATCGCCGCCGATCTGGCGGCGCTCGGGTATTTCAAATACACCGACTTCTTTCTCGACACCGCCAACGTCCTGTTCAAGACCAACTTCATCCTGCAGCACATCCTGCTGCCGCTCGGCATCTCGTTTTTTATTTTTCAGAAGATCGCCTACCTCGTCGATACCAGCCGCGGCCAGGTGACCGGCCACGACTTTCTCGAATACTGCTTTTTCGTGATGTTTTTCCCGCAGCTCCTGGCCGGCCCGATCACCCATCACGAGGTCATCTTCTCGCAGGTCAAGGGGCCCTGGGCCTTCGCCATCAAGCCGAGCAATTTCATGCTCGGCCTGACGATCTTTGTCATCGGCCTGTTCAAGAAAGTCGTGCTGGCCGACAATTTCGCGCCGATCGCGAACCACATGTTCAACGACGCGGCAGCCGGCGCGCCGCTCGATTTCTTCACCGCCTGGCAGGGACTGATCGCCTTCAAATTCCAGCTTTATTTCGATTTCTCCGGTTATTCGGAAATGGCGCTGGGCGCGGCGCGGCTATTCGGCATCCAGCTGCCGCTCAATTTCAATTCGCCCTACCGGGCGCTAAACGTCGCCGATTATTGGCGGCGCTGGCATATGACATTGTCGCGCTTTCTGCGCGACTACCTCCATATCCCGCTCGGCGGCAGCCGGCGCGGCACGCACCGGCTCTATATCAACCTGCTCGTCACGCTAGCCTTATCCGGCCTCTGGCACGGCGCGGCTTGGCATTACGTGCTGTGGGGTAGCCTGCAAGGCGCCGGCATGGTCGTCAACCATGCCTGGCGGCAGGTGTGGCGCCCGATCAACGCCTGGTGGTCGCACACGGTCGCACGGCTTGTGACCTTCTTTGCGCTCGGCATAATCCTGGTGATCTACCGCTCGCCGTCGCTCGATGTCGCGCGGCAGGTCTATCGCGGCATGTTCAATCTGCCGGTTTCGTGGCACGATGCGCTCGGCCCGCTGGGCTGGCTCGGGGTCCGCTTCGACGGGCCGCCGACCGGGCTGGACCAGCTGATCCTGGTCACGTGGCTCGTCGTCTGGCTTGTTGTGGCATGGTTCTTCCCGAACACGCAGCAGCTGCTGGCCCGCTGGCATCCGGCCTACCATTACGGCGTGGCCGAGCGGCAGCGCGATCCGCCGCTCCTCGAACAGGCCCCGCAGGTGGCGCCGTTTCTGCCCTGGCGCCTCGAATGGCGGCCGACCGCGGCGGGTGCCGTGCTTGTTGGGGTGCTCGCCGCCTTGGCCTGCCTTAACCTCAGCCACGTCAGCGAGTTCCTCTATTTCCAGTTCTGATTAGTACCGACGTCCAACTACAAAAGCGAACAGGGTCATGGCTCAAGGGAAGAAACGGCTTCGCCGGTTCATCGTGTGGCTGCTGTCGGCCGCGGCGGTGGTCGTGGCGGCGTGCTTTACGGTCAATTGCCTCGTTGATCCGCTGTGGTATCTGCGCGGCAATGTGCTGACCGGAACCAACTACCCGTTCAACGAGCGGCTGGCCAAGATCATCCGCTTCGCGCCGCGCATGGCCGATTATGACTGCGTCATTTTCGGCACCTCGCGCGCGACGCTGCTGCCCGAGAACGAGGTCAAGGGCTACCGCTGCTACAACCTCGCGATCTCGGACGGCCAGGTCGGAGAATGGCTGGTCTACGCCGATTATCTGCGCCAGCGCGGGTTTGCGCCGAAACTGATCCTGGTCGAGATGAAGCGCGGCGACCTGGTCGGGCCGGCTCAGCCGCCCGAGGTGCCGGAATTTGTGCGCAGCGAAGCGGCGCCGCCCTCGATACTGATCACCTATCTGTCGCTTGATGCCCTCGATTTCTCGATCCGCACGCTGCAGGGCGACGCGCCGCATCACCGCTATTACGACGCCCAGTTCGGCGCACAGCTAGAGAAGCGCAGCAAGAAGCACTATTACAACCCGACGGTGCCAATCCAGCCGATGGCGCCGCCGACCGACGTCCACCCCGAGCGTGCGGACCAATACGTTGCGCTGCGGCAGAAATTCCCGACGGCCAAGGCGATCGGCTTCATACCGCCGGAATCGGCCTGGCGCATGGCGGCGTTCTCGCTGACCGGCGGATTCGACGATTACCTCGGCGCGGTTTCGCGGATTGCCGCCGCCTATGACGCGTTTCTCGATTTCTCGATCCCGTCGAAGCTGACCGAGAGCAAGAACCCGGCCGATACCTATGACGGGATCCACTATTCGCGTGCCGTGAATGGCCAGGTGCTGGCCGCGCTGCTCGCCAACAAGACGGACGCGGCACTCGATTGGCGGGCCGATGATGGGGCCACGGCGGCGGCGCATTACAAGCGGCTGATCGCCGACTTCATGATGATGACGGCGCAGGCCGAGGCGAGTCCGGCGCGTAAGGAAAAGCCGGCCGCCAATACCGATTAGCGCACCGCCTTTCCCCGATCGTCATCCCGGCGAAAGCCGGGATCCACTTGTCCGAGGCACGAGCGGCAGAACAGTGGGTCCCGGCTGGCGCCGGGACGACGCTTTGGCTAGCTGAGCGGGCGGCCTTTGCGGGCGATGAATTCCGGGAACGCCTGCTCTGCCTTGGCATTCTCGAACTCGTTCTTGGCGAATTCGCGCTCCTCGCGCCACTGGCCTTCGAGATCCTGCGCCATCTGCTTCAGCAGCAGCCGCTTGATACCTTTGACGGCCCCGAGATTGTTGCCGGCGATCATGCGCCCCAATTCCATCGTCTTGGCGCGCAATTGCTCGCGCGGCACGAGATGGTTCAACAGGCCGATGCGGTAGGCCTCGTCCGCTTCGACCACGCGCGCGGTAAACAGCAATTCCTTGGCGATCGGCCAGCCGACCTGGTTCGGCAGGGTCCAGGTGCTGTTGATCCGGCCGTAGGCGGCGGCGAGAAAACGGAATTTCGTGTCCTCGCAGCCGACGCGCATATCGAAGGATGAGGCCAGCACGGCGGCGCCGCCATAGGCGAGGCCGTTGATCATGCCGATCACCGGTTTCGCGCAGGCGGCGATCTCGAGGCTGCCGCGGCCGCTGCGCATCTTGTCGAGTTCTTCCGGCGTATAGCGGCGGTCGTCCTCGCGCTGCTCGTGGATGTCGCCGCCGGCGGAAAAGGCGCGGCCGGCGCCGGTCACGACGATGCAGGCAATCGCTTCGTCGGCCTCGAAGTGCTTCACCGCGTCGTGCAGTTCGCTCGATAGCCGCCGGTTCATCGCGTTGAGCTTGTCGGGGCGGTTCAGCGTCACGATGCCGACGCCGTCCTCCGCCTCGACCAGGATGTGCTCGTAATTCATCTCGCCTCCGATCACGCGGTTCAATCAGTCCAGCGCCGGCCGGGTGTTACGGAACGGTGTCGCCTTCTCGAACGCATCAGCGACCCGGAACACCGTCGCCTCGTCAAACGGTTTTCCGACCAGCTGGACTGCCACCGGCAGCGCGCCCTTCCCATAGCCGGCGCAGATCGAGATCGCCGGGTAGCCCGCGACATTGAACGGGATCGTGAAGCTCGGCCGGTCGAACACATCCCAGACGGGCACGTTGTCGATCTTCGGCGCCTCGGCCGGCGCCGCCGCGGTCACCACGATGTCGAGCCCGGCCATCGCGGCCTTCAATTCAGCGCGCAATTCGCGCCGCCGCCGCACCGCCTGGACGTAATCGACGCCCGATACAAGCGCGCCCAGCATCAGCCGCCGCTGCACCCGCTCGCTGAAATCGCCGAGCCGGGTGCGGGCCCACTCGTCATAGGCGGAGGCGCGCTCGGTGATCGAAATCAGAGAGCCGCAGGCCTGCCAATCCTGCAGCGGCGACAATTGCACCTCGCGGATCTCGGCGCCCATCTCTCGCAGCGTCGAAATCGCCGCGTCGATGCCGCGCTGGGTGCCCTCGCTGACCTTGTAATCGACCTCGTGGAAATGGTGGATAACACCGATCCTGAGCCCCTTGATGCCGCTGCCGAGTGATGCGGTGTAGTTCGGCACCGGCCGGTCGGAGCTCGCGGGATCGCGCGGATCGTGCCCGGCCAGGGCCTGCAGCATCAGCGCGCAATCTTCGGCCGTCCAGGCCATCGGCCCGATATGGTCGAGGCTGAAGGCGGCCGGCGCGACCCCGGCGCGGCTGACCAGGCCATAGGTCGGCTTGATGCCGGCGATGCCGCACAGCGCCGCCGGGCCGCGGATCGAGCCGCCGGTGTCGGTGCCGATCCCACCGAGAATGAGGCCGGCGGCGACCCCGGCGCCGGTGCCGCTGCTGCTGCCGGCGGTGAAGTGATCGGTGTTCCACGGGTTGCGGGCCGGTGGCTTCGGCAGATCAAAACTCGGCCCGCCATCGGCGAATTCGTGGGTCGTCGTCTTGCCGATCAACACCGCGCCGGCGGCGGCCAGTTTCTCGGTGCAGGTCGCGTCGCTGTCGGGAATATTGTCCTGCAGGATCTTCGACTGGCAGGTCGTCGGGATACCCTTTGTGTCGACGATGTCTTTGAGGCCGATCGGGATGCCATGCAGCGGCCCTCTCGGACCGCCGGCCATAATCGCGGCTTCGGCTGCGCGCGCTTCGGCGAGCGCCCGCTCCTCGGTCAGGTGCACGAAGGCGTGCAGCCGACCGTCGAGCGCCTTGACGCGGTCGAGGCAGGCCTGCGTCAGTTCGACCGGCGATAGCTGCTTGGCGGCAATCTGCTTTGCCGCCGCGGCGATCGTCGGGACCGCGGCGCCGGCCATCACAGATCCTCCTCGTTGAAGAGGTAGGTGTGCGCCGGCTCGGCCATGATGCCGCGCGGCTTGCGTACCCGCTCCGCCATCGCGGCGATCCCGGCATAGACGCTCTTTAATTCAGCCTTCTGCGCCGGCGTCAGGTCGAGCCCGGCGCGGGCGAGCAGGAAATCGAGGGTTTGGTCGGAGATGTCGGCGGGCATCGTGGGCTCCCTGGTCGGCGATTGGCAGGATAGAACCGAACGCAAGCGCCGGGCCAGCCCAACCAGCCGCCCCGCTTCACTCCACGGTGATTTCGCCGGTCATGCCGGCCCAGTCGTGATCGGGGCAGACCAGCTTGAAATGTCCGGCCCGCTTCGGGATCAGGTACAGGTCTTTCGCCTCGCCGGGGTGCAAGACGATCTCGGTCTTGTCGGCGTTCAGCACCGCCGGGTTGTTGATCTTGGCCGCTTTGAAGAGGTCGGCGGCGTTGAATTCATGCATTTCCTTGCCGCGGTTTTCGACATGGAGGCGGTACGGGATGCCGCGCCGAAAAGTCAGCTTGTTGGGCGTGAATTTCGACTCGGTCGCGACAACCGTGACCTGCTTGGCGGTGCGCCAGTCCGTCGCATGCGCTAAAGGCGGCACGAATGCGGTCAAAAAACCCGTCAAGACCGAGAAAGCAGGCAGCAGGTGGGATCCTGGAGCGGAATTCGCGCGGCTCATCGACAAATGCCTCGACAAGGTTCGGGATCAACAGCCGGATTGATCGTCCAAAGCAAGCGTATGATCGCCGGTGCGCGTGAACGTGATAATGGGCCGCAGGTTTGCAATGGGTTTGCCATCGGAACTCGCGGCCCGAAACGGAGAACCGGATGACGGGAGTGAGACGATGAGCGGAGCGCCCGCGTCGCAGGGATTGCGCGGCTACGCGCGGCTGCGCGAGCCGCGGCTGAACAAGGGCACGGCGTTCACCGAGGCCGAGCGCCGCGCCTACGCGCTCGAAGGATTGCTGCCGCCCGCGGTCACGAATATCCAATTGCAGGTGGCGCGCCGTCACGCCGAGATCGCCAATCTCGACGACGATCTCCTGAAATATCTCGTGCTGACCGATTTGCAGGCGCGCAACGAGACGCTGTTCTACGCGGTCGTGATGTCCGATCCGGCAACCTACATGCCGCTTGTCTACACACCGACGGTCGGCGAGGCCTGCCAGAAATTCGCGCATATCTACCGCGAAGCCCGCGGCATGTACTTGCCAATCACGGCGCGCGGCCGGCTTCGTGAGCTTCTCGGCAACTGGCCGCAGCAGGACGTGCGGTTCATCGTCGTCACCGACGGCGAGCGCATTCTCGGGCTCGGCGATCTCGGCGCGGGCGGCATGGGCATCCCGATCGGCAAGCTGGCGCTCTACACGGCCTGCGCCGGGGTCCCGCCGCAATATTGCCTGCCGGTCGTGCTCGACGTCGGCACCAACAACGCCACGCTGCTCGATGACCCGCTCTATCTCGGATTGCGGCAGAACCGGGTGCGCGGCGCCGAATACATGGATTTCGTCGACGAGTTCGTCGACGCGGTGCAGGCGCTCTATCCGAAATGCTGCATCCAGTGGGAGGATTTTGCCAACCCCAATGCCGTGCCGATCCTGGCCCGCTACCGCGACCGGGTGTGCACCTTCAACGATGACATCCAGGGTACTGCCGGCATGACGCTAGCCGGCCTGCTCGCCGCATCGCGCATCACTGGGACGAAACTGACCGACCAGCGGCTGCTCTTCCTCGGCGGCGGCTCGGCCGGCACCGGTATCGCCGAGCTGATCAGCCAGGCGATGGCGCGCGAGGGCATGGACCTCGCCGAGGCGCGGCGGCGCAACGCGTTGTTCGACATCAATGGGCTGATCGTGACATCGCGCAGCGATCTGGCCGATTTTCAGAAACCATTTGCACAGGACCGGCCACCGATCGGCACCTTTGTCGAAGCGGTCAAGGCGCTGCGGCCGACCGCGATCATCGGCGTCAGCGCCGTGCCGAAATTGTTCACTCGCGAGGTCATCGAAGCGATGGCCGAGATCAACGAGCGGCCGATCATCTTCCCGTTTTCTAACCCAACCTCTCGCTCGGAATGCTCGGCGGAGGAGGCCTATGGCTGGTCGGAGGGCCGGGCGATCTTCGCCAGCGGCAGCCCGTTCCCGCCGGTTGAGATCAGTGGCAATCATTTCGTGCCGGGCCAGGGCAACAACGTCTACATCTTTCCGGCGATCGGCATGGCGGTGTTCGCCACCGAGGCCGCGCGTGTGACCGAGGATATGTTCATCGTCGCGGCGAAGGCGGTGGCGGAGCAGGTAACCGAGCACGACCTCGCGACCGGCCTGATCTACCCGCCGCAGAGCCGCATCCTCGAAGCCTCGCTCCACGTCGCGGAGCGGGTCGCTACCCATATTTTCGACCGGGGCCTCGCCCGGGTGGAGCGGCCGGAGGATATTGGCGCCCTGATCCGGGCCCGCGCTTACAGACCGGTTTACCCGGAATAAACGTTGCCTTAACCCAGCAATGCCCACCTTGCCACCTCCGGAACTCGGTGAGGGATCACGTGACCGAGGTAGCGCTGAGCGAAGAACAGAAGAATGTGGTGCGCCGCTATGTACAAACCTGGCGGCGTTGGCGGCCCGGGATTCGCGGCTTTGCTCGGCTCGAAGACGATCTGGAGAGGCGGGCCGAAATTCTGGTAGACGGCATCGCAGTCGATAGCGGACCGGGTACTTCGGTCATCAGGTCCGACGACAAGGACAAAAACTTCCACGCCGCGATCTTCGGTAACGATGACCGGGCGGTGCCCGACATGACCGCAGACGAACTGGCGCAGGCCCGGCGGTTCATCATTGACGGCCATGGCGAAATGCCCGTCCGCAAGTGGCGAGAGCTGAGGGTCAACGCGGCCGCCGTCATGGCTCGCTTCCCCGCCGCAACCCCGACGAAATAGCGCCCCCAAAAGAAAAGGGCCGGCGCTGTGCCGGCCCTCTCGCCTGATCGTGCAGGAGTATCGAGTTCAGCCCTAGGCTGCCTTCCCGCCCGGCACCACGGCCAGCTTGCCGCGCTTGCCGCGTGCCGGCTTGCGGCTCGAGTTCACCGGCTCTGGCTGCTCGTCGCCAAAGTCCAAGGCGCCGGTGGCAAACAGGCCTTCGAGCCCATCGTGACGGATCGCCATCTCCAGGGCCTTGCGGTTGTGCCGCTCGCCCGGCCAATCATGCCAATTCTTGTCGCGAATGCTCCGGAGCCGCGCGATTATCGTGTCGACCTGCTTCGGGGTGAACAGGCAGATCTCCTCGATCTTCACCATCATCAGAGCGCCGTGATTGTCGTATTCAAGCTTGTACATTCAATTCCTCCTTGCCGCCGCGTTGGGGCGCGCGTGGCCGGGAGGCTTGACACAGCGCGCCGGCACAGACAAGCAGCCAGTATGCTTAAGCCATGGTTAATGCTGAGAATGCCCGAGGTTTGATAAGAAAAAACGTCGTAGTCGAAGTATACGGCATAGATATTGCCAACAAAATACATCCATCACTACTGGCAATAGGCTTGACAGCCGTGTGGCCGATTTGCAACTTGGTGAAAAAACCGGCGGCCTTCTAGCGGTATCCTCCGGTGATCAGGCGCGCGCCGCGCTGGTAGGTGAGGTAGGACCAAAGCCACTCCAGGGCCACGAGAAGGCGGCCGCGGAAGCCGATCAGGAAATAGATGTGCACCACGCTCCACAGCAGCCAGGCCGGCCATCCCCAGACCTTTATCCGGCCAAAATCTGCGACCGCTTCGTGGCGCCCGATCGTCGCGAGGTACCCACGGCTGCGATAACGGAACGGCCCGGGCGGCGGACGCCCCGAGAACCGCGCGGCGATGACCCGCGCCACGTAGGTCCCCTGCTGCTTCGCGACGGGCGCGAGCCCGGGCAATGGCCCGCCTGGCCCCTCGACACGCGCGGTGTCGCCGATGACGAAGGTCTCGGGATGCCCGGGCAGCGTCAGATCGGGGCCTACGATGACGCGGCCGGCGCGGTCGCATTCGGCGCTCAGCCAGCGCCCGGCCGGCGAGGCGACGACACCGGCCGCCCAGATCAGGGTGTCGCTCTCGATCCGTTCGTGGCCGATCTCCACAGCGCCCGGTTCGCACCGCGTTACAGCACAGCCGACGAGGATCTCCACCCCGAGGCGCCGCAGCGCCTTCTCCGCAATCGCTGACAATTTCTCTGGGAAACCGCCGAGGATACGAGCTCCGGCCTCTAACAGCAGGATGCGCGCGGTTTGTGGATCGATGTGCCGGAAGTCGCGCGCCAGCGCGGCACGCGCCAGTTCCGCGATGGCGCCGGCGAGCTCGACCCCGGTTGGTCCGCCGCCGATGATGGCAAAGGTCAGCAACCGGCGGCGTTCCCTTTCGTCGGTACTCTGCTCGGCGCGCTCGAAGGCCAGCAGGATGCGGCGGCGGATCGCGGTGGCGTCGTCGATCGTCTTCAGCCCCGGCGCGACAGCCTCCCACTCATCGTGGCCGAAATAGGAATGCCGCGTACCGGTCGCGACGACGAGCTGGTCATAGGCGATACGGCGCTCGCCCAGCGCAACGGCGCGCGCCTCGGTATCGATTCCCGTTACCTCGGCCAGGATCACGGCGTGATTGCGCTGCCCTCGGAGAATGCCGCGGATTGGCGCGGCGATGTCGGCCGGCGACAGGGCGGCGGTGGCGACCTGGTACAAGAGCGGCTGGAACAGGTGGTAGTTGAAGCGGTCGACGATCGTGACCTCGGCATCCACCCCCGCCAGATGCTTGGCGGCGTACAGCCCGCCAAAGCCGGCGCCCAATATGACGACGCGCCGCCCCGCCTCAGGCATGCGTCACCTATCGGCCGTAGCCATTCCGAAGCGCGACATTACTCCACAAACCCGACGGCTGCGATGATAGCGACGACAATCGGCGCGAGCCCCATCGGGAAATGGGAGCGAAGGCAGGCCCTCAGCGCTCGCCTGCCCCGCTCGTCGGTCCGTCGAGGTCTAACGGGAGCGCCGGCGCGAACCCCGCCTCCCGCCCGAGGCCCCCTCCTCTTCCTCTTCGGCTTCCTCGCCGCCGAGCATGCGCGGGTTGATTTCCTCTTCGGCGAGCCGGGTCATCTGATCGTCGAATTCTTTACCCTCCTCGAGCACCTGCTCCATCGTCTTGACGATCTGTTCCTCGCCAAGCAGTCGGCCCATGGCCTTGGCTGTTCCCCAGGCCGCGATGCAGTAATGCTCAATTTTCTGCACCCCGGCGAGCAACAGCGGGTCGAGCAGTCGCTCCTCCTCGACCTCCTCGATGTGCTGCTGCATGTCCTCGATGAGCCCTTCGGCCGCGAGGTTTTTCTGGCGGGGTTTCGTCGTGTGCATCTCTTCGAGCGCGTCGTCGATCCGCTCGATCAGCACGGCGCCTTGTTCGCGCCGCTGGTCGAGCATCTCGCGCAGCCGCTCGGAACTCGCCTGCTTTGCCAACCTCGGAAGGGCGCGCGACAGTTGGCGCTCGGCGCTGTGGATCTCTTTCAGTTCGGTAACCAGCACATCCTGGGGTGAACGCAGCGCGGGCATCTGACACCTGCATCGGCAAAGGGAAATGATGTTGTTGAACGGCTCTGCATTCGGCTGGGTTCCAAATGAGATCGAAGGGCCATTTCATAACATAAGTAAAAAGCGTCATGATTTAATACAGGACTCCGAAATTAAAGTAATTCGCTCTTTTGGACATGGCTGCCGGCGAGGCTGCGCGTTGCCCGCAGATCTCGCCGCGTCGAACATCGTGTCGGCAGCCGGGCGAGCTTCGAACCGCCAAGGAGAGGTGGGGCCCAGGCGCGCGATTGAACCGCCGACAGGAATTCCGGCTTTCGCTGGAGCCGCCTTGCCGTGACTTTGCCGCTGCCCTTGGGTTCGGCGTCCATCGGCGGCGCCGCAGCCAACAACCCCCCATTCAGCATGCCGGTCTCGCAGCTAGCGCGAATCGCCGCATCGCGGGAGCCGCATCCCGGAATCAGGAGCTAATAACCGCACTGAGCGTTCGAGGCTTGAGGTGCCGGCAGAGCGGCTGATGCTCGTGTTCATTGGCACTCTGCAGTCGGTAACCGCACGGCAGACGTCGATCTCGCCCTGCAGCGAGGAGAGCAGCGTGGCGTTGTTGGACGACCTCTTCAAAACCGATCCCGTTACAGGAATCGTTGTCGGCATCGGGGTCGTCTTGCTGGGACCGACGATCCTTCCGGTGGCCGGGCAAGCGGTTCGGCCTATGGTCAAAGCGGTCATCAAGGGCGGAATGGTCTTATACGATCAGATCGCCGAACTTGGCGAGGCTACCAGCGAATTGGTCGCGGAAGCTCAAGCCGACCTCGCGTTGGAGCCTGTGCCGTCAGCCGCTGTCAATCCCGATCAGCCGCCCCGGCGTCGACCAAGGGGCAGGTCGTCGAAACGCCCGCAAAAGCCCTGACATTGATCCGTGTCGCCTGAAGCCATCGATCTGGGGCTCCGGATCACTACCGGCTGTTATTGCCAATTTCGCTCGGGCATCGCTGTGGCATCGTCGATATCCGCGGAGGTCTCCCATCCATGCCGGGGCATAGCGGTGATGCGGTTGTCGCGCCAGATATAGTCGTTGCCGAGCCATGCCGCTATCCACAGCGGCGGTAGCAATAGATCGCGAAGCAACAGCGCCACAGCTGTGCGCACCGTAAAATGCCAACCCGCGGCGAGCGCCAGCACCGCCTCGGCCGCGAGCCAAAGGGCGAGCAAAAAAACGATTGCCGCCATTGTTGCGGCGAGGCCGTGGGCTGACATGGCCATGCCCAGAACGGCCACCGGCAAGGTGCTCCCGACGAATATTTCCGGCAGGAAAAGTAGCGGAAAGCTCACCCGCCGCAGCCGCGCCCAGCGGAGCTGTCTTGCCCAGACCTGGTTCAGCCGGCGCCGGCCAAGCGGCTGCTCGACGGGTTTATCGACGAGATGCACTCGCAACCCGGCGCCGCGGACCAGCTTGGTCGTCGCGGCGTCTTCGGCGGTTTCGGCCGCGAGCGCGCGGATGCCGCCCGCAGCATCGACAATGTCGCGGCGGAACAGCATCGTTTTACCTTGTGCGAATCCCCACCTCAGGGCTTCGCTGACATATTGAAACCGCGCCTGCAGCGTGTTCAGGAACGCGCATTCCAGTTCCGCCGCGAACGTCTTCGGCCGGGAGGCGATCGGCATCGAGCAGACGACACCTGTATCGGCGCGCCACGCTGCAAACGCAGCATGCACCAGGTCAGGCTTCATCATGACATTGCTGTCGACCATGATGATCCATTCGTGCCGCGCCGCGTCCCAACCCTTTACAAGATTGCTGAGCTTCGGATTGGCGCCGATCCCGTCGTCGCCGACCAGCAGGCGTGCCTCAAGTTGCGGATTGGCCGCAATGAGCTGGCGCACGATTGGTACGGCGGGATCGTCGGGCCGCGCGGCGCAGAAGATTACTTCATAATCGCAATGATCCAGGTGAAAGCTGGACGCCAGCGTCTCCGCCAGAAAATTTTCAATCCCGCAGACCGGCCGCAACACGCTGACGGCCGGGATTGCGTCCAGCGAGCCGGCGGGCGCTGTACGGAGCCGGCAGCGAAAAACTGCTATCGCGATACTCGTGAGATGAACGCCGGTCGCTGCGGCGCAGAAACCGACCGCAAAGTTCGCAAACATCATGACCACTCGTCCACGGCAGCCCGGCCCGTCGGTGCCCGTATTATCACCGTCGCATGACGGTTTTGCGACTAAAGCCATGGTCGCCACCATATTTAGATGAAAAGAAGCTGTAACATACTGCTGCTAGAATTCGCATCAGAATGGCCAGGAGTGGAACCCCATGGCAATGATGACGGATACGGCATTGTTCTTTGGGCTGTGGTTGCGCAAACCGTTGCAAATCGCCGCGATTTGCCCGAGCGGCGCCACGGTCGCTGCGGCGATGGCGCGGCTCGCCGATCCTGACCGGCCAGGGTTCCTCCTCGAACTCGGCGCCGGAACCGGCAGCATCACGCGAGGCCTGGTCGAGGCGGGCTGGCCGCGCGAACGGATCATCGCCTACGAACGCGAAGTGCGGCTGGTCGGCATCCTGCGCCGTGAACTCGGAGGCGTTTTAGCGGTCGTCGGCGATGCGAACGATTTGGAGACACAGCTGACGCGACTTGGGATCGATCAGCTTTCCGCTGTCGTATCGAGCCTGCCGATCAAATGGTTTCCGCTCCAAGCGCAATGCGATGTGCTGCGCGCCTGCTTCGCGAGGCTCGGGCGCGGCGGTCAATTCCTGCAACTGACGAACGCCTTCTCGTCGCCTTTGCCGACCGCCCGGCTCGGGATCCATGGCCGTGAAGCCGCCCGCGTCTGGCACAACCTGCCACCCGCACAGGTTTGGGCCTATACGGCCGAATTCGACGGCCCCGCCCGGAGGATGCCGTGATGCGCGATCCCGTGTCGCACCAGTACCGCGCGATCTGGATATCGGACATCCACCTCGGGACGCGTGGGTGCAAGGCAGAGTTCCTGATCGACTTCCTGCGTCACAATGATGCCCGAACGATCTACCTCGTCGGGGATATCGTCGATGGCTGGCGGTTGCGCAAATCGTGGTACTGGCCGCAGACCCACAACGACGTGGTGCAGAAGCTGCTGCGCAAGGTGCGCCATGGCACGCGCGTGATCTATGTGCCAGGCAATCATGACGAATGGCTGCGCGACTACGTAAGCCTGAGGTTTGGCGGCGTTGAAGTGGCCGAGGAGGCCGTTCACGTCACCGCCGACGGCCGTCGCTTCCTCGTGATCCATGGCGATTCGTATGATTTGATCGTGCAGAATGCCCGGTGGCTCGCGCTGTTGGGCGACGGGGCATATACGCTTGCCCTGTGGGTCAACAATCATCTCAACAAAATCCGCCACTTGCTCGGCTATGAATATTGGTCGCTCTCGGCCTTTCTGAAACTGCGGGTAAAGAATGCCGTGCAATACATCGGATCGTTCGCCGACGCGCTAGCGAACGAGGCTCGGTCCCGCGACTTCGACGGCGTGGTCTGCGGCCATATTCATCACGCGGAGATCCGCGACCTCGGCGGCATCCTGTACTGCAACGACGGCGATTGGGTCGAGAGCTGTACCGCCCTCGTCGAACATTTCGATGGCCGCTTGGCGATCGTCACCTGGACCGAAAGCAGTCCATTGACGGTGACCGAATCGCCTGTCGAGGTTCCGGATTTGGTAACAGCTGATCTTTGACGCGGGTGCAAGCAAGCGCTCGTGTTCGAGGCAAAACACCCGGAGATCTTCCGTCGACGGCAAAGTGGGGAGTCGAGATGGCAAAAGTCGTTTTTGGGACCGCTATGTCAGCGCTGAAAGGACACTTCGTGGCGCCGCGCCGGCACCTACGCAGAGGCCGGGAAAAACGCGTGAAGCCACTTCCTGCCCCGCTCGGCTCATCGCTGGCCGAACCGGTGCCATCGGTCGAGCCAATGCCGGATCCGGTACGGATTGCCGTTCTCGCTATGGAGGGTCTCGGACGGGCATCGATGCGCGCCTCCTTTACCGGAACCGAGGTTCAGGTCGCGGTACCGGACGCGCGGATGGCCGCGGTATTCGAAGCGGCCCTCATCGAGACCGCACACAGGCGTCCGACCGATCGGCTGATCCGGATAGTCATCAGCTAATCACGTAGATTCAGTGATGCCGGAGGATGCTAAAAAATCGATTCCCATTCTTTGGAGCGTCTTGGCCCGACAACTTCGAGGCTGGATTTATCGGCCTTTGGTCGTATCCGGTCGAGCGGAACGCCGTGTACGAGGTAGTGAACGTTTTCAGCGATATTGGTGGCGTGGTCTCCAATCCGTTCAATATTCTTTGCCATAAAGAGCAAATGGGTGCACGCCCCTATATTCCGCGAATCCTCCATCATGTAGGTAAGCAGCACGCGGAACAGATCCGCGTAGAATTGGTCGAGCTCTTGGTCGCGGCCCCATACGCCGAGCGCCTTGTCCGCGTCGAGCGCGACATACGCGTCGATGACGTCTTTGATGAGCAACAGCGCGAAACGGCCCATCGGCAATAACGCATGCACCGGCTGTATCGGAGGCGTTTGACTTAGCGGGATCGAGCGCTTCGCGACATTGGCGGCGTAATCGCAGATGCGCTCGAGATCGCTCGCGATCTTGAGCGCTACCACTGTCTCGCGCAGGTCGCGTGCTATGGGGTGCCGCAATGCCAAATGGCGGATAACAAGATTGTCGATGTCGCGTTCGAGCTGATCGGCCCTCGCATCGCTCTCGATGACCTCGGTGGCAAGCTCAGTGTCGCGCCGGGAAACGCTTTCTATCGCGGAGGCGAGCTGACTTTCGGCAAGGCCGCTCATTTCGAGCAGCATCTTGTTCAAGCGATCCAGCTCTTTGTTATAAATCTTGGCGACGTGTTGAAAAGGCACGGGCTTACTCACCACGCAACGCGTCTGCGATTCGCTTCGGCCAAGCGAATACGAGCTACCGGCCTACGCTCGTCCGGTTGCCTTTATATGACAGCCGCCATTTCTGACGCTCGGGACAACCCCCGAAACCAACCTTCGATCTCTTTTAAATGCGCGTTTAACCGAGCCAGAAGGGCCTTGCCTGCTTCAGCTCGTGTACGTCCTCACGGATCTTCTTCTCTTCTTTGATAAAGCGACGTTTGTGCCAATCAAGCACGTGTTGTCCCGATGTCACGATCCCGGAGCTTTTCCCTGCGTCCTTCGCCAACTCGGGCACTAACGTCTCGCCGACATGCACATCGTTGGCGCTGCCAAGAGCGTCTTGCAGGTGCTTGAGCTGTTGCGTGAACTCCGCAACCGATCGTGCCGGGTAGAGGCTTGCAAACAGTTCGGCGGTATAGCGCATCTTTTTGAGCACAATGCGCAGCTCGTGTCGTTCTGAGGGCGACTGATCGGCAAAGCTCCTGGACCGGCGCTCCACCGAGCGGCGGCGACGGTCGAGCATGGCGGGTGCGACTTCCCTGATCGGTCTTTGCAATTCGCCCGCGATCGCACCCTCCGGCCAGCTCCGGCCGTCAAACCAACGCAGCAGGCGCAGTATCAACATGCTGTAGCGAGTGGACCGGATGGCGCCTTCGACTGCCGAATAGGCCATTTGCCGTCGGCTCCGAACCGCTTCCGTCAGAATTCGGAGATCTCTTTTATCCGGGATAGCACCGCGGGCAGGATTGACGACGGCGCTTTTGAAGACATCGAGGTTTCGCGCTTCACCGAGCGTGTTGGCGAGCCATCGTAATTCCTCCGATGCCCAGCGCCGCTCATCGTCCGGGAGCAATTTACGGAAAGCCGATATCGCCGCTCGGAGCCGCCGGATTCCAACGCGCATCTGGTGAACGCCATCCGGGTCGCCAGACAGCGCCGCCGCCTCATTGCAGAGGATCTGATCGAGGCAGTAGCGGCCGATGCGCTCGAATGCTTCCGCGGCGCTGAGCTCCGGGTCGAGATGGGGCGGTTGGGGGCGAGCGGTCGCGCTTTTCTTCCTGCGGCCGCTCGCCAACTCATAACCCCGTTCAGCCTTGCTTCGCGGGTCGATGCGCAGCGGCGCCGTTGCCATCAGCTCTTGCGCAATGTCGTAGAGCGCGCCGACGTCGCCGCTCTTCAATTCGAGCTCGACTTCGCTGATCGCGAGCGATCGCTTTTGATCGGGTGCAATGATCTCCCCTCGATCGATCGCCGCCTCGATCCGCGTGCCCGGGGCAGGAGACAGTTCGACGACATCGCGCCGAACTTCGGTGCGGAACACCGGTTTCAGCCGCTCGACGATGTCTGGCTCAAGAAACCGGCTGGTTTCGGGACCATGGAGATCTGGATCTCCGCCGGCAATCACATCCTCCCACTCGCCCCGGCTGAGTGTGCCGGCTTTCTCGCTCCCGATCGCTTTTACGGTTTGCACAAAACGCCCATCGCCCTCACGCACGCGAAGCGTGAGGCCCTTGCGCCGCAAGGCGCGATCCTCGGTCTCATAGTAGGTGCTAATGAGATTTGCGCGCGACGGCTTGCGGCCCGCGGCCAGTTTGCCGAGGGCACGGCGAAGAACCGGCAGATCGCCGCTCCGCGCGACGAGCTTTAATTCGGTCTCGATAGCGATGGCCGCCTCCCCAGTGGGCAGGCTACGGCAGGAAAGGATTTCGAGTCCATCCGGCGACGCGGCGTTTGATGGGGATCACATCGAACATTCGCAAATAGACGCGCCGGTAGGCCGGCCAGATCGGCACGCTCCAACCGTTTCCGCCGGACAAGGCGCTTCGCGTCGCGCTTGATGGCGACGATTTGCCGCACACGTCAATCACCTCCGAGTACCTCCGGCTGGTTGCTCCGGTGCTCTTCCGGAGCCTTCGGGACTTGTCACAAGACTGACACACCAGGATCATCCAAGCTTCATAGTGCTCCGATATCTGCTGGTGGCGTGACCTCCTTGTTCGTCGAAGACAGCTCACCGCTGGCCGGCATCAGCCCAGCGGCCGTTCGCGGCCGACGACCGCGGGGGATTTGGCTATCCGCAGCCGCGCTGCTCGCCCCCTCGCTGGTCTTTTTGATTGCCTTCACCTACTGGCCCATCGTTCGGGTCTTGGCGGAGTCGTTCGTGGTCGGACGCTTCGCCGATCACCAGGCCGGGCTCGGCAACTATCAGCGTCTCTTCGCCGATCCCCATTTCGCGCGCGCCGCCTGGAACAATGCCGTTTACGCCGCCGGCACGATCGTGCCGAGCCTCTGCCTCGCCTTGCTCTTCGCGTTGGCATTACGCGAGACGACGCGGCTCAACGCGGTCTTGCGGACGCTCGTTGTCATGCCGCTGCTGATCCCGCTGGTCGCGGCGGCGGCGCTGTTCACTTTCATCCTGCTGCCCGGCGACGGGCTCGTCGACTTCTACCTGGCGCGGCTCGGGCTGGGGATGGTCAATTGGCTCGGCGATCCGGACCTGGCGCTGGGGTCGATTATCGCGATCACAGTGTGGAAGAATACCGGCTACTACATGTTGTTCTTTCTCGCTGGGCTGGCCGGCGTGCCGCAGGACCTGCTCGACGCGGCGACCATCGACGGCGCCGGCGCGATACGGCGCTTCCGCGCCGTCACGCTGCCGCTTCTCGGGCCGACGTTTGGCTTCGTTCTGCCGATCGCGCTGTTGAACGCGCTTACCCAGATCGACCACGTCATCATGGTGACGCAGGGCGGTCCATCCGACGCGACCAATCTGCTGCTCTATTACATCTACCAGCAGGCGGCGCAGAATTACGATACCGGCCTCGCATCGTCGGCGACGGTGGTCAGCGTCGCGGCGCTGCTGGCGCTCTCTTTCATCTCGCTCCGCATGCTCGAACGCGGCATTCATTATGAGAGCTGATTGGCGCCTTCTGTGTGCGCTTCTCATAGCCGCGACGGCGGTGTTGTGGGCCGTGCCCTTTCTGTGGATGGCGATGGCCTCGCTCCGCCCCGGGGTGCCTGCCGATATCGCTTCGCTGACGCCCGCGGGCCCGTTCGGCCTCAGCAACTTCGCCGAGGCATGGCGCAGCGGCAGCTTCCCGCTGTGGTATCTGAACACCTTGCTGGTCGCCGGCGGCATCCTCGTCGGGCAGCTGGTGACGATCACCGCTGCTGGGTACGCCTTCGCGCGGCTGAGCTTTCCCGGCCGCGACCTGCTGTTTGCGATGTTCCTCCTGCAACTGCTGCTGATCCCGCCGCTGCTGATCGTGCCGAACCTCGGCACGCTCGTATCGCTACGGCTTTACGACACGCTCCCCGGCATCATGGCGCCGTACTTCGCGTCGGCTTTCGGCACTTTCCTGATGCGCCAGACCTTTCGTGCGATCCCGCGCGACTATGAAGAAGCGGCGATGCTCGAGGGCGCCTCGATCCCAGTGCTGATCCAACATGTGCTGGTGCCGCTTGCGCGTCCCGGGCTGATCGCCTTTGCAATCATCTCGGTCACGGCGCATTGGAACGAGTTTCTGTGGCCGTTGATGGCGGTTTCCTCGCCCAAAAATCAGGTGCTCACGGTCGGGCTCGCCTCGTTCGCCTCCGGGGCGGAGGCCGGATCAGCCTGGGGTATTGTCGCGGCGGGGACGTTTCTCGTCGCCGGGCCACTGCTGGTGCTGTTCCTCGTTTTCCAGCGGCGCTTTGTGTCGTCCTTCGTGTTTTCGGGGATCAAATAAGGGGAGACCAATATGGAGCCGATCACGCGACGTCATGCCATCGCCGGGGGGCTGGCGATCCCCGCCGCAGCGGCCTTCGCCGGCACCGCGCAGGCCGCCGGAACGACCGAGATTGATCTGTTCTTCCCGGTTCCGGTGCAGGGCAAGCTCGCCAACGAAATGAAGAGCCTGGTCGACCGCTTCAATGGCGAGCACCCCGAAGTCAAGGTGACCGCCGTCTACACCGGCAGCTACGACGACACCAATCTGAAGACCCGCGCCGCGATCAAAGCCGGCCAGCCGCCCGCCGCGGTGATCATGTCGGCCAATTTCGTCCGCGAATACGTGATCAACGGCGAGGTCGATCCGTTCGACTCGCTGATCGAGAAGGACGGCAAGACGCCTGCCGCGTACATGGACAATTTCTGGGCGGCGCTGAAGCCGAACGCGACGGTCGACGGCCGCGTCTACGGCATCCCCTTCCAGAACTCGACACCGCTTCTCTACTACAGTGTCGACGCGTTCAAGGATGCGGGTCTCGACCCCGACCGGCCGCCGGTCACCTGGGCCGACTGGGTGAAGGCGGCGAAAGCGGTGGCCAAGCCGGGCGGCGAGCGCTCGGGCCTGATGTTCCCGGCGACCTACGATTATTGCGGCTGGATTACCAGCGCGCTGGTCATGGCCAATGGCGGGCAGTACTTCAACCACGATTACGGCGGCGAGGTGTACTACAACTCGCCGAGCGCGGTGGGGGCGCTGACGCTGCTTGACAAGCTGGTCAACCAGCTGAAGGCCGTGCCGCCCGGCGTCTCCGACGCCAATGCCTGCACCAGCGCTTTTTTCTCCGGACGCACCGGAATGATGGTGCTGTCGACCGGGTCCTTGAGCTTCGTGCGCGAGAACATGAAGACACCGTACCGGGTCGCCTTTTTGCCGAAGAGCGTGCGCAACGCGGCGACGATCGGCGGTGCCTCGCTGATCCTGCCGAAAGGCAACACGCCCGAGCGGCAGGCGGCGGCCTGGACCCTGATCAACTGGCTGACTAGCCCCGAGATCTCGGGTCATTGGAGCCGGTTCACCGGCTATTTCGCGCCGCGAAGGGCCGCCTACGATTTGCCGGAGATGAAGCAGTATCTGCAGGAACATCCGGACGCGAAGGTGGCGCTCGATCAGCTGGTCTATGCCGTGCCGTGGTTCGACACGTACAACACGGTCGCGGTCAGGAAAGCGATGGAAGACCAGGTCCAGGCGCTCTTGTCGGGCAAGACGAGCCCCACCGATGCCGCCGCCGCGGCCCAGAAAAGCGCCGACGAGCTGTTACGCCCCTATGTCGAGCAGACCGCGCTGAAAGCTGTGGGCTAGGCGCGGTCAGCCCCTTGCGGGCCGGGAATCGAGGTGCAGGGGATAGAGCTCCTCGATGATGGCGTCGATCCAGTGTTCGGCGAGCCCGGGCACCTCGGCAATGTCGACCCCGAGCTCGTCACCGTTGAATTCGTAGCGGACGGCGCCGAGCCGCTTCTCGCCCGGCATGTCGGGAATGATCTGCGGGCCGCCCAAAAACGCCGAGGACGGCCCCCACACATAACGGGTGCCGTCGAGCACGAAATCATGCGCTTTGTGCAGGTGGCCGCTCGCGACCAGGGCGACCTTGTGGCGTCGTAGCAGCGCAAGCAGCGCCCGCCGCGGTTCGGGTTTTACCGACCAGTACCCGGTGTCCGGCTCCTCCGGGTTTTCGAGAAACAGCGGCCGGTGCAGAAACCAGGCAAGCCGCCGCCCATTCGCCTCGGCCATGATCTGTGCAAGCCAGCGGAATTGCGCCTCCTCCTCGGGCAAGCCGCTCCCGAAGAGCAGCGCGTCGATCCCGATCAGGCGCCAGCCCTCCATATCCGCGAACCAGCGATCCGCCCCGAAATGCCGGCGCCATCGAACGAGCCGCTCGGCATTGACCGGCTGGTGTCGGTGTCCGGCATCGCCGACATCGTGGTTGCCCGGCACGGCGCGGAATTCGACGCCGAGGCCGCGCATCAATCCGGCGCATTGCTGCAGATCCTCTTCGGTGTCTGCGCCATCGATTGTCAGATCGCCAGTATGGATCACCAGATCCGCCCGGTCTGCCGCGATCCATTTGGCGACCGGAAGCCAGTTATTGCCGAAATGCGATTTCGTGGGGCTCAGATGCGTGTCAGAGATCTGAATGACTCGGATCATCGGGTTTGCCGTTGTTTATCGGTTTCAAAATAGCGTGACCGGCCGACATCTGCATTTCAATAGTACCAATACCTTGCGGCGCGGTTCACGGCACCTCCTCGACATCGTGATGCAGCCTAAACAAGCACCAGAGGACGGTCATCGTACTGTCATCGAACGGTCACAGCCGAGTCTCGCTTCGGCTGTTATCTGCCCGCGGCGGTTCCGTCACCTCGCGCCAGGCGGAGGGAGCTGTTCCCGGCAATCGGATCGAAGCTCGGCCAGGGTAACTCGATGCTCGAAATTGACGGCCTGTCGCGGAGCTTCGGCACGAAGGCCGCGGTTGCCGAGGTGTCGCTGCAAATCGAGAAAGGCGCCTTCGTCGGCGTCATCGGCCGGTCCGGAGCCGGTAAATCGACGCTGCTGCGGCTCATCAACCGGCTGGTCGAACCGAGCGCCGGGCAGGTCGTCTTCGATGGTCTGGACGTTACGGCACTCCGTGGCCGCCAGTTGCGCCAGTGGCGCGCTCGCGCGGCGATGGTGTTTCAGCAATTCAATCTGATCGGCCGCCTCGATGTCCTGACCAATGTGCTGATGGGCCGGTTGGCCGCGGTGCCTCCGTGGCGCGCCGTCATGAGCTGGTGGCCCGAGCAGGACAAGGCGATTGCCCTCGCCGCGCTTGAGCAATTCGACATCGCCGTGCTCGCCGCGCAGCGGGCGGACCATCTGTCCGGCGGCCAGCAGCAACGCGTCGCGATCGCGAGGGCCCTGGTGCAAGAGCCGGATCTCGTCCTCGCGGACGAGCCGACCGCCTCGCTCGACCCGCACAACACGCGCGTCGTCATGGAGGCGTTGCAGCGCATCAACAAACATTTCGGCATCACGGTAATTTGCAATCTGCACTCGCTTGATGTCGCGCGCGCGTATTGCGACCGGCTGATCGGGATGGCAGCCGGCGAGATCGTCTTCGATGACTCGACGGCGGCGCTGACCGACGACATGGCGCGGGCGCTCTATGGCATTGCATCCGACGGCCCAGGTCTCGAGGGAGCTGCGCGACCGGCACAGGCGAGCTTTCCGGCTGCGGCATTGGGCCAAGCCACTGCATGAACACGCGGCGGCCGGCACCGCGTGTTTGATCATCGGATCCGATTTAACGCATTGAGGAGGGGCAGATGCTCGATCGTCGTCAGTTATTGATTTCGGCTGCGGCACTACTTTCGACGACGGGCCTGGCTCGCGCCGCCGATTGGAAAAGCCAATACCCGGAGCTGACCTTTGCCGTCGTGCCGGCCGAGAACGCGTCGGGCGTCAGCGATCGCTACGCTGCATTCACGGAATACCTGTCGAAGGAACTCGGAGTACCGGTCAAACTGCGGGTGGCGAATGACTACGCAGCGGTCATCGAGGGCCAGCGCGCCGGCAATATCCAGATCGCCTTTTACGGCCCGGCATCCTATTCAAAGGCATATCTCACCGAGGTCAAGACCGAGCCCTTCGTCACGACGCGTAACAATGACGGGGCGATCGGCTATTATTCGGTCATTTATGTGAAGGCTGACAGTCCCTATCAGAAAATCGAAGATCTCAAGGGCAAGACAATCGGCTTTGTCGATCCGAACTCCACCTCTGGATACAACGCGCCGCGGTTCTTCCTGAGCAAGATCGGCATCGACGCCGACAGCTTCTTCGGCAAGTCGATCGTCACCGGAAGCCACGAGAACGCGGTTATCGCGCTCGACAAGGGCACCGTCGACTGCGCCGCCAATTGGTGGAATGCCGACAACGACTCCAATCTGACGCGCATGGACAAAAAAGGCATGGCGAAAAAGGACGATTTTCGCATCGTCTTTAAATCCGGATTGCTGCCCGGCTCGCCTTACGCGTACTTGTCCAGCCTTCCCGACGAACTCAAGCAGAGCATCAAGAAGGCGTTCGCCGAGGCGCCGAGCAAGGACAAAGCAGCGTTCGACCGCTTGTCCGATGGCAAGGACAAGGAATTTGTCCCGGTAGCGCATAAGGACTACCAAGAGACCGTCGAGATGATCCAATACGTCGACGACATGCGGAAGAAGCGGAGTTGATCGGCCGCGGCCGACGCAACGCCGGTCGTCAGCTCTGATCCGATATCGCAGATGACGGCTGGCATCCCGACCCTGCCGCAGCACCGCTTTGACCAACTGCGCGCCGGATACGAGCGCGCGGTAGCCCGGCGCCGTGCCCAGTCGTTCGCGGTATTGAGCGTGCTGGTGATCCTCACGCTCGCGGCTAGCCGTTACGGCGAGGTCGATGTCGGCAACCTCCTTCGCCATCTATCGGGCCTGACCAGCTATCTCGGCCGGATCCTGCCGAAGCTGCGCGCGGATCACCTGACCGGCGATATCGCCGACTGGTACTGGAATTTCCTGGGCTGGCTCAAGCTGCTGTTCGATACGGTGCTGATCGCGTATCTCGCTACTCTCGCGGGGACGATCGGAGCCGGCCTGTTGGCGTTTGTCGCCGCCGCCAATCTCGCCCCAAGCAATGCCGCGCGGTGGTGCGTCAAGCGCCTGTTCGAGTTTTGCCGCACGGTGCCGGATCTGGTCTTTGCGCTGATTTTCGTCGGCGCCTTCGGCCTCGGACCGCTCGCCGGTGTACTGGCGATTGCCATCCATACCTTTGGTGCGCTCGGAAAGCAGTTCACCGAAGTCATCGAGAATATCGACATGAACCCGGTCGAAGCCGTCCGCAGCGCCGGCGGACGCTTCGTCGATGTCGTGCGCTTCGGGGCCCTGCCGCAGGTATTGCCCAACCTGGCCAGCTACGCGCTCCTGCGTTTCGAGATCAATGTGCGGGCGAGCTCGATCGTCGGCTTTGTCGGCGCCGGCGGCATCGGGCAGGACCTATTCGTCGCGATCCGTAAATTCTATTACACCGATGTCAGCGCCATTCTGCTGATGATCATCGTCGCAGTTTCGGTCATTGACTTGGTGACTGAGCGCATCCGTCATCGCCTGGCGCCGGTGCAAAGGGCCGGATGAGTGCGCGGCACGCGATATTTCGCGACGATGCCGCTACGGTGCTCGCGCGCCATAGGCTGTTGCTCGCGGAAACCCGGCGGCAGCGCGCCGCCAGAATTGTTGCCCCGATCGCGATGGTCGGTGTCGCGCTGTTCGCGATCTGGCGGCTGGGCATTTCGGTCGGGCAGATCGGCCCTGGCCTCGTGGAGCTCGGCAAGTTCATCGCGCTGATGGTGCCTCCCTCGACCGGCGGACATCTCGCCCTGTTTCTGAAGGCGATGGGCGAGACACTGGCGATCGCCTTTCTGGGTACCCTCGTCGCTGCAATCTTGGCGATGCCGCTCGGGCTGTTGGCCGCGAAGAATACGACCCCGAGCCTGCTGCTGCGCTTCCTGACCCGCCGGCTGCTCGACGTCATTCGCGGGATCGACACGTTGATCTGGGCATTGGTGTTCGTGGCCGTCGTCGGCCTCGGACCGTTTGCCGGCATCCTGGCGATTGCGGTGTCCGATACCGGCTCGTTCGGGAAATTGTTTTCGGAGGCGATCGAGGCGACGCCGGCGCGCGAGCGCGAGACCGTCATTGCCTGCGGCGGCAATTCTTGGATGGGCATCCGCTTCAGCCTGTTGCCGCAGGTTCTGCCGATCATCGCCGGCCAGATCCTCTATTTCTTCGAATCGAACACGCGATCGGCGACGATCATCGGCATTGTCGGGGCCGGCGGCATCGGGTTGCAGCTATCAGAGCAGATCCGAACCTACGATTTCGACCGGGTCGCCTTTATCGTGCTGCTGATCCTCGCCGCGGTCGCACTCATCGACTGGATCTCAGGCAAGCTGCGCTTTGCGATCATCGGCCGGCGGCAGAATTTGGCCTGAGTGCCATGACCCAGCGCGGTACGCTGATCCTTGTCGTCGGGCCGAGCGGCGCCGGTAAGGACAGCATCATCGCCGGCGCGGCCGAGCGCTGTCGCGGCGAGCCGCGAATTATCTTTGCGCGGCGCGTGATCACGCGACCGGCTGCGGCAGGCGGTGAAAGCCATATCGCCGTGTCGCCGAGCGAATTTGCCGAGCGGCGCGATGCCGGACAATTGATGCTGCACTGGCAGGCGCACGGTTTCGATTACGGCTTGCCGCAGCAGCTTGCCGCGGCCCTCGAACAAGGCTCGAGCGTCGTCGCCAACGTATCCCGGACGATCCTCAATGAGGCGCGGCGAACCTTTTCGCCTGTCACGGTGGTCGCGGTCGCGGCCTCCCCGGCGACGCTCGCGGCGCGGCTCGCGGTCCGCGGGCGCGAAGCGGCGAGCGATATAGCCCACCGGCTGGAACGAGCTGGCGCTTTGTCTGCGGGCGAGCCCGATTTTACGATCGACAATGACGGCCCGCTCGATGTCGCCGTCGATCGGTTCATCGAGGTACTGCGAGACGTGGTCGGCGGGCCCGCACCGCGGCCAACAACGAGTCCGCAGATCGGGCCGCTCAGGGCGCGCTGAGGCTCGCCTCGATATAGCGGCGGAAATGCGCGAGATCGGGCGTCGATTTTCCGGGCAGCTTGGCCGCCTCGTCCCAGCGGCGCAGCCGCACGGCTTCCGGGGCATAGGGCAGGCCGATGAAGCCGGCGGCAAGCTCCGGTGAGAACGCGCCACCCTGCAATTCGAGGCTGCGCACCGAGCTGGCCGATAATGTCGCGAAATAGCCGGGGTCCGTCGCGGTCAGATAGCGCTTCGCGTTGACGTGGAGCCGGACGGGTTCGGTTACCGCTTCGCCGAACCAGCGGCCGAGCCATTCGCGGCCGCGCAGCTCGTGACGATCGTCGATCCCGCGCGCCGCCGGACTGTCGCCGAGATCGTGCAACAGATGGCCGATATCGTGCAGCAGCGCCGCGGTCACGAGGGTCGGCTCGGCGCCCTCGGCTTCAGCCAGCGCGGCACATTGCAGCGCATGCTCCAGCTGGTGCACGCGCTCGCCGCCGTACTCGTTGCCGCCGTGGCGCTCGAAACGCTCGAAGATCTGGTCAATCGGATTCATAACCTCTCCTTGGGCGCACCCCCCGAATTGACATCGGACTACACGACGCGCTCGCCGGCGCGCCACACCTGGCGGGGCACCGGCAATCCGTCCAGGACACACACGCGGACCAGATCGGCGCGTTTCCCCCGCGCGATCTCGCCGCGGTCGCCGAGCCCCAGCGCTTGCGCCGGATTACGCGATACCTTGGCCACTGCCTCGGGCAACGGCATCTCGATCGCGCCGTGCAACAGGAAAGCCCCGTGCAGCAGGCTGACCGGCGCGTAATCGGAGGACAAGATATCGAGCAGCCCGGCCGCCGCCAGATCGCGGGCTGAAATGTTGCCCGAATGCGAGCCGCCGCGCACGACGTTAGGCCCGCCCATCACGACCGTCATTCCAAAGCGGTTGGCCGCCGTCGCGGCTTCCACCGTGATCGGAAACTCGGCGATCGTCATGCCGAGCTCCAGCGCCTCTTCGATATGCGCGAGGGTTCCGTCGTCGTGGCTTGCCTGCGTCAGCCCGTGCGCCCTGACGAGCGCGGCCAACGTCTTTCGGTTAGTGTCGGCGAAACGCCGGTTCAGGTCGGTTTTTTCCGCGACAAAGACGGCCATCTGGGCGTCGCTGTAGCCGAATTTGCCCTGGTAGTATTCGTAGTATTTCTCGACCGCAGCAAATTGCCGCTGTCCGGGCGTGTGATCCATCAGCGAGACGAGCCGCAACAGCGGATGCTCGATCAATTTCTCGACGGTCTCTACGATCGTCTCATGCGCGACCTCGCAGCGCAGGTGGAGAAAGTGTTCCGCCCGCAGCCCGCCGTCGCGTTGGCTCGCGGTGATCGCCTCGATCGAAGCCTGCAGCATGTTGGCGCGGACGCCGTCCTGCCGCACTTCGCCGGCGGTAAGGGCATCGAACACCGTCGTGATCCCCGCCCCCGCGATCTGCGCATCGTGCGCGAGCACGGCTGCCGGCATCGGCCAACGCACGCCCGGGCGCGGCGCTACATGCTTTTCGAGATTGTCGGTATGCAATTCGATGAGGCCGGGCAGCAGATAATCGCCCGCGAGATCGATCGTCTCGGGTGCACGGCTTCGGCCATTGTCGATACGCGCAATCTCGCCGCCACGCACGACGACGGTACCGTCGATAATCTGATCGGCGGTGACGATGCGCGCATTGGTCAAAACCAACTCGGGACGAATGCTGCGCCGCGGGCTCGGAGGCAGAACGCGCGCCGTCTGCGCCTCGATTTCGAGGACGCGCGTCGCCAGCGCCTCCCGCACTTCCGGATCGTGGAAGATGCCGACAATTGCGGTACCGCGCCGCCGTACCTCCTCGATCAGCTCGACCACCCTGTCCCGGTTCGCCGCGTCGAGCGCGGCTGTCGGTTCGTCGAGCAGCAGGATCGGATGCTCGGCAATGAGGCCGCGGGCGATGTTGACGCGCTGCTGCTCGCCGCCGGAGAACGTCGCCGGCGGCAGTTTCCACAACCGGTCCGGGATCCCGAGGCGATCGAGGAGCCTTTCAGCACGTTCTCGCGCTATCGCCGGATCAATGCCGAGGCGTCGCAAGGGCTCGGCGACGAGATCGAGCGTCGTGACACGCGGGATGACGCGCAGAAATTGGCTGACAAACCCTATCGTCCGTCGCCGCACATCAAGCACGAGGCGCGGCGGCGCTGCTATGATGTCCACTACCTGAGCGAGATGCCGGACCAGGATATGGCCCCGCTGCACCAGGTAGTTGCCATAGAGCGCACGCAGCAGCGTTGACTTTCCAATACCCGAAGCACCGCTGAGCGCGACGCATTCCTCGGCGGCGACAGCCAGATCGATGCCATTGAGTACGGCGAGCTCCACGCCGCCCTGATTATGCAGCGTAAAGGCCTTGTGAAGACCGATCGCTCGCAATTGCTCGGCGGGTTGCGCGGTCACGGCAGACCCAGTCATTCCGGACCCAGTCATTGCAAGATCGAGGAGACCAGGAGCTGCGTATAGGGGTGCTGCGGATCATCGAGCACCTGGTCGGTGAGCCCGGTCTCGACAATGGCGCCGCCGCGCATGACGATCAGCCGATGCGCCAGCAGCCGTGCGACGCCAAGATCATGCGTGACAACGATCGCGGCGAGTCGGAGCTCGTCGCAGAGACCCCGCAACAAATCGAGCAGCCGCGCCTGGACGGAGACATCGAGGCCGCCGGTCGGTTCGTCCATGAAAACGAGCCGCGGTGAAGAGACCAGGTTCCGGGCGATCTGCAGGCGTTGCTGCATCCCGCCGGAAAAGGTCTGCGGCGTGTCATCGATCCGCGTGATGTCGATTTCGACTTTCGCGAGCCAATCGCCCGCTACACCGCGCACATCGCCGTAGTGGCGGGCGCCCACCACCATCAGCCGCTCACCGATATTGGCCCCGGCCGAAAGGCCGAGGCGCAGCCCATCGCGCGGGTTCTGGTGAACAAAGCCCATTCCGTGCGCATCAGCAGGCGGCGCGCCGGCTCCGACAGCTCGAACAGCTCAGCCACCTGGCCGTCGCGGAGCAGGTATTCGATCCGACCCTTGTCGGGCTGAACCTGTGCGGACAGGCAATTGAGCAGCGTCGTCTTGCCCGAACCGGATTCGCCGACAACTGCAACCACCTCGCCAGGCCATAACGCAAACGAGACATTGTCGCACGCAACCTGCGCGCCAAAGCACTTGCTCAGCCCGGTCACGCTCAGCAATGGCATGTCGTCCGCGATCGGGACCACCTCGGCGAGGTGCAGCGCACTCATTCCGCTGCTTTCGTCGTGCCGCGCTCGCGGCAATAGGCGGTATCGGAGCAGACGAACATGCGACCGCCCTGGTCGTCGGTGATGACTTCATCGAGAAATGAATCGCCGGAGCCGCAGATTGCGCAGCGCTGGTCCCAACGCTCGATCGTGAAAGGGTGGTCAACGAAATCCAGGCTCTTTACCGAGGTGTAGGGCGGCACCGCGTAGATGCGCTTCTCGCGCCCCGCGCCGAACAATTGCAGCGCCGGGTTCAGGTTCATTTTCGGGTTGTCGAATTTCGGGATCGGCGACGGCCGCATCAGATAGCGGCCATTGACCACGACCGGGTAATCATAAGCCGTCGTCACCTGACCGAATTGCGCGATGTCTTCATAGAGCCGGACGTACATCGGCCCGTATTCGGCGAGCGCGTGCATCTTGCGCGTCTCCGCCTCGCGTGGCTCGATCCAGCGCAGCGGCTCCGGGATCGGCACCTGATAAACAATGATCTGATTTTCCCGCAGCGGCGTTTCGGGGATGCGATGGCGCGTTTGGATGATGCTCGCCGCGCCGGTCTGCTCGGTAGTCGCCACTCCGGTCGTGCGCTCGAAGAAATGCCGGATTGAGACCGCATTGGTCGTGTCGTCCGCGCCCTGGTCAATGACTTTCAGCGTGTCGCCTTGGCCGATAATGCTAGCCGTCACCTGGATGCCGCCGGTCCCCCAACCGTAAGGCAGCGGCATCTCGCGGCTGGCGAACGGCACCTGATAGCCCGGGATCGCCACCGCCTTCAGGATGGCGCGGCGGATCATCCGTTTCGTCTGCTCGTCGAGATAGCCAAAATTGTAGCCGCCATTCCCGGCCGCCGCGGCGTCGCTCATTCGGCGGCCTCGGTTTGCGGCTGACCCCATTCCGCACGCATGTGGCGGATCAGGTTCAGCTCCGCCTGAAAATCGACGTAGTGCGGCAATTTCAAATGCTGCGTAAAGCCCGACGCTTCGACATTGTCCGAATGGTAGAGCACGAATTCCTGATCCTGCGCCGGTGCGGTCACCTCCTCGCCAAGCTCCTCGGCACGCAATGCCCGATCGACCAGCGCCATTGCCATCGCCTTGCGCTCGCCTTCACCGAAGGCGAGGCCGTAGCCGCGGGTGAATTGCGGCGGCGTAGTTGCCGAGCCCTTGAACTGGTTCACCATTTCGCATTCGGTGACGGTAATTTCGCCGATCGCCACCGGGAAACCGAGTTCGGGTGGAACGATCTCGATCTCGACGTCGCCGATCCGGATTTCTCCCGCGAACGGGTGGTTGCGCCCGTAGCCGCGCTGCGTCGAATAGCCGAGCGACAGCAGGAAACCCTCGTCGGCCCGGGCCAGATTCTGCAGCCGCACGGCGCGGCTGGCGGGAAACGCCAGCGGATCACGGGTCAAGTCGCCGGGCTCGACGGTTTCGGCCGCGTTCGGTTCGATCAACCCCTCTTTGCCGAGGAGCGTGCTGACGCGCGGCATCGGGCCGGTCTCAACTGTCGCGGACGGCGGGTCCGCCGTGACGCTTTGGCCCTCCGCAGCGAGCGCGAAATCGAGCAGTCGATGCGTGTAGTCGAAGGTGGGGCCGAGGATCTGGCCGCCCGGCAGATCCTTGAATGTCGCCGAAATGCGCCGCTTGAGGCTCGCCCGCTCGGTCTCGATCGGCACGCTGACCGCCAGCCTCGGCAAGGTTGTTCGGTAGGCTCGCAGCAGGAAAATGGCCTCGATCAGATCGCCACGGGCCTGCTTGATCGCCAGCGCGGCCAGTTCGCGGTCGTAGAGCGATCCCTCGCTCATGACCCGGTCGACAGCAAGCCCCAGTTGTCCATCGATCTGCGCCAGAGTGAGTTCCGGGACAGCCGGATCACCGCGGCGCGCTTCGGCGAGCAGCCGGTGCGCCGCCGCAATCGCGTTTTCGCCGCCCTTGACCGCGACATACATCGTCCGCCTCCTATTGCGCGATCCGGGTGGAGCGCGGCAACGCGATAAGCTTGTTGTCGCTGACGAAAAGCACGTCGAGCCCGCGCGGGAATAATTCCGCGAGCGCCACCCGTTCCACCCAGAACCGCAGCGGGAGCCCGCGGACATCCAGCCGTGCCTCCTCGCGGATGCCCGGGCCGCGCAGCAGCACCCCGCAGCCGCCGACCAACTCGGAAACTTCGATGACCAGCGTCGCCGCGCGCTCGGGGTATTCATCGCTCCCGAGCGCAAAAACATCGAGCGTCGGCAATGCGGCGGCATCGGTGATGAATGCGAAACGTGCCTGATCCGGCGCGCCGACGATCGGCGCCCCGCAATGAAACGTGAGATAGTCGGCTGCCGCTCTTGCTGACGCATCGAGCCAGATCGGCGTGTCGATGTCGCACAAGGTCAGCGCGATCGACGCCATCCCCCAAGCGCAGCGGCGGCGGCGGTACGCCGGCAAGCGGAACGGGCATCGGCACGATCCGTGCGGGATGAGCGATCGCGTCCAGCACCGCCCGGAAGCACGCCTGGGCATCATGCACCGGATCGGCGAAACCGGGTTCGAGATGCGCGAGATCGACGTTTCCGGAAGAGTGCGTGCCGGCAAATCCGGTCATTCGCCCCGCACCATCGTGAAAAAATCGACCTTGGTCGCCATGATGTTGGTTGCCCGATTCGTTTTCGCGGCTCGCTGCCGCGCGGCCAAGGGCGCCACAACCGTCGTGCTGATGGCTTCATGGCGTGCGGGATCCTGAAGCAACGCGTCCAACAATGCGACAAGCTCGGCGTGCCTCGCCGACCGGCCGGCGACATGGCCGAACCCGGTTTGCTGTGCCGTCCCGGCGAGATCGAGCAACTGGACCGCCGCACGAGTCATCGTCATCTCGCCGAGGTTGAACGGCTGACCTGCGCCGCCGATGCGGCCGCGCAGCATGACAAGACCCGTTTCGGCCGGCCGCAGCACGCGGTAGCGGGGCTTGTTGGCAAGCGCATCCCAAGCGGCTTGCAATTCGCCGACGTTCGCCTTGGCCAAAACGGCGAGCCAGCCGGGGCGTGTGAAGGATCTTTCGATCCCTGCACCGCACCCCCGATCATCCGCCTCGCTGATCTCCGCGCCCATGCTTTATGCCGAGTAAAGCCCGATACCGTGACGCTATAGTGACCGATTTATTACATCAGCGCCAAGGCGACCTTGCGGGGTAGGCCGCGGGGGTTGCGTTCACAGCGAGCAACCTGGAACGCGGTTTCTGCCCGTTGGGCGAGCGGCAGTGCAGCGGGGTGCCCGCCCCCGCCCACGGCCATCAACATGACGCCGCATATTGCCGGCCATGGCGTCGCAGGTCCATGATCCCGGTAACGAAAATTGCGCGGGCAGACAAGCCCACCCGACAACGCATTTGGACAGGAGGTTTTCGATGGCGACGAGGGCCCCGTTCCTCAAGACGCGTTACAGCGGATACCACCACCGCCAGCTTCCGCAGGAAGATACCGAGCTGACGCATGTCGGCCCGGACACGCCCTGCGGCGAATACATGCGGCGCTATTGGCAGCCCGTCTGCTACTCGGACGAGCTCAATGACCGGCCGCTCAAGCTCAGGATCCTGGGCGAGGATCTCGTCGCCTTTCGCGACGGCAGCGGCGCGGCCGGCCTCCTGGAGCTGCATTGCCCGCACCGCGGTACGTCATTGGAATTTGGCCTGGTCGGCGCCAAGGGCATCCGGTGCTGCTATCACGGCTGGCTGTTCGACGTAGACGGCGCGATCCTGGAAACGCCCGGCGAGCCGGCAACCAGCACGCTGAAGGACCGGCTGTGCCATGGGGCCTATCCGGTTCACGAGGCGCACGGCATGGTGTTCGCCTATATGGGGCCGCCTGAACGGATCCCGGCCTTTCCCACCTACGACAGCTTCAACCGCGCCGGCTATCGGATGATCCCGGGGCAAAAATATTTCTATCCCTGCAACTGGCTGCAAATCCTCGAAAACGCGATGGATCCGGTGCACACCGCGTTTTTGCACACGATCGTCAGCGGCGCCGTGTTCACCGATGAATTCGGCGTCCTGCCGGAACTGGAATTCGTCGAGACGCCGATTGGCATGATCTACATCGCGACGCGGCGGGTCGGCGACAACATCTGGGCGCGCATGGTCGAGAGCGTGCTGCCGAACCTGCAGCAGGTCGCGCCGATCTGGGAAACCGGCCAAAAGGAGCACCAGTTCAGCGGCCCGATGATGAGCCGCTGGATCGTTCCGCTCGACGACAGCAATACGATGCTGATCGAATTCCGCCACGTCAGCGAGACCGAGGGGATCGTCACCCCGGATTGGTGGGCCGACCGCGGCATCATGCTGCCCGGGCAGCTCGGGGCCGACAGCTATGAGGCAAGCCAGCGGCGCCCCGGCGATTTCGAGGCGCAGGTATCGCAACGCCCGATTGCGGTGCATGGCCTGGAACATCTCGGCACGACGGACCGCGGCGTCACACTGTTCCGCAAGCAGATCCGGAGCGGCATTCGGGCGGTCAACGCCGGGAAGGACCCCCTCGGCCTGTTCCAGGACAGCGGCGCCGTGATCCCGACCTACTGCAACGACACGGTGGTCCGAGTGCCGCCGGCGAAGACGGCGGAGCTCGACAAGAAGCTGATGCGAGAGACCGGGCGTCGGCTGGCTGAAGGCTATCTCGCGGTTCCGCCATTGCTGGCCGCCGCGGAATAGCATTGGGGGGCGCGCCGGTCTCCCTGCCGCGCCGGAGCGCCCGCGAGCCCCCCACGCTTCCCTTATGGCTCGCCGCCCCGAACGAGGCTCGCGTCCCCGGGGCTCATCGGTTTCATCCGCATGTCGCGGAAACGTCAAAAAAGCTTCGTACGAGCGCTCTACGGTGCTCCCTCCAACAAACGGGGGAGTTGAGAGATGGGTACCGTATCGCGCGTTGCCATTTCCGCGCTGCTCTCTGCCGGTCTTGCCGGCGGCGGCGCATCAGTGGCCAAAGCCGACGACGACCGGAACATCAAACACGTTCTATTGCTTAGCGTTGACGGGCTGCATGCGGTCGACGTAGCCAATTGCGTGGCGGGAGGAACCTGCCCGCATCTCGCAAAACTGGGCGAGAGCGGCGTTACCTACACCAATGCCTCGACAACCAAGCCGTCGGATTCGTTTCCCGGCATGATCGCACCGGCGACCGGCGCGACGTCGAAGTCGACCGGTGTCTTCTATGACGATTCCTATGATCGCACGCTGTTCGCGCCATCCGGCGGCGGCGCCGGCTGCACCAGCGGGCCAGGCGCGGAGATCCAATATTTCGAATTCATCGACACGGACTTGCATTCGATCGCCGGCGGCGTCCCCGCCAGCCTCACCGGCAACAGCACCACCGCGATCAATCCCGGGAATCTGCCGGGAAAACTCACCAACGGCCACTGCGCCCCGCTATGGCCGCACGATTTCATCCGCACCAACAGCATCTTCGGCGTGATCCACAGGCACTCGTTGCGGACGGCGTGGTCGGACAAGCACCCGTCAAACGATATCCTTAACGGCAACGATCCGGACAACCAGCCGCACAATGCCGGCGGCACCAATATCGACGATTTCTTTGCTCCCGAGATCAACTCGGACCTGAGCCAGCAGAATCTGGATCTGGTCACCAGCCAACTTGGGGCCAACTTCTCGACGGCGCCGACGCCGACGCCTGATCCCACTTGCCCCGGTCCGACCTGCGGCAGCGACTTCACCAGCAACGTTCCCGCGGTGGAATGGTACGACGGCCTCAAGGTCCGGGCTGTCCTCAACGAAATAAAAGGCCTCGATCACACCGGCAAGCATCGGGTGGGGACGCCGGCGATCTTCGGCATGAACTTTCAGTCGGTGAGTGTCGGCCAAAAGCTGACTGCCGCCGGTTATGTCGACAGCCGCGGCGCGCCGACCGCCGGTCTCGCCGACGCGATCGCCTTCGTCGACAAATCGGTCGGACAGATGGCTGAGGCGCTCCAGAACGGCCATCTGACCAACGACACGCTGATCATTGTCAGTGCCAAGCACGGCCAGTCGCCGATCGACCCTCACAAGACCCACAAGATCGCGCAAGCCCAGCTCGAGGCGGCGATCGGCCCGGCGCTGGCCTTTGACGTCGCGGACGACGTGGCCCTGATTTGGCTCAAAGACCAAAGCGCCACCAAGGCCATCGTCGACAATCTCAGCGCCCATCACAGTGCGGAATCGGATCTCTCGATCGGTGAAATACTTTCGGCCGAGGCCCTGAAACTGCGCTTTCAGGACCCGCTGCACGATTCCCGCTCGCCGGACATCATTGTCACCCCGAATGTCGGCGTCATCTACTCGCTGAGCAAAAAGAAGATCGCCGAGCACGGCGGCTTCGCGGAGGACGATGTTCACGTCGCGCTGATCGTCTCGAACCCGCGCATCGAGGAGGCGACGATCAATACCGGGGTTCAGACGACCCAGATCGCGCCAACGATCCTGCGCGCCCTGGGCCTCGATCCGGATGAACTTGATGGCGTGCGGCTCGAAGGAACTGCGCCCCTGCCCGGTCTGAAATAGCAGGCCAAAACTGTTGCAGTTCTTTACGCACTCGGCCCCCGCCGCCAAGCGCGGCGGGGGCTTTCGCTTGTGCACCCCCAGGGCGGCTACATGATCGTCTCGCTCCACCGCTTCGATGCCCACAGGCGAGTGCGCGCTCGGCAGGCACAAGGCCTTATGAGCCCGAGACCCACTCTTTGGCAGCGCCTGAAGCTCGGCGTTTCCTTTATTGCCGCTTGGGCATGTCTCGCGCTGCTCCTTTACGGCTGGCTCGATCTGCTGAGCCGCCAACGGCCGTAAACCATTCGATCGTCCTGATCCCAGACGTCATCGGCACTGTCATTCTGGGCGGCTATCGCCGTCGCGTTTGTCTGGATCCGACGCTAGGCGATGTCGAACTCTTTGCGCCTCTCTCGCCTAGCTGCGGGCCTATAGCGCTCGCGGGCAGAGACGTTGTTTGCGGCCGTGTGGCATGGAGGGAAACCTGCGTGCTTCCAGCGCAGGCGTCACGGCTGCCAAAATGGGCGGTGGCGGCGTGAATGCCGTTGCGCGTGATGCGGGACCGTCACCGCAATTGTGGCTCCCCCAGGGCGCTATCGAGCAGGTCTCAGTACGGCGACCACGGATTTCGAATGACCCGAGGAAGCGGCGCGAGCAAGCGCAGCTTAAAAAAAAGCAGCCCGGGAAATCCCGGGCTGCTGCTCGGCCGAGAGGCCGAGGATCTTCAGGAGTGGTCGTCGTCCGAGCCAAAGTTGAACATGTCGAACAGATCGCCGATCGCCGGGCTGTTGGTCGGCACGTAGGGATTGCCGTGGTGGGTGACCGGGTTCGGCAGGTTGTCGCGGCTGCGCGCGGTGAGCGGCGCAAGACGCCAGTTCCGTTCGATGAACTTCAGAACCGAGGCATGGTCGGTGTAGCTGTGCACCACCTTGCCGCCGCGCGAGAACGGCGACACGACGATCATCGGAATGCGTGGCCCATCGCCAAAGAAATCGAGCGGCTGGATATAGCCGGAGTCGTAGTAGCCGCCGCCTTCGTCGAAGGTGATGAAGACCGCTGTTTCCGCCTTCAGCTTCGGGTTCTGGTCGAGCGTATCGAGGATCTTCTGCAGCATGCCCTCGTAGAGATCGAGCTTCGAGCTCGCCGGATGGCCGTCCAGCAGTCCGTCCGGCTTGACAAAGGACACCGATGGCAACGTGCCGTTCTCGACCGCGGCGAAGAAGTCGGTCGCATCCTTGATGTGCGTCGTCCGCTGGGCGGTATTGCCCATGATCGAGCTGGCGTAGGACTCGAAATTGCAGATGTTGCAGTAAGTCTGGCCAACCGCATCGGCCGGGTTGGTCGAGCCGTTCGCCAAATTTACCGCGGCATTGTAGGCGCCGCCGTAATAGGCCCAGCTGATTTTCTTGTCGTTAAGGGCATCGCCGATCGTGCGCACGTTGCTCGGCGGTATTGTTCCGCCCGTCGCAATCCCGGCCGTATCGACCTGCCCGTTGGGCAGGAAGCCAGGGTTCGTGTTGTTGAGCATGTAATAGTGCCCGGTCGCACAATTCGGCTCTGCCTCGTAGGGCAAGGTCTCGAGATATGTGACGATCGGCGCCACGCCCGGGTTCAGTGTGCTGCTGCAATCGCTGAAGCGGCCATCGACCGTGTATTGGTTGTTGACGCCCGGCATGGTGGGGTTCGGGTTGGCGATCTGCTTCACCGGCGGAACCGTTGCGGTGCCGGCGCCGTCGCTCCAGAAGATGTCATCGCCGGTGCCCAGGAATACGTGCTGGATGCCGGTCCCGCCCATCCCCGGCTGATGATAGTTGTCGCTCATCGTGTATTCGTCGGCGAGTCTCTTAAAGAGTGGCGCGTCGTCGGTCTGCACGTTGTAGAACGCCATCGAGGTGCCGCCACCATGGTCGGTCGCGCCGGCATAAGTGGTGATGACGTACGGAAAGAGGTCGTTGAGGCAGCCCACCGGGTTGGCCGGGCTGGCATTGGCAATGCTGCAATCCGATTGCTGCCAGGCCTGGTAGAAGCGATGCGCCGTGTCGCCGGTGTAGGAATCGTAGGGCAGATGCGGCCCGGTCAGCTGAAACGGGCCGTTCGGCAGACTCAAGTCATTGCTGATACGGGGATCGGGGCCGGTGGTCCCGCTCTGACCGGTCGCGCCGGTGGTGAGCAGGACAAGGTCCTGCGGCTCCAGCGACGGCTCGATTGCCGCCAGTTGCGGCAGCAGCGTTGTAAAAAAGGGCGGTGCGTTCGCGCGCTGAACGTTGGGCGCGCCCCCCAGCGTCGGCGCAGGCAGGACCGAGTACGGCGTCTTCAGACCGCCGGGGACGCCGATGTAGTAGCTCTGCTCCGGCGGGGTGGTGAACTGCCTGGCAGCGGGGAAGTTCGGCCCGGGCGAGCCGTCCGCCTTGACGATCCCCTCGGACAACAGGTTGCGGATCGATTGGCCATGACCTGGCTTGTAGGTGCCGTAAACGTGATCGAAGGTGCGATTTTCACCGATCACGACGATCACGTGTTTGATCGGGGTCTCAGTCCTCATGCCATTGTGTTCGTCGCGCTTATCGTCGTCTGCAAGCGCAGCACCCGCGGCGCAGAGCGCGACAGCCGAGACCGCGAGCATTCGCCGACGCCGAGATCCGGCGGCCGTCGATAATTTCGTCAACATTTGGTCCCCCAAAAATCATGAGTTGAGAACGCCCAGAAGCTAGACGCGGCGGATGACACAACGATCACCGATATGTTGCCGATTTCGGACGCTATGCGGGCCGCTGCCGGCGGCTCTATAGACCGGCGCTCTGCCGCACGACGCCGCGCTGCTCAAGGAATTCGGGTAGCCGAAGTTGATGCGCCCTCCCCGCCAGAGGGAGGGCGCATCGCAGTGTTGTAGTGACGCCTGATCTACCTGTCGCCCCCGTGGTCGCCGTCCCTCGCCTCAAGCGGCTCGCCGGTTGTCGGATCGAGGAGCAGCCGGCTCTCGCCGGAATCATGAGCGCCATCGAAGTCGAACATGTTCGCCAGCGAGCCGGCGATCTGGTCGAAGGAGCCGCCGCCGATCTGGCCCGTGCCCCAATTCTCCTCGATAAAGCGCAGCACCGAACTCTGGTCGGTCAGCGAGTGATCGACGAAGTTTTTCTTGGCGAACGGCGAGACGACCAGAAGGGGCTGGCGCACCCCGTAGCCGCAACGCCCCTCGATGCCGCCGAGCGGCGGTCCGTTGCCGCATTTGCCGGGCCCGTTCAACTGGTCGCTGTTGCTCAGAGAAGCAGGTTGCAGCACTGCCGACGGATTGACGATCGGCGACATCTGATGGTCGTACCAGCCGTCCGAATCGTCATAGAGGATGACGATGGCCGTGCTCTTCCAGAACGGCGAGCGCATGATCGCATTCACCGTGTCGACCAGGAACGACTGCTCCAGCAGCGGGTCGGAATAGCCGGCATGCCCGTCTTGCGCCGCGACGGCCTTCAACAAGCTCACCGCCGGCATCTTGCCCGCCTTTAGCGCGTCGGTGAAGTCGTGCAGGTCATATTGATGGTTGGCCGGGCCGGCATGCCCGATCTCATTGAGCGACGCCGGCCGCGTGTGGAGTTTGTTCTCGGTCGAGGCCCAATATTGGAAGAAGGGGTGATGCGGTATGTAGTCGCCGGTCGTCGGCGTATTGTTCGACGCGCTGGCCGGGCTGGCCCGGTTGCAGCCGGTGGTGCCGTTCGGATTGGTGACCGTCAGGTCGAAGCCGCCCATGAACGAGCCCCAGCTGACCCCTTTGGCATTCAGCAGGTCGCCGATGTTGTTGCCGCCGAGCTGAACCGTGGTTCCGAGGGAGCAGGTATCTCCAGTGGGGTCGAGGTCGCCGACCAACGCTCCCGGGCCAGAATTGTTCGGCACCACCTTCGTCGACGGTGCGCTGGGCGTCGCCGGATAGGTGTTGCCCGCCACCAGATTCATCAGGCCCGGTGTCGACGGACCGAAGGTCGTCCCGTAGGAGTTGTCGCTCATCGCGAAGTTCTGCGCGTAATTCCACAGGGCGGTGACGGTATTGCCGTCGAAATACCCCATGACCAGCCCTTTGCCCTTGCCGTAGGCGAAGGTCGGAGAGCAGAACGAACTGCCGCCGGCGCCGGTGTCCAACGGGAACGCATCCATCAGCCCTTGATCGAAGGAGGCCTGCTCGGGCCCGTAACTGTGGCCCTGATCGCAGGTCGGGGCCTGGGAGCGCTTGAGCCGGAACGGGTTCGTCTGGTTTGGTGCGTTCGCCGGGTTATTGTTGTTCGGGTTGTCGGTCAGTAACACCCCTTCCGGCTGGCCTTCGACCAGGGTCCCGAGCCCGTTCACCGTAGGCGTACCCTCACGCGCCTCGAAGCGGGGCTCGCCTGAAGGGTTTAATGCGACCGGGTAGGTCGCGAAGTAGTGATCGAACGATATATTCTCGTCGAAAATGATGACGAGATGCTCGATCGGCGTCGCCGGCCCGGCGCCACCCGCCGCGCTGGCCGGTTCCGACGCGCACACTTGGCCGATCAGACATAGCCCGGCGGCGCCGAGCGCGATGCGACAGCCTGGGTATTTCGCGTTGCGATGCATTATCCCCTCTTCTCGGACTGGTTGGATACAGAGGCAATGTGCGCCGCCGGCGGTTACTGCGGAATGTCGGCTAGGTTACGGTTCGATGACTAAGCCGCCGCTCTTGTCGGACTGCCGATTCCGACCGGCTGATCAGCTATGAATCGATTGCCGTTCGCGATAATCTCTGCGCCGGTGCCTCGTCACGCAAACGTCATCGGAGCGTCGCGCGGCGGCAGCAATCACCCGATAGCGTTTTACCTAAACAGAGACAGGGGTTGTGCAAATCGATGATGTCAGCTGTGGAAAGTCGACCGCATTTCGAGGCGAAGAAACCAGGCGATACGCCGGCGCGCCGCAGCCAAGCCGGCTTCACACTGATCGAGCTTCTGGTGGTGCTCGCCATTTTGGGATTGCTGATCGGCCTCGTCGCGCCGGCGGCGCTGCGCCAGCTCGGCTCCGCGAAAGACAAGATCGCGCATCAATCGATCGAGCGCCTCGCGAGCGTGCTCGATATCTATAAGCTCGACGTCGGCAGTTATCCGACGACCGACCAGGGTTTGCAGGCATTGGTCGCGCGTCCACAAGGCGTTCCGCAATGGAGCGGGCCTTATCTGAAGGGAGATAAGCTGCCGGAAGACCCGTGGGGGCATCCTTTTGTCTATCGCAGCCCAAGCCAGCGCCCGGGACACGAGTTCGACCTGTATTCGCTGGGACCCACCGGCCAGTCCGGCGGAAGCGGCGAGGCATCGGCGATCTATAATAACTGACGCGCGACGGGCGGCGTTGCCGGCTCGTCACTCGACCGTGTCGCCCCATGCCAGCAGCGCATATCCGCGTGCTGCGACCGCTCCGATGCGTACGATGGCGACGCGCGTCACCTGGGCCGTCCCCGGCCCCTCGGCGGTCGCGTTGATCCGGGCGGTGACAACGTCCGGGCTCGCCGCTGCCGTTGTGGTGATCGATGGGTCCTCGCCCGCAAAGGCGAGCGCGGCGGCAACGATCGGATCGGCGCTCGCGGCGTTCGGCTCGGCCGGGCCGAACAGCGTCACATGCGGTCGTAACGCCGCAAGCAGCTCCGGCGTCATGCCCCGAACCCTCCCGAGCTCGTCGATGCTCTCCATCGGCGATCCCGGCGGCGCGTAGTCGAGTCCGGCCGCCCGATATTCCGCCGTCAATTCGGCGGGCGATCGGGCGGGAGTGGCCGAGCCAATCCATTCCGTGATCGCGGCGGCGGTCGCCACCGCCCGTTGCGGCTCGCTGCCGCAGGCGCGCAGCAATCCTTCCAGTAACGCGGCCGATGCGAGGTTCGGGTTGATGCGGTCGGCTTCATCCTCGATGCGCAGGAGGATGCGGCTCTTGCCGATGACCAGCTCGTGTGCGCCCCCATCGACCGCCCAATGCTGGTCAGGGCGCGGATCGGAGAGCTGGAAAATCGCTTGGTAAATGGCGCCATCGGCCGCCGCCTGGGCGGCGGCATTGGCAGAAAGATTGGAGGCGATCTGCACCTCTACGCGGCCGGCCGCGGTGACATGCACGACGATAAAAGCGATCAGAACCAGCGTCCACAGCACGACCAGCAGCGCGAAGCCACGTTGGCGGCGAGTGATTTCGCGCCGGGTGGGGCCGCCCGGCATCGGCTTAGAACCGGTTCGGGTTGGGCGAACCGCGAGGCGGCTTGTGCTGCAATTCCTGGCGCACGAGGCCGGCATTGATCAGCTGGTTTCGCAAATCCTCGGTCAACGCGCGCGCGTCACGCTGGTCCTTCACGACATGCGGTGTAATCAACACCAGCAGTTCGGTGCGTTGCCTGGAATTCTGCTGGTTTGAAAACAAGCTTCCCAAAACCGGCACGTCCTTCAAGACCGGAATACCGGCATTGCCTTGCGTATCGCTGTCGCGGATCAGACCCGCCATGCCGACGGTTTGCCCGTCCTGGACGGCGACCCGCGTCCGGATCAGCCGCTGATCGAATGTCGGCGAATTGATGTTGCCCGTCGTTGCCGAAGCAACGTCGCTGACTTCCTGCGAGATGTCGAGCGTAACAAGACCGCCGGAATTGACCCGCGGCGTCACCAGCATGATGACGCCGGTATCGCGATATTCGATGCTGTTCACGATAGGCGCATTCGCCGAGATCGTGCTCTGCTGGCTTTGTGTCAGCACCGGCACCTGCGAGCCGACCTGCAGCCGCGCCGGCTCGTTGTCCAAAACCATCAACTGCGGTGCCGAAAGCACCTTGATCTGGGTCACGTCGGCCAATGCGTTGATGACCTCGCGTATCCCATTGGCCAGGACGAAACCGGGAAAATTGTTGCCGATCGTCGTCGGCACGCCGCCGACGCTGAACACGTTCGGCGTCTGAGCTCCGGCCGTCGTCGTCGCACCGGCGCTGAACGGACCGGCCTGGGTCAACGTGCCGGCGAATTTCCCGCCAAGATAGAATTGCGTGCCGTAATTGAGGGTGTCGTTGAGGGTCACCTCCGCGATCGTCGCCTCGATCAGTACCTGCAGCGGGATGATATCGATCTTGCGCAGCATCCCCTCGATGACGGTGTATTCGCTCGGCGTGGCATAGACCAGCAGTGCGTTGTTGCGGCGGTTGGCGATGATGCGGATGCGATTTTCGACGTCCCCGCCTGCTTCACCCGGCGGCGATAGCGGCTCGGCAGCGGGGCCGGGGCCCGCGCCACCCGGAGGCGCGCCGGGGGCCTCCGCGGTAAGCATCCCCCCACCAGTCCTGCCACCGGATTGCGGCGACGATCCCAGCCCTCCGGGCCCGCCGGTGCCCCCTGCAGTGCCTCCGATTCTAAGTGGCTCCGCGCCGGGAGCTGTGCCGCCCGGCGGGGCGGAGGTTGGCGAGACATGGCCTGGCGTGAAGGCGCGCTGCAGCACGTTTTCCAGATCGGTGCTCTGTCCGTTCTGCACATAATAGACGTGCCAGGCACGCGCCGTAGCATTCTCGACGCGCCGTTCGAGACCCAGAAAGCGCCGCGCATCCTCGATGTAGCGGGGCTGGTTCGAGACCACGAGCACTGCGTTGACGCGCTGCATGGGGACGACGCGGACGACTCCGGAGAGCGCCCCCTCGCCTTCGCTGCGAAACACTTTGTCCAGTTCCGCGGCCAGCTTGTCGGGACTGCCCGAACCGGCCGGAAAAAGCGCATAGGACTGCCCCGCCAAGACGTCGATATCGAAGGCTTGGATCAGCCCAAAGAGGGTTTGCCGCACGGCGGGGCTGCCGCCGACAATCAGTGCGTTGCGGCCCGGATCGGCGGTGACCTTGCCGCCTTCGGCGACATAGGGCTCGAGCACCTTGACGAGGTCTTTTGCCGCCGCATACCTCAGCGGCACGATTTGCGTTCCCGATCCCACGGTATCTGCGCTCGGAACCGTGTTGGATACCGCGCCGGCAGCAAGCGGAACCACACTATAGACGCCATCACGCGCCACCAGCGTTGCGCCATTCTGGTTGAGCAAGGTCTCGAGAGTGGGCAGCAGCGCCGAGCGCGGCAGCGGCCGGCCGATGTCGAGCGTCGCGGTGCCTTGTACCGCGGGATCGATCGTGTAGTTCAGCTTGAGCGTCGCGCCGAGAATGACGCGAACAATCTCGCGTATGTCGGTATCGACGAAATTGAGCGTCACCTCGGTGGTGTCGGTCGTGACGATACCTCTCGCTCCGGGCAGCACCGGCAAGCTCGGCGCCGCGCGGGCCTCGAACGAAGCGACCTGCTCGTGGCCCCTCTGTATCGTGCTGTTCACGCGCGGGGCGGCGGGCTGCAGTGCCGAGGGCGTCTCCAGCGGGACCAGGACGGACGGCGGCTCCTTGCAGGCCGCCAGCGCGAGCAGCGTCGTCGCGATCGAGAGCGCTCGCGAAATTTTGCGGAGAGGTTTCACTACCGGGATCTCGGCCCGTTCGCAGCGCGCGGCGGCGCGGCGGCAGCTGGCGGCGCTTTTGGCTGAGGCGCGGCCGCGGCAGTGCTGGGTGGCGGCCGGCCGCTCGGTGCGCCGGGTTGTGCGGGATTGACCGCCGGTCGGGGAGCGCGGGCCGGCCGCACCAGTGCCGGATCGCTCTTTGGCTCCAGCGTCATCAAGCCGCCGGGGCCGCTCAACGCCACCTCGCGCAAGGAAATGCTGTCGAGATGCCAGTCGTTCACCGCATCGCCCTCGGAACGGACGAGCGGCTTGGCGTCAGGCACCGCAAAAATGGCAAGGCGGCGGTCGGCCTCGATGATGACGCCGGTTAACCGAACGTTCGACAGTCCTGGATCCGCGGCCTGGTCGGACTTGGCCCGCTCCGGCGGGCGCCGGCTTGCCGCAAACAAAGGCCGGCCAAGTGCGGTTTCGACCAATTCCTCCACACGCGGGCTACGGATTGGTACGGTGGCAGGTCCCGTCGCAGCAGGAGGCGGCGCTGTGGCCGCGGCCGGCAGCGTTTCCGCATCGCCAGCTTGTAACTGCAATGCCAAGACGGCGGCAAGCAGCACCGCCCCGGAAGCCGAAAGAACCAAGACCCTGTCGATCATTGCTTTGGCGCGACAGGCGACTCGACGCTGCGGAAGCCGTACACCTCAAACCCGGCATCGATCCGCTGATTTGGCGGCTCGATACCTGTCTGCGCGGCATTGTCGGTGCGCGCCGCTCTGCGGCCTCCGTTGATCCCTGCCGGTCGCGCGGAACTGTGGATCTGAAGGTTGCTTAGAATGAGTGGAGGCGCAGCCGTCTCGATCGTTCCGAGAAGCTTGATAAAGGCCTCGTATTCGCCGCCGATCGCGACGCGCAGTCCGATGCGGCGGTAGCCGCCTGAGTTGTCGGCCGCGAGGGCCTCGGTGCTGCCAATGCTCACGCCCGCAGCCGCTGCCAATTCCTCGATGCGCGACTGCAGATTGGCTGAGGCGATCGAGTCGCTGGCACCGTCGAGCATGATCTTGCGGGTCTTTGCCGCGGTCTGCAATTCGGCCAAACGGGCACGCAGCGCCGGCAGTTCGGAGGCTGCCGCATCCAGTCGTGGCGCCAACATTTCCCGATCGGCGATGACGGCCTGCCGCTCGTTGTAGAGGTCGAGAATTGGGGCGAGGATCAGCAGATAAGCGGTCGCTAGCGCTGACAACAACAGCGCCAACGCCACAAGGCGACCGGTTCGCCCGGTGGGCAAATTTGCGGTGGCAGCTATGGTCCGACCTCCGCAGTGATGGTGAAGACCTCGGAATGGGTCGCCTCGAGGCGCGTCACCGGTGCCGCGAAAACGGGATTGCGCAACTGATTGCTGGCGGCAAGTGCCCCAATCAAGCGCGATGCCGCAGCCGACCTGCCGCTCAGCGTCAGCTTATGCTGGTGATGTTGCAGTTCGGTGAGATAGGTGTCGTCGGGCACCAGCGCGGTCAGCGCGGCCAGCGTGGCAAGCGGACGGCCCGCCTTGTCGCGCTCCCGTTCGATCAACTCGACCGTGCCCGACAGCCGCTCGATCTCTAGGCGTAATCTCCCGGCCTCGCCAACCGCCTCGCGGCCCGTCGCAATTTTGGTATCGAGGTCGGCCAGCGCCGAGGCTTGCCGGACGAATGGCATCGCGACGACCGCGGCGGCGAGGCCGACGCAAGCTGCGGCGATCGGCCAACGCAGGAAGGTTCGAGCGCCTGCACGATGCGGCCGACCATTATCGGAAACGAGGGGCAGGCAGGCCCCTTCGTCCGGACCGCTACCGACCTCAGCGCGTTTCGGCTCAATCCCGGCGTTTTCGAGGGCGCGCAGAAGGTTCGCCAGCGCGGCACGCGGAACCAGCAGAAGCCGTACGGACAACTGCCCGCGCTGCCGATCGCGCTGGGTGATGCGGTAACTCCAAAAAACCTCGTCGACGCTGAAGGGAGTCTCGCGGTCCATCTCAAACGTCAGGACCTGGTCGAGATTGCGCTCGGCTGCCAGTGGGAGCTGCACGGTCTTGCACAGCACGTCCGCTTCTTGGAGCCGGACCACCGCCGATTGGTCGGCCGAGCGTGGCAGACCTGCCAGGCCGCCCGCGGCCAGTCCGAAGCGGCCGAGCGGAGTCTCTCGGCGGTTCCGTCGAAGACTGATTGCGGCCATCTCGACGCCGTTGGCGAGCGATCCGGCCGGCACAATAATCAATGCGTTGCCGCCAGTCGTTCCGAGCCGGCGCCACCGTTCGGGCAAGCAATCGCCGAGCTGCCCGACCCACCAAGTCAGGAAATCGCGAACCATCCCCCCAGCCAATGTTAAGACCCCCGGCACCCTCTCTTTATCATAAAAAGGCTCGGCAATGTTCCGCGCAACAGCCATCATCCGAGATGACGCTTATCACTTCCAATGTCGCATGCCTTGTCGGAGGGAGGATGAACTGAACCCCACATATGATACCACACAATCTTGCGTTAGCGTGACAGTTTCTTGACAGGCGAGGGGCGACCTCGATTTAGCTTGCCTGGGACAGGCTGGGTGCGACGATCAGGTCGGGCCAATGGCGCCGGTCTCCGGTCGGAAAAGCTAGGCGCACACGCACGAGCTGAGGCATGGCTCGAGCCTCCCATTGCGCGAGCCAGCTCGACGGCCCCTCGGGTGAGGCACTACCCCAATACGCCAGATCGAGGCGCGCGACGCCGCGCAACAGCTCGACCTCGTTCGGAGGAGGCGCGATCCCCGCCGGTTCGTGGCGGTGCGGCGTCCAGATCAGAACGAGGCGCTCCCCCCGCAAAGCGAGGGTAATATCCGCCCGCCTCGTGGTGCCCATCCCGGTCGGCAGATCGCCGACAAAGGAGACGTGCTCGGCCGCGCCGGTGAACAATATCGCGGGAAGCGTGACGTCTCCGGTGGTGGCGGCGACCGGAGCAATGGGAATGCCGCTCAGCAGCCTTCTCACGGTGCGGGCGGTCGAGTCGAGTTCCGCTGTGCCGCTCATTTGACGGGCTTGCGCTGTCCACAGCGTCAATCCGGTACGCACGCCGTGACTGAGCCCCACGATCAGGAGCCCGAGCACGACCAAGGCGACCAGCAGCTCCAGAAGGGTGAAGCCGCCTGAACGGCGATTTTGCGCGATAGCCGTCATGCTACGTCCGGCTATGGCGCCACGGCGCCGCTGCCGATGCGTCTGGTGGTGAGGACGATCGACCGCTCGCGGCCCGCGGACCCCCAAGAGATCACCGACTCGACCTCGTAAAGCGTCATCGCCGCTGCGCCCGGCTCGGCCGCCGATGCTTGCCAAGCGAGCAGCGGACGGGCGCGCAGCCGCCAGTGATAGCCGCCGCCGTCGTCTCCCTCGGTCTCGCCGGGAGCGATGCCGCTTGTTGCTGCGAACGCGGCGAGGTGCGACTGCGCGCGTTCGATCGCCTCCTGGCGCCGATCGGCCGCATCGACCGCGAATAATCCGGCGCTGCCGGCCTTGAACAATCCGATCAGGGCGAGCCCGGCGATCGACACGGCGACGATTATTTCGAGGAGCGTGAAGCCGCTTGCCCGATTGATCGGAGCCCGGTCAGCCAGCCGGGTCGTCACGGCGGCGTCATTTGCCGTCGGCGACACTGACCCGCCCGCTCAGCCAATCGACACCGACAGATATGACATGCGCCCCGTCGGCGATCGTGACGCGGCCGCCGGTCGAACTGCCGTCCGGGTTGAAGCGTATGTCGCCGGTCGTGGCGTCGCGGCGTTCGCCAACGATCGTCAGCAGCGCAATCGACAGTTGCGAAGGCAGCCGCCGGACCGCGCCGGCACCGACCCGAAAGCGGTTATGGGCAAGATCCAGCTCGACATTGATCGGCCGGTTGCGGGAGATCGCCTCTGCCCGCGCCAGCCGAAATTCGCCGGCCAGCTCCGCCGCAGTCCCGCGCAACCCCAAGCCGCTGCTCCAGGGAGGCTTGTAGCTGATCACCAGCGCCAGGGCGAAGCCGAGGATCGCCAGCGCGACGATCATTTCGATCAGCGTGAACCCGGCGTCGCAAGGATGCTGCGCGGCGCCTGGCCGCAGCTGCTTACGCGGCCAGATCATTGAGGCTGAGCATCGCGGTAAGCAGCGCGCCGACGATGCCGGCAACCGCCAGACCCATGACAATCGTGATGATCGGTATCGCGAGCGCTACCAGGCGCTGCACGATCAGGCGCGCCTGCTCGTCATGCAGATCGGCCGCCTTCAGGCACATCGCCGCCAGCCGAGCGGCTTCCTCGCCAAGCTGCAGCAGATGAATCGTGCGTGCCGGGAAGACGCCGGCGTTGGCGAGCGCGAGCGCCAGACCGCGGCCACCCTTGGCCTCCACTGCGGCGGCGGACACGGCCGCGGCGGCGGCCGTGTTGCCGAGCGCCTGTTCCGCGATAGCAAGCGCCGGGATCAAGGGCATGCCGTTCTGCAGCAAGGTGCCGAGAGTGCGCGTCAGTTGGGCGGCGAGCGTTTCGCGCAGCAATCGGCCTACCACCGGTACACGCAACACCAGCCGGTCCATCTTGAGCCGCAGCGCCGGCGTCGCGAGCGCCTGTCGCAGCAGCAGACCGGCTATCGCGGCTCCGAGCAACAGCCATGGCGTGGCGCTTCCGACCAGCTGGCCCAGCAGCATCAGCGCTCGCGTCGCGGCCGGCAATTCAGCCCCGGCCTGCTCGAACAGCGGGGTAAATTGCGGCAGCACATAATCCAGCAACAGGACGATCGAGCCAATCGCCGCGATCACCAGCAGCGTTGGATAGATCATCGCCGCACGCAGGTTGGCCTTTAAACTGCGTTCGCGCTCCAGCAGGTCGGCGAGTCGTTCCAGGGTGACTGGCAGCGTGCCGCCCGCCTCGCCGGCACGCACCATGCCGATATAAAGGCGCGAAAAGCTGCGCGGCTCGCCGGCCAAGGCTGCCGCCAGCGAACTGCCGGCGCGTACCTTGTCTCGAATGCCGGCAAGGATTGGCCGCGCCCTCGAATTGCCGATGTTCTCGACGACGAACCGCAAAGCACGATCGAGATCCTGTCCGGCGATCAGCATCATCGCGAGTTCACGGGTGACTTCGCCGAGCGTCCCGCGGTCGAGCGCTCGACGCCTGCCAAACTCGATCTGCAGCAGATCGTCGAGGCGCCACCGCCCGTCGGCGGCTTCGGCAGTCAGCACGATCTGACCCTGGCGCTGCAACCGCTCCACCACCGCGGAGCGATCGGCGGCCTCGATGACGCCCTGGACGACATCCCCACCGGGGTTGATCGCGGACCAGCGGAAAGATGGCAAGTTCTGCTCTCCGCGTGTCAGGCTTCGCTGCGGATGCAGCGCACGACTTCCTCGATCGTCGTATCGCCCTCGACGACCGCGAGCAGTCCGGCATCGAAAATCGGCCGCATTCCCTCGGCGATGGCGGCGCGCTCGATCGCTGCCTGATCGGCCCGGGCAAACAACAGCCGGTCGATTTCCTGGGTTGGCGACAGCAGCTCGGCAATGGCGCGGCGCCCGCGAAAGCCCGTACCGCGGCACTGCGGGCACCCGACCGGGCGGCACAGCGGGATCGCGCCGGACGCCCCTGCAATCCGCTCCAGCCCAAAGCGATCGATCAGCGCCGCGGGCGCCGGCTCCGTGGCCTTGCACTGGGGACACAGCCGGCGCACCAGCCGCTGGGCCAGCACGCCCTTCAGCGTGGCCGCGAGCAGGTAATCCTCGACGCCCATGTCGCGCAGCCGGGTCACCGTCGCCGCTGCCGAGTTGGTGTGCACGGTCGACAGCACCAGGTGTCCGGTCAGCGCCGCCTGAACCGCGATCTGGGCGGTCTCGAGATCGCGGATCTCGCCGATCATGATCACGTCCGGGTCATGCCGCAGGATCGAGCGCAATAGGCTGGCAAAATTCAGTCCGATCTGCGGCTTGACCTGGATCTGGTTGATGCCGGTGAGCTGGTACTCGATCGGGTCCTCAACGGTGATGATGTTCCGCGCGACCGAATTGAGCTTGAGCAGGCCGGTGTACAGCGTCGTCGTCTTGCCGCTGCCGGTCGGCCCGGTCACCAGCACCATGCCGTTGGGCAAGTCGAACGACCGTTCCAGACCTTGCCGAACATCATCGGGCAAACCGAGCTTGATAAAATCGAATTCGACCGCCGTGCGGTCGAGCACCCGCAATACGACGCTCTCGCCGTAAAGCGAGGGCACGGTCGAAACGCGGAAATCGATGTCATGGCCGCGCACCGACAACCGGATGCGGCCGTCCTGCGGTAGCCGGCGCTCCGCGATGTCCAGCCGGGCCATGATCTTGATGCGCGAGATCACCGCAGCACGCAACTGCGCCGGCGGCGACTCGATCTCGTGCAATACCCCGTCGTACCGATAGCGCACGCGCAACCGGTCTTCGAACGGCTCGATGTGAACATCGGATGCGTGCGTCTCGACCGCGCGGGCGATCAGCTGATTGACCAGCCGGATGACCGGCGCCTCGCTGGCGAGGTCCTTGAGCCGGTCGGCGTCCTCTTCGGCCGGTTCCGCGCCGGCAACGACATCGTCGAGAGCGTTCGAATCGCCCTCTTCGGCTTCCGGGTAAAGCCGGTTGAATGCGGCTTCGAGCTCGATCGGGACGGCGACGACGATTGTTACCGGCCGCTCAAGCGCGGCGGCAATGGCGCCGCGGCTGAAATCATCAAGCGGATCCGCCATGGCGACGGTCACGCTGTCGGGATCTTCGGCGATTGGCAAGACGTGCGCCTTGCGCAGGAATTTGGCCTTTAACCGGTCGAGAAACAGCGGCGCCTCGGGGTAATCGGCGGCGTGCGCGACGGGCGCATCCACCAGCTCGGCGAAGGCATCGGCGAGACTGCGTTCGCTGACCATTCCGAGCTGGGTCAATACCCGGTCGAGCCGTCCGCCGGTTTCGCCGGCAACGCGGCGGGCCCGCTCCAATGAGCGGTGATCGACAAGACCGCGGGAGAGCAAAATCGCGCCGAGACGAGAAAGCTCGCCGCCCGCTTCCGCTCCACCGTCGCCGGCCGGAGATGCGATAGCCTCTACCGTCATGATCGCGATATTATCCGGGGGTTCGGGCGAGTGTCGAACGGCTTTCTAAGAATGCAGGGCGAATTAGGCGGGACAGCGTGTTGCCGATGGAGCTGCCCAATCGCCTGGCCGGCCTGGAACCCTCGGACTGGGCGCTGCTCCTTGTGGCGCCGTTCATCGGCAGTTTTCTCGGAGTGGTGATCAGCCGGCTGCCGGAAGGCCGGCCGGTGGTTTGGGGGCGCTCGGTTTGTGAGGCGTGCGGCGCCGCGCTGACCGCGCGCGACCTCGTGCCGCTGGTCAGTTGGGCGCTGGCGCAAGGGCGGTGTCGACATTGCGGCCATCCGCTCGGCTGGTTCTATCCCGGTGTCGAATTGGCGGCATTCGTCGTTGCGGCGATCGCAATTGCCGTCGATGCGGCGGCGCTAGCCTGGATCGACTGCCTGTTGGGATGGTGGTTGCTCGCGCTCGGCTGGATCGATCTGCGGCACTGGTTGCTGCCGGACGTGCTGACCTTGCCGCTCTTGGTCTTGGGACTGGTGATCACGGCGGTCTTCGATCCCGGTGGTCTCGCCGAGCACGCCGGGGCGGCGGCGCTCGGGTATCTGGCGCTGCGAGCGGTCGCGGCGCTGTACCGGCGGCTTCGCCATCGCGAGGGGCTGGGCCAGGGCGACGCCAAGCTGCTTGGCGCCGCCGGCGCCTGGCTTGGCATCGCCCCCCTGCCGCAGGTTGTTCTTCTTGCCGCGTTGGCGGCGCTGGCCGGGGCGGTCGGGCTGAGCCTCGCCGGCGTCAGGCTGCGGGCCCACTCGGCGCTCCCGTTCGGTCCGTTTCTCGCGCTCGCCACGTGGTCGATCTGGCTGTTCGGGCTGGCGCCGTTGTGAGCGGTTATCATCGTTCACGTATCCCAGAGGCGCCGAAAGAGCCCGCCTGCAGGCAGGCGGGCTCCAAGGTACTTGCGCGGTTCAGGGAACCGAGGCGAGCAGGTCGTGCGCCTGCTTGATCAGCGACGCGGCGGCTGCCTCGTCGATCGGCTGGTTGTCGAACGCCGCCGCTTCGAGCATCGCGATCATCTGCCCGGCGATCTGGTTGCGCTTGGCGGTAATCGCCTTGATCTGCGCGCTCAGGGCGGCATAGGTGGCGTCGCTGCCCGACGTCGCCGTCGTCGAAATGCCGGTCAGCGTGCGCAGGCCAAGCTCGCCGACCGGGGCGTTGATCGCCTTGTACGCCGCCGCGAGTTCGGACAGCGTGTCCTGGTGGGCGCGCAGCGAGCCGCCCGCCGCTTCGTGGTTCAGCGCTTCGAACAACACCCGTCCATCATGCGCATAGTCGTCTTTCAGCCCGACGAGGCGCAGGATGGTCGGCCGGATGTCGGTGTGGTCGCTGAAGACGCTGCCGAATTCCCCGAGCGGCTGCACCCCCGGGCCGACCATGCCGAGCCAGGTCTGGACGATGTCGTTCTGGAAGTCGCCGTGGTTCCAGGCGAAGCCCTTTGGGCCCTCCTCGATAAAGCAGCTGGTGAAGTCGGACGGAACCGCCTTGTTGCACAGCGCCGGGGGACCGGACGCGAACATAAAGTAATCGGGGTTACCGAACAGGATGAAGTTCGGCGTGCGCGCCGGATCCGACGTGATCATGTGCAGGAGATCCTGCTCGGACTGGTCGGCGAGCGCCTGCGCGAGCCGATTGGTGCTGCCGTTGGGACCCTGGCTGAGGTCAAGGGGGTCAAATCCCTTGGCTTGGCCGGCCTCCTGCTCGAACCTGCGCGTCACCCCGTCGGTCTGCCCCGGGTTGCCCTGGATGTAGAAGGTCGGCGCGTCGTCGCTGTGCACAGTGAAGGGCGTCGCCTCGTTGAACTCGGTGAAGAACACCTTGGTGAGGTTGGCATCGATCTCGCCGATTTTCGCGTAGGTGCACGGCACTTCAACACCGTCACAATTCGGCGGCGAGGGCGGACCTCCGGCGAAATGGTCGTTCTCGTCGGAGGTGACGACGAACAAGGTGTTTTCCTGGGTGATCCCGTTCTTTGCCAGACGGGTAAAGAACGTGTCGAACGCCTTGTCATAGGCGGCGAGCTGGTTGACATAGCCCTGTTCGCCCGGGCCGAATGTCGCTTGGACCTTCGGGTCCACGCCCGAAAGCGATTGTCCCCGATTGTCGTGCGCATCGGCGATGTACAGATAGACGACAGGGACGCCCGCTTCGAGCATCGTCGCAACGTAGCCGAGCGATTGCGACGCGGTCGGGCTGAAGCCCGGGAAGCCGGGATTGGGCGGCGTTGAGCTGTCGGCGATGACGTTGCCGTCGAGATCCTTGACCGGGCCACTCGGCGAGATTTGCGGCTGCACGTTCGCATTGCCGTAAAGCGCGGTGAACCCGACATAGCCGCCCGGCTCGTCCTTGAGGATGTCAGGCCCCGCATTCTTCGCGCAAAGCGGGCTGTTCTTGGCGCAGTGCACCGCGATGCCCTCGAAGTCGGCCACGGCCTTGGTCGGGTTCGAGTGCGCTTCGGCGTGCTGCGGCGAAGTCGGCCCGAACACGGTATCCACATCGATCGTGACGTTCTCGAACTCGATGTTTGCCGTCGAGAACGCGCCGACATCGCACCCGGCCCGCGTGAACGGCACCCACGGCGCCGGGTGGATCTTGCCGCGCTGATCGATCATCTGCGGCGGCGGATTGGCCGGCACCTCGCCGGAAAATATATCGACTGGGTCGGTCCAATAGGCGAAGGAGGAAACGCCGCTGGTCGTCCCGTCCGGATTGAAGCGGCGAAGACTGTTGCCGATCGGGACACCGAACTTGTTGCCGTAGACCCCTGTCAACGTCGTCAAGATATCGACGGCAGTATGCGATATCAGCGGCGTATGATGATTGGTGAAAAGCGTGCCGTTCCCCTTCAAGAAGTTCAAGAGGTGCGGCATCTGTTCAAGATCGGACGGGACATTGGGGTTGTCGCGCCGAAAATGCACATTATCGAATTGAAGATGGACGACGTGCTGGACCTTGTTCCCCAACGACTGCAGATGGCAGAGGCCGGATTGCCCCCCGCCATTGCCGGCGGCGAGCGCCGGCGCGGTGCCAACCGACAGCGCCGTCAAGCATCCAAGAGCGATTACGGCTCCCTTATTCATTCGGTTCTCCCCCTTTGGGCGACAGGTTTGGGTCCGCCCGGACGGCGGACCTTTCCGGCCGCGGTCAGTGTTGCGGGAGAGTGTTACAGGGCCGCGTCAGCGGAATGGCATTCCGGTGACCACAGCGCCGACCCGCGAGGGGTCGACCCGGTACGTTCATCGGCGATCGCGGGAAGAAATGGTGCCCAGGGGCGGAATTGAACCACCGACACACGGATTTTCAGTCCGT
>Ga0185299_10000912_pt1 | contig 67991 bp, 51 predicted proteins | sample PaiPotPPA55metaG_FD_128002 | JGI IMG/M metagenome (GOLD analysis project Ga0185299, IMG submission 128002) | Iron sulfur acid spring bacterial and archeal communities from Banff, Canada, to study Microbial Dark Matter (Phase II) - Paint Pots PPA... ... | reverse complement strand
ATACCTACGACAAGCCGGACCTCGCGCAGCTCGGATTGCCCGCCGCCCGCCGTTACGCGCAGATCGCGCCCGCAGCTCCGCACGCCTTGCACATGCCATCGCACATTTTCGCTCGCGTCGGCCTCTGGCAGGACGACGTCAACTCCAACCTCGCCTCCATCGCTGCCACTCGCAGGACGGCCGCCCTGCACATGGGAGGCGAAGGCCATCAGTTCCATGCCATGGATTATCTTTTTTATGCCTATATGCAAAGCGGACGCGATGCCGACGCCAAGGCGTTGATCGAGGAGATTCGCGCCATGCCCGACAAGCGCGACGATATGTACGGCAAGGGATTCGATCCGCACGCCGCGGCCCTGGCGCACCTGAGCGCGTTGTATCCGATTGAAATGCATGATTGGCCCACCGCCGCTGCGCTGCCTCCGACGGAGGTCGCAAACACCGCGGAAGACTCGGTAATTTACTGGGCGCGCGCCATCGGCTCGGCGCACCTTCGCAAGCCGGAGGACGTCCGTAAGAATATCGCCGCGATTGAGGACATTCATCAGAGGCTGGTGAAGGACAAGTCCGAGTTTGCCAACGCAGTCGAGGACGATCGCAAAGAGGCTCAGGCCTGGCTGGCTTTCGCCGAGAACAAATACGACGATGCGGTCGAAGCGATGCGGCCAATCGCCGACAAGGAAGACTCAAGCGGAGGGGAGCCCGAACGGATTCCCGCACGCGAAATGATTGCTGACATTCTAATGGAGGCTAAACGTCCGCAGCAGGCGATGGCGGAATACCAGACCGATCTCAAGCTGAATCCCAACCGCTTCGATGGCCTGTATGGAGCCGCTCGCGCCGCCGAGGCCTCAGGCAAACAAGCCGACGCCAGCGAATATTACGCGTTGCTGTTGAAAGTCTGCGACGGATCAAACTCCACGAGACCGGAGCTGAGCCAGGCGAGAAAATTGGTGGCGCAGAAGTAGTCTTCGGGTTATGTCGAAACAGATTGTACTTTTGAAGCTCTGCGCTACCGCGGTCGTGATCCTGGCACTCTGTTTCGCTAGCGTCGCAACTAACGACGTCCGGTGCAAACCCGTTTCGCGCGAGCTCGTCGAGATGCGACTCCGCAGATATACAGGCGACAACCGCCGGCGTGAAATGACACTGAAGCAGCTTTTTGTCGAAGCTGGTTGTGACGACCAGCACATTTCCGAGCAGTCAGTGAAAGGATCCAAGCTGCCTAACCTCATCTGCGTTCTTCCAGGCACCTCGGACAAAGTCATAATCGTCGGAGCACACTACGATCGGGTACCGGAAGGGGACGGAGTCGTCGACAACTGGAGTGGTGCATCGCTTCTGCCGTCCCTCTACGAGGCGATCAAAATTGAGCCGCGCAAGCATACCTACATATTTATTGGGTTCACCGATGAGGAGCGCGGCGAGGTCGGCTCGCAACTTCTATGCGCAACAAATGACGCACGAGCAAATTGCCGCGACCGCCGCCATGGTGAATATGGATACACTCGGTCTGGCGCCGACAGAGGTCTGGGCCAGTCACTCAGACAAGGGATTGAGGGGGGCTATTGCCAATGTTGGGAAACAGTTGAACATTCCCGTCACGGCGGTCAATGTGGAGCAGGTGGGTAGCACAGATTCCGAACAGTTTGCGGCGCGCGGCGTTCCAAGCATCACAATTCATTCGCTGACGCAGGAAACATGGAATGCCCATATCCTTCACACCTCGAAGGACAAGTTTTCCGCCATGAAGCTCGACAACTATTATCAGACGTATCGCTTGCTCTCAGCATATGTTGCTTTCTTGGATCAGGTCGAGTTGCTTGAGGCAGGCACTTCTCGCTAACGCGGCTATAACGGGCAAATTCCTATCTCCGAAGAAACTTCATTTCTAGAATCAGCAGCGCTATCATTGCCATCGCCCCGATCAGCGCGTTGTACTCGCGATGCTTCAAATATAAATCCAAAGAAAATCCCACCGACGCGCCCACGCGATCTGAATACGCAGATAGTCTAGGCAAAATCCTCGGCACTCGCCGCGCATACTCCTCGAACTGCGGAAACGTCCGCCGCAAAAATGTTTCCTCGTCCCGAATCACTGGCAGATAAATAGCAAAGAACATCACCACGAGCGCGACCCCCACCCACCAACTGCGCGCCGCCACGGCAAATCCCACCCCGATCAGCAGCGATCCCAAATACAGCGGGTTGCGCGTATAAGCATAAGGACCGGAAGTCGCAAGCGACTCATTCTTGCGCACATGCCCGGAAGCCAGCGCGCGAATCAAAAGCCCGGGCACCACCACAATCGCCCCCAACGCCATCGATCGCCAAGTAGGCCGCGCCAGCCAGAAATAAAAGACGGCGAAAAGAAATCCCAACGGCACTCGAATGCGCCTTGCGATTTGTGACCACTCCGCCATGCGCTTATTTCGTCATTGCCTTCTCAAGGCTCGGGGCGATTCGCGTTGAAAGGGCGCGTTTTTCAGGCGCGCCGTAAAGTCCCGCACAAAAGAATCGGACTTTAGCCCCCGTCGCCGCTCAGAAGGAGGTCAGCAGCCGCAACCACCGCCTCGCTCCCAATTCCCAACATTGCCTCATCCGCCGCTGCCCGCCGCGTATGTGACGTAACGCTCTCCGGATTGCGCAGCACAATGCTGCGCGTCCCGTAAGGACCGTTGCGAGCCGGATCGGTGGGCCCATAAATCGCCACCGCCGGAACTCGCAATGCCGCCGCCAAATGCAACGGCCCTGTATCACCACCGATAAATAACCGGGCACGCCGCGTCAACGCGATCAATTCTGTGAGTGTGCAACTCATCGCCCGAGCCGTTTCTCCGCTGGCCGCCTCGGCGGCGCGCGCCAACTCCTCCTCGCCCGGACCATAATTAAGAATCGAGCGCACCCCGCGGTCTGCAAGTTTGCGCGCAACATCGCCGTATCGCCCTGCCGGCCATCGCTTCGCGCCCCATCCCGCACCCGGATTCAGAACCGCAAAATCGCCGACGTTAGATTCAGCGAGCCGCCGCTCGATTCGCGCCTCCGCTTGCGGATCGCGGGGAAATTTCACCGCCGGAACGTTCACTCGGTGTCCAAGCACCGCCTCGGCAATCGAAAGATTCTGCTCAACCACATGCTGGCCGTGCGCGAGTTCTTTTCGCGTGTACCACAGGCTGGCAGGAGATTCCCTCGCCTCGGCTGCGCCATAAACTACCCGCGCGCTCGACCACCGCGCCAGAACGGCCGACCGCATCGCCCCTTGCAGATCTACGGCAACGTCGTAGCGTGAGTCGCGCACGTCATTCCAAATCCTGGCGATGTGCTGCAAAGTGGAAAGCGAGAATAATGATTTTCCCCATCCCTTCAGGTTTACGGTGTGGACTTCATCCACCAGCGGCCGCAACGAAGATCGGCAGCCCCGCCGACTGGCGCCCGGTGCGCAAAGCAACTCAGCCCAACGCTCCTCAATCAACCATCCAATCGAAGCCTGAGGAAATGCTTCCCGCAAGGCATGCACCGCGGGCAGCGTGTGGATTACGTCTCCCATGGCGCTGAGCCGTACAATCAGCAGCCGTTCGATCTTTTTTCCCGGCGCAGCATCTAGCCGCGTCGTCTCAGAACTCACGAGCGCCTCGGGGGCATCCGCGCTCTGATTATTTCGCTGGTGGAATGGTCTTTTGCGTCTCCCACAATGGCGACTCTACCGCCGCATTCAGCCACCACATCCCGCTCCGGAACAGAATCAACCGCATAGTCCGTCCCTTTGGCCTGGATATCCGGGCGAATTTCACGAATCAGCGTACGCACATCGAGTTCGTGGAAAATTACCACTGCGTCCACAACGGCGAGTGCTGCAACTATCTCGGCGCGCTCTTCCGCCGGCATGATGGGGCGGCCCTCGCCCTTCAGCGCACGCACCGAATCGTCAGAGTTAATCGCCACGATCAATCTGCCGCCCAGTGCTTTCGCTCCGCGCAGGTAGCGCACGTGACCAACATGGAGCAAGTCGAAATTCCCATTCGCCAGCACGATGCGTTCGCCCGATCCGCGCCACTGTTCTACACGCTCACGGATTTGCTGACGACTCAAAATCTTTCCATCATTCATCTTTGAATTTGTTTCTGATCAGCGATTTGAATCGGCGATTCAACGAATGGGGCCTGGTCGCTGGCGGAGCTTGTTCGAGCGCACGCAACAGTTCCTCGCGGGAAACTGTGGCAGTGCCGCGCTTCATGACTACGATCCCGCCCGCGTAATTGGCCAACTGGGCCGCTTCCACCGTGCTCGCCCCTGCGGCCAGCGCGGCACTGAATGCCGCAATCACGGTATCGCCGGCGCCTGTAACGTCAGCCACCTGATCGGAGCCGAAGATCGGAATATCCACCGGCGCATTCCCCTGATCGAAGGCAACCATGCCGTCGCGTCCGCGCGTAATCAGCAACGATTGCAAGTTCATCCGGTCCATAACCTGCCGTCCGGCCTCCACTACTTTCTCCCAGTCCTGCCCAATGCGTGCTCCCAGCGCCACTTCCACTTCCGGCTCGTTCGGAGTGGCGGCGGTAGCGCCAGCATACTCCAACAGGCGGTATCTCGAATCAAGGATCATGGGCACATTCACAACTCTTCGCCGCCCGCCTTGCCGCAGCGCATTCACGATGGCCGGGCTCGCCGATCCATATCCGTAGTCGGAAACCAGCAGCGCATCCGACGCTCGCAGGTATTCTCGCGCTGCCAGAAACAATTCGCGCGTGAGGTGCTGGTTCGGAGCCTTCTCGGGTTCGCGGTCCACACGCACCACCTGCTGGCGCGTATTATGCGTCATGCCCGCGAGAATGCGGGTTTTCGTTACGGTTGTGTAACTTCTGTCCTTCAACACTCCACTGACGGGGATGCGTTTGTGGCGAAAGAACTTTAGCAACAATCGTCCGGGCTCGTCGTCACCAATGGCGCCGACCGGAAGCACGTTCACTCCCAGGTCCGCGAGATTATTCACCGCGTTGGCCCCGCCACCGGGCACCACGGTGCGTTCGCGATGCTTCAGGATGAGCACCGGCGCCTCGCGCGAGACGCGCGAAATTTCTCCATACACGAATTCATCGGCCACGAGATCACCCAGCACTGTAATCGTGATCTTGGGGAACGCTTCAATAATCTTCCGCAGCCGCTCAACTTCCTTTAAATGTTTCGTCATCTAAATGTTTCGTCATCGGATTTCACGGCGGGTTGCCGTCTGCGGCATTTTCTCATGAGCGCCGCCGCCGTTCCTTGATCACGCGCAGCATGATATCCACAGCGTTAGCTGCATCGTCAAGCTCCATCTTGACTGGAATGACCGCCAGCGGCGCGAGCGAAGCCAAGAAGCCACCCAGATTCACCGCATCTTTCTCAGTGGTGATAAAGCCCCCGGCCTCGCTGCGCTGCTGAAGGTGCAGTAAGTCGCGCACATCCTTCTCCGTATACGCGTGATGATCGCGAAAAAATGCCTCCGCGACTGGATCAATTCCAGCCGAGCGCAACTGCAGCAGGAAACTCTGCGGCCGCGCGATGCCGCACAACACCACGGGGCGTGGCGGAATATTTTGCGGAAGAATCCCGCGCCGCACTCGCCACACCGTCTTGCCCGCGAATGGAAACGCCTCCGGCGAAGCGCCACCGGCCAGCACTACGGCGTCCGCTCGCCGCAACGCACGCAAAGGTTCCCGCAGCCTTCCCGCGGGAAGCAGGCAATCACGCCCGTCCTCCGGCGTTACCAGCACAATATCGAAGTCGCGAGCCAGTCCGCGGTGCTGAAAACCATCATCGAGCAGATGAATCTGGCTTCCGAACCGTGACTCGGCAAATCTCCCCGCCTCATAGCGATCCTCGCCAACCACAACTTGTGCCTGCAGCCGTCTCGCAATTAGCAGGGGTTCGTCGCCGAAATTCCGCGGCAAACCGCCAGGATCTACCAGCAGCACTCCGCTAGTCTTTCGCCCGTATCCGCGCGATAGAACATCAAAGCTGATTCCACGCGCTTTCAACAGCTCTCCCAGTAAAATAACGAAGGGAGTCTTTCCCGAGCCTCCAGCTGAAAGATTTCCCACGCTGATAACGCTTCCTTGCAGCCGCCGTGAACGCAACAGCCCGTGGTCGTAGAACGCACCCCGCGCCCAAACCAGACCACCGTAGATCGCAGACAGTGGATTCAAACTCATGGCCGCGCCAGCAACTGGCGTAGTTCGCCCGCAGTTCGGGCGGTTGCTCCAACCTGCGATCGCACAGTTTCAGCGGCGCGCCGCCCCAATGCTTCGCGTTCCTTGTCGCTTGCCAGCAACTCCAAAAGCACCAGCGGCAACTCGGCCGGGCCAACCACACGCACCGCGTCCCGGCTTTGAAACAGGCTCACGATGTCGCGAAAGTTTTCCGTGTGATTGCCAACTAAGGTTGCCACGCCGTGCTGCGCCGGTTCGATGATGTTGTGCCCGCCGCGGGGCACCAGGCTTCCCCCGACAAACGCAACGTCCGCCAGCGCATAGAGCGCGGCCAACTCTCCGATCGTATCCAGCAGCAGCACTCCGCCGGTCAAAGGCTCTCCATTCCATACTGAGCGTTTGTGGAAGCGAATCGACATTTTGTCCAGCAGCGATGCCACTGCCGCGAAGCGCTCCGGATGCCTGGGCGCGAGAATCATCACTGACCGCGGATGCTGGACCAGCAGGTTCTCAAACGCCTTGAGTAGCAAGGGCTCTTCTCCCTCGACGGTGCTGCCGGCCACCAGCACCGGCCCGCTTTCGTTTGCCGCGATCGATTTCCGCAAGCTGTCAACGATCGCAGAAGGAGCCGGCGTGAGGATATCGAACTTAAGATTTCCCGTGACCCGCACCCGTTCCGCGCCGCCACCAATATCCTGCAGCCGCGCAGCGTCCGCCTTTGTCTGTGCCAGAAACAGGTCCACGTTCGCCAATACTCTTCTCAGCAATCCGCGGAATCGCCTGTACCGCGGCCACGAGCGATCCGAGATACGTGCATTCACCACCGCGATCCGCGCTCCGCTGGCGTGCGTTAGCCGCACAAAGTTCGGCCAAAACTCGGTCTCTGCAATCACAACCATTTGCGGCCTCAGCGCACGCAGGTAAGGACGGATCGCGAATGCAAAATCCAGCGGAAAATAAAACACATTGGCTTCACCGAACCGTTTGCGCGCGAGCCCCTGAGCTGTGTCGGTTGTGGTGGAAACATATATTCTGTGCTGCGGGAGATTATCTCGAAGCTGTTGCACTAATCCCGCCACGGCGAGCACCTCTCCGAGGGAAACCGCGTGAATCCAAATCACTGCGTCACCCGCTCCGGGCAACTGTAATCGCCCAGGGACCCTTCCCATCCGCTCTCCGAAGCCTTTGCGATATTTCCCGTGAAACACCCCCTGGAAGATCCAGTAGGGGATGCTCACCGACATCGCGGCCGCCAACGCCGCGCTGTAGAGAAAGCTGTAGAGGGAAGAGATCAAGTCCAGCCATTCTAACCAAACTCCGTCTGCGAATGGCCACACTTTTGCCTCTATAATCGGAGGCAGGGCAGCCCGCATTGACGCTGGGTTTCACATGGGGTTTCACATTATGTACCGTCGGATTCTCCCACTGCTGTGCATAGTTACAGGATTTTCGCTGTGCCTCTTGGCCAAAGATTTTGCCAGGCCTGCGGCCAATCCCGCTAAGTCATATCCAGCACACGACGATCATGCCGATGAGAAAGTCGCAATCGCCGCTGACCCCTACGACACTGCCGACAAGGCGAAGATTTTCTCCGTGAATTTTCACGAACACGGATTCCTGCCCATCTTCTTGATCGTCACCAACGATGGCCCTCAGCCCATCTCCATCGCCAACATGCAGGTCACCTTCACCACGGCCAACCGCTCCAAACTGACCCCGGCTTCTCCCGACGATATTTACCGCCGCCTCTCCAATCCCCGCGCCAATACAAACCAAATCCCGCTCCCCATCCCGCAAAAGAAGGTGAAAGGTGGCGTCAATCAAAAAGAAAGGGATGAGGTTGAATCCTCGCAATTCGCTGCCAAAGCCGTCGAGCCTCACACCACGCAATCGGGATTTCTTTTCTTCGACGTCGAAGACATTTCCGCCCCGCTCCCAGGTGCGCGGATTTACGTCACCGGTGTAGACGACGCAAAGGGTACTGAGTTGATGTATTTCGAGCTTCCCATGGATAACTATCTAGGTCCGTCGCGGAAAGCGAACTAACCACTTCCACGACCTGACGATTCACGCCGCCAATTCTAATTCCCCTGTAAAATTAACTGATCAACTCCGGAGCCACTTCCGCATTGTCCTTCCTCGACCAACTCAACCCGCCGCAACGCGAAGCCGTCGAAACCACCGAAGGTCCGGTGCTCATCCTAGCCGGCGCGGGCAGCGGCAAGACGCGCGTCATCACCTACCGTATCGCCTACCTGATCGAGCGCGCTGGCGTGATGCCCGAATCAATCCTGGCGATGACCTTCACCAACAAAGCTGCCGCGGAGATGGGCGAACGCGTCGAGAAGCTTGTGGGCGGCCTCAGCATCGCCAAGCCAGTTATCTCCACATTCCATTCTTTTTGCGTGCGCGTTCTTCGTCGTGACATTGAAGCCCTGCAAATCTCTTCTGCGGCACCCGGCCAACCGCCCATCGGCCACACCAAGAAATTCGTCATCTACGACGAAAGCGATATGCAGTCCGTAGTCAAGTCGGTGATGAAGCGCCTCGGCCTCGACGACAAGCAACTCACGCCGCGCACCGTGCTCTCGCGCATTTCGTGGGCGAAGAATCACATGCTCGATCCGCAGGAGCTTTACCTGCAATCGGCTGACCCGAAGAATGAGAAGATCGCGCACCTGTTCGAGGAGTACCGCAAGGAGCTGCGAAAAGCCAACGCCCTCGACTTCGATGATCTGCTGCTCGAAGCCACGCGCCTGTTGAAGACTTCCGCGTCCGTGCGCGAGTATTACAATCGCCGCTTTCAATATCTCCTCATCGACGAATATCAGGACACCAATCGTCCGCAATACGAACTCATGCGGATGCTGGCCGGCACGCGCCACAATGTCTGCGCTGTAGGTGATGAAGATCAGTCGATTTATTCCTGGCGCGGAGCCGATATTCGCAACATTCTCGAATTCGAACAGGACTTTCCCGAGGCCAAAATCATCCGCCTGGAACAGAACTACCGCTCCACGCAAAACATTCTTCAGGCCGCGTCGTCCGTGGTCGCCAACAACCTCCGCCGCAAAGGCAAGAATCTTTGGACGTCGCGCCAGGGAGGCGCCAAGCTCGGATACTACGAAGCCCCCGACGGTGAAAACGAAGCGCTCTTCGCCGCAGACCACATGGCAAAATATCTGCGCCAAGCGGCTGAGCACGGCGAAAGTCCGCGCGCCGCCGTACTCTATCGCACGAACTCGCAGTCTCGCTTGTTCGAAGAAGCGCTGCGCCGCTACGGCCTGAAATACAAAGTGGTTGGCGGATTCTCCTTCTACGAGCGCTCCGAGATCAAAGACTTGATCTCGTATCTCAAAGTTATTCAGAATCCGGACGACTCGATCTCTCTGCTGCGCGTGATCAACACACCCACGCGCGGCATCGGCAAGGGCACCATCGACACGGTTGAGCGTCTCGCACTCGAAACCGGATTGTCCCTGTGGGGAGCGATCAGCGAAGCGTTGCGCCGCCAACTGCTCCCACAGCGCGCCCTGGCATCGCTAAAGAGTTTCGAGCAGCTGATCGAAGACGCGCGCGCGATGCTTGCCGGAACGTTCGAGGAGCAACTCGACCAACGAGCAGCGGTGGCGCCGTCGCTCGATGATGCGACCGCCTTCGATCCCGGCGCATTCAGTTTCGATTTCGGAGCGAATGCGGAAGATGAGTCCAGCGAATCGCCCCTGAGTCGCATGTCACCGTTTCAACAACCTGTTACACGCGTGTCTGCTCCCGGTTCGGTCCCCCTGACGATCGCGTCGAAAGCGGAGATTCCGGAGAACAGGATTGCGGCCTTACAAAAGGGGATCGAGGAACTGAAAGATGAAGTCTCACGCCTCAGGCTGGGCGGATGGCAGTTACTCGGCATCCTCCATCACCAAGATGGCCAAACTGCGTGCCATAACATGTTCGGCGTACGAGTGCCCGACGATCTGCGCGAAGCTCCACCGAATTGCGATCACTGTCACTTGAAAAGGAAGCGGAACGATACGTTTGTCTTGCAGAGTGAGGACGGACAGATACAACAGGTAGGAAGGATGTGCCTCAAGAAATTCTTGCCTGGAGAGGATTTTACTCAATACAAACGCCTTTCAGACCGCCTCATGGAAATAACCGACGAGCTGGAAAGGTCGAAAACACTCGGAGTTCCCGACGTTGCTGCTGAATCAATCCAAACGTCTGACGAGGGCGAAATGCGCGTGGCCAGCCGCACCGAGTCCTCCACTTGGGACGACTCCCAGTATGCGGAAGAGGATGATGTGGCCGACGACTTCCGCTCTCAAACGGCGCTATCCGCAGACTCCTTCCCCACGCCCACGGTTTCCACTGCCGACATCCTGAAATTTCTCATCGACCGCACCGGCTACATCAAGCTCCTCGAAGCCGAGGACACTCCCGAAGCCTTCTCCCGCATCGACAATCTGCGCGAACTGGTGAATGCCGCCATGGATTCGCGCGACCGTGGAGAAACGCTTGACCAGTTTCTGGATCACGCTGCGCTCATCAGCGACGCTGACGACTACGATGAGCGCTCGCAAATCACACTGATGAGCCTGCACGCCGCGAAAGGTCTCGAATTTCCGCTGGTCTTTCTCAGCGGCCTCGAAGAAGGTTTATTCCCACACTCGCGCACTATGCTGCAGCCCGATGACGTCGAAGAAGAGCGACGCCTTTGCTACGTCGGCATGACGCGCGCCATGGATCAGCTCATCCTTACCCGTGCCGTCTACCGGCGGCGCTACGGCACCGATCTGCCGGAAGCCAGCGTTCCCTCCCGCTTCCTAGAAGAAGTCCCGATCCAATTGATCGAAGAACTAGGCCGCCGTGGCACCACAACTCATGTGGGGACGACCGCCTCCGGCCGTCCGGCGGGGCAACGCCCTGCAGCTTTCGCTTCGGAATCGCCCCACTACTCCTACGAAGACGAAGACCAAAGCGCCGCCTGGAAGCGCGTCTCGACGCAACCTTCGCGCCAAAAGCCCGCCACCCCCGCCAAGCCCTACAACTCAATCGAGAACATCGCCGAGTTCTTTGCCAGCCGCGGCAAAAAGTTCACCATCCCGAAAACCCCGCTCGAAGAGCCCACCGGCAAGCGCGGATTCCGCCCCGGCCAGAAGGTTCGCCATCCCAAATATGGCGAAGGAACTGTCTATCAGCGAGAAGGGGAAGGCGAAGAAGCCAAGATTACGGTACAATTTCCTCGCTTCGGCTTGAAGAAGCTGGTAGAGAAGTATGCCCAGTTGGAGCGTGGCTGAACGCTTAAGTCAAATACAGATCCAAGAAAGCAATCATGGCAAATACAGCAACTCTATCGAAAGAAGAACGCAAGAAATCGAAACGCGCCGCGCGCAAGAAAGCTAAAGCGGAAAAACCAAAGAAGCCCCGCGATTACGCTCGCGGATCGAAAAAGCGCAAAGTGAAGAAGCTTGCTCGCGGCCAGTCGAAACGGTAACGTTCGAAGGCGGAAGGCACTTAGCATTGACCCGGAGAGTTCCAGCGATCGAGCTGGAACGCGAACTGGCTGAATGCTAAGTGCTGAATGCTGAATGCTGCGCCCAGGAGACAACCACCACTTGTCCCAATCAACCACGGAACCGGCCGAAACCATCCGCACTTCCGACAACCAGCTCTTCTGCTGCAAGTCGATCGACAAATTGATCTCCGAATCCGAGGCCCCGGGCCAGCGCCTTCAGAAGACCCTCGGCCCCTGGTCGCTTACCGCGCTGGGCATCGGCGCAATCATCGGATCGGGAATTTTCATCCTTACCGGCACTGCGGCCGCGGGCGAATTTTTCCAGGCCCCATCCCTCCTGCATGCGCAGGCTCTCGACGTTATTGTCAATTTACTGCGCACCGGCAGCACGGCGGGAGCGCTCATGCACGGACGCCCGCCCGCCGGGCCATCGATTGCGATTTCGTTTCTCCTGGTCGCGATCGCCTGCAGTTTCGCCGGATTGTGCTACGCCGAACTGGCCTCGATGATTCCCATCGCCGGTAGCGCCTACACCTACTCCTACGCAACCCTCGGCGAGATTTTTGCCTGGATCATCGGATGGGACCTCATCCTCGAATACGTAGTGTCGAACGTCGCAGTCGCGGTTGGCTTTGCTGGCTATACGAAAGCGCAACTGGCTGTATTCGGCCTCAACTTGCCGGAAAAATTTGCCAGTCCGGTCTGGGCAGGCGGGCAGTGGACGGGCGCCTATTTCAATCTCCCCGGCTTTCTTATCGTTTTCATTCTTACGCTGTTGCTGGTGCGCGGAGTGAAGGAGTCGGCGGAGACCAATAACATCATGGTCGCGGTCAAAATCGGCGCCATCCTGACCTTCCTGGTAGTCGGTGGAATGCTGGTGAAGCCCGCGAACTGGACGCCCTTCGCGCCTTCTGGCTTCGCCGGAATTGTTACCGGAGGGGCCATCGTTTTCTTTACCTACATCGGATTCGATTCGGTCTCCACCGCCGCCGAGGAATCGTGCAATCCGCAAAAAGATTTGCCCTTCGGCATCATCATGTCGCTGGTGGTCTGCACGCTGCTGTATGTCGGCGTTGCCGTGGTCCTGCTCGGCATGATGAAGTACACCACCTTCGTGTCTGGTGCAGCCGCCGAAGCGCCCGTGGCCTATGCGATGAAATATCTGGGTGTGCACCCACTGTTCCGCTCGGTCATCGTGATCGGGGCGCTGACGGGCATGATCTCTTCTTTGCTCGTGTTTCAGTACGGGCAGGCACGCATCTGGTACGCTATGTCCCGCGACGGCTTGTTGCCGAAGCTGTTCTCCGTGGTGCATCCGAAATATAAGACACCGTACTGGTCCACCTGGATCGCCTGTTTCGCCGTAGGAATTCCAGCAGGCCTCGTGGACATCGGAGATGCCGCCGACCTCGCCAACATTGGGACGTTGTTTGCCTTCGTTCTGGTTTCGCTGGGAGTGATCATCCTGCGCCGCAGGCAGCCCGATCGCAAGCGCGCGTTCCGCGTCCCGTTTGTCCCTTGGTTCCCCCTGATCTCAATCATTCTCTGCGGCGGCCTCATGACCGGACTGACCATCATCACATGGCTGCGCTTCGTGGTGTGGCTCGGCCTTGGCCTCCTGATCTACATTTTCTACAGCCGTCACCGCAGCGAGTTCGCCAAAAAATAGGCGAGTCAACAACGCCCTGTCATCCTGAGCGCAGCAAACCGGTGAGCAAAGCGAACCGGTCTGCGCAGTCGAAGGATCCCATGCCCGGGTGCACCTCGACGGGGAATTTCTGTCTGCCTGCATCGCCGAGCTAAGGCACCGTCTCCGCAGCCTCTTCCGACCGCCCACTCTCATTCCCCCGCGCATCAACAGCCGATACCGAATAACAGTAAATTTTCCCCGAGATAACCTGCATATCGCGGAATGCCGGATCTTTCACCGGTTCAGAATTAATCTTCGCCACGACCCCCCCGCTTTCGTGACGATAGATGTTGTAACCAGCGAGATCGGCATCTGCAACGGGCGCCCAGATCAAATCGATAAACGGCTGTTGCCCCGGACCGGAGAACACAGCCTGCAATCCCGCCGGCACCGCGGGTGGGAAGATATCGTGTGCGAATACTTTCACCTCAGGAGTGTCATCGCCTTCCACTTCAATCGCTGGCTTTCCCGCCGCTTCGACCACGCTTACCGCCGCACTGCGATAAAGATACGTGTGCTCCCATTCGAAACTCTGATCAAGAAACGAGGTAATGATATTGCCTTGCTCTTGCGGCGCATTGGTCGCGGTATTGGAAGGCTGTCCGGCCAACGGCACGGGGCCGCTTGGTCCGGCGGCGCACTCCGTAGCATCAATCTCGGCAATTCTGGTCTCGCTTGAACTCAATTCCGGACGCCGGTAGATGCGGAACAAATATTTCACGTCGGTTCGTCTTCCCCCCCCGGGAGGACACGGCCATGTGATCATGACGCCTCGAGCAGTAACCTGAGTGGAAAAATTACGAAATGGCGGCAAGGTCGGAACCAGCGGAACATGCACTTGATTCGAGATTCCAGCGCCTCGCCCCGCGGTATTCATAACTTCGACGGCATAGGTTGCAAAACCCGTCGGATGTTCCTGCTCGATTGCGGAAGGCAAAGTGTCGACGAAGGTCGCGGTAAGTTTCTTCGCAGACGATTTCTCTCTGCCCTTGAAATCCGCTGGCGGCGCGGCGTCTCCCACGGGCGCAACGCATTCCTTAAGAACCGGATCAAGGCTCCTGCAGATGCGCGTCTTTCCCAGATAGCGCAAGCGCTGCCGGTCTGTCGTTCGCGCAGGGATAGTCCACGTGAGCGTGACCTTATCGCCCTTGCGTGCCGCGTGCAAATCAGTCGGCGGCTTCGGCAACTCCAGCGAAGGCGGCAGCGGCGGCCCAATCGAAGCACAGCCGCCCGTCCACAGCAACGCCAGCCCCAGCAGGAAATGTACTCGTAGCCTCTTCATGCGCAGAATGAACAGAGTACATCACTCGCCTAACTTCGGGAACGATTCCGCATTGAAAGGGCGCGGCTTCAGCCGCGCCGTAACCAGACCGAACTCAAACCGGCTTTAGCCGCGGAGGATCGGTGGTCATGCCTCGGCCCTAGGAGCTGAGATTCGGGGAAGCTAGAGAAAATAGACGATAAAATCTCAAAGACAATTCCCAACGGGAATGCCTAGCCCGGCGAAGGACACAATGGATAGGCCACGCCGACTGCGATTCCATCTAGGGCGCCATCGCAGCACAACTCCCAACGCCCCTACAGAATGTACCTCGACAAATCCTGATCCTTCACAATATCTGTCAACATCTTCCGCACATAATCGGCGTCGATGATCACATGCTCGCCTTTTCTCTCGGGAGCATCGAAGCTCAACTCGTCGAGCACCCGCTCCATAATGGTGTGCAGCCGCCGAGCCCCAATATTCTCGGTGCTCTCATTCACCCGAAACGCAAAATGAGCAATCTCCGACAACGCCTCCGGAGTAAACTCCAGCTTCACACCTTCGGTTTCAAGCAGCGCCGTGTACTGCTTCACCAATGAAGACTTCGGCTCCGTAAGGATGCGCACAAAGTCTTCCATGGTCAGCGACTGCAACTCCACGCGAATCGGAAACCGCCCCTGCAACTCCGGAATCAGGTCGCTGGGCTTCGAAACATGAAACGCTCCGGCAGCGATGAAGAGTACGTGGTCGGTGCGCACCATGCCGTAGCGCGTGTTGACCGTAGTTCCTTCGACGATCGGCAGAATGTCGCGCTGCACGCCCTCGCGCGAAACATCCGGACCATGCCCGCCCTCGCGCCCCGCAATCTTGTCGATCTCATCGAGGAACACGATGCCCGAATTCTCCACTCGATCGATCGCCATACGCGTAACCTGGTCCATATCGATGAGGCGCTGCTCTTCTTCCTGAATCAGATATTCAAAGGCCTCGTTCACCTTCATCTTCCGTTTCTTGGTCCGCGCCCCGAAGATGTTTGGCAACATGTCCTTAATGTTGATATCCATCTCCTCGACGCCTTGGTTTGTCATGATTTCGAAAGATGGAAAGTTGCGCTCGCGCACATCAATCTCCACTTGGCGCTCGTCAAGTTTGCCCTCGCGCAATTGTTGCCGCAGTTTTTCCCGCGTGCGGGAAGAAGATTCAGCCAAAGCAGTATTGCCATCGATCACCACTCCGCCCGCGGTAGTGGGCTCCACCGGCCGCGTCGGCGGAGAGGGCGGAAGAAGAATATCGAGCAACCGCTCCTCCGCATTCAACTCGGCCTTGTCCGCGACATCCTCCAACTTCTCTTCGCGAACATTGTCGATCGCAATCTCCACCAGGTCGCGCACCATCGACTCGACATCGCGCCCAACGTATCCGACCTCGGTAAATTTCGAAGCCTCCACTTTCAAGAACGGAGAATTCGCCAGCTTGGCCAGTCGGCGCGCAATCTCCGTCTTCCCCACCCCCGTCGGCCCAATCATAATTATGTTTTTGGGGATGATTTCTTCGGCTAATTCGGGGGTTAGCTTTTGGCGGCGGGTGCGGTTGCGCAGGGCAATGGCGACAGCGCGTTTGGCATCCTTTTGGCCGATCACGTGTTTGTCGAGTTCGACTACGATCTCGCGAGGCGTGAGTTCGTCGAGGGCGAGTTGTTCTTCTTCGGCGGTGCTGGGTAAATAGATGGCCATAATACTTTCTTACCTCGGACTTCAGACGCCTGGCCTTCGGTTTGGTCCTGCTGCCGTCTGAGATCCGAAGTTCGAGGTCTAGAGTTCCTCTATGGTTACCGCATCATTTGTATAGATGCACATTTTGCCCGCAATCTTCATTGCTTCCTCGGCGATCTGGCGGGCGGTGAGTTGGGTGTGCTGCGCCAGGGCTTGCGCAGCGGCTTGGGCATAGGGACCGCCGCTGCCAATGGCGGCCACTCCGCCGTCGGGCTCAATCACGTCGCCTTGCCCGCTGAGCAGAAAAGTTTGCTCTTTGTCGCTCACCAGCAGCAGCGCTTCGAGGTGGCGCAGAAATTTATCGGTGCGCCAATCTTTCGCCAGCTCGACGGCGCCGCGCCCCAGGTTGCCGTGGTATTGCTCGAGTTTCGATTCGAAGCGGCTGAACAGGGTGAAGGCGTCGGCGGTGGATCCGGCGAATCCGGCGAGAATTTTATCGTTGTAGAGGCGGCGGATCTTTTTGGCCGTATGTTTAATGACGGACTCGCCAAGCGTAACCTGTCCGTCGCCGGCGAGAACCACGCTGCCGTTGCGGCGGATGGACAAGACTGTTGTGGAGCGAATCAGGCGTTTCGTCGACATAGGCGCAATCTTTGATTATAACAGCGTGTGGAGCGTGACCGTCGTCGGGTTGCATAGGTCCTTCGTCGGGACTCTTGCGTTGCGCGCGACTCCGCTTCCTCAGGATGACAGCGGCAGGTCAAAGGCGACGGACAGGAGTATGAGTCCCACACGGTTCGGCCGGGTCTGCGCGAAAAGTTGTCAATGCCCTATAAGGGCATGATTGAGCTCAAGTTGTTCAGGACATTGCGCGAATAGAGCGCAAGAAGCGGAGTGCGGCTTGCCACAGCGAACCGTAAAATAAGTTCAAGGTGATCACAAATGGATCGGAAAGAGTTTCGCGATTTGGGCCACCAGGTCGTCGACCTGCTGGCGGAATACCTCGAACATATCGAGGAAAGGCGTGTATTTCCGGACGCAGAGCCGCGGACGGTGAACCAACTCTTCAATGAACCGCTGCCAGTTGAGCCGAGTTCACCGGAGAGCGTGCTGGAGGAATTGAAGGAAAAGCTGCTGCCTTATTGCACGAACGTGGGCCATCCGGGATACATGGGATTGATCACGCCGTCGCCGAATCCCATGGGCGTGATTGCGGATTTTATCTGTTCGGCGATTAATCAGAACGTCGGAGCATATTCGATTGGGCCGTCGGCAGTCGCCATGGAGCGGCGAGTGGTGCGCTGGCTCACCGACCTGTGTGGTTACGGTGAGAATGCGGGAGGCAATCTCACGAGCGGCGGAATGATGGCGAACTTTATTGGGCTGAAACTGGCGCGCGACGGGGTGACGCGCGATCAGGCGCAGCTAGAAGGCGTGAGGGATCGCTGGGGCGTATATGCGTCGGAGGAGCGGCACGTGTCGGTCGATAAAGCGGTGGACTGCATCGGTCTCGGGCGGAATGCGCTGCGGGCGTTGCCGACGGATGCGAATTTCCAGGTTCGGATCGATGCGCTTGAAGAGGCGATTGCCCATGACAAGAAAAACCGCGTCACTCCGATGTGCATTGTGGGTATCTTCGGAACCACGAATACGGGCGCGGTCGACGATATCCGGGAACTGCGGCGGATTGCGGATCGCGAAGGCATGTGGCTGCACGCGGATGCCGCATACGGCGGCGGTATGCTGCTTTCACACGGCTGGGTGATGCGCGATCGCGGTCTCGATCTCGCGGATTCGATCACGATCGATCCGCATAAGTGGTTCTACGCTCCGCTCGATGCGGGAGCCGTATTGGTGAAGGACCAGCGGCGGCTGACGGCTTCTTTTGGCATGAAACCCTCTTATCTCACCGATGAATTCGACCAGGCAAACGAACGCTATCAGTACTACGTACACGGGTTTGAGCAATCGCGGCGCTTCCGGAGCCTGAAAGTCTGGATGAGCTTTAAACGGTACGGCGCGCGCCAGATCGCAGAATGGATTGACAACAATGTGCAGCAGGCGAAGCATCTTTACGAGCTGGCTGCGAAGGATCCGGAGTTCGAGCCGGCCTGCGTTCCGCCGATGTCGGCGATCTGCATTCGCTATAAGGGAGCGGACATTTCTGACGATGACTCGAAGAATCTGCATGCCGAGGTCGCACAGCGCGTGGAGCGAAGCGGACGTTTCTGGATTTCAACCACCGAACTAAAGGGGAAAACGTGGTTTCGCATCAATCCGGTCAACTTTCGCACGCGCCAGGCACACATGGACGAGCTATTTGCCTTGCTGCAGTCGGAGTGTCGCTCGATCTTGAAATGAGGGGCGCGTAGAAGACGCACTCGAGGTCAGGCTTATACAATTTCTGGTAGGAGTGAAATGTGGCTGTTTTTTCTCTGAAGGTGAACGGTGGGGTTCACGCAGTGGATGTCGATCCGGAAACGCCTCTGCTGTATGTGCTCGGCGACGAACTGTACCTGCGCGGGCCTAAGTTCGGATGCGGCCTGGCGCAGTGCGGAGCCTGCACCGTTCTGGTTCAAGGGAAGGTAGTGCGTTCCTGCGTGATGCCCGTTAGTGCGGTAAGAGATCGGGAGATTACTACGCTGGAGGGCCTGGGAAGCCCGGAAAAACCGCATGCAATTCAGCAAGCATTTATCGATGAGGGAGCGGCCCAATGCGGGTTCTGCCTCAGCGGAGTGATCCTTACCGCAAAGGTGTTGCTGGAGGAGAATCCGAAGCCTTCGGAAGAACAGATACAGGAGGCAATGTCGAACGTGTTGTGCCGCTGCTTTACGCACACCCGAATGATTCGCGCAATCAAGCGCTGCCAGGGGAAGAGCGCATGAAGAAGGAATTCTCCCGACGCGACTTTCTCAAGGCTTCCGGAGCGCTGGTGGTGAGCTTCAGCGCGGCGTCGGTGATGGCACCGTTTTCGACGGCCCAGGGTCCGTTCGATACGCATCCATCGCATGTTGATCCGGCGAAGCTGGATTCATGGCTGGCGGTAGCATCCGATGGAACGGTTACTGCGTACACCGGAAAGTGCGATTTCGGGCAGGGCATGTATACGGTGCAAACGCAGTTAGTCGCCGAAGAACTGTGCGTACCGATTGAAAAGGTAAAACTGATTCAGTGCGACACGTCGGTGACACCAGATCAGGGAACGACATCAGGCAGTCAGTCCACGCCGACCAATTTCAATACTCGGAATCTCGCGCAGGCGGCGGCAACGGCTCGGGAAGCCCTGGTCGGAATGGCGGCGCAGAAATTAGGCCTGCCTGCAGCCCACCTTACCGTCGAGGATGGCGTGGTCAGCGCGGCAGGTGGCCGCCATATCAGTTACGGAGAACTCATTGGGGGCAAGCATTTCGACATAACGGTGAACTCGACGGCGAAACGCAGATCGCCGAACCAGTGGAACGTGCTCGGAAAGCCCGTGCCGTCGATGGACAGGGTTGCGCTGATGACGGGGAGGTTCGAATTCGTTCATAACGTGCACATCGCTGGAATGGTTCACGGCCGAGTGGTGCGTCCACCAGAGACTGGAGCAACGGTTGCGCATGTGGACGAGAAGTCGGTAGATCAAATTCCCGGACTCCTAAAGGTTGTGGTGCGGAATAATTTCGTCGGCGTCGTGGCGGAGAAACAATGGCAGGCGGCGCAAGCTGCAAAAAACCTGAAGGTCACGTGGAAGCCCGCCCCCGGGCTGCCAGCACAACGAGACTTCTACAATTACATGCAGAAGCAGCCATCGCGCGACGCGATGCTTGTCAACTCCAAAGACGTAGATGAAAAGTTGAAGGCGGCCAGTCAGGTTTTGACCGCCACGTATTCCCATCCTTATCAAGCGCATGGTTCCATTGGTTCCTCATGCGCAGTCGCCGACGTGCAGGCGGATCATGCAACGGTCTGGTCGGCGACGCAGTCGGTATATCCGACGCAGCACGGGGTGTCAGCGATTACGGGCCTGCGGCTCGAGAACGTGCGCGTGATCTTCGTTCGTGGCGCCGGCTGTTACGGGCTCAATGCCGCAGATACCGTGTCGTTCGATGCGGCGCTGTTGTCGCAGGCGGTTCACAGGCCCGTTCGCGTGCAGCTTACGCGGCAGGATGAATTTATCTCCGAAAATTACGGCTCCGCGTGCGTGATCGCGCAACGGGTTGGAATCGATACGAGTGGCGCAATCACGACATGGGACTGCGAGACGTGGGCGGCATCGCTCGGGGGAAGACCCGGGTATGACAACCCTGGAAACGTGATCACGGGCATGCTGGTCGGCTTTGATCCGGAGAGCATAGCTCCGCGGGCGGCGAGCGAGCCCAGCGGAGAACTGCGCAACGGGAGCAACGCGGTCCCGTCCTACCTGGCGGGATGCGTCAGCGGCAAATGTGGGGGAGAAGGTTCGATCCGCAGCGAACGTGTACTGACTCACGGGGTGAAGTCGCCGTTCTTTACCGGACCGCTGCGTTCGCCGTTGCGCCTGCAAAACACCTTCGCGCACGAGTGTTTTATAGACGAGATCAGCTCGCAGGTGAAGGTTGATCCGGTCGCCCATCGGTTGCAGCACCTGAGCGAGGCGCGAATCATTGATGTGGTGAAAGCCGTTGCCAAGGCGGCAAACTGGGATGCACGCCCGTCTCCCAAACGCGGTATCGCGCACACCGGCACGGTTACAGGGCGTGGTATCGCTTGCGTCGCCTATGAGGGCGACAACGGATATGCCGCGCTCGTGGCTCAAGTGGAAGTGAATCAGGCGAGCGGCGTGGTGCAACCCAAACGATTTTTTGTGGCACACGATTGCGGACCAATCTCCAACCCCGACGGCTTGCGCAACCAGATCGAAGGCGGAATATTACAAGGAATGAGCCGCGCGCTCGGGGAAGAAGTCACCTGGGACGAACGTAAAGTGACTTCGATTGATTGGGAGAGCTATCGCACACTGTTCCTTGGGATCGAATTGCCTTCCATCGACATTGTTTTCATCGACCGCCCGTCCGTACAGGCGACTGGCGCGGGAGAGACGGCGATTACACTGGTCGCTGCTGCCATCGGCAACGCAGTTTTCGACGCGACGGGAGGACGAATCCGGCAAGTGCCCTTCACGCCCGATCGTGTAAAAGCGGCACTATCCGCACGAGGATGAATGCCAGACGCAACCACAGATTGCCTGTGATCAGAAGGTGCGCGACAGAGCCCATTCCAGTTACGAACCGGCGATCAGTTCCGCGCCCAGCGTAGCCAAAGCGACATCTTCATTCGAGGACAGGCCGCTGACCGCGATCGCCCCAACCACTTCGCCGGCCTTCCAGATCGGCAGCCCGCCGCCCCATCCGACATATTTCGGGTCGCCGTAGTAGGCAATGTCATGACCTTTTTCTCTATGCTTCACCTTATCTCCGATTTCTTTGGTGGGCTTGCGCTCGCGGGCGGCGGTCCAGGCTTTATTCATAGCAACGTGAATGGATGAAACGGGAGCCCCGTCCATGCGCACAAAATAAATGAGATCGCCGTGCGCATCGGCGACCGCGATCGCGGCCGCCTTCTGCATCTGTAGAGCCTCAGTCACGATGAGATCGACGACCTTCCTGGCTTCGGAGTAGTCGATTGTGTGGAGTGTACGCATCGATAGGAGGATACAGAGCGCTGCGGGACTGCAGTACGAGAACTCGCTCTAAGGAAAGAACGCTCCGACCTGCATTGCTGCAGCAGGCCGGAGCGCATTGAGAGTCGGTTAGAAGAGGTACTTCAAGACAAATTGAATCTGCCGCGGCGTGTAGTTCGTCGACACGGTTGAGATTTGGCCCAACGTGGTCGAGGTGATGTTGTTATTTCCATTGTTAACGCCCGGATTTCCAAAGCTGGACTGGTTGAATAAGTTGAAGAACTCCGCCCGGAATTGCAGGCTCGATCCTTCCGTCACCTTGAAGTTCTTGAAGAGCGAGAAATCAAAGTGCCGGAAATGGGGACCAAAGAGCGAGTTCTTGCGTACATCCCCAATGGTTCCCAAGGGCTGAGGAGCGAACGCCGCAGGGTTGAACAAAAAACCGTGAGGGACGTTCGAAAGGGGATCGCTAATTTGATCCGGCCGGTCGGTATTTCCGCCAAAGAAATGCGCTCCAGACAGACCGGGGTTTGCGTTCACAATGCTGAAGGGAGAACCGGTTTCCCAGACATTGATGAAGTTCACCGACCATCCTTTCAGGGCCGCACCCTGGTAGCCGTTCAAAGTGTTGCCGAGAGGAACTGCGTAGTTGGCAGTTGCCACTATGCGTTGCCGGAGGTCGAGGTCGCTGTTCCCTTTATCAAGTTGGAGATTGTTGGGAAGCACGGTCGCTCCGTCTCCGTTCTCGTTGCTGAGACCGGTAACGTCGTCGATGGAGTGCGCCCAAGTGTAATTTGCGTTGAAAGTAAGACCGCGCTGCAATCGCCGCTCAAAAGATGCCTGGAGCGCGTGATAGGAGGAGGTCCCTGAAGTAAAGTATTCGCCAATATCTCCCGTAAAGTTGGGTAACGTGGCGTTGAACGGGCGCAGTGGTGCCAGACACGCGCTCTGAGCCGCCGCGCCAGTGAGCCCCAAGCAGGCTGTAGTAGCCGGTCCCAGCGGAGGCGAGTCAAGATCGCCTATGGTGGTCGCCACGTGCCGCCCTAACACCCCCACATAACCTACTGTCAGAACATTGCCGTGAAAGTCTTTCTGCACATTCAGATTGAATTGCTGTATTTCGGTGTTCTTGAAATTCAAAGCTACCGCGTCAGGAATCGATGGAGGAGCGGTTGCGCTGGCCGGAACAGGTGGCTGCAGCCCCTGCGACAGCGCACGGTTTCCGTTGTAGACGAACACCGAAATGAACGGTGGATCTTTCTGGGTAACATTGGACGTGTAGTTCAAGGGAACGTAGCTAATTCCAAAGCCTCCGCGTATGACGGTTCCCGGCGCAACCGTTGCGGCGAACCCGATCCGTGGAGCGATATTGTTGTATTGAGTAGTGATGCCTCCGCCGCTACTCACACCGTTGACGCCGGCGGGAATGATAGTGCCCGTGGCGGGATCGAAGTTCGCGATTCTGTTTTTCTCCTCTTCGAGTGGCGTGAATACTTCATAGCGAACGCCGAGATTCAAAGTGAGCCAGTTCCTGACGCGCCAGTCATCCTGTATGAAAACGCTGGGTTCCCAAAAACGATAGTGGGGAACATTCAGTTCGTTGTTGCGCGTGGTTTGGCGAGAGGTTCCGATCAGCAAGCTTTCTAACGTCGGAAATGCCCAGGTACCCACGCCGGAGTTGCTTTGCCCTTCTGTGGCGAGCCTGCGAATGAGCGTAGAGCCAATCTTGATGTTGTGGGGGCCGCGAGTGTAGGTGACGACCCCACCGTATTGATAAGTGTTGTCGATGTCGGAAATAGGGACAAATTGATCGTCGCCCAATACGGCGGCACTGTTGTCGTCAAACGTAACCTGCGATAAACCCGAGTCCAGAGCATCGACGTCGACCCCGGGCATTCCCAATTTCGTGGCCACATTGGTGCCGAAATTCAGGGGGAACGATCCATTGTTCGTTCTAAGATATCCCGCCTTTAATTCGAGCAACAAGTTGGAATTGAATATGTGGGTGTAGTCGATCTGTATTTGCTGTGCTTTATCTGGGGCGTTTCCTGCGAAAGCAAAGAACAATCCATTGGGATTTACAGTCACGCTGTTAACGGTCGTGATGGGAAGCCCCCCAGGGATGAACGTGGTTACGTGGTTGTAGGTGTAGCGGACGAACATCTGGTTCTGCTCATTGAATTTATGGTCGACGCGAGCATCATACGTGGTGCTGTCCTGGGTTTTATTGAGAGCCGGCGTGATGAAGCTCGCAGGTCCGTCGTTGGGCGCGGGATACATTTTGAAATAATCAAGACCAATCGGGTCAATGGCGGCGGTAGGAATGATGGTGGGGAGCCCGGTGGTGGGCCTATCGGAAAAGTTTCCGGGATTTTGTTCTTCAAACAAGGTCGGCACGGGCAATACTTGAGCCGCTTGACCGCTGACCTGCCGCAAACCCTCGTAGTCGAAAAAGAAGAAGGTCTTGTCCTTGATGATGGGGCCACCGACGCTGCCCCCAAACTGGTTCTGGCGAAGTTCAGGTTTGGCCGAACCTGCCTGGTCGAAGTAAGAATGAGCATCGAACTTATCGTTGCGGAAATACTCGTAGAGCGACCCGTGGAATTTATTGCTCCCGGACTTGGTGATCACATTGATCACGCCGCCGGCGGTACGTCCAACCTCGGCGGTATAGTCGTTAGTCTGAACCGTGAATTCGCCAATTGCATCGACCGACGGGCGCACACCGAGGCCACCGATGATGCGTTCATTGTTGTCCATCCCGTCAATCATCTCGTTGTTGATGACTTCGGTCTGTCCATTGACAGAGACCGCAGACGACTGACGGCGGTCATCGGGACGGTTGCCGCTGGTCAGTCCATTTCCTGGACCCTGGTTGGCTCCAGGAACCGATTGTGCGAGCTGAACGAAGTTACGGCCATTTAGCGGGAGGTCCTGCACCGCCTGCGTTGTAACCGTGCTTTGAAGCGTGGAACTGTCGGTCTGCAGCAGAGGAGTGGCAGCAGTGACTTCCACGGTTTCGCTAGCTTGCCCGGGCTGCATGTTGGCGTCAACGCGACTGCGGTCGCCGGAGGCGAGGGTCAGGGACGGGACGGTAAAGGTCTTGAAACTCGGCGCCTCAACCTTTACTGAATAGGTTCCCGGGGCCAGCGAATTGATCACAAAGTCGCCGCCCGAGCCAGTCTCAGCAGTACGCGTCAGTCCAGTACCGGAATTCGTGACTTCGACTTTCGCATTGGCTATGACGGCTCCGCTGGCATCGTGCACTGTGCCGACAACGTCGGCGGTGGTGACTTGCGCGTATGCAGAAACTGCCAATAGCAGCAGCACGCCGAAGAGATAGACTGACTTTCCCAAGTAATCGCTCAAATTCACACCTCGATTGTCTTGCAGCACGTGATTGAAATTCCAAGAAGGGCTAAGAGAAGCGGTAGAATTCGCAGCTTTACTCCACAGTATGCGACGTGGCATAAGAGACTCTTTCCGATGCAGGAGTGCCCCAAATTTGCAAAACTTTCGGTGCCGTGAATTCTTGAACACGGGAACAACAGTTGTCAAGCAGAAAATAGTTGATTTGCGCATAGATTAATCGTTAACCCTTGAACAGTGGTATGCTTCCCCGGTCATGCCCGCGACCATGATGGATATCGCAAAAGACCTGAACGTTTCGGTAGTCACTGTGTCGAAGGTCTTGCGAAATCAGGGGCGGATCAGCGAGGCCACGCGCAAGCGCGTACTGCAGCGTGCCAAGAAACTTAACTATCAGATGAATTGGGTGGCGCGCAGCCTGGTAACACGGCGCACCTACACCATCGGCTTGCTGCTGCCGGAATTTGCCCATCCTTTTTTTGCCGAGATTGCCCGCGCCGTGGCGCGGACCGTTCGGCCTCACGGCTATCATGTGGTGATTTCGTCGTTTGAGGAAGATCCCGAATTGGAAGCCAGCGAAGTCGATTGCCTGCTGGCTCGGCAGGTGGATGGATTAATCATCGCTTCCGCGCAGCCGGCACGCCGCCTCGATGTATTCAAGCGAGTGCAAGAGCGGAAAACTCCGTATGTTCTGATTGACCGCCCCATTCCCGGCGTGCGGGCGTGCTTCGTGGGAGTCGATAACCACGCGATTGGGAAGTTGGCCACGGAGCACCTGATCGCACGAGGTTGCAGGCGCATTGGCCACCTACGCGGCCCGGAGGTGGGAATTGCGGCCCAACGTCTGGACGGATACCGCTCTGCGCTGGCGCAGCGCGGTTTCTGTCCGCATCCAAGTTACATTGTCGCTGGTGGCCATGGAGACGACACTGGATACGAAGGCATGCGGAAAATGCTGCAGCTTCTGCCGCTTCCAGACGGCGTTTTCTGCTACAACGACCCGGTTGCCATCGGCGCAATTAAGGCGATCGTAGAGGCTGGACTAGAATTGCCCAAAGATATTGCGGTAGTTGGCGCCGGCAATGTTCACTACGGCGACATATTGGCCGTTCCACTCACCACGGTTGATCAGGGAACGTGCCGGATTGGAGCGCTCGCCGCAGATCTTCTCATTGCGCGGATCGCGTCCAAGCGCCCGATGCATCCCCAGAAAATATTGATTCCGCCCAGACTCGTGGAACGGGAATCGACGCGGCGGCAACCATAGAACTGTGCGTGGCCTGCGAAGTTCCGCGATATGCCGGACGACTGAAGGAAGCCCAAGTTGCTGAATCCCTTGCTTCGTGCATCCTGCGTCTTGACGCTGATATTGCAGGCCGCTACGACGGAGGATATGGAAGTAATGAGGAATCGATGGATGTGGAGGGTGCTGTTTTATTGTCTTGGCTCTGTGTTCTTAGTTTCTCTCGCAGCTTTGCCCCTCGAAGCGGCCGAACCATCTTCTATGACTCTGAATTCGGGCTGGCAGTTTCGAGCCGTGGCCAATACCGATCGATCCGACCTAAAGGAATGGCATCTCGCGCAGGTTCCTGGCGTGGTCCAGACTGACCTGTTGCACAACAACCTCATCCCCGACCCGTTCGATAAAGACAATGAGTTTCATTTGCAGTGGATCGGTCTGGCCGACTGGGAGTATCAAACGACGTTTCAAGTCGACGCCGCCACACTCGCGCATGATCATGTCGACCTGGTTTTTGCCGGGTTGGATACGTTTGCCGACGTTTATCTGAACGATAAAGCGATCCTGCAGGCCGACAATATGTTCCGGCATTGGCGCGTCCCCGCCAAAACATTGCTGAAACCTGGTTCCAATACGATGCGTATCGTATTTCACTCAGCCGTCGAGAAGATGCTTCCTTACGTTAAGTCGTTACCTTATGTTCTGCCTTCGATATCAACTCACAATTACGGAAACGAAGAGAACATCGCTACGGCACCTTACACACGCAAAGCTCCGTATAACTATGGCTGGGATTGGGGGCCGCGATACATGACTGAAGGTATCTGGCAACCGGTGCGTCTGGAGAGCTGGGACGCGCTCCGCATCGAAGATTTCCATATTCATCAGCAAAGCATCACTGCCAACTTAGCCAATGTGACGGCGGAGCTTGAGATCGAATCCAGCCGGCCCACAACCGCCACGCTCACTTTGGCCCACGACGAAATGTCCGGGCCGCAAACGGCGGATGGAACTCAGACGCTGCAGCTCAATGCCGGCATCAACCGTGTCTCGTTCCCTCTGCGTATTTCGTCACCCAAGCTCTGGTATCCGGTTGGATACGGCGCTCAGAGCCGCTACCGGTTCTCGGCCTCGATCCGTATGGGACGCGAAGTTGCGGCTCACACCGACATCAGGACTGGACTTCGCTCTATCGAACTGCGCCGCGTTCCCGATCAATGGGGCAAGAGCTTCGAGTTCGCCGTAAATGGGATTTCTATATTCGGCAAGGGCGCCGACGTTATTCCATTCGACAGTTTTCCCAACCGTGTGACTCCGGAGATTCATCGCAACATTCTGCAAGCCGCTCGCGACGCCCACATGAATATGGTTCGGGAATGGGGCGGCGGGTACTACGAGTCCGATGATTTCTACGATATCTGCGATGAACTCGGCATTATGGTTTGGCAGGAATTCATGTTTGGCGGCGACATGGTTCCGGGTGATGTTGCCTTTCAGGAAAACGTTCGCCAAGAGGCCATCGACCAGATCAAGCGCCTGCGCGATCATCCCAGCATCGTAATCTGGTGCGGAAACAATGAGGTCGAAACTGGCTGGTGGCACTGGGGCGATCGCCAGGACTTCAAGGCGGCGATCTCGCCTGACACTCGCGATCGGGTCTGGCAGGATTATGTAATTCTGTTTGCAGACGTGCTCAAGAGCGCGGTCGCGGAGTATGCCGATCCCGTGCCCTACACGCCAAGTTCGCCGAGCGCCAACTTTGAAGAGATTCCGGATAACCAGCACGACGGCGACATGCACTACTGGGCGGTGTGGCATCAACAAGCTCCAGCATCGGACTACACGCTGCAATTTCCGCGCTTTATGACGGAGTACGGTTTCCAATCGTTTCCCGAGATGCGCACCATTCGCACATTTGCCAAACCTGAGGACTTTGACATTCGTTCGACCGTGATGCAGGCTCACCAGAAGAATAAAGGCGGGAATGAACGCATTCTGACTTACATGCTGCGCGAGTACCGCGAACCGAAGGACTTTGCTTCGTTCGTTTATCTAAGCCAGGTGCAGCAGGCGGAGATCATCAAGATCGGCGCGGAGCATTTGCGCCGGCAACGACCGCGCACTATGGGTTCGCTTTACTGGCAGTTGAACGATTGCTGGCCGGTGGCTTCCTGGGCCAGCATCGACTACTACGGACGCTGGAAGGCCTTGCACTACTATGCCCGCCGCTTCTACGACGATGTGCTGATCTCGCCTTTCCTCCACGACGATAAAGTTGACGTATACGTTGTTTCGGATAAGCTGAAGCCATTTGCTGGGACAATCCACACGCGGCTGCTCGGCTTTTCCGGAGAGGTTTTGCTCGACCAAACCAAAGACGTTCAAATTCAGGCACAATCGAGCGCGATTTACTTCAGCATGGACAAGGCCGCTGTTTTGGCAAAGGGCGATCCAAAGCGAAGCTTTCTGGTGTTTGACCTCGATGTAGACGGAAAGCGAGTGTCGCGCAACCTTGTATTTCTCGATGTAACGCACAATCTGGAATTACCGGTTGCGCCTAGGATTGAAACGACCCTCAACAAAACCGGCGACGAGTACACGCTCACGCTTCAGTCAGCGAAGCTGGCCCGCAATGTCTATCTGGCGTTCGGCGACCTCGATGTTCAAAGTTCGGATAACTATTTCGATCTGCTTCCAACCGAGCCCGTCACCATACGCCTTAAGTCCGCTGCGACCGCTGAGCAAGTTAAGGATGCTCTGAAGGTAATGTCCTTGACCGAGACTTTCAGCTCGAATTGAGTGCTCGCGGCTGCTCCTGATCCGGGCTGTTAATCGGGCTGGTTACCGCTGTCGCTGGTGCACTCAAGCCTTCCCAAAATCATTCCGAGTGACCTTGTTAAGCACACATGGCTTTGACGGTGCTATTTTCCGGCTGATAAACTAGTTATTCGTCCCACCAAGACAGCGAGTCATCGAAATAGACTCACAAGACTGAGACTGGAAGGTAGTCGTGCGCGCACAAACCCGCCATCAACTTAAACAGGATGCATTCAGCCGAGTCACCATCGGAGCTGCCGAGAAGACCGCCCACTGGAGCGTGGAGCACAGGAATACCCTGGCCATTGCTGCCGTCGCAGTTGTTATAGTCGCTGGGGTGGTAGCGGGCGGATGGTATTACCAGAGTGTGCAGGATGAAAAGGCCAGCTTCGATTTGACGCAGGGGACCAGGACTCTCGAAGCACAGCTTCGTCCTGCGGGAGTTCCGGCACAGCCGGATGTTCCCAGTTTTACCTCAGCGAAGGAACGCGCGGAAGCTGCTGGGATTCAATTTCGGGCGATCGTGAACAAGTATCCGCATACCCGCACCGCCGATATGGCGCGCTACTTCCTTGGAGTCACCTCAGCGAGCATGGGCGACAACGCCGGCGCCGAGAATAACTTCAAGACGATCGCTTCGACAGGAAACAAAGAACTGGCATCGGTGGCGAAGCTGGCGCTGGCCGCTCTCGATGGCAACACAAACCGCACCAAGGATGCGGTGGCGCTCTACCAGGATTTGATCAACCATCCAACGGCTTCCGTGAGCAAAGTGACGGCGCAATTACAACTGGCGGAACTCTACCAGAGCAGTAACCAACCGCTCGACGCCAAACGTCTCTACGAACAAATCAAGAAAGACAATCCCACCACGGAAGCCGGGCAACTGGCGACGCAAAAGTTAGCCGAACTGAAGTAGGCACATCCAAGGCCATCGGGGGCCAATAAGCACGCCGTCATCCCCCCAGTCCGCTTACTTTCGTAAGCACGATCCATACTTTTGCAACCCGTTGGCGTCCCGGCTAAACGAGAATTGACGAAAGCGCATTCTTTTCCGTAAGTGAGGGCCAATGAAGACATTTCGCCAATCGGGATTCCTCGCGATCTGCTTTTTGACATGGTTCGCGTTTTACGCGTTTGGTCAGGAGGCAAACGCCGGACAGAGCCTGGGCGACGTGGCGCGCAAACTCCGCAAAGACACTACCAACGAAGTCAAAATGACGGATGCGGACACAAAGAAGCTGTTCGAGTCCGTGGACAGGATTTTCGCCTTCGCGGCCGAAGATACAGAAATGCCAAAGCACGCTGTAGTGAAGCGCCGGCTCGTAAGCAAGGCGGATGTGGAAAAATATGCCGCCGGACAATTGGCGAAGGAAGAATTCGCGAAGAGCTTCGCGGAAGAAGAGCTGAGCATGAAGAAGCTGGGGCTCCTGCCGCGGGATTTCAATCTGAAGGAATTTCTGGTCAAGTCCACAGGCCAGCAGATTGCAGCCTACTATGACCCCGAGACAAAGACTATCTCGATGCTGAACTGGGTGCCTCTCGACCGCCAGGAGCCGATCCTCGCGCACGAGTTGACCCATGCGCTGCAGGACCAGAACTACGATCTAGCGCATTGGATGAAAGCTGAGAAGAAAACGGGCGAGACCGGCGCTACTGATGACAGCGCCGTGGCGCGCAAAGCCGTGGTGGAGGGTCAGGCCATGGTGGTGTATGTGGATTACCTTCTCAGACCTTTGGGGCGTAGTTTGGAGGACACGCCCGGCTTGGTCTACCAGATGGAAGAGCCGGCGGTGAAAGCTGTGATCGATTCACAGCTCATGCATGATGCGCCAATGATCCTGCGCGAAATGGGAACGTTTGCCTATCAGGAAGGCTTGATCTTTGAAGGTGAGCTGCTGCACAAAGGCGGCAAGAAGATGGCGTTTGCGGGCGCGTTCACGCGTCCGCCGCGGAACTCGCACGAGGTGTTGCAGCCGGAGGCTTATATCGGAAGCGAGAAGCTGCCGCCCGTGCGCATCCCGGATATGCGGGAAGTGTTGAGCAACCAGTATGACGTCTACGACTCGGGCGGTATTGGTGAACTGGATGTACGCGCGTTGTTGAAGCAGTATGGCGGACGGAAAATCGCGGATGAAGTTTCATCCGCGTGGCAGGGAGGAGCTTATGTGACGTTCCGCCGACGGGACAAAGTGGTGGCGGATGTGACTGCCAGCACAGGAGACTTGTCTTTACTCTACGTTTCGCGATGGAAAACTCCACAGGCCGCCGAGCGGTTCGCGCGTTTCTATGCGAGTGCTGTGTCCCAGCGCTATCACGACGCAACGGCGCAGGAAGTGCAAGCCTGCTCCGGTACGAATTGTCCGGTCTCGATCGCGCAGATTACGACCGAGGAGGGTCCGGTGATCGTGGAGCGTTGGGCAGATAACACCGTCATTGTTTCCGAAAGCTTCGATACCGCGACGGCCGCCAAGCTACGGACGGCGCTGCGGGATGGCGTGGGGCCCGTGCATGCCGCGGCCTTGTGGCAGGAAGAAATTGGATTCCGGCTCTTCGAGATTCCCGCATTTCAGAGGTTGGCAGAGGAACTTGGGCGCCAGGTCGTGGCAGTGATGAGTTCAGAGGCTGAACGTTAATGCGTACCGCTTAACGTCCGCCAAGCAGGGATTGTTCCATGGCAAGCTGACGGCACTGTGGAACGAATAACATCTTCTACAAGATTCGACTGCACAAACTGAAAACCATAGCGAAAAGCGTTCTTCTGTCGAACCATGGCGTAGACCGTAACTGGACCGAAGGGGAGCACGAAATCCAGTTCCACGAGTTCATCCAACGGAACTTCAACTGTCAGAATGGCTGAGATTCCTGATTCGCTGATGTCCACGGTGTAGCCTTTCAGCAAACCGCAAGTGCGCGAACTGATTCTGATATCAACCTCAAGTTTGAACCGACGATGGCGCCGGGCATCCACCACGCTTGGAACTACACCGGCTGTTGCTCGGTCTCCAGTTTCCAACTCTTAATTGACTCTCTTTGATGTATCCCTTATCGGCAGCCCCTGGCGGGACTTTAGGCGTGAGGCGCAGGCTCCGCAGCCATTAGGCTTTCCACGCTGGTTGGGCAGGGTTGTGCGAAGGTACAGACGAGAATATTAGGCTCCAAAGGGTTTCCCCGCCGATCAGGAAGGCGCCTGCTGGGCGGTCGCAGGCATCGGCTGCCCTACCATCATTTTGAAGATTTTGATGTTCTTGCCAAACGACTCGAAGCGCAGGTCGTGAAATTCCGCGAAGTGACTGCGCAGATCCTCAGGAAGTTCCACTCCCCACCCAGCCTGAACAATCCAGACGGCGTCACCGGGTTTGAGGTCATAGGCCTGCACGAGTTGGGGCCATTCTTGCGTGAAATTGTCTGCCCAAAACATCCATGTCTGGTAGTCTGCGGAAACGATGCGGTGACCTGCGCAGGAAAACTGTTGGAAGCCAGCGGGTGCGGCATCGAAAACAATGGGACGTTGGCGGCACAGATAGTGACCAACAATAAGATCGGTCTGGTAATCGGTGAAGATCACATCGTTCGGGTCAATATTCCGCTGCAGGAACTCAATTGCAGCCGACATATGGACCCGGCTTTGGTCGGCACGGTCCATTCGGGGCGGGCGCGGCTTGCCGAAAACGATGCAGACAACGAGAACGAATGCGGCGATCGCGAGTCCGCGCGCCCGTCTTCCGCTTGCCAATCGAGCGATTGCCACGCTGACACCGGCGACGCCTGGAATCACTAAGAATGCTACATGCCTCGTGCCCCCATAGGGATAAACATGAGCCAAGCTGGCGCCGGCGGCAAGCGCAAACGGGAGAGGCAGAAATAATCCCAGCTGGCGAGACGAGCTGTGATCCTCGGGCGATTTCTTCGTGCGCAGAAGCAGCGCGAGTCCAACGATGTACAAGATGCCCATGACGTCACCCACGGCAAGCTGTCCAAAAAAGTATTGAAAGACACCAAAACTGTGGCCCACCAGAAAGGTCATCCGGTTGTCATGAGCAGGATCAAAATATGAACGGCGAAGAAAAAACTCACTCATCCAGCCTTCGAGCGCGGTTCTCGATTCGCCCACTCCCAGCTTCGAAATGTGGGTCTTATAAAGAAGAATCGCGAGCGCCAGCGCGCCAAGTTGTCCAATCACCCAGAGGGTAATCAGCCTGGCGGGCGGGCGGTCCCGAAGAATTCTAAGCAGGGCATAGACGCCGAGAGCCGCAGCGAACAAGAAAGCTGAGTAATGCGACAGCATCGCGAGGTACAGGCACAGAGAAAATGACGCCATTCTGCCTAAAGAGTTTTTCGCGAGTGCATCGTCCAGAAAATACAGAGCGCTAGCGAGAAACGCCAGCAGCAAGGGGTATTGCCGGATCTCCGCCGAGAGTAAAACTATCGGCGGAAGGAGTGCGACGAAAAGGAGTCCGATGACTGCGGCAAGATCACCCGCGGCATAGGCGAGCCACTTGTAAAACATCCAACAGAAAGCAACCCCAGCGAGAACTAAGGGCATACGGAGGCAAAGCTCTGAGGTACCCGCCAGGCGCCAGACATAGAGTACGAAGGTGAGAAGCGGAGGATGAGAAGCAGTGAGACTCTCTTTGTATGCAAGTTTCAAGGTAAGTTGGTTTGCCAACCGGAAATGAAGCGCCTCGTCAGGATTGAGGAAAGTCCCCGAGGCGGTCCAGAGGCGCGCCACAAATCCCAACAGCGTGATAAGGACCGCGAGATTGGCGTGGCTTTGGAACCACCCATTTTCCCTTTCCTTCGCTCGTGAAATCACCATGGTGGGTCCAGCCATAATAACCGGTTCAAAGAGTTGCCCACGCTTGACACCCCTTTCTTTCGCGCTTTATGCTTTAAGTTGCTCCTTGCGGTACTTGCGCCTTCTTGGCGTGCTTCCGCGGGCCTGGGGCGGCAATTGGACGGGGCGCGGAGGTTTCCGATGTTCTTCGAGATCAAAGATTTAGAGCTTCATCCGGTAGAGTTTACGGAGAAGTTTGCGCCGGGAGTCATCGACTTGGGAGAGGATTATCGCCAAGTCACTCCCATTGAGAGCAGCGGTCGAGCGGATCTGCTCGAGGAACATCACGGCAAGCACAAGATAATTCAGGACATTCACGTTAAGGGCCGGCTGGCAACCTGCCTCGAAATGAGTTGCGCCCGGTGTCTGGAGCCTCATACCCAGGATGTGAAACGCGATTTCGACCTGTTGTATCGTCCCCAGGGTGCGGACGCGGGGCGGGATGAGATGTCCGTCACCGACGCGGAAGCCGAGATCAGCTATTATGAGGGCGAAGGTCTTCTGCTCGACGACGTGATTCGCGAGCAGGTATTGCTGGCCGCGCCTTTGAAGGTGATTTGCCGCGAAGATTGCAAAGGGCTATGTCCGCACTGCGGCAAGAATCTGAACCGGGAACAATGCACCTGCGCAGTGGCCGTGGAAGAACCGCGATGGGCGGCGCTGAAGGAAATCCGCGGCAAGTTGGCGCATTAAGCTCATTTTGATGTTGAGCAATTGATTGCACGGGGCAAGTGCCTCGACGAGAGGAATTTTCATACTATGCCGAATCCAAAACGGAGACATTCTCAGAAGCGCACCTCGACCCGGCGGGCGCACGACGCCTTGAAGAGCCACTCTCTCTCTGAGTGTCCAAACTGCCACGAAAAGAAGATGCCGCATCGCGCCTGCGTCAAGTGCGGCTACTACAAAGGCCGTGAAGTTCTCGAAGTCGAAGAAGCCAGCTAAATCCTTGCCGCCATGCCTAGCGTAATCGCGCTGGATGCGATGGGTTCGGACCGGTCGCCCAAGCCTGAAATCGAGGGCGCGATCCATGCTGTTCGCAGCTACGGCGTGCGAGTACTGCTTGTCGGTCCGGAAGCGATCGTCAAAGCGGAACTCGATCGCCACGCTTCAGCCTCACGGCTGCCCATCGAGATCGTGCATGCCAGCCAAGTTATTGCCATGGAAGATAAGGCGGTGCAGGCGGTCCGCTCGAAGCGCGACTCCTCCATGCGGGTAGGGTTGCGCCTGGTGCGCGAGGGACGAGCGGCGGGCTTCGTAACGGCTGGCAACACCGGCGCTGCCATGGCCTCGGCCAAGATGGTCTTAGGCGCATTGCGGGGTGTGGACCGTCCGGCGCTGGCAGCGGTTTTTCCCACGGCACCAGGCACGGCCGCGATTTTGCTCGATGTCGGCGCGAACGTCGATTGCAAGCCGCATAACCTGGAGCAATTCGCGGTGATGGGCGAGATTTATTTTCGCTCCATGTTTGGAAATACTCCCGGCCGCCCTACCTTTGCCTCTGGACGGCGGCCGCGTGTGGGATTGCTCTCGATTGGCGAAGAAGAAACCAAAGGCAACGAATTGACCCGCGAATCGTTCCAGCTCTTAAAACGCCTGCCTTTGAACTTTGTTGGCAACGTCGAAGGCCGTGACCTCTTCAATGGCCACGTAGATGTGATCGTAGCCGATGGATTCGTGGGCAACGTAGCGCTCAAGGTTTCTGAGGGCGTGGCCAACCTGGTGCGCACGGTTTTGAAGGAATCGCTGAAAGCGACGATTACCAGTCAGGTCGGAGCCATGCTTTCGCGCAGCGCATTCGGGGACTTTAAGAAGCGCATCGACCACACCGAATACGGCGGCGCACCGCTGTTAGGCATCAAGGGCGTATGCATTATCACGCACGGTTCTTCCAATGCGAACGCCATCAAGAACGCGGTGCGCGTGGCCGCTGAATTCTCGGAGCGGCACATCAATACGTCGATCGAGCAGGGACTGGCCGCGCTTTCCCCTGCACCGGCAGAAGTGGAGGCCGCACCGGTTCCGTAGCCTGGCGCGAAATCAAATCATGAATGAATCGAGAGATGCCGCCAAGATTGGCCCCTCAAAGATCGCATTCATTTTCCCCGGCCAGGGATCGCAGGCCGTCGGCATGGGGATGGATCTGGCCGAAAAGTATCCGATCGCACGGCGGACATTTGAAGAGGCCGACGAGGCGCTGGGCTACAGATTGTCGCAAATTTGTTTCGCCGGGCCAGAAGAAAAGTTGCGCCTCACCGAGATCACGCAGCCTGCGATTCTGACCGCGTCGATCGCGGCGCTTCGAGTACTAGAGGGCCGCATCCCCAAGCCGAGTTTTGTGGCAGGGCACAGCCTGGGCGAGTATTCGGCGCATGTCGCTGCTGGGACCATGAGCTTTGCCGACGCGGTGCGAACGGTGTGCCGTCGCGGCAGGTATATGCAGGAGGCCGTCCCGGTAGGAGTGGGAACGATGGCGGCGATTCTGGGCATGGCACTGGATAAGGTGGTCGCGGTTTGCCAAGACGCGGAACAAGGCGAAGTCTGCGCCCCGGCGAACATCAATTCAGCCGAGCAGATTGTCATCTCCGGCAACACTGCGGCGGTGGAACGGGGAGCGAAGCTGGCCAGCGAACGCGGAGCCAAGCGCGCGAAGCTGTTGCCGGTGAGCGCACCGTTTCACTGTTCGCTGATGAAGCCGGCGCAAGACCGCCTGGAACCGGACTTGAACAAGCTGAAGATGGAGACGCCCGTGTACCCGGTTGCGTGCAACGTGGAAGCGTCGTTGGTGACCGACGCCCTGCGGGCGCGGGCAACTCTTGTGGCCCAGGTGACAGGCGCAGTGAGGTGGGAACAATCCATGCGGCTGCTAATTGGCGAAGGTGTGGAAACGTTTGTTGAGATCGGACCGGGAAAAGTTCTATGCGGGCTGATGCGGCAGATCGACCGAACCAAGGCTTGCCTCAATGCCAGCGACGAAGCGTCCTTGAACAAAATCCTGGAACAGGTCGCGAGCGAAGAATGCGGTTTGCAGAGCTAGGTTTCGCAATCCACTCTTGAGTTAAGCCGCGATCTCACTAGCGAAATTCCAGATCGCAGGGCGGAGAGCTGATCGTCTTATCCGACTTGTCCACGTAAAGCTGAGCGTGTTGGGCGCGATCGTTCACGATCAGGTCGATAACCACGCCGGTTCCTCCGCCTGGACAGTTGCTGGCCCCATAAGTCTTATAACTCTTTACCAGGCCCCACTGGCCACCCGGTCCCCAGTCCTGATTGAACTCGTTGAATGGATACTGCGAGTGATTTTGAGGATGCTGCCGCCAACCTGGATCGGCGTAGTAGATACCGTAGGCAGTCTCGAAATCTTGCTTTTGCAGTGCAGCAAAGAATTTATCAGCGACGCGCTTTTCCGGCCAGAAGCGGTTGAGCCATCCAATCAAAGCCAGGACCAGAATGAGGACAATGGCCGAAATCATACGGATCTTTTTCTTCCGCTCTTTTTCGGGATGGTACTCTTTCGCGTCCAGCAGGGTCATGACTCTCTAGAATAACGGACGCGGCCGGTAAATCAAAAGTTCCCCAACACCGACACACAACTCATTGACCGCCGAGTACGCCGAGAATTCAGCCAACGCGAGATTCGATTGGCCAAATTTTCTCGGGCGGCCTCTGCGATCTCGGCGGTACATGCTTTTCTACAGAGTGCGCTTGAACAGCGGTATCGCGATGCCCAGCGTGACGGCGGCAAATATCGAAAGAAAGAGCATGTCTCCCCAAACTGCAGCCAGCGTCGTCTCTTTCAGCAGCAGGCATTTGAAGCCATCGACGGCGTAAGTGAAGGGATCGACTTTCGCGATGGCTCGCAGCCACGGCGGAAATGCCTGGATGGGGTAGATTGACCCGCTAGGAAAAAACAATAGTGTATTCAGAATGCCAAACATTGCCCGCGGGACCAGCGGGTCTTCTATGCGCACCATCAGGAGAAACATCATGGTGTTGAAAGCGAGCGAGGTTAGCACGATCATCACCAGCAGACCCAGCATGGTAAGCGGATTGAAAATCGTGTTTACCCCTGATATCAGCGCGCCGATCACCGTGATGATCACGCCCGTCATTACGGCTTTAATCGCGCCCGCCAGGTTGAGTCCCAACACCAGCTCGAGCTTGGTAATCGGCGTCACCAGATAGCCCTCGTGCACGCCGCGAGCTTTGTCGTCGATGTAAAGCATTCCGCCGCCGATCATCACCGACACAAACATCGCCAGCGTAAGCGAACCTGGCAGCAGATACTTCATGTATTCGATGTAAGGGTAGAGTTCGACAATCGAGAGTGCGGTCTGCTGCAGGATGCGCGGCTCAACCGTTGGTTGATTCAGTGAGTTCGTGAGGTCGGTGAGCTCCGACTCCAACGCGGAGCTCATAAAGTTGTCGCTGTTATCTACCACTAATGCGACCTGCGGGTGATTGTCCTCATACACACGCCGCGAAAACTGCGGGGGGATAATCACTGCTCCATCCAGCTTTCCGTCGCGCACGTCCTCTACCGCTTTCTTTTCGTTGTCGTAATAAACCGGCACGAAGGTGCGAATATTGGAGCGTACCGAGTCGAAGGCTTCGCGAATCTTTAGCGCCTGTGTCCCACCGTCCTGGTCGACAATGGCGAGGCGAGCATCGCGAATCTTTCCCCCAAATGCGTTGCCCAGGATGATGAGCTGCACCAGGGGGAAAACCATCGACGCCAGCATGAGCGCCGGCGAACGAAAGAACTTGCGCATTTCGCGCTCGACGATAGCCATGATTCGGTTCATGGCTGCAACCCCGGCCGCTGCGGCATGGTGAAGGCAAACGCTTTCTGCAGTTCGTCCCGCAACTGCCTGCCGGTGTAGTGCACAAACACATCGTCCAGCGTTGTGTTTTGCACCGAAAGCGACTTCACCGAAACTCCGGCTGCGACCGCCATCTCGACCAGTTCGGTGGTGGTTCGAGAGCCGTTGCCGGTTAGCACACGATACATTCCCGCACCCTCGTGTTGCACAGAGGTCACATCGTCGAGAGCGTGCAGGCGTTGCTCCCAATCGTCCGGCGGATTCTCGAATTGCGCTTCGATCACATTTGAGCCCGGCACGCTCGCCTTCAACGCCATCGGAGCGTCCAGCGCGACAAGCTTCCCGTGATCCACGATGGCGATGCGCTCGCACAACCGGTCGGCCTCGTCCATGTAATGCGTGGTGATAAGGATGGTGAGCTGCCGCTGGCTCTTGATGTTGCCCAGCATCTCCCATACGGCCACGCGCGATACCGGATCCAATCCCGTAGTCGGCTCATCGAGAAAAAATATCCTGGGATGATGCACCAGGCCGCGCGCGATCTCCAGGCGCCTCCGCATGCCGCCAGAAAGCGTCTTGGTTTGCGCATCGCGCCACTTGGTTAAATCCACGAGCTCGAGCAGTTCGTCGATCGAGCGCTTCCTTTCTTTCGCGCCCACGTCGTAGAGCTTGGCATAAATGTTGAGGTTTTCTTCCACGGTGAGATCCAGATCGCTGGTCAGCGCCTGGGGAATCACTCCAATGAGGCGGCGCGCGGCGTCCGGCTCCTTTGCAACGTCGTGACCCGCAATGCGCGCAACTCCGGAGGTGATAGGAATCAGCGTCGTCATCATGCGGATCAGAGTTGATTTTCCGGCTCCGTTTGGCCCCAGCAGGCCGAAAATCTCGCCTTCCTTCACGTCGAATGACACATCGTCAACAGCCGTGAAGTCGCCGTATTTCTTGACGATGTGATCAACTTCGATCGCAGAGGGCCTTTCGTCCGCCGGGGCAGAAGCGCTGCCGTTCTTCGCATTTACCTTAACGTCTGCCATTATTGCTGCCCCGCCGCCGCGCTCTGAGGATTGCTCTCGCCCTTCAGTTGCCCCGGTGAAACCAGCACCTCCGCCGTCATTCCCGGCACATACGCCCCTTTGGGGTTCTCAAGCCGGATTTTCAACACGATGGTCTTGATATCGCGTTTGCGGCGGCTGACATCGCGCTGCGTGGCGAAATCGCCCTCCACCCCTTTGAAAAAAACCTTGCCGGTGGTGATCGTTCCTCCGGGCATTCGGACGCGCAACACATCGCCGTAGCCAATGTGATCGGCGTAAGTCTCAGGAATCGCGGCTCGCGCCCAGGTATCGCTCAGATCGACGATGGTCACAATGGGAGCGCCGATGTTGACTACCTCTCCCTGGCGCGCCGCGCGCACTGAGACGGTTCCCGTCACCGGCGCATAAACATTCGTATAGCCTAGGCGCACGGCAGCCTGATTCTTTTGGGCGATGGCGTTTTTGAGATCAGCTTCAGTCGATTGCACCGTGCTCTTCGCGGCGTTGGCTTGCTGCGTCCGGGCAATGGCGGAGGTCAAGTCCGCTTCCGCCGCTTTCACCAGCTCTTGTTGAGCCTGCACAGTGGCTTGCGACGCCTGCAAGTTAGTTTCGGCTTGCACCCGGTCCTGATCGGATTGGACCCCAGCCTTGGCCAGTTCGATCATGCGCCGGCTGTCACTTTCGGTACGATCAAGCGTAGCTTTCGCCTGCAATAGCTGCGCCTTTGCGGAAGAAAGTTTGGCGCGCGCGTTGGCCACATCGCTTGAGGTGGAACCCGACGTGGATTGTTCAGTGTGCTCCATTTCGGAAACTTTGTGTTGCAGGCTGGTAATGTTCGCAGCAGCTGCGGCCTCCTGCGTCTGCAATTCGGAGGGGTCCAGGACGGCAATCAAATCTCCCGCCTTCACGGGTGTGCCTTCATCCACGAGCAGTTTCTGGATGCGGCCTTCCACCTGCGCGCTGACGATCACCTGGTTCGAGTCGACGGTGCCAATCAACACCAGATCCTTGGAATGATCGGTGGAGAAAAAATAGTAAATCGCGGCAATCACGAAAATAATGCCTAGAAGTATAAAGAATCGGTTACGAGCGCTCATTTGCTTACTCCTGTTGCCGCGCCGGCACGGGGCTGAAATAACGCGGCGGAGATAAAGTCCAGAACGGCGGCCCGCCGCTCCGCAATCCGCTCCGGCGCGAGCGGATTGAAGCGCACGATCCTCCGCATCACCGGGGCGCTGCTGAAATAGAAAACGATTATCGCCACCATGGAGGGAACGAAGTGCGCCGGATCAACCCTCCGGAATTCGCCTTCTGCGATTCCTTTTTGTAACAGCTTGCCCACCCTCCGGTAGATCGGCTGAAAGTAAGTCTTAACCAGCCTGTCGATATGGTGCGAATGGCCTTCGCGCGCGCGCATCATCTCGCATTGCATCAGCTTGGGATAGATCTGATTGGAGGCGATGAAATCGAAATATGAGCCCGCATAGGCCATGATTTTCTCGCGCGGCGGAAGGTCGCTGTCGAGCGCCTGGAAAACCTTGGCTTTCATGCCGGAAAACGCGCCGTCCAGTACCGCACCGTAGAGCGTTTCCTTGTCCTTGAAGTAGTAGTAGAGCAGGGCTTTGTTCACTCGCGCAGCGCGGGCAATTGCATCGGTGCGGGCTCCGGCAATGCCGAGTTCGCCAAACTCCTTCGCAGCCGCCTGCAGGATGGCCGCGCGGCTCTCCTCCGGCTGACCACGGGATCCCATGCGGGGAGCGTGCTGGCGGTGCTGCAGGGTCTGAGGCATTCTTAATTAACCAGTTAGTTAGATTATAACACAACCGCGGCCGCTGGCCAGAGTGTTTCTGAGATGCAGCCTCTTGCTCCCGGCCGTTCTTGGAACCCGAGCGACCTACGGAGTTTTATTTTGTGCCGCCTGCGATCGACGGCACGAGCAGGACTTCGTCGCCGTCGCTGAAGACGTAGCTTGGCCCGCCCAGGAAGCGAATATCTTCCTCGTTCACATAAATATTGAGGAAGCGGCGCACTTGTCCGGCTTGGTCTCGCAGGTGAGGCTTGAGTTCCGGAAACTTCTCATCGAGCACGAAGAACAGCTCCGTCAGGTTCGTCGCCGCACACGTAATCGAGTCTATGCCCGCCGTGTGTCGCCGCAGCGCGGTTGGAATTTGCACAGTGATCGCCATGGATGTACCCTCAGCGGCTAAAGCCGCACATTTTTCTGGCCCTTGCGGCGCGGCTAAAAGCCGCGCCCTTTCAAACACACGCGGATTACAACTTTATGATTTCGCCGCAGGCTCTACGCGCCCACCGTGGCTGCGGCTTGTTTCGCGACCTCGACGTTGTCCAACGTTTCCTGTACGTACTTTTCGAAGTCGGCCAGCTTGGGCGCAATCGGCCGCTCGGTCTCATACACGCCCGCCAGCACATCGGTGGTCTTCAGGCCGTTTCCGGTGATGCAGAGGACGGTCGTTTCTTCAGGCAGAATACGGTCCTGGCGATAGAGCTTGCCCGCCGTGCCCACGGTCACGCCGCCAGCGGTTTCGGTGAAGATGCCTTCCGTTTGCGCCAGCAGGCGGATCGAATCGATCACTTCCGGATCGCTTACATCCTCGCTCCATCCGCCGCTGTGCTTGATCGTCTTGATGGCATAGTGCCCGTCAGCTGGGTTCCCGATGGCGAGCGAACGCGCGATGGTCGCCGGCTTCTGCGGATCGATCTCCGCGCTGCCAATTTTGACCGCCGTCGAAATCGGCGAGCATCCGGTGGCCTGTGCACCGAAGAATTTGACCGGCTTCTCCTCCACCAAGTCGAGCTTAACGAATTCGTCAAACGCCTTCTTGATCTTCGTAATCAACGAGCCGCCGGCCATGGGAACCACTACGTTGTCCGGCAAGCGCCAGCCCAGTTGTTCCGCAATCTCGAAGCCGACGGTCTTCGATCCTTCGGCATAGTAGGGTCGCAGGTTCACGTTAACGAAGCCCCAACGCCGCTCTTCGGCAATTTGCGAGCACAGGCGGTTCACTTGGTCGTAGTTGCCCGCGATGCGCACCACGGTCGCGCCGAAAACCTGCGTGCCAAGAATCTTTGCCGGCTCAAGATCGGAGGGGATGAAAATCCAGGCCTTCAGGCCCAGTCGAGCCGCATGCGCCGCCACGGCGTTGGCCAGGTTTCCGGTGGAAGAGCAGGCGACCGTGTCGAAACCAAAAGCGCGCGCCTGGGCCAACGCCACGGCAACCACGCGGTCCTTAAAGCTCAGCGTGGGCAGGCAGACGGCGTCATTCTTGATATAGAGATTGGGAGCGGCGGTGGTGGCATCGCTCCCGCTGCCCACCAATCGCTGTGCCAGACGCGGCGCCTGCAAAAGAGGCGTAAACCCAACCGGCAGCCGTGGCTCAAAACCCGCGGGCAGCGGTAGTAATTCGGCATAACGCCACATATTTGGCGGCCGCTGCGAAATTCGCTCGCGAGTGGACCTGGGCTTGTCAATCGAGCCCTCGCCAAGTAGGTACCGGATCCAGTCGTAGTCGTAAGTAATTTCGAGAGGGGAGAAACACTCGTCGCAGATTGAGCGGGGTTGATTTCCCCAGCGCCGGCCGCACTCCCGGCAGCGCAGTTCGTAGTGAGCATTGTAATTCGGCATGGGCTACTCGCTTTCTTAATTCACCAGCGAATAGCTGAGGACGAGCCGAGGAAAAAGCGCCCATAAATACAACGGCCTCTTTCCCAGGAAAAAGGAAAAGAGGGTATCGGAATGCAAATGATGCTTCGCATCCGAATCTCATGTTCCCCGTTTCCGGGCGGGAGTTGGCACCTGGCGGTCGGGATATATGATCCCGATCCGGTTGCCGTGGCGTCACAGGGCTCGTCCCTCAGCCACTCTGCATGAAATTCAGGTCTGCCCCGAAAGGCAAACTTGTCCTGACAATCCTACGATACGGAGCGCAGTTCGTCAACAGCATCGTTGAGAATCTGAATCCTTGAGAATCGTTGAGAAAGACGGAGTTCTTGGCGGAGCAGATGCTCTTAGCGCGGCGGTCCCGGAGTGTCATTTCCCGGCCAAGTTCGAGAGACGTCGCTTTCAGTCGCTGGGAGAGAATCAGCGCCGGCGAAAGGTAAAGCGAGATGCAAGCCTGGGGAAGGCCTCCAGGATCGCGCGCAGGTCCTGCGAGTTTATTTCTTCCACTTCGATCTCTACATCCTTCGCGACCACCGTTGCAGTAGCTCTACTCTGTCCCAGAAACGCCATGTCACCGCAAAGATCCTTCGGTCCGAGCGTAGCCACGATCGCCCGCGCGCCGGTTGCCGCCAGTTCCACAGAAGCTTCGCCGCGGCGAATTATGTACAGGCTTTGGATCCAGTCACCCTCGCGGATAATCTCTTCTCCCAGCTTGAACGTTCGCAGCTCCGTCTTCGCCCGGATCAACACCCAATCGTTTGTAGTCAGATAACGAAGACCGTTGCCCGCCATCCCCATTCCATCGGCAAGCCCACACACAGCCTATAGTTACTTCGGAGAGCGGCCCCTATGTAGCCGAAGACTCCAGCGGTCATCGGAAACTAGAATGGCAGCCAAATTCCCCCAAACACAGGCCACTGCGAGTTTCCCCACCCCCGGTGTACAATTCATCCCGCTCAAAAGATCATGCAGTTCTTCACGAGGATAAAACATGAGATTGTTCTGTGCATTTGCCACGGCTTTCCTTCTGATCGCTACAAGTGCCGCTCAACAGGCCGATCAGCCTAAAACCTCAAATCAGAGGAAGCAGCTCGCTGCACAGTCTCCCGAAAAGCCAGCAGAGAATCCTGCCACCAAGCCAGATACGTCTTCGGAGCAGAAGCCGCAGTCGCGGGAAAGCTCCTCCGACAAGGATAAAGAGAAGGATAAGGAAGAACACTTCGACATGAGCGAAGTAAGTCCGGTCCAGACGCATCACCAGATCACAGTGGAGGGAAAACTCCTGAAGTACACGGCCACTGCCGGACGCCTTCCCATCAAGCGCGGAGATGGCCGGATCGAAGCCGAGATGTTTTACGTCGCCTACACACTTGACGGCCCCGACGCCGCCAAGCGCCCGCTTACCTTCGCCTTCAATGGCGGCCCGGGCTCGGCGTCGATCTGGCTGCATATGGGAGCGCTAGGCCCCAAGCGCGTTGTGCTTCAGGCAGACGGATTTATGCCTCCCGCCCCGTACCGCATGGAAGACAATCCCTACACTCTTCTCGACAAAAGCGACCTTGTGCTGATCGACGCGATCGGCACCGGATTCAGCCGCGCCGGCGATACCGAACTATTCAAAAAGTTTTGGGGAGTCAAAGGAGATATTGAGGCATTCAGCGAGTTCATCCGGCTTTACATCAGCCGCAATGAACGCTGGTCCTCTCCGCTATTCATTCTGGGCGAGAGCTATGGAACCACGCGCGCAGCCGGAATCGCCGGATACCTCGCCGATCGTGGCATCTCGTTCAACGGCATCACGCTGCTCTCGAGCGTGCTGAATTTCGAGACTCTGGAAGACACCAATACCAACGACCAGCCCTACATTTTTCTGATTCCGTCGTTCACGATGGTCGCTGCTTATCACCACAAGCTTGCGCCTGATCTTGCCCAGGACTTGAACCGAGCCAGGCAAGAATCGGAACGGTGGGCCTTCGGAGAGTACGCCCAAGCTTTGGCGAAGGGAGATGCACTCACAGGCTCCGAGCGCGAGAAAATCATAGACCAGCTTGCGCGCTACACCGGCCTGACCAGAGAAGTTGCCGACGAGGCGAATTTGCGCATCAACGTCCGCAAATTCACGCACTATTTATTGATCGACCAGAAACTGCGCGTCGGCCGCCTTGACGGCCGCTATACGGGTCCCGACCCGAGCGGTCTTCTCGACACGCCTTCTTACGATCCGACTGGCTCCGCCACCCAGCCGCCGTTCACCTCGGTGTTTAACAACTACATCCGCACCGAGCTGGGATACAAAACCGACATGCCCTATTACGTGCGAGCCCAGGACATAGGCTTCGATAAGTGGGATTGGGGATCGGCGATTCAGGGCTTTCCGGACACCGCTTCGGCAATGCGGCAAGCCATTGTGAAAAATCCGTACCTGAAGATTCTGGTAATGGAAGGCTACTACGATCTGGCCACGCCGTATTTCGCGGCTAACTATGCGATTCAACACCTCGATCTGCCCCAGAAGTATCGCGACAATATTTCCTACACCACCTACGATGCCGGGCACATGGTCTATTTGCCAACCGAAGGGCTGAAGAAGATGAAGGCCGATCAGGCAAGCTTCATGGAAAAAGCTGGAGCACCGTGATTTAAAGCTGCTTCAGGAGAAAATAAAATCGGTCGCGTTCTCACCGCATATACTGATTTTTCTTCTTGTCCTCGTGGCGCTCAATCCCAAGTTGAATCAGTCTGTCGATTAGCTCTGCATAATCAAGCCCTGAGGCGGCCCACAGCTTGGGATACATGCTGATTGCGGTGAATCCCGGCATGGTGTTGATCTCGTTCAAGTAAATTTTTCGCGAGGCCGGATCCATCAGAAAATCCACGCGGGCCAGGCCGGAGCAGTCCACAGCCTTGAAGGAGCGTATCGCCAACTCCTGAACTTTCTTGGTTTCACCTTTGCTGAGTTTCGCCGGAATAATCAGCTCGGAACCCTCGTCGAGATACTTCGCGTTGTAGTCGTAGAACTCCTTTACCGGAACAATTTCGCCTGGTATCGATGCTACGGGATCGTCATTGCCCAGCACCGAGCACTCGATCTCGCGCGCCTTACGCCTGGTGCCGCCGACGCCTTGCTCGATCACGATTTTGCGATCGAACCGCGCTGCTTCCCCGATCGCGGGACCAAGCTCCTTGCGGTTGTGGGCCTTGCTGATCCCGACCGAGGATCCCAGGTTCGCAGGCTTCACAAACACAGGATATTTCAACTTGGTTTCAACAAACTTCTCAAGCTTCTTCGGTTCTTTTTCCCATGCACTGCGCAGAATGGTGACATGCTTTACGATCGGTATCCCAGCGGCAACGAACAACGACTTCATCACATCTTTGTCCATCCCGGCAGCCGAGCCCAGCACGCCCGCGCCCACGTAAGCGATGTCTGCCAGTTCCAGCAGCCCCTGAATCGTTCCATCTTCGCCGAACGTCCCATGCAGCACCGGGAAAATTACATCCACGTTGATGGCGCGATCACTGGCGCGCCGTGTTAACACAGCCTCCGTTTGAAAAGGCACCAGCCCGCCCTGCCGCCTTACCGGTTCCGGCGGAACAACCACCGCTTCTCCCCGGGCCAGCACCGCCGCAGCTTCGGTGGTGTCGGGGTCGCCGGCACGTAAGTGGCGCGGCTCAAGGATCAGCTTGCCTTGCAGCAGATTCTCCGCATCCCCCGCAGTCAGCCAGCGGCCGTCCTTCGTAATGCCGATCGGCACAACTTCATATTTATCCTTATTGATGGCGTTGAGGACCGAAGCCGCCGAGAGCAGCGAGACTTCATGTTCGCCGCTGCGCCCACCAAAAAGAATTCCAACACGAAGTTTTCTCATGTGCTTAAGTGTGGACGGGCTGGGCCGTTGGCGTCAAACCGGCGTCAAACCGATCGATGACGTTGGGAGCCGGCAGGAGTATGGTTTTGGCGCTGAAACTCGATGCCGCTTCCGGGTTGAAGGAGTAACACCGCGTCCGATTCTCGGGTTATCCGCAAGAGGCGCGTGGGTATGCGCCCCATGATTTCGAAGCGCAATTTTTTCTCTAACGCATTGCAGATTGTTCATTTGCCGATTAACATGCGAACACTCTCATGTCTCATACTCTGAATGAAGTGATCACCTTGCCGGAACCTTCCAACAAGAATTCAACCCCATCAGACGCCCCCGCCGCTGTGTCGGGGCACCGGTCGCCGCAGAGGGCTTCGGCTGAAGAGCATCGCCAGGTTCCTGAAAAGTTGCCGCCCGAAGCGCCTTCCACCGAAGTTTTCGCCGTATATGGCGTTGAGCCCGAGATTCAGGCCTATGCCATGGCCAAATATTCGCGTTCTTCGCTGTCCATGAAGGAATCGGTGCGCGAGATCAACTCGCAGAAGGCCGAGAAATTTCTCAACACGTTCTACTTTCAGTACGGGCATCGCTCGATTGCCGACCTGGCGCACATTGCGCTGGCGGTGGAACGGTTGTCGATTCTGGCTGCGATTGAACTGGCTGACGAACAGCGATGGGACGGGCAGGAGCGCTCGACGCGGTATCAGGATTTCAAGAAGAGCGGATACTACGTCCCTGATTTTGGCGGCGACGATGAAGCTCGCAAGCTCTACCGGGAGACACTGGATGGTCTGTTTGCGGAATATGAGGCGCTCTCCGCGCACATGACGCAGCATCTGATCAACATCACTCCCAAGCCTGCTGAGATGAAGCAGGAAGCGTACGAGCGCACGCTGAAGGCACGGGCGTTTGACATCACGCGCTATCTTTTGCCGCTGGCGACCAATACGTCGCTGGGAGAGATCGTCAACGCGCGCACGCTGGAAACGCAGGTGGCGCACCTGGTCTCGCACACGCATAAGGAAGTGCGGCAGCTGGGGGAGTCTTTGAAGAGGGCGGCAACCTCAGCGGCTTACAACGTGAATGCCGAATCGTTGCGAGATCTGGTGGCGGAGATTCGGAAGGTAAGTGCGGACTTGGGAGCGCGGGCCGAGCAGGAATTGCTACATGAGGTGCGGGTCGCGCCGACATTGGTGAAGTATGCGGACCCGAATCCATATGAAATGGAAACGCGACGCGAATTGCGGCAAGCGGCGCGCGAGCTGATGAAGAGCGAGCAACTTGCGCCGTCGAAGGCGATCGTAGATCTGCTGGACGAAGAACCGCTCGAAGTTGAGATCGCGACCACTTTGTTGTATGAGCATTGCCATTTCTCGTATCGGCAAGTGCGGCAGGCGTTGCAGGTTTCGGGCGAGCGCTACCGCCGCGAAATCATCGACCTTGGCCTGCGCCATCGCGGCAAGCACGACGAAATGTTGCGCGGCTTCCGCGCCGGGCAACAGTTCCGCTTCGACATTCTGATGGATACGGGCGGCTTTCGCGACATGCATCGTCACCGGCGCTGTATTCAAGTGATGCAGGGATTCACCACGCAACACGGCTACGAGATGCTGCTCGATCTCGAAGACGCGGGCGTGCGTGGGCGTTTCGACGCCGCCATGCGCCGCACCCAGGCGGCGGTGGAAAAACTTGCTGCGCGCAAAACGCCCGAAGCGGAGGAAAATTCGCAGTATGCAATTCCGCTGGCCTATCGCAAACGCGCACTGTTCAAGATGGACTTCGCCGAGGCGGTGTACATCTCCGAGTTGCGCACCACACCGGCGGGACATGTTTCCTATCGCAACGTGGCCTATGCGATGTATGAAGCTGTGGCGCGGAAGTATCCGGCTCTGGCTAAGTATTTCCGCGTGCACGATGTGACGGCGCCGGTAGATTTGCTGCAGAGGTAGTTCCCGCAATACTTGCTCTGAATTCCTTGACGCAATAAGCTTGACTGGAAGCCCTATGCGACAAGTAATCGCTGCGGCGATCTAATGTCGCCGTAACGCGGCGGAGGTTTCATGGCAACTGTTCCCCACCCTCCCGATGGCGGATCCTTCAGCATAGTGTTTGAGTGAGAAACCGATGGTCGGCGGCTCGGCCGAGGTACCTGAGCTGCCAGGCGTCATGGCGTACGGAGCCAGGACGCTGAAGTGAATGTAACCGCTCGTGCTCTTCGGGTCATCGCCGACCGAACTGAGCAAATCAGAAAGTCCCCGAAATCCATCCGGTTTCTGTGAGTACGTGGCCGAGCAGTAAGGCAATTCGCGTATACCGGGCCTTGCTCCGTATCGGCATGACCGGGAAGGGCACGAGTTCCACTCGTGCCGTAAGTCTTCCAAAATCATCGCTGGCTTCAGCCGCACACTCTCCTATCAGGGGCGAGTGTTCCGGCGGGCCGGCAAGATGCGCAGGAGGTATGCGCTAACAACAAACCCCAGCGGCTGAAGCCGAGTTGATTTTGCGCGAGTTACGGCGCGGCTGAAAGCCGCGCCCTTTCAAAACAGGGCCGTCTGAACCTCGTACCCTTGTACCCTTCCCGGTCTGCACTGGGCGAATACCATCCCCTTTCTCCCGTTTCGGAAACTTTTCCACCTATATTTTCTAAATTCGCCTTTTATTCGCTTTGCTCTCTATGTATAATCCGGCCAGATTAGTTATGCACTCTTGAAGGAGTCACACTCCCATGGCGGATGAGCGGGGCAAGGCAATCGAGTTGGCGGTTTCGCAGATTGAAAAGCAGTTTGGCAAAGGCTCGATCATGCGGTTGGGGTCGAAGGAAGCGATTGTCCCTATCTCGGTGATCTCGACTGGCGCCATCTCCTTTGACGCGGCTCTCGGTGTTGGCGGGTTTCCGCGTGGGCGAGTGGTCGAAGTGTTTGGACCGGAGTCCTCCGGCAAGACCACCATTACCCTTCAAGTGATTGCCGAGGCGCAAAAGACGGGCGGCATGGCTGCGTTTGTGGATGCCGAACACGCGCTCGACCCTGGCTACGCTAAGAAGTTGGGCGTGGACGTCGACAACCTGTTGGTTTCCCAACCGGACTACGGCGAGCAGGCGCTCGAGATCACGGAAGCTTTGGTGCGCTCAAACGCCATTGACGTGCTGGTAGTGGACTCCGTTGCGGCACTGGTGCCCAAGGCTGAACTCGACGGCGAAATGGGCGACAGCCATATGGGGCTGCAGGCACGGCTGATGTCGCAGGCGCTGCGCAAGCTGACGGGAACGGTTTCCAAGTCGCGCACCTGCCTGATCTTCATCAACCAGATTCGCGAAAAGATTGGTGTCATGTTCGGCAATCCGGAGACTACGACGGGCGGCCGAGCGCTAAAGTTTTATTCGTCGGTGCGGGTGGATATCCGCCGCATCGCGGCCATTAAAGATGGTGACGTGGTCACGGGATCGCGCACTCGCGTAAAAGTAGTGAAAAACAAAGTGGCCGCGCCCTTCCGCGAGGCCGAGTTCGACATTCTTTACGGCGAAGGCATTTCGCGCGAAGGCGACCTGCTGGATATCGCGGTGAACAACAACATTCTCGAAAAGTCCGGCTCGTGGTTCAGCTACAAAGGCGAGCGCATCGGCCAGGGCCGCGAAAATGCAAGGCAATTCCTCAAAGACAACAAAGACACCATGGCAAAGCTCGATACGGAAGTGCGCAAGGCGCTGGGCTTGATTGCGACTGCAGTGCCGGCGCAGCCCGTAGCCGCGTCCGGGCAGGCTCCGCCGCAGACGCAAAGCGCGCGAGTTACGACCATGCCGAGTGCTGCTCCCGAGACAGCTAGGGTGCCGATCGCGGCAAAGCGCTAGCCTTCTTAGGCTTGTCATCCCGAGCGAAGCGAGGGACCTTGGTTCTTGCTTGCACCGACACTGAACACTGATTTGCCCTGTTGGCAGAAACCAAGGTCCCTCGCTTCGCTCGATATGGCAATCCTTCATTAACCAGCATTCCGCAATTGCCATCCTTACCCCGCCCGCATAGAATCTTCTATTCAGCCCGCCAGGTTCCTGTGAGGACGATTGCATAAGGGCATCGCTATCTATCCCGGATCGTTTGATCCGACCACCAACGGGCACCTCGATTTAATCGAGAGGGGCGCGAAGATTTTTGAGGAGCTCGTGGTCGCGATCCTGCGCAACTCGGAAAAAAGTCCCATGTTCAGCGTGGCCGAACGGCTGGATATGTTGCGCCAGCTGACGACGCATCTGAAGAATGTCCGCATCGACACCTTTGACGGGCTGATGGTTGAATATGCGAAATCCATGGAGGCAACTTGCATCCTGCGCGGCATCCGGGCCATCAGTGATTACGAATATGAGTTGCAGATGGCGCTGATGAACCGCAAACTCGAACCCACTCTCGAGACCGTTTTTATGATGCCAGCAGACAAATATTCATACGTAAGCTCGCGTCTGGTACGCGAAGTGGCGCAGGCCGGTGGGCCAGTGAAAGGGCTGGTTCCGGAAGTCGTGGAGCGGCGGTTGCTCGAAAAACTCGACCCAGCCTACAAACTGCGCGATGCGCGCGTGATTGAAGTAATGGATCGAAGAGAGAAGAAAAGGAAAAAGAAAGCATGACCACGGCAACCAGCGAAGCCCTGCGACTCACCGACCGGATTAATCGCATTGAGCCCTCAGCCACAATGGCGGTTGTGGCGGAGGCCGACAAGCTGCGCGCACAGGGTATCGATGTCGTTGATTTCGGCGCCGGCGAGCCGCATTTCGCCACTCCCCAGCACATCAAGGACGCCGCCATAGCCGCCATTGAAGGCAACTTCACTAAGTACACGGCCGTCCCTGGAACACCCGAGTTGCGCGATGCGATCGTCCACCGCCATGCGGCGGATTTCGCTTCCAACTACCGGCGCGAAGAGGCGATCGCCTCTACCGGCGGCAAGAATGCGCTGTTCAATGCGATTCAGGTGCTCGTAGACCACGGCGACGAAGTGATTCTACCGGTGCCTTACTGGGTTTCGTTCAAAGACATCGTGCGCTACGCCGGTGGCGAATGCGTGTTGCTGCAATCGGATGAGTCGCAGGGATTTCGTGTGACGGCCGAGATGGTTGCGAGGCTGATGACACCCCGCACCAAAGCCATCATTCTGAATTCTCCGTCGAATCCTTCGGGAGCAGTTATGAGCGCAGCTGACCTCACCGAGGTGGTCCGCCTCGCGCAGGAGCGCGGAATCTGGGTGCTCTCCGACGAGTGTTACGTCTATCTCAATTACACGGCCCGGAAGTTTTCTGTGGGTTCGCTGCGCGAGTATAAGGAGCGCATCGTGGTGCTGGGTTCGCTCTCAAAAACTTACGCAATGACGGGCTGGCGATTGGGCTACGCGCTTGGCCCGGCAGCCGTGGTGAGCGCAATGGCGAAGTTGCAGAGTCAGTCCACTTCCAATCCGACTTCGATTGTGCAGAAGGCTGCGGTGGCGGCTCTGAACGGACCGCAAGAGTGTGTCGAACAGATGCGGCACGAATACATCGAACTCCGCGACCATGTAGTTAAGGGCTTGCGCTCGATTCCCGGTGTGACCTGCACCTTACCGGAAGGCGCATTCTACGCCTATCCAAACATCTCGGCGTTCTTGGGACGCGGCAATGTGAAGTCGGCGTCAGAAGTGGCGGGAAGGTTGCTGAGGGAAGCGCACGTGGCCACCGTGCCGGGTGAAGGCTTCGGCACCGGCGACCACATCCGCGTCTCCTATGCAACTTCGAAGGCGGAGCTGGATCGGGGACTGGAACGCATGCGGAAGTTTTTCGCCGCGCTGTAATCACAAGGCTTCAAAGATTTGGGTTGAGACTAGTTCGGCCGAGGCCGTCCCACGCGAACGGCCTTTTTTATCTAAGCGATTTTATGCCTGAGTTATATCCACTCCTGATGCTGCCCGCGTTCGATCCGCGCCCATGGGGCACTCAGGATTTGTCGCCGATTTATCCCAATCGCAGGTTCGAGGAAAAGATTGGCGAGGCGTGGCTGACCGGGGACGATTGCAAAATCGCGAACGGCCCACTTGAGGGCCAGACTTTGGCGAAAGTTAGCGAGAGGTTTCAGCGGGCGCTGATAGGCGAGGCCGCCCCCGACGCTCGGCGTTTTCCCTTGCTGCTGAAATTTCTTTTTCCGCATGAGAAACTCTCGGTGCAGGTTCATCCCGATGACGAGCAGGCGCGCCGCGTCTCTCAGCCCTGGGGCAAGACAGAGTGCTGGTATGTGGCGCACGCGAAGGCGGGTGCGCAAATCGCATTGGGATTGAAGTCCGGTGTGACCGTCGCCCAATTGGAGCGGGCAATCCAGGAAAACCGCGCCGAAGAAACGCTGAACTGGCTCAATGTATATACCGGGGACATGATTTATGTTTGCGGCGGAACGGTGCACACTCTTGGCCCCGGTTCCGTGATTGTCGAGACCCAACAGCAGTCAGACATGACCTACCGCTTATACGATTACGGAAGGCCGCGCGAGTTGCACCTCAAAGAAGGGCTGGCCGCAGTGAAGACGAAAGTTGCGTCGGGTAAGGTCGTGAGGGCTGCTCCAATCCAAATTCATGGCACCAAGAACCGGCAAGCCGCGTTGGTGGCCGGTCCCTACTTCGTTGTGGATATGTTTGAGATGAAAGACACGCAAAAGCTGAGCACGCGCGACGATTCCGGAAAGAGTTCGGCGCAGATTCTCGTGGCAGTGGAGGGATGCGGCATGGTGGAAACCGCGAGCGCGGAGCCCGTTACGTTAGCGAAGGGCGATGCGGTTGTAGTTCCGGCGTCAATAGAGACTTACACTGTGCGTCCGCAGTGGACGTTGGAGTTCTTAAGAGCGAGCGTTCCCGGTGCGGCGCTGCCCGAACCAGAAACGCGCATGTAGTGAGTAAAATCCTAAGAGTGGCCAAGAATCCCAACTTCTATCCTGTCATTCTCGCTGGCGGCCGCGGCACTCGATTCTGGCCTCTCAGCCGAAAGAAACGCGCCAAGCAGTTGCTGGCGCTCGACGGCAAGAAAACCATGATTCAGCAAACCGTGGCGCGACTGCTGCCGTTGGCTTTGCCCAAACAATTCTGGATCATCACCAACGTCGATCTTCGCCCCGCAGTTTTGAAGCAACTGCCGAATTTGCCGAAGCCGCAAGTTCTGCCTGAGCCCGTGGGACGCAATACCGCACCCGCGATTGGCCTGGCTGCTTCTCTGTTATTGCGCGACAATCCCGACGCGGTCATCGGAATGTTTCCCTCCGATCATGTAATCGCCGACGAGAAAACTTATCGTGCGACCATCGCCCGCGGAGCCCAGATCGCAGCTGCGGGGGAGAACATCGTCGTTCTCGGCATTCGACCGACTCGAGCCGAGACTGGTTACGGCTACATCGAGGCGGGCGCCGCTTTCGACGACGCCCTCCGTGTGCGCCGCTTCACCGAGAAGCCCGACACCCAGAAGGCCGCCGAGTTTGTGACTGCCGGAAATTATTTCTGGAACAGCGGAATGTTTTTGTGGAGCGCTCGCACCCTGGCAAACGCTCTCCACGAGCATCTTCCCAAGACGGCTGCCATCCTCGAAGAGATTGCCTCAGTGTATGGCACGAAAAAGTTCGCGCAGACTTTCCGCAAGCTGTATCCCAAGTGCGAGAACATCAGTGTGGATTATGCGGTGCTGGAGCCGCGCTCGGCGAAGGGTGAGCAGGCGGGAAATATCTTTTGCCTTCCCGCGGACTTCGGATGGAACGATCTGGGCTCGTGGACAGCGCTGCACGAGCATCACACGGCGAAAAGCGGCGCTGCGGACGCAAACCTCGTGACCGGCGCGGGTGTTTTTCTTTTGAATGCTCGCGGCAACTACGTGCATGCGCCGGAGAGATTTGTCGCGGCGATCGGAGTGAGCGATCTGGTTGTCGTCGAAACTGCAGACGCCTTGCTGATCACTACGCGGCAACACGCACAGGACGTGGGTAAAGTGGTGAAGTATTTGGACGGAAAGAAGCTGCATCGACTGGTGTAAGAAAGTGGTTGGCAGTCAGCGGTTCGCAATCAGGCGTCAGTGATCAATCACGCTGCGTTCCGCTACACCTACTAAGCACGGACCACTGAAAACAATGGCTCAAGAAATCAAGTTCGGAACCGACGGCTGGCGTGGCATCATCGCCGATGATTTCACTTTCGACAACGTGCGCCGTGTCGCCGGCGCGATTGCTTCCTATGTATTGAAATACGAGGACGCGCAGCGTGGAGTCTTCGTCGGCTATGACACGCGCTTCGCTTCGCAGCGGGCGGCGCAGGTGGCCGCCGAGGTTATTGCTGCGGCTGGAGTTCCAGTAAAGCTCGCCAACGATTACACGCCGACGCCCGCTGTGTCTTACGCCGTGAAAAACAACGCCGCCGCCGCCGGGGTGATGATTACTTCCAGCCACAATCCGTGGAACTGGAACGGAGTGAAGCTCAAAGGCAAGTTCGGCGGCTCCGCCACACCCGCAATCATGAAGAGAGTGGAAGAAGAGTTGCACGCGGGCGCGATGCCGCGAGGCGCGACGGCACTCATCGAAGACGCCGACCTCAAAACAGCTTACGTCGCGGCGGTCTGCCGTTTCGCCGATTTAGATTTGATCGGCAAGGCCAAGTTCAAGATTGCAATCGATTCGATGTATGGTTCCGGCCGGGGAATCCTTGCCGGAATTTTTCGCGATCGCGGAGTACGGCACATCGCCATTCGGCAAGAAGTAAACCCGCTTTTTCCCAATATCAATCCCGAGCCCATCGAGCCGCACATTGCTCTTCTGCAGCAAACGGTAGTAAGCGAGAAGTGCGATGCCGGGCTGGCCACCGACGGCGATGCGGACCGCGTCGGGGCGGTCGCGGAAGATGGCAGCTTCGTGGATGCGCACAAGATATTTTCCGTCCTCCTGCGGTGGCTGCTTGAACGCAAGAAGTGGCCGGGAGACGTGGTACGCGCCTTCAACACTACGCGTATGCTCGATCGTATTGCGGCAAAGTATGGACGGAAACTTTACGAGACGCAGATTGGCTTCAAGTACGCCGCCGATTTGATGATGGAGCACGAAATCCTGATCGGCGGCGAAGAATCCGGCGGCATCGGCTATTCGCGCTTTCTGCCAGAACGCGATGGCATCCTGAATTGCCTGCTGCTGGCCAATGTGATGGCGGAGGAAGGCAAGCCGCTCGGCCAGTTGGTTGCGGATTTGCAACGCGAGTTCGGCCCCCACTATTACGGACGGCGCGATCTGCATATTCCCGAAGAGATGAAGCAGAACGCCATCCAGCGGGCACGGGCCGAGAACATCCAGACTCTGGGGCGATATAGAGTGTTGAAGAAAGAAAATCTCGATGGCATCAAGTTTTTTCTCGACGCCCCAACGAACGGCAACGGAGCCGAAGCATGGATACTGTTCCGCGCTTCTGGAACGGAGCCGCTGCTGCGCGCCTATGCGGAAGCCGCTTCGCCGGAACTCGTGGCTGAAATCCTGACAGCAGCGGAGAGTTTTGTCAGGAGCGGCGGTTAGTTAGCTGCGTGATTGTCCTGCCCGACACTCCCATTTAACGTTGGGGTAATGCGATACTTGTTACTGGCCATGACTTTCGCCGCAAGCCCCCGCTCGACCTCAGACGACTCGCCCGAGGCGCGCAGTTACAATCGCATCCACCGCTGGCTGGGAGTCGCCGATTTTGTCGTGGGCTTGGCATTCCTCGTGATTCTGCTGGCCACCGGTTGGACGGCTTGGTTGCGTGATCTCGCCTGGCAGCGTGGATTCCAGAACTACACGCTGGCCGTCTTTGTCTACCTGTTTTTTCTGCTTCTTATCAGCAAGGTTCTGGGCTTTGGACTTGACTACTACGGATTCCGGCTGGAACAAAAGTTCCAGCTTTCCAATCAACGATTTCGCTCGTGGCTCTGGGATGAAGCGAAAGGGTTTCTCGTGGGCCTGGTACTGGCAGTGACCGTGGTGGAGCTGCTCTATTTCATGATTCGCCAATTCCCGCAGCACTGGTGGATCTTCACGTGGGCTCTGTTCATGGGGTTAGTTGTCGTAATGGCGCAGCTTGCCCCGGTCGCGTTGCTGCCGATTTTCTACAAGTTCGAGCCGCTGGATAACGAAGACCTGCGGCGCCGGCTGGTAGTGCTGAGCGAGCGCGCAGGCACGCGGGTGCGCGGAGTCTATCGCTGGAAGCTTTCGGAGAAGAGCAAGAAAGCAAATGCGGCTCTCACCGGACTTGGCAGCACTCGGCGTATCATCCTCGCCGATACGCTGCTGGATAATTTTGAACCCGATGAAATTGAGGCGGTGCTCGCTCATGAACTCGGCCATCACGTCCACCGGCACATCCTGAAGAGCATTCTGGTGCAAGCCGGAATTACTTTGCTTGGCTTTTGGGCGGCGAACTGGGTACTGCACTATGCCGTCGATCGCCACATGTTCGAGGAGCTTTCCGACTTCGCCAACCTGCCCTTGCTGGCCATTACTGTGACCGTGCTGTCACTCCTGCTGATGCCGGCGCTCAATGCCTACTCGCGCTACAACGAGCGCCAGGCCGACCGCTACGCTTTTGAATCTATCTCCAGCGTAGAGCCCTTTATTTCGTCGATGAACAAGCTGGCGCAGCAGAACCTGGCAGAGCGCACACCTTCGAAATGGGTCGAGGTGTTGTTCCACTCTCATCCTGCGATCTCGAAACGCGTAGCCGCCGCGGAGGCTTGGGGTCGCGCCCAAAGCGTGAGTCCGCCAGTGTAAGCAGAGCGGGACTCTCGGGTTGAGGAACGGCAAAATCACCGCTTCCGGAGGATTTCCTCAACGCGCTGAAGATCCTCTTCCGTATCTACACCAACGGAGTCGTACGGCGTTTCTCCCACGTAAATTGGGATTCCGTTTTCGAGGAAGCGCAGCTGCTCCAACCTTTCACATTTTTCGAGCGCGGATTCCGGCTGGCTCACAAAGAGCTCGAGGGCAGCCTTCCGATATCCGTAGAGGCCGAGATGCTTGAAATAGCGCGTCCCCGCGCCGTCGCGATCGAAGGGAATCGTAGCGCGTGAGAAATAAAGAGCCTTGCCGTCCGGCGCAGTCACCACTTTGACTGCGTTGGGGTTATGAATTTCTTCAGCCGGACACAGCGTCTTCACGGTTCCCACCTGGACTGCCGGATTCTTCATTACGTCGATCAGGGCAGCGATCTGCTCCCGACGTACCAGTGGTTCATCGCCTTGCACGTTGATATAAACATCGGCCGCGATCGAGTTCGCGATTTCATGTACGCGATCGGTCCCACTGCGGTGAGCGGTTGACGTCCCCTGCGCTTTCCATCCGTGCCTGCGGCAGCTTTCGAGAATTTCTTCAGAATCCGTAGCGACGATCACGTCGGAGAGCAGGGACGACGAACATACAGCCTCGTAGACCCAGCCCACCAGCGGCTTGCCCGCGATCTCGCGCAGCATCTTTCGCGGCAAGCGGGTCGATGCCAAGCGGGCGGGGATTACGGCAATGGTTCGCATGAGAGGATAGTTTCCAGTTTCTCGCCGCGACTGGCAAGTATCCAGTCTGTCCCGCCTGTCTATTGAATGCGGTGATTCTCAAGAGCCGACATCGATCATTTCTCTGCGTGTCGCCAGTAACTTAAGGGGCATACAGCACAAACTGTATCGAAACGCGGCGGCAGAGATCCATAGAATCCTCTAGGTTCTAAGGCAACAACCGGCATGGGGGATTTCGTAGATACGTGGGCTTCATGCTGGCCCGAGCAAATTCCACTTCTAGATTTCGCGGCCGTTTGTGAGCGCGAAGAGATCGACTGCACAAAGTGCGGTAATCAATCATGTAGTAATCAACTAAAGGAGAACCCGTGACTCAACGAATTGGAAGAGCAGCAGTAGCGACGATTGTAATGGCAGCGCTTTCGTGGTTTGCTGCAGCGCCCGTGGCGCACGCCGATGACCGATCGAAGTGCCAGCACGCCGTTGAAAAAGCCGAAGCAAGGCTGGATAGAGCGATACACGACAACGGCGAGCACAGCCGGGAGGCCGAGGACCGCCGCCGCGATTTGAATGCCGAACGGCAACATTGTTGGGACGCGCACCACCAGTGGTGGAACGGTAAGGAACATCGCTGGGAAACTGAGCAAAATTGGGACCGCGACCACGACAATCACTGAAGGAACTTATTCCGAACGGCGAGTGAATCTTAGACTCACCTTATAACCGCCCCATCCCTTTCGCGCTCCTGCGAAAGGGTGGGGAATTTCAACCCGAGACCTCCCTCCACGAGAACCGCATTCTCGGGTTTTCGGCATTCAACCCGGAATTTCACGAGGCCCGACCGCAAGCCGCACCTCCGGCTCGAAGTTCCTCAGAGGAAGTGTTGGCCACGGGCGACTGCGGTCGCTAGGAACGCCTGGCCTCATCCCTCAAGCGTGCTCTTGCACTGCCGATAAGAGACTAAAGGCGTTGTCTCGCCTGGGAGGCTGAATGTCCCGTACACCTCGCGTGTTATCGCAGCGGCGCTTAATGGCACTTCTAAGCCTTACAATTCTTTATCTCTTTTCCCCTTCGAGCTACCCGCCGGAGCGCAGCAGCGGGTTGCCGGCTGGGGTTACTGCATCATTTACGCCGGCGAGGCTCCCTGTTCCCGGATCGGGCGGCAGTGTCTGAAGTTCAGAGCGACCGGCAGCGCCAAGCCTGGCGTCTACGCGGCCACCATTGCGGCAACGAGCGGCTCCACGAAGCACACGGCTTCGCTTTCCGTTTCGGTTGCCGTTTGTCGACTGCGCCACAGCGTGGCAACTCCCCGAAGCCAGACCCAACATAGACTGACGGCAGTGGGGTTAAACACCGTGCCGTGGAAAAAGGTTGGCCTGAGAACCGTCCGCAGGACTTGACAGGCCGACCGCGTTGCCGCGAGAGTTGCGCGACATTTTATCCGGCCACTGGTGCACCAGCCACTGTGCCTGTTGACGCATCTCATTTCGGGCGCTTATCATTTTCGTTTGGCCCAAACTCCACGGACGGCTCTGGGGAGCCGTTGCAGGAATTTAGAAGTGAACTTATGGATAAGAAGAAGTTAGAAGGCTTTAAAAAACGGCTCGAGACGCGGCAGCAGGATTTGCGCCGTACCGTCTCGCGTACCCAGGCAGATGGCCGTTCTGCCGACGAAGACACGGCCCAGGATATTGCAGACCGTGCCGCCAGTTCCTACACCAAGGAATTTCTTTTCAGCCAGAGCAACAACGAACGCCAGCTCTTGCAGATGGTGGAAAGAGCTCTGGCGCGCATCCGGGAAGGTAGCTTCGGCGAGTGCATTCACTGCGGCAAAGAAATCAACGCGAAGCGCCTGGAGGCTGTCCCCTGGACACGCCACTGCATCGAGTGCCAGGAAAAACTTGAGCAAGGTCTCTTGGAAGAGGCTCCTCACTAGCTTCGAAACCGGGGCGCCTCGTTCATTTGTGCGATTGGGCCTTTGAAAGGAAGTCGCGCGGAGCCTCGGAAATCGGTCCAAGAAACCGCGCTCAAAGAAACCGGGCTCAAAAACCCTTTTCGACAATTTTCTGCAGGGGCGCTCGATAGCCTCGACTACAAGAGAGTTCCCGCCCGCTCTTGAGAACTACCACGTACTCCCCACTGTTAACGGGTATCAGTTCCTTGACCTTGCGAACATTCACGATCGTCGAACGGTGGATGCGGACGAAGTTTGGATCCAGGCGCTCGGATATGCGACCGATTGTTTCGCGGAAGAGATAGGATTCCTTGCCGGTGTTCAGGCGCACATAGTTGGCGGCTGCCTCTACCCACTCGATGCTATCGAGATCCAGGAACACGACTCGCCCGCCGGCCTTAATCACGAGGCGCCTCTCTGGGTCTAAGGAGGGCTGCCTCCCGGCTTTGACCTGCGACAGCAGACCCAGAATACGTCGCGTGATCTCGTGGTCGCGCGTTTTGCGCATCTCCAGGCAAGCCCTTTCAACCGCATGGTGAAGCCGCTCCTGGTCGAATGGTTTCAAGAGGTAGTCAAGAGCATTTGCTTCGAAGGCACGAATTGCGTACTGATCGTAGGCGGAAGTGAAGATAAGCGCGGGCATTTCCTCAGAAGGGATTTCTTCTAACACCTCAAAACCGTTCAGGTCGGGCATTTGAATATCGAGGAGCAGAAGGTCCGGGCGAAGGCTGCGAATCGCGGCAACAGTTTGTTTGCCATCAGTGCACTCCGCCACTACCTTCACCCGGGGTTCAGAATCCAGCAGAATAAGGAGTTTCTGTCGTGCTAAACGCTCGTCATCGGCAATGACGGTGCGCAGTGCGCCGTCTGACGGATGCTCTTGCGATGGTAAACCAACCGGATCAGGGATCATCTGCAGCCTGGATATCTCCAACGCGTGTATAGACGTGACGCAGCGCGAATGGTTGTCTGAAGAAGTTGAGCGTGATCGAAATTTATTCCGAAGATAAAACAGCGGCGTGACAATTGGTTCTTCGCTCTGGTTATGGGCGTTATGGGACGAAGCGCCGGAATTCTGGGACGAAATGCTGGGCTCGGGGAGTGTCGAGAATCACCGCTACGCTGTTCGATTGCGCGCATGCCGAAGTTGGTTCATGATGAATCCTCGGCGCGGCATCACGGGATAAATGAAGATTTCCAAATTGGCACCAGCTATCTAAACTCCCCCGAGGCGTTTCGTATATGAAAAGTGGTTGCCAGCGCTGTGGTCGTGCTTTACCACCTGACAGCGCGGCATACGTGTGCGCCTACGAATGCACCTTTTGCCCGGAGTGTTCCGCGAACATGAATGAGGTTTGCGCGCATTGCGGAGGCGAATTAGTTCGCAGACCCCGGAACTTGGTGGTTGCGCGCACTATGGAGAAGATCAAAACCGAAGCCCCCGGGAAGTTCGCCTCTCCGATTGTTTGGTTGTTGAGTTTCGGAGTGTGGACCTTCATTGCTCTGGCATACACAGTGACCATCTACAAGTTTTACCGGTCGAGCGGCATGCGCGCGGTGTTTGTAAATGTTCTTGGCCTGCAATGCGGCCAGGTTTTGGGCTTTGCGCTGCTGACTCCAATCGTTCTCGCGTTTGCGAATCGCTACCCCGTGCAGCGAACAAACTGGGGCAGACGTTCGCTGTTGCTGTTGGCGGGGGGCCTGGTTTTTATAGTGGTCCACGTGGCGATCAGGGGCATGACGCCGTACGCGTCCTGGGATCCGGCAACAAAGAACTGGGTATCAGCAGTGTGGGATTACCAGGCGCACACCTTCCGCATACAGTGGGAGATTTACCAGATGTTGTTTTTTTCGAACGCCGTCGACGACATCATCACCACTTATCTCCCGATTGTGCTGATCGCATACCTGGCATCCTACTATCGGCGGCTGCGTGAACGCGAAGTGCGTACGTCGCAATTGCAGGCGCAACTTGAAAAAGCGCGCCTGCAAAGCCTGAAGAGTCAACTCCAGCCGCACTTTCTCTTCAACACCCTGAACTCCATCTCGGCGCTCATGCTAACCGATGTCAAAGCCGCCGATCGAATGATCACGCGCCTCGGCGACTTGCTCAGGATAAGCCTTGAAACTGCGAGCACCCAGATGTCAACTCTGAGGCAGGAGCTGGAGTTCGTAAATTGCTATATCGAGATCGAGAAAGTACGCTTTGAAGAAAGGCTCAAAGTCCTGGTCGAGGTTGCGCCTGAGATTCTGGATGCGATCATGCCGCATTTGCTGTTGCAACCTCTGGTCGATAATGCGATCAAGCACGGAATTTCAAAATTGGCGGCGGGAGGCGAGATACACATCTCCGCCAGCACCAATGATGACGTTCTCCATCTGCAGGTGAGAGACAACGGCCCTGGATGTCGCGATTCCGACCACTCTTCGGCCCGCGGCGTGGGACTTAGAATCACGCGTGAACGACTTGAGACCATCTATGGGCAAACTCAAAGCTTGGAGTTGATAACACTGCCGGACGGAGCGACTGCTCGCGTGAGCGTCCCGCTACAGATAGCAATCAGCGGCGAACCGATTCGAATTAACGGAAATAACAAACTACTTTGATGGGTCTAGTTTGTTGAGCTTCATCCCAATTTCCATACGACAAGAGCGGACAATACAGATTCAGATAGTTGCTCCCTGATTCATCAACTTCCGGGCCTCTGCAAACTTCCCAACAAAAACCGTTCGCGGCAGAATGCGTGTACACCTTCGTATTGCCTCAAGATATTCCCATCGATTCTTTGCAGAACCAGAATTGGTATCCCGCGTTTCATAAATGCAGATCTGATGATTGCTGTAACGGATTGAAAACTCGACGGCCACGCTGTGGCGTGCCAATTGCTAGTACTCGACGTTGTGCAAGTGGGTTGCGCCGTTATGCAAAAACAAAACAGCTCCGGCGATCCGGAAGGAACTGCGTTGTTACACGGCGCTCCGTCATCCAGTTTTTGATTCGCTCGTTGGGAATGTGAATACGGAGGGTTTGTTATGAAACAGCGTACATTTAGTGTCTTGGTTTCTCTTCTCGCTCTGGGGCTCGTGTTTGGAATGGTCTTCTGGGCGACCTCCGCACATGCCGACAACCTCTATGCCAGCATTCGCGGCACCGTGGCAGATCCGAGTGGAGCAGTAGTGCCCGACGCGAAACTGACGGCTACGAATATAGCCACAGGTATAACCTACTCCGCAACGTCGAACCAGGACGGTCTGTTTGCCTTCTTGCAACTACCCATCGGGGATTACTCGGTGAGGGTGGAGAAGTCAGGTTTCAAGACATTTACCGAGGGGCACATTCATCTGGACCTCGACCAGATATTCGACCTGAAAGCGACAGTGCAAGTGGGTACGGCGGCCGAAACGATTACAGTCGAGGCCAATGCCGCTCAAGTCGAAACCACCAGCATGCAACTGGGAACCACCGTTACCGGAACCCAGATTGTTGAACTGCCGCTAAACGGGCGCAACTGGACTCAACTCATGCAGCTTCAGCCCGGAGTGCAGGGAGGTTCGGACCGATTCGGCACTTCCGGCAACGGCGGGGGTTTCTCTACCAACGGAGCGGAAACGCAGCAGAATTCTTTCCTGATTAACGGGAATGATACCAACGACACTTCCGTAAATACTCCGCTCGTCATCCCCAGCCCGGACGCTATCGGCGAATTTGATTTGGTGGGCAGCACCATCAATCCCGAGTATGGACGCAACTCTGGCGCCATCGTCAACGCCATCATCAAGAACGGCACCAATCAGTTTCACGGCGATGTTTTTGAGTTCTACCGCGATACCTTCCTGGATGCGACGCCCTGGTTTGAAACGGCGCCGGCGCTCTTCCACCAGAACCAGTATGGCGGCACGGTGGGCGGGCCGATCGTTAAGGATCGTGCCTTCTTCTTCTTTTCCTATCAGGGTAGGCGGGCCATCACTCCACAACCTTCTGCTTTCGCGCAGAACTATGGTGCCCTCAATTTTGGTCAGGATCAGCCAATCGTTTTCAGTCCGGCAGAACGCACCGGCAACCTCTCGTCGCTTGCGCCCTTTTACAATGCCAGTGCCAACAATCCCGAACCGGCGAATTCGCCCTGTGGAAAAAATTACACCGGCCCGTTCGGACCCAGCCCGCTTCCGTTTAACGTCGGGCCCGCGACCATGGGAACGCCGTGGTGCGTGGCCTTCCCCACAGGAGTCCTCCCGACTGCCAGCCTGAATCCATTATCGGTCAAGCTGATGAATCAGTACGTTCCTTTGCCCAATGGGGCGAACAACGAATTCCTGTTTAATCCCCTTGAGGTCGCAAAGCGAGACCAGTATCTCGGCCGGTTGGATGGGAAGCTGTCGAACAAAGACTCGATTTGGTTCTACGGGCTGTACGATAACCACATTACGAACGACGATTTGTCTTTCAATGGCTCCAACCTTCCCGGCTTAGGCGCAGATAGCCCATCCAAGACCTATGAATACACCACCGCCTGGAACCATACTTTTTCTCCCACCATGCTGAATGAGGCGCGCTTTTCCTACCTCCGTTTCAATTACGATGCCCTTGTGCCCGCCACCACTCAGAGCCCATCTGCTTACGGCTTCAGCGGCATCAGCAGTACTCAGGCCCCTGCTTTTCAACAACTCCCTGTCATGTTTGTGTCGGGCCTGTTCAGCCTTGGTTTCAGTGCAGGCGCACCGCAACCACGCCTGCAAAACACCTATCAAGTGGTGGACAACCTCAGCAAGGTCTGGGGCCACCACACCTTCAAGGCCGGCTTCAACATGGACCGCCTGGAAATCAACAATCCGTTCTTCAACGACCTGAACGGCCTCTATCAGTTCTTTGGTTCAGGACCGTTTTCGACGGGGAACCCTGGAGCAGACTTCCTGCTTGGCATTCCCAGCACCTATCAACAAGGAAGTGGCTCGATCATCAAGGCACGGGGACGGGAATATTACTCATACGGCCAAGACCAATGGCAGGTGAAGCCCAATCTGACACTGACGCTGGGCGCAGGCTGGGATGTCGACACTCCTTTTAAGAATCTCTACGCGAATGGGGAAGTCCTGGGCGCGTTCCATCCGGGACAGCAATCCACAGTTTTCCCCACGGCTCCAGTCGGCCTCGTCTTCCCCGGCGATAAGGGCGTCGGGCCATATGGAGATGCCAGCATTCATTACGACGACATCGCGCCGCGTCTCGGGTTTGCCTGGAGTCCGAGCGCTTCTCAGAAGTGGAGCGTTCGTGGCGGAATTGGGCTCTATTTCAATCGCACAGACTCAGAGGCTACGCTGCAAACGCTCACCAATGTGCCATTTTCGACGACCTCGATTGGAGGAGGGGAGATTAGCTCTCCAGGCTTTGCCAACCCGTACGACACCGTGAATCCGGCTAAGGTAGGGTCGTTCCAGAGCGGAACCACGAACAACCCATTTCCATTTACCGCGCCTGCACCTGGGTCCTCTCCCAACTTCGCTCAGTTTGAGCCCATCGGCATCAATGACGTTTTCTACAGTCCACACCTCACTTCTCCCCGGTCAACAAACTTCAACCTGAACGTCCAGTACCAGGTTTCAAAATCGACGGTGGCGACGATTGGCTACGTCGGAACCATCGGGCGGCACTTGGAGGGCGCCTACAATATGAATCCCGCCGGGACGGCGACGGGAGATCCGGCAGCCGTAGCGGCGGGTGTAACCTCTGACACTGGTATGGGTGCGCTGTGCCCCGCGGCGCCGGCCAACGGCCATACCGGGATACTTCCCTGCACTCCCGGCACGTACCAATACAATGCCAACGTCTATGGCGGAATTGGCGTATACGCGACTGGTTTCAACTCCAACTACAACTCTCTGCAAGCGCAGATCAACCGGCATTTCACCAATGGCTTGCAATTTCAGGCGGCCTATACCTGGTCCCGCTATTTCGACTACACCTCGAGCCTGGAAAACAGTGCCTTCAATAATCCAGGCTTTAACGCCTTCAACTTTGCCCGGAATTATGGCCCTTCGGCCAATGATGCTCCGCAGCGCCTGGTGGTGAACTACGTGTACACCTTGCCGTTTTATAAGTATGGGCACCATTGGAAGCAAGTAACCGATGGTTGGAATCTCTCGGGAATCGGCACCTTCCAGCACGGCTTCCCGGTAGCCGTATTCCAGACCGCTTTCAATGATCTGCAGGGCAATCCAAACCAGCAGTTCTTCGCATCCCCGGACTTCGTCAATGCTACGGGAGCGCCGCTAAACATCAACCACAACCCCAGGAACAGCCCAACGATGCAGTGGGTGAATCCCGCTGCCTTCGCCATTCCCGCCCTCGGGACCCAAGGCACCGCCAATCGCGATCCCTTTTATGGGCCGGGGTTGAATTACTGGGACATGGCTCTGGAGAAAAATGTTCACTTTACAGAGTCGATGTACGTCCAGTTGCGGTTTGAAACCTTCAACACCTTCAACCACGCGAATTTCGGGGCGCCGGTTAATAATGCTGCTGCCACTGGGGCCTTCGGGACAATCAATACCGTCCAACAAATTAGCACCAATGGGGCCGGTCGAGTCGTGCAACTAGGCGGGAAGTTCTACTTCTAGCTAACGGAAGCTGAAGGCGCCGAGGAGCGTCCTGAAGGGGATGCTCCTCGGCGCTTGAGCAACCCGATGGACACAAATCACAGGACTACGAGAAAAGTACCCCGATGAATCCACCACAGCCTAACAGTTAGGGTTAAGGAAATAACAAACTAGAGCGTGTTTCATAAATAGGTTCGGCCTCATGCCAGTTACTTACGAATGAGGCGGGTTTGCTGATGAGCTTCTGCCATGAAGAAGCGGCAGAAGCTGTTGACCGACG
>Ga0185299_10000911_pt1 | contig 68001 bp, 59 predicted proteins | sample PaiPotPPA55metaG_FD_128002 | JGI IMG/M metagenome (GOLD analysis project Ga0185299, IMG submission 128002) | Iron sulfur acid spring bacterial and archeal communities from Banff, Canada, to study Microbial Dark Matter (Phase II) - Paint Pots PPA... ... | reverse complement strand
CGAGCTGACCAATCCAAAGACCGGCGGTCCGCTAAAGATTCACGATGCAACCGGCAAACTCATTCCGGCCAAAGTGTTCGTGCAGGAAGCTTATAGCCCGACAGCGCCCGGGTGAAATTCACCAAGCTGAAATTCAGATGCTGCGAGCGCAATGCACTGAACCGAAGCAACGGTCGGTGAGGAGGTAACCATGCAACCGAGAAACACCGTGGCCGATTTCAACAAACTGGCAGCCGAAGCAAAAGGTTCAACACTGCTCAGAATCATGCACGACGGCCAGAGCATGTTCATGGCTGTATGGCCAGAGAGTCGAAGCGACACGCAGTAAATCGGTAATAGTCAACGTTTGTCGCGGGCGCCATGATTTTTGCATCGCGACATGCCTTATTTTTTATTCGAAGGAGGATTTAACATGAGTACCACAACACTTGCTCCATCAGCGATTCTCAAAAATTCTTTGGGATGGGTCATCGCACTTAGCGTCGTCATGATCATCGCGGGCATTCTAGCCGTCATCATGCCGCCGATTGCCGGAATTGCCATCACTATTCTTTTTGGGTGGTTGTTGACGGTCAGCGGGGTCGCGCATCTCGCATATGCGTGGCAGACTCGCGGAACCGGAGCGATTCTTTGGGAGCTACTGCTGGGTGCCGCGTACTTATTTGCGGGCATTTACACGTTGCTACATCCGCTCTTGAGCATGGTGTCGCTGACGCTGGTGCTAGGGGTGTACTTGTTTGTGGAAGCGGTGCTTGAATTCATCATGGCCGTGCGTTTGCGGCCCATGGCCGGGTCAGGATGGCTCTTCGTGGATGGCATTGTGACCTTGGCTCTGGCCATCATGATTTGGCGAAACTGGCCGTCAAGTTCCGCATGGGCACTCGGTTTGCTCGTGGGGTTCAGCATGCTATTCAGCGGAATGAGCCGGTTAATGATCTCCCTTGCGGCGCGCCGGGTAGTAAATCAAATCGCCTAATGCTTTAATCTGAGGGTAGTGGCTTTCGTTCTGTAGCCTCCTGGGCGCGAACCAGGCGCTCGGTTCGTCCCCGATGGTGAGGGTATGTCTGACGAGAACCCAAAGCCTCAAACTCCTGTTGTGAAAATCGTCGGCAAACCTGGATCACCGATTGCTTATGCAATCCGCGATTTTTTGCATCGCAGCGACGTCCCCTATGAATGGATCGAGATTCACAACGATGAACAAGCTCGTGCTGAGGGACTGCCAAACATCTATGAAACAAAGTTGCCAGTGTGCATATTCCCGGACGGCACCCGGTTGGAGTGTCCCACCGTTCGCCAAATTACAGAAAAGCTCGGTTGGTTTCGCGATCCTTCCCGTTCGGAATACGATTTGGCCATCTATGGAGCCGGACCAGCAGGCCTGAGCGCCGCCGTGTACGGTGCGTCAGAAGGCTTAAAAACGGTAGTCGTGGAACGTTGGGCCGTAGGTGGACAAGCTGGAAGCAGCCCCAAGATCGAAAATTACCTGGGCTTCCCAACCGGAATTAGCGGAGCGGATTTGGCTGAGCGCGCCCGCGAACAAGCCTGCCGCTTTGGAGCAGAAATCTTACTTGCCCGCGAGGGTGTGCGTGGCGAATTTTCGGCCGGCAAACGTGTCGTGTACCTCGCGGACGGAACGAAAATTATTGCGCGCGTTACAATTTGCGCAACGGGCGTCAAATATCATCGCCTCGGTCTCCCCAAGGAAGAAGAGTTTACCGGAGCCGGGGTGTACTACGGCGCGGGAGCCAGCGAAGCGCATTTTTGCACTGGCGAGCATGTTTATCTCATCGGCGGAGGCAACTCCGCGGCCCAAGCGGCCATGCATTTCTCGCGTAATGCCAGGGAAGTGACGATGATCGTTCGGGAAGATACTCTGACAGAAAGTGTGTCGGCGTATCTGGTCGACCGCATCTTCTCGACGAACAATATCGAGGTCCTCGCTAACCACGAGGTGATTGCCCTTGACGGAGATAAACTTCTGGAATCAATCACCTTGAGAAACCAAAAGACCGGTGAAGAGAACCAGGTCAAGACGCACTGGCTGTTTGTTTGTATCGGCGGTTCACCGCAAACGGAATGGGCCGTGGAAGCGGGCGTGGTTCGTGATAAGGCCGGCTATCTTGTCACTGGCCCCGATTTGTTGAATGGCAATCACAAGGCTCCAAACTGGCCGCTCGATCGCGATCCTTATTATCTGGAGACGAATGTTCCTGGATTATTCGCGGCGGGAGACGTGCGACACAACTCCGTAAAGCGTTGTGCCTCCGCGGTAGGTGAAGGCGCGATGGCGGTTACATTTGCACACCGATATCTGGCGTCGGGATAATTTGCGACTGTTCGCGTCAGATCTTCCGTCACACTTTGCAAAAACACAGCGCGGGGAATTTCTGCCTGCTGTCACGATTTTAGCCAAGCCAATCGTGCCTTCCGTCAGTAGCCTGTCGGAATAACGTCACGCTGATGCCGCTATTTCAGCGCTCGCAAATCTATCACGCCGCTAACCTTCTGATTCGAGGGGCAATTAGTACTGCGAGCAAACAACCGCCACCTTGGAACCGCGAGTGCTCTTCCGCTAATGAAGCTGGCAATGCGTGAGTGCTCATGCCCAGGCAAGTAAGTCCGAACACTCATGCAAACCAATCAGTTTGGCTGACGAGAATTCTTATCGAGGTTGTAGCGTGTTCTCAAACGCGGACAGCCCCAATAAGCACAGCCTAAATAAGGAGATGCAATGAGCGACCTTGATTTGAAGAGAAACGTGGAGATGGAATTGGACTGGGAACCGAGCGTGAACGCCGCGGAGGTCGGGGTCGCGGCAAAAGCTGGTGTCGTAACGCTGACGGGAAATGTTTCGAGCTACTGGCACAAGGTGGCGGCAGAGCGAGCCGCGATGCGTGTCGCAGGCGTGAGAGCCGTGGTGAATGAACTGGAAGTCCGCCTCCCAACTTCCAGCGAGCGAACCGATGAGGACATTGCCCGAGCCGCGGTGAATAGCCTCAACTGGACTATTTCAGTGCCCGCGGACCGGATCAAAATTTCTGTATCCAAAGGATGGGTCACTCTCGAAGGCGAAGTCTCGTGGCAATTTCAAAAATCCGCCGCGGAAAGCGCGGTTAAGCGCCTGACCGGAGTAAAGGGAATCAGCAATCTCATTACCGTAAAGCCGCAAGTAAGCAGGGGCGAAGTAAAGACTGCCATCGAGGCCGCGTTGAAACGTAGTGCTGAAGTCGATGCCAATCGCATTACCGTCGAAACAGACGGAGACAAAGTCATCTTAAAGGGCACGGTGCGTTCGTGGGCGGAACGCGAGGAAGCCGAGCGCGCGGCATGGTCCGCTCCCGGCGTTCGCCATATTGAAAACAAAATCACGATTGGTTCCTTTGCGGCGGCAGCCTAGCTAAATTCGGGCCGAATTTAGTCCACGGGTTGCAGAAGGCCATCGATTTGAAGAGAAAGTTGTCAAGGAGAGGTTATGAAGAACGGAATGAGCGTCGCATTGCCGGTAATAGCCACTGTATTGTCGGGTCTTGGGACGTTCTCTTGTAATTCCACAAAACCTGCCGGAGATACTACTTCAGCCGACGCGTCAACAAAAACACAGCCGACAACCCAGCCTCAGTCTAATCTCGACACACAGCGCCAGCAGGCCGAGCAGCAAGCTAGGCCAGGCGTAGAGAAAGAACGGAAAAAGGCCGAGGACGAAGCGGGAAGAAATCTGGACCAAGATGCCAGGGCGGCAATATCCGAGACGCAGAAAGCGATCGACGCCATCGCCTCCAACAAATCGGACCAGGCCCTTGCCGCTATCGAACGAGCCACCGGTAAGATCAACGTCCTCTTGGCACGTAACCCCGCGACAGCCATCATTCCCGTCAGCGTAAACGTCGACATCATCGATGCTGCCCCGCACGACGTTAAACTCATTAAGGACCTTGGGCAGCACGTATCGACAGCCGTCGCCGCTAAAGATTACCCGGCCGCGCGTGTCTTGCTGGCGGCGTTGACCAGCGAAATTCGCGTGCGTACCTATAACCTGCCCTTGGCGACGTATCCCGAAGCCCTGAAAGCGGCGGCGCGACTTCTCGATCAAAAGAAACAGCAAGATGCCGGCGATGTATTGCTGACCGCCCTTAACACCTTACTGGTGGTCGATCGAGTCACCCCATTACCGCTGGTGATTGCGCGAGAAGCCATTAACTCCGCACAGGCGCAAAGTCAGAATGACAAACAAGTGGCGCAAACGCTCGTGCAGACCGCCAAGAATGAAGTTGAGCGCGCCAAGGAACTTGGCTACGCGCCGCAATCCCCGGAATACGAAGACTTGCGCGCCGACATTTCAAACTTGGAGAAACAGCTCAAAGGTAATTCCGACGCCGGCTCCTTGTTCGCCAAACTCGAGGATAAATTATCGGCGTTCATGAAGCGCCAATCGCAACAGGAGCGTCGCTGATTGTTGATTTGCGAAAACCCTTTTCAAAGCGCTTTTGTTGTATTGGTCTTAGTTAGATAGGCATGAAAAAGCTAGTTCGAACAATTAAAGGAGAATGAGCAATGGCAAATCTCGCGAGAACACAAAATACTTTTAACGAGTTGTTTGATTTGAGGAGTAGCTTCGATCATTTATTCAATAGGGTCGCTAATAATTCAACGGGTGCCGATGACCAATCCGCTAGATTGATTTTCGCCGTGCCCCCCATTGAGGCCTGGGTCGACAACGACAAAAAGGAATACCACCTGAGCATCGCGGTACCGGGAATTGATCCCAGAGAGGTAGAGCTAAAGGTTCATGGCAATAACCTCACCGTCGTTGGCGAGCATAAGCGCAGTGATGAGAAAAAAGGTAAGGACTATCTGGAGCAGGAGTTCTCTTATAATCGCTTCGCGCGATCAATCGTCCTGCCGCCAGGCGTACAGGCGGACAAGCTCAGCGCTGAATACAAGGATGGTGTTCTGGAAGTTAGCGCACCGCTTAGCGAATCTGCTCTGCCAAAAAACATAGAAATTAAATCGTCAGGCCAATCGCAAGGCCGATCATCAGGGCAGGCGAAGACCGCCGGTGCTTAACGAATAATAAGTTTCACCTCGTGGACAGCCGGGCCTTGAGTCTAGCGTTAGCGCTACTCGGACCCGGCGTGCACGAAGCTAATTATTTGCTCGTAGCGAGCCGTGGAATTAGTGCGGGTCGTCAGAAAACCCTGGAAACAGCGATGAAGATACCAAAGATCTTTACAGTATGTCTCCAAACTCTCGGGAACTTGGGTCTGCCAGCCATTTCGACTTTCGCTCAAGAATACTCGCCGCAAGGCTCAGTTCGTCCATTGCTGGGAGTCTGAAATTGCCTGCATTAGAGAATCGTAGGAAAACATGGCCTCGTCGACGAGGGGTTTGGCGGTCTCGATGGCCTGCTTCAAATGAGTTCGGTAGATTTCGATGTTATCCGAATTGTCGAGCATTGTCTTACGGGTCGCCGCAATGTCAGTCATGACGGCGCAAAGGACCAGTTGATTTTAACCAGCTGAGAGCTTGCCTGGCCGCTGTACTTCGAGACAAAAAAGCAGAGCAACGAGTCGAGGCACGAGTTCGCAAAACTGGTGCCGGGGGCCAGAATCGAACTGGCTACGCCCGCCTTTTCAGGGCGGCGCTCTACCACTGAGCTACCCCGGCACTGAACAAATTCTAGAGACGCGCAGTGTGCGTGTCAAATTACCTGTGGAATTAATTATTCTCGCGCGAGCATTATTCTTGCGCGTGGTCGTCGAATTCGCGCATCCAGTTGCGATTCTTCAACACTTCGCGCGGCTTGGTGCCTTCCGGCGGGCCCACGATGCCGTCTTTTTCCATCAGATCGATCAGTCGCGCCGCGCGGCCGTAGCCGATGCGCAAACGGCGCTGCAGTGTCGAAGTCGAGGCGCGCCCGGCGTCGCACACCACCCGGATAGCGTCCTGATACAGATCGTCGTCCACATCGTCCGCGGCTGCTTCCGTTGTTTCGGATGCGCCGCCGGCTTCGACGACTTTGCCATTCTCATCCTTAGGCGCTTCCAACAACTGTTCGTTGTACTTTGCCTGCGCCTGCTGCCGCCAAAAATCGCACACGGACACGATTTCATCTTCGCTCACGAGCGGTCCATGAATGCGATGCAGCCGCGCCGACCCCGCCGGCAAATAAAGCATGTCGCCTTTGCCCAACAGCGATTCCGAACCGTTGGCATCCAGAATGGTGCGCGAATCCACTTTGCTGGCCACCCGGAAAGATATGCGAGCAGGGAAGTTCGCTTTAATGAGGCCGGTGATGACGTCCACCGACGGCCGCTGCGTCGCCAGAATTAAATGAATGCCCACCGCGCGCGCCATTTGTGCCAGGCGGGTGATGGACTCTTCCACGTTGTTGGTGTCCACCATCATCAAGTCGGCCAATTCGTCGATCACAATCACCAGGTAGGGCAGCGGCTTGTGTTCGCTTTCTTCAACATTGTCGAACAGCGACAGCGATTGCTGCTTCTGAAAAGTGCGATTGTACTGATCTATGTTGCGAACGCCGCGTTGCGCGAGTAATTTCAGCCGGTTTTCCATTTCCCGCGTCGCGTTGCGCAAAACGTTCGACGCAATCTTCGGATCGGTGACCACCGGCGCGATCAAGTGCGGAATATTCTCGTATAGGTTCAATTCCAGCCGCTTGGGATCGACCAGCACCATTTTTACGTCGTCGGGGCTGGCCTTGTACAAAATGGACATCATCAGCGAGTTGATGAAAACGCTCTTACCGGTACCAGTCGAACCCGCGATCAGCAAATGCGGCATGGCCGCCAGATCGGTCACGCGAATTCTTCCATGCAGATCCCTGCCCATGGCAAGGGTGAGCTTGCTCGCGGAATTGATGAACTCCGGCGCTTCGATAATTTCGCGCAGTGCAATGGTCTGGCGAGTCAGGTTCGGCACTTCGATGCCGATAGTGGACTTGCCCGGGATGCGCTCAATCAAAATCGATTCGGCCTGCAGCGCAAGGCACAAATCCTCGGTCAGGCCTATGATGCGGCTGTATTTGATGCCCGCTTCGGGCTTGAATTCGAACGTCGTAACCACCGGGCCCGGATTGATCTGCGTTACGCGCCCCTGTACATCGAACTCCTGGCACTTTTCTTCAATCGCGCGCGCCCGCTCTTTCAGCTCTGTTTCGTCAAGTTTTTGGCTGCGTTCCCCTTCCCGTAGCAATGAGACAGATGGCAGCTTATAATTGGTATGTCCTTTGGCGATCTTTGGCTCGGCAGCGGATTTTCGTGTTGAGGGTTTTTCCGGCTCGCGGTCGAGTACAAAGATCGGCGCTTTGTGCTCTCGCTCTCTTTCTTTTTCCGCACGCTCCTCGTCACGTTCTTGCTGCCGCGATTTGAAAACGTCGCTTTCATCTTCCAGCTCAATCGTCCTCGAATTTTCATTCAATGCCGAATTGTTACCGACCGTTTGCGAAGGTACCGCCTTCCGCCCTGAAAGCCGCGTTTCCGCCAGGCGCTTGCGCAGCCGGTCTTGCTCTCGAGTTCCGCGCCATGCATGCCAGCGAGCCTGCACTTTTTGCAGAATGCCCAGTTTTTCCACGGCGCCGATCGGGCCTTTCGGACCGCTGGCCCACGCGTGCGCGCCAGAAAACGAAAATCTCGTGGTCATGAACAGCGCGGTGAGCAACAGCGCAACCGCCACAAGATTTGCTCCGATAGGATTGAAGCCAGTGCGCAAACCGCCCGAAACAAGTGAGCCCAGCATTCCGCCCGGCGGCACCGTGCCGCGAACATCCGGGAAATGCCACAGCGTTAGCAGCGACGGCAGCGCCAGCAACAAAAGCGCATATCCGATCAGTGTCGCAACCTGCGAATTGATGGCGCGATTTTTCAGCCAGCGCCAACCAAGTACCGCTAACGCCATAGGCAGCAAAAACGCCGCGAAGCCGAAGACCTGAAACAGCAGGTCAGCTCCATACGCCCCGGAGGGTCCAATCCAATTGTTAGTGCTGACAGAATCGGCGCCGTTGACGCTTACATTCCAGGCCGCATCGCGCGGCGAATAGGAAATCAAAGCCAGCGCGATCAACACCGACACGGTCACGCACAAAAATCCGATCAGCTCGTTGAGCCGTTTGTTTTCGGTAGGAGTCAGAAGACGCAAGTATTTCACCTCAGCAATTTGGGGAAGGCTGAGTCACGCACGGGGCGTTGGCGCTATCGCGCACCCGCAGGGGGAACCGAACTGCACGATGATATCAAAGCTCTGCTAGACGACAACCACTTTTATGGCCAGTGTTTCTTTGGAAAAGGGGCTGGCCGGAGGGCGGAAAATGGAAGCTGCCTGAGCGCGCCGGAATCCCTAATCCGTTGAAGTCGCGGTCGAACCGGTCGACGCAAAAGATACGGCAGAGATCAATCAGAACCGCAGATCGCCAGGCAGCGGCCCGTCAGCGCTCAGTCTTTTATCCGACAATTCTGGAAGCGTAGTACAAAACCACCGCTCCCAGAATAATTCGATACACCGCAAATGGCGCGAACCCCCCCTTGCGCACCCATCCCATGAACCACGCCACCGCACCGTACGCCACCACAAACGACACGGCCAGTCCAATCAGCAACACAATCCATTGATGCGCATCGATCTGCGTTACGCCGATCGGATTCTCATCTTTACCCCGCATCGACTTGTAGAGGGAATAAGCCACGGCCATCGCCATCGTGGGCATGGAGAGAAAAAAAGAAAACTCCAGGGCTGCCGCTCTAGACATACCCGCAATTTGCCCCGCCGTAATCGTGGACATCGATCGCGAAGTGCCGGGGAAAACCCCCGACAATGTCTGGCAGGCGCCGATCCACATCGCTTGTCCCAGGCTCATGTTATCCATGCGCCACGTGTGGATGCGGCCGTTCACGCCGGCGGCTTCACCCGCGACTTCCGCCTTGGCGTTCATCCAGTCCACCAGCCACATCACCACCCCGCCAACCACCAGCGCAGTACCCATCACGTACAAACTTTCCAGATTCTTGCCGATCACTTTGGTCAGTAGATAAGAGGGCCCCGCGGTAATCACGAACGCGATCATCACCAGGCTCAATGGATGGGTGTATACGTTGCGGTCGCCCCGTTCGCCGCGCGGGAACGTAGAAAACAACTGCTTGATGTGCTCGCGAAAATAAATCGGCAAGGTGGCGATCGCGCCAATCTGAATCACGATGGTGTACATCTTCCAGTAGCCGCTTTGCAGGCTGATGTTCAGCAGATATTCAGCGATGCGCAGATGGGCCGTGGAGCTGACCGGCAAAAACTCCGTCAATCCTTCGACAATTCCCAATACCACCGACATTAGATAATCGTGCAATACACCCTCCGACGTTCTCTTACCTTACACAAACGCCATCACTGAACTGTGACAGTTTTTCACTGCTGCGCTCATTAATGAACAGTGGCCGACATTAATAAATCTTTATATTCAGAGGGTGCCCCACCTTCAGTTTTTTGGAGGGTTTACCTGCAGTCGCAGGTGGGTCTTGTAACTCGGAACACTTAGGCCGATAACCACGAACATAATCAAGTTTTATTTTTCTCCGGCCGAAAGCTTCTTCCTCATTTCATAACCGTCGATGCGGTTCAAATAATACCGCTTCAAAATACCTTCCTTGATGTAACCGTGGCGTGACCAGAAGTTTACAGCGGCGCGATTATCCACCGCCGTTTCCAGAAACACCGCGCGTACACCTTGTGCCGAGAGATTCTTTTCCGCGGCGTTCAGCAGCAGCGAACCAACCCCACTCCGTCGATGGGCGGCCGCGACATCCAGTGTGACGATGTGCGCGAGCACTCCATCCACCTCACTTAAAATAAAGCCGGCGACATCCTCGTCTTCTACGGCCAACAAACACTCAGCGGACGCAAGCGCCAAAAAATAACGCAAAGTAGTTTTTGAATACGCAATCCCCCGAGGAAAGCAGCTCTGATCAAGCTTGTAGAGCGCATCGAAATCATCTGGCTGATATGCGCGTAACAACACTTCAGTAGTGCGGTACGGTGCGGCCCAGCGCTTTTATCGCGAGTTCGTCAACAATCGGTTGACCATTGGGCTTGGTCACCACTCCAAACCCGCCGCTGTAGTCCCACATGGTCCAGCCAATGCCGTGTTTCTCCAGAGATTTGCGCACGTCCGAAATCCACGCAGCGCGATCTTCTGGGCGCGCTTCTTTGCGGAACACCCCAAACTCATTGCAGATTACCGGCACGTCCCAGCGCCTGGCCCACGCGGCAACCTGGTCGAATTCTTCATCCATGCGCGCCGCATTCCAGCGATCTATTCCATAGCGCGCGGCTGCCAATCTTTTCGCAGGCTCCGGAATAGCCGCAATCGAAGCCTGAACATTTTCCGGCGTGGACGGGTAGGGAAGCGCCTTCACGAAATGCCAATAATTTTCTCCCCACGTCGCGCCCTGGTGGGTAAACACATGCGGATCGTAAAAATGAAATGTATAGATTACGTTCGAATCGTGCAGCGGCTCGATGGACAAAAGATCGTCATCGTCCGAGTACCGCGCGCCGGTAGCAATTATGGTGTAGTTGGGAGCGCCCTCGCGGATCGCCACCGCCAGCCGCGATTCAACTCCGTACCAGCGGTAAGGATCGCGTGCTTCCGGCTCATTCAGAATTTCAAAAAACACCAGGTTAGGATCGAGATTCGAATAATGACGCGCTAGGCCGCGCCAGAAATCCGCAAACTGCTCAGTAAAATCGCCTTCCTTCGCCAACTTCTCCTTGAAATCCGAATCCGGGTGGATGTCAATCATCACCGCCAGGTTCGCATCCAGAATCATCTTTACCGCGGCATCCAGTTGGCTGAGGTATTCCCCGGGAAGTTCATCCGCCTGCCGCGGCCGGCACATCGGTTGCGGGTTGACGCTGAGACGCACGTGATCGAATCCCAGCGCTTTAATTAGCGCGATATCTTGTGCCGTGTTCCAAGCTTGGAAGTGCTCCTTGGTGTAGCCTCTGGGGTCGTACACCTGCGCAAACCATTCGCTGAGATTGATGCCATGGCGTAAATGTTCTGCACGCGTTCGAGCAAGATTTGATTGCGCACCGACATTTGCCTGCGAGCCGTCCGCCACTGCTTGACCGCGCGAATTTGCAGCGCCCCAGCTAAGAGCGAAACAAAAAAGTAAAACCGCAGCCAGAAACCGCACATTGAGCACACCAGTCATGTCGTTATCATAAACCGCGAAGAGCCTTTGGAATGATTACGGGCCTGCGCGTTATGCGCAGGCCCGTTCAGAACTTGTCTGCCCGGATCTTGCCGGTTCAGGGCTACCCGCTTACAGCTTAATGGTTACCGTTTTTACTTCCGTGTAGTTGGCGAGTCCATATTCGCCCAGTTCACGCCCGATGCCAGATTGCTTAAATCCGCCAAACGGCGCGGCTGCATCGAACACATCATAGCAGTTCACCCACACCGTTCCGGCGCGTACGTTGTCCGCGATGGCGTGAGCTTTCGTGATGTCCTGAGTCCAAACTGCGGCAGCCAGGCCGTAGAGCGATTTGTTGGCGCGCTCCACGACTTCGCCAATGTCCTTAAAACGCAGGATGGACATGACCGGCCCAAAAATTTCTTCCTGCGCGATCTTCATGTCGTCTTTCACGTCGGAAAACACCGTGGGCTCGATGAAAAATCCCTTGTCGCCGACGCGATTGCCGCCGGCCATCAGCTTGGCTTTTTGCTGCTTGCCGGAGTCGATGTAACCCATCACTTTTGTAAATTGTTCCTGGTCCACCTGCGGTCCCTGCTCGGTATTTTTATCGAAGGGATTGCCGACCGTGCGCTTTTTGGCACGCGCCGCGCTGCGCTCCACGAACTCGTCGTAGACCTTGTCTTCCACGAAAGTGCGCGAACCCGCGCAGCAGCATTGCCCTTGGTTGAAGAACAACGCGAAGTGCGAGCCTTCGATCGCTTTATCCATGTCCGCGTCCGCGAACACGATGTTGGGACTCTTGCCGCCCAGCTCCAGCGTGACCCGCTTCAAATTCGATTCCGCCGCCGCTTTCATCACCAGGTGCCCCACTTCGGTAGAGCCGGTGAACGCCACTTTGTCCACATCCATGTGGCGAGCCAGCGCAGCTCCAGCTGTCGGACCGTAACCCGGCAACAAATTCAAAACACCGGGAGGGAATCCCGCTTCGAGCGCCAATTCACCCACGCGCAACGCCGACAACGGCGTCTGCTCCGCGGGCTTCATCACCACGGTGCAGCCGGTGGAGAGCGCCGGGCCCAGCTTCCACGCCTGCATCAGTAGCGGAAAATTCCAGGGAATTATCTGCGCCACAACTCCGACCGGCTCATGCTTGGTGTACGTGAAATAGTTGCCGTTCACCGGGATGGTTTTGCCCTGCAGCTTGTCCGCCCAACCCGCATAATAGCGGTAACACGCAATCGTCAAAGGCAAGTCCGCCGCGCGCGCTACGCTGTACGGCTTCCCGTTATCCAGTGCTTCAAGCTGCGCAAGCTCATCCAGATTTTTTTCGATCAAGTCCGCCAGCTTGAACATCAGGTTGCCGCGTTGCGAAGCGGTCATCTTGCGCCACGGCCCCTTTTCGAACGCAGCGCGCGCCGCGGCCACTGCCTTATCCACATCCGCGGCATCCGCTTCCGCGATTCGCGCCAACTCCTCGCCGGTCGAAGGATTAATGCTCGGAAACGTTTTTCCCGAAGCGCTGTTCACCCACTGCCCATTAATCAGAAGTTTGGTAGCACTAATCTTGACATTCGGTTCCATCACGGTCGTTGCTGTAGCCATTTTTCAACCTCCTATTAAAATATTCGTTTTGATGAATTCATTCTTGTGGCGGCTAGCCCCGCTGGTGAACGCTAGCCGTCTACCGCTGAGGTCATTTAGCAAATCGCACGCCGAGACCTTCGGCCCGACAAGAGCGCCAGAAAAGAAGCCTATACCCCCGCTCGAATCGAGGCAAGGCCCGCCGGTGGCAGAACCCTATTTCTCACCAATCCGCAACTACCGATTTTCTATAATTTACTAGCAGGCCGATAACAACACCGAGAAGAACGGGAATAATCCACAGTTCAAGAAAGTTCTGGGTTTCTAGAGATCCTCCAATACCCAGCATACCTAGCACGTTAGAAGCTATAATCGTTAGAAGAAAGCCAGCTATCGGCACCAGGATGAGCCGTGGCGCGAACTGCAACACGCGATTTCCCAAGCCAACATTGTTCAGAATTTATCGGATCGCAACTAAAATTAAATTTCCTCGATCTTGCGCTCCGGGATTACCCCAAGTATTTCAGGAGCGGATCGCGGTTTTGACGCAATCTCCAGGTAGCCAGCCTGCACGGCGAGGGCATTTATATCGTCCGCTCTAAGCGCGACGTTAGTAGGTCGCGCTTGGGGAAGGGGTTTGCTCAGCCACGAGGTGACGGGCCTTCCTGTTAATCTACGAAACGGTTGCAGCCCTTTAGCGATCACTCTGCGACGCATACTGCGGTATCCGGCGGAGTGCAGCGCAGCGCTCGAAGATTGATATACGAGGCTTTTACCGTCCGCCTCCGCTGAGCAACTTCCCGGCGATTGCCACAGCCATCCGTAAAATCGGGAAATACAATCTTCGCATCGAAATGGGCGCACGAGCAGCATGGGTAGAAAAACTCGCTCCCCGAAACTCCGTTTCGACCTTCTTAATCGAGAACTACCACAATTCGAGCAGGTCATTCGCTCAGCCCACAGTGCGCGCAAAAAATACCAGAAATGTGAGAAACACGCAATACTGAGCTTTCTTTAGGCCAAAAGTACCATCGGATAACTTGCTTAGTTTCAGTGGTTTGAGGTGAGGTAGTATCTTGCAAATCGCGGGCATTGCTGCGAAACACTAAAGCTCTTCCGCGCTGCGATAGTTGAACGAGAAAATATCAGTCCGCGAGCCTTATGTGTGTTCGCGAGCCGGCTCCCCTGCGGTCACCGGAACCGCCGGACGGCCCACGATATACGCCACGCTGGCGCTAGCCAGCATCAATAACGCAGCCAGGTAATACGGCGCGCCAGGCACATGCATGCTTACATGCGGAGAAATTGCCATCGCGAAAACCTGCGTAAACAGCAACGGCCCAATCATCCCGGTAATCGCTCGCAAACTATTGACCGCTCCTTGCAGCTTGCCCTGAGAAGTCGGATCCACTCGCTGGGACATCAGTGATTGCATGGCTGGCCCGGCAATGCCCCACAAAGCAATTAAGGGAATCGCCGCGAAGGCCATCCATCCGCGCGAAGCCAGCGCAAATGCCAAGAACGCCAGAAAGCCAAAGCCCAGTCCGGACAGCAAGCTATAGCGTTCTCCGAAACGCTTCACAAATGGACCGACCAGCAGTCCCGACGCCAGGCTTACGGACAATCCCACGGTAGCGAGCGAAAGTCCGATGGTGCGTTCGCTCCATCCGTAGCGGTAATCGGCATACAGCACGAAAATCGTGGGCAGAACCTGGTGCGCCAAATAATAAAGGAAGGTAACAATGGCCAGGCCGCCAAGTTCCGGATGCGAACGCAAAAGTGTTAAGGAACCCAGCGGATTCGCCATGTGCCACGCTTTTTTCGCGCGGCGCTCCGGAGGCAGCGATTCCGGCAAAATGAAAAATCCATAAATCGCATTCGCCAGGCTTAGCCCGGCGGCGATCCAGAACGGACGCCGCAAATGCACATTGCCCAATAGCCCGCCGACTGCGGGGCCAATAATGAATCCAAGTCCAAATGCCGCGCTGATCAGTCCGAATTGTTTGGCGCGGCGCTCCGGTGGAGTTACATCGGTAACGTAAGCAAACGCCGTGGAAATGTTAGAAGTAGTAATTCCGGAAATGACTCGGCCCACGAATAGCCAGCCTAGCGTCGGCGCCAGCGCCATTAAAATGTAATCGAAGGCCAGCCCCGCACAGGAAATCAGAAGAATCGGCCGCCGCCCATAGCGATCCGACCATGCGCCCAATATGGGAGAAAAAATAAACTGCATGGTGGCCCACGCGAATCCGAAGTATCCGGTGATACTCGCCGCACCAGCTATATTGCCGCCTTTGAATTGAATGATCAGGTTAGGCAGGACTGGAGCAATTATGCCGAGCGCCAGAAAATCCAGCAGAATGGTTATAAAGATAAAAATGAACGCAGCCTGGCCAAAGCGACCCGCCGGAGCCGGTGAGTACGGACCGGACGCGACCCCGTTAGCGAGCCCGCCGGACACACTTTCCTGAGTGGATGGAATTGAATCGGCCATTACAAAAATGCTGCGTTAGACTTCCAGAATCACCGGCAAAATCAGCGGGCGCTTGGACGTGTGTTTATTAATGTAACGCTTCAGGTCCACGCGAATTTTTTCCTTGATGACGCCCCAGTCGGATTTTTCTTCCGCGTTGGATTGCTCCACGGTATTAATAATCACCGCGCGGGCGCCGGCAATTAATTCCTGGCCATTGTCGCTCATCAATCCGCGAGTCACGATCTCTGGATGCGATTCCATTTTTCCGGTGTGTTTATCAATGGCGATGATGGACACCACCACACCATCCTCGGAAAGATGTTTGCGGTCGCGGATCACCACTTCTTCGATTTCTTCCAGCGACCCGGAATCCACGCATACTCGTCCAGCCGTCACCGGATCGCGGCGGTGTGCGCCATCTTCGGTGAACTCGATGGTCTTGCCATCCTCCAGCAACAAAATTTCTCCGGAAACACAGCCAATCTGGTGCGCCAGCGCCGCGTGCCTAAAAAGATGCCGGTATTCGCCGTGCACCGGAATAAAATATTTCGGCTTGACCAGTTGCAGCAAAAGCTTTTGTTCTTCTTGGCTGGCATGCCCGGAAACGTGAATCGTGCCCGCGGAGTTGTCGTAGTAAACCAGCGCGCGCCTGCGAAACATGTGGTCCAGCATGCGAAAAATCGCTTTTTCGTTGCCCGGAATAATGCGCGCCGAAAGTATCACTGAATCGTTTTCGTCGACTGAAACGAACCGGTGATTGTCCACCGCGATCCGCGACAGGGAAGACATCGGCTCCGCCTGGCTGCCGCTCGCCAGAATCACAATTTTCTTGGGATCGAAGCCGCGAATATCCTGCGGCCGCACCACCATACCGTCTGGAATCCGCAGACACTCCAGCGAGTGCGCAATTTCCACATTATCGACCATGCTGCGCCCCACGAACGCGACTTTGCGTCCCACGCGCGAAGCGATATCAATAACTTGCTGAATGCGATGGATGGAGGATGCGAAGCACGACAAAATCACCCGCCGCGGCGCCGAACGGCAAAGCTCCTCGATGCGCGGCACGATCGCTCGCTCCGACGGCGTAAACCCCGGCCGCTCGACGTTCGTGGAATCGCTAAAAAGCGCCAGCACCCCTTCATTTCCGTAGCGCGCAAACGCGTGCAGATCAAAGGGCACGCCGCCTACCGGCGTCTGATCAATCTTGAAATCGCCGGTATGAATGATCACTCCGACCGGTGTGCGTATCGCCAGCGCTACGCAATCGATCGTGCTGTGCGTAACGGAAATAAATTCGACCTCGTATGGTCCGATTTCGACCCTTCGCCCGGGCAATACTTCGCGCAGCGTCGTGGATTGCAGCAGCCCCGCTTCTTCCAGCCGTTTTTTTACCAGTGCCAGCGTAAACCGCGTTCCATACACCGGCACGTTCAGGTCGCGCAGAATGTATGGCAGCGCGCCGATGTGATCCTCATGCCCGTGGGTCAGCACAATCGCGCGGACGTTCGCGCGGTTCTGCTTCAAATACGTAATGTCCGGAATGACCAGGTCCACGCCCAGCAGCTCCGACTCCGGAAACATCATGCCCGCGTCGATGACGATAATGTCCTCGCCAAACCGCAGGGCCATCATGTTCATTCCGAATTCGCCTAAACCGCCGAGGGGAATTACCGTGAGGGATTGCGAACTTTTATTCAATGAAACGTTACTCAAGTCATCTCCAAAACGCGTTGTTGAATCGTATCATAGTGCAGTCGCGACCAACGGACGGTCGCGAGGCATAAACATTAGATGGACGCGAAAGAAGCAGATGTACAACGCCTGTTAGGTACTTTCGGTAGTACCCCGCGCTTTATGAGCACGTGCGAACTCAGCGCTTAATTACGGCTGCCGGCAATCAGATGTACAATCGAAACGAGAATGAAGGCGCCCAACGTTGCCGCCGCCAGCGAATAAATAAATCCGCCGCCCAGAATTCCCAGTTTCACGAATATCCATCCACCGAGAAGTGAACCCACCAATCCCAATACAATGTCAGTAATACAGCCATATCCTTCGCCGCGCGAAATCTTTCCCGCGAGCCACCCGGCGATCAACCCAATGATGATCCAGCCCAGTATGCTGCGCTGGTATTCCACTACCACTACGCGCTGTTCAAAAAATGTAGCCAACATTGTCGCCATCATGGTTCCTCCGCAAAGCCTATCTCAGTCGCCGCAATAATGGCGGCTAGTCTATCAAAGTCAGCCGCTGCCCTATAACTTTTCGGCAAAACGCAACGGTCGCTACTTTCCAGTAGGCTGCTGTTGCGTCATGCAATGTATCGTTCCCAGCCCCAGCACGAGATCGCGGCAAGCAATCCCAACAACTTTTCTGTCAGGGAAAAGCTCCGCCAGCTTATTCAGCGCTACACGATCGTTTTCGTCGTTAAACGTCGGAACCAGCACGAGTCCGTTCGCGATATAAAAATTTGCGTAGCTCGCCGGAAGCCGCTGCCCATCGAAATAAACCGCTTTCGGCATCGGGAACGTTTCAACGCGCAGCGCAGTCCCATCCTGGTTCGTCATTTGTTTCAGCCGCGCGAGATTTTCTTGCAAGGGCGCATAGTTCTCGTCGCCTTTGTCGTCTTCTACCACGGTTACTACTGTCGTCGGGTTTACAAAACGCGCCAGGTCATCCGCATGCCCGTGCGTATCATCGCCGGCAATTCCACGATTCAACCACAGCACCTTTTTAACGCCCAGATATTTGCGAAATATTTCCGCGTAATCCTCGCACGTAAATCCCGGATTGCGCTCCTGCGTCCTGCTGAGCAGACATTCTTCGGTGGTCAGCAGCGTTCCGCGCCCGTTCACATCGATGCTTCCGCCTTCCAACACCACGCGCCGGCCCTTATGAATCGGTTGCGACAAACGATGTTGCAGCTGGCGATTCGCTTTTTCAACCACCAGCGCATCTTTCTTGTGATTTGGATACTTCGCCCACCCGTTAAACGAAAAATGATTGTAGACCACGTCGCCATCATCATTTCGAACGCAGATCGGTCCGGAATCGCGCATCCACCCGCGATCGGTGGGTACTCGAAAGAAATCTATAGCGCTAAGATTTGCTCCGGCCTTTTTCAGAATGGCGCGCACGCGCACTTCAGCCGCGCTATTTTCAACCAGCAGAAAAACACGCTCCACTTCGGACAGCAGCCGCACAATCTCCGCAAAAGCCCACGGAATCGTCGCGAATTTTCCCGGCCAATCCGTCACTTCATGCGGCCAGCTAAGCCACGTGGCTTCGTGCGGTTCCCACTCCGCGGGCATGCGGTACGCTAGGTCGACAGGGGTTGTAGAATTCTTGGAGCTAACGCGCGGCCGCGGCATTATTCCGCGAGCCAACGATTGAGGATCGGCCGGTACGCATCGATGCGCCGGTCGCGTAGAAACGGCCAATTCCGCCGAGTATCTTCGCTCATCGCCGGATCGCATTCCATAACGAGTATTTCTTCGCGATTATCGGACGCTTGTGAAATTATTTTGCCAAAAGGATCGGCCACAAAAGAATTCCCCCAGAACTCCAGTCCCCCGTCGCCCTTCACCAGCCCGCCTTCAAATCCGACGCGGTTCACCACCGCAGCGTAAACTCCGTTGGCAATCGCGTGGCTACGCTGAATAGTTTTCCACGCGTCCAGCTGCGCGGGTCCGAATTGTTCTTTTTCGTGCGGATGCCAACCAATGCTGGTGGGATAGAAAATAACTTGCGCGCCGCTCAAAGCGGTCAGCCGTGAACCTTCCGGATACCACTGATCCCAGCAAATCTGCACCCCGATACGCGCATATTTAGTATCGAAATTGGGAAAGCCGAGATCGCCAGGAGTGAAATAAAATTTTTCATAATATAAAGGGTCATCCGGAATGTGCATTTTACGGTATTTACCAAGAAACGTCCCATCCGCATCCAGCACCGCGCACGTATTGTGATAAATTCCCGCCGCCCGCCGTTCGAAAAGCGAAATCACCAGCGCCACGTTGCATTCTTTTGCGATCTTCCCCAATTTCTCGGTGGTCGCGCCGGGCACCGCTTCCGCCAGATTGAATAACTCTGCGTCTTCGGTGCGGCAAAAATACTCGCTGCGAAATAATTCATGCAGCGAAATGATCTGCGCTCCGCGTGCCGCCGCCTCGCGGATTTTCTCGATCGCATGCGTGAGATTTTCCTCCGCATCCGTCGTGCATTTCATTTGCACCAATCCGATGGTAAATTTATCTGCCATGAAACAATTTTAACATGTTCGTTCAAACTCGCCGGCGTGCTGTTTTGTCCTTCCTTTCTTGGCGCGTTTGTACTATCAATCTGTGCACAGTTCAACACCAATGATGTCGCGCGAAATGTATGCGCGCTTCGCGACGATTGTCGTAGCATTTGATATCCAGGAGATGCAATGGCGAAGCAGTCCAAGAAATCAGTAACCGGCCGCGTGCTTCACGATCCCGTCAGCGATAAGTTGCGGCCGATTTTCCCGTTGGATCTTTCGAAATGCCGTACCATCGATGAATTAGTGCGCGCCATGGGCGACACCGCGTTCACCGGCCGCCAGATCGGCGACGCCGCTGACGTTTTGGAAGCGATGGCACGCGATAAAGACTGCTTTGTGGCCATGACCCTTTCCGGCGCTCTCACCGTCGGCAAAATGGGATTAATTTTTTGCGACCTCATCGAATCCGGAATCGTGAAGGCGGTCATTTCCACCGGCGCATTGATGGCCCATGGCCTTGTCGAAGCTACCGGGCGCTCTCATTTCCGTTACGACGACAAGAAAATGGACGACAACGAACTTTTTCAAGCCGGCTACAACCGTGTTTACGATTCCCTCGAGCCCGAGTCGAATCTTGATCACGTCGAAAAAGTGATGGAGCGGGTGCTGAACAATTGGGATGCGGAAGAAACCGTTTGCAGCTGGAAAGTGCATCAACGCATCGGCGCATACTTGCATAAAACCATGCCCGGGCGGGGAATTCTTAAGTCCGCTTATGAGAAAAATGTCCCTGTCTTCGTCCCGGCCTTTTCGGATTCTGAACTGGGCATCGATTTCGCGCTTCACAAGATTCTTCGGCTACGAGACAAGCGGCCGTTGCTGCGCTTCGATCCCTTCGAAGATTTTGAGAAATTTGCCAACACCATGCTTGCTACCAAACGCATGGGCATTTTTACCGTGGGTGGCGGAGTGCCCCGCAACTGGGCGCAGCAATTCGGAGTATACGCGGAACTTCTCGCGCGTCGCGGCTACAAAGAAATTCCGCTGAAACGCTACAATTACGGCGTTCGCATTTGTCCCGAGCCTGTTCACTGGGGCGGGCTCAGCGGCAGCACCTACACGGAAGCGGTGTCCTGGGGAAAATTTGTTCCGCGCGAGGAAGGTGGCATGTTGGCGGAAGTTTTTGATGACGCTACCGTAGCGCTGCCGCTGATTGTGGGTGCGGTGCTCGATAGAGTCGGCTATTTCAAACGGAAATAACCGGAAATTGTGCCAGAACGAAAACTATTTGGTAAAAGGGAAGTGCTCTCGAAAAAACTCGCCACGACTGTTTCAGAATCGCTATCGTCTAGTCGTCTTCGCCAATCAAAATAGCCGCGCCCAGCACGGTAGTCCATAACCCGCGTTTGTCGCCCACCGCCGATTGCGTGACGTTCATCGTGCGCACGATTTTATTTGAAATCCGATAAACTTCTTTTTTCTCGTCGAAAGACAAATCCGGATCGAATTCCACGTTCAGCGTGGTCGCCAGCATTTCCGCCGCCAACTCTTCCGCATATTCGCCGGCCACTTCTTCCGTTTCCCCAAAAGAATGATGCTCGGACAAATATCCGTACATCGATTTATCGCTCGGCAACGCCAAACCGATGCTCGCGGCAATCAAGCGATGCGCTTCCTTGGTAGAATTCTCGCTGATGACCGTAAAAGCCACTTGCCCCGGCCTGATGTGCTTCAATCCTTCGCTGCGCGAGATTAATTTGCAGTTGGGAGGGAAGATAGAGGAGACCCGTACGATGTTGCACGCCGCAATTCCTGCGTTTCGCAAGGCCAGCTCAAAACTGGAAAGCCTTTCGCGATGTTTACCGACGCCTTTGGTGAGGAAAATCTTTTTAGCGACAAACGCCATGGACCGGGTGGCCGTGCCTCCGTGTGTTAGTTAACAGAAAAAATTTTCCGCTGTGGAAAAGTAACAAGAAGGTATTGCACTGTCAACGCAATTCCAGTCCTTGCAACGCATTTGGAGCCAACAAAAACATAATTTAACCGCGCGCTACTCTTTCGTGCCCGCGACGTGCCGCAGAAGTTTCCCCAATGGTTTGCAAAGCGCCAAAATCTGCCCTAAATCAGTCGGCGTGAAATCCGGACCGGCCGTCGCGAGACTCGCGCCCTTGCGACTGATCTGGATAATCCCCACAACTCTTCCATCCGACAAAATTGGCGCGCTGATAATTTTCTGAATCGCTTCCGCGCTTCCGTTTCCGGTTTTTATGCCTTCGAAAACGCTGGCGTGCCGTACCGCCGCGAACTTATTGTTGATTTCCGGCCGGCTTTCTCTGGCGGTGCGAGCCGCCAACGCCGAATTGCTCGATAAAGGTATGTATCCGACTTGATGCAGCGCCTCCGGCGCCAAAAAATAGAGATGTTTCCACCGTGTTGACAATCCCATGATCGCCACTTCATCGGGTTTCACGCTCAACGATTTCGCGATGCGATCAGCCACGGATTGAAGAGAAAGTTTTTTACCTGCTTCTTCGTCTGCGCCTAAGGCACTCGCCAGGCGTTCCAACTCGGTAACCAAACTGAAACTTGGGTTCATGTAGTAGTGGGCTAAAACCGCGTGCTGGAATACAACAGAGCTCGTTCCTTCGTCAAGTTAATTGGCGCTAGCTTAATTGTACTAGCCAGTTATGGTGCAGAACGAAACTAAATCCCTTACACTTTCGCATTACATACGGTATTGCTTTTCGGCACTAAACTTGCATCGCTTTCCTCAACTCCCTATACTGAATTTGCCGCGATTTTTCACCGTCCTGGCGCTGTTTGTTTTGCAAGGGATTTTCGCGGCGGAGAGGGCATGTCCGCGACCGCCACTCAGGCAAGTTCAAGTTACCTTCTTCGCAAACTTCATTCTTTAACCGGTATTATTCCTGTTGGCGCATTCCTTGCCGAGCATTTCTGGTCTAATAGCGCGGCCCTCGTCAGCGCGCAAAAATATAATCAAACTTCCGAAGACCTGCAGACCATTCCATATCGACTCTTCGTGGAATGGTTATTTATTTTTCTCCCCATTCTCTATCATGGCGGCTACGGCGTGTATATCTGGCTCCGCGGGCAGTCCAACGTTTCGCAATATCCCTGGGTACGCAACTGGCTCTACACCTCGCAACGCTGGACCGGACTCATCGCTTTCGTTTATATCGGCTGGCATCTTTACACTGAGCGCTGGATGACCCATGGCCGTTCCACTTACGCTACGGTCGCGAATGATTTGCTGAATCCCTGGTATCTCGCATTTTTCGTGATCGGCGTGCTGGCTTCTTCGTTTCACCTTGGCGTGGGTATCTGGAATTTTCTTTGCAAGTGGGGACTCGCCGCCACTGCTCGCGCACAACGCGCTGCCGGACAGTTGGGCGTTTTGATCGGCGTCGTTTTCGGCGTCGTCGGAGTTTTGATAATTCTCAGTTTTCGCCTGGACTGGCATCCGTTCGCTTCGTACTTACCGAAATGAATCAGCCTTAGCCAAATGAAACAGCCCAAAATTATCGTGGTTGGCGGCGGCCTCGCCGGATTAATGGCTACCATTCGCGTCGCGGAAGCGGGCGTGCCGGTCGATTTGTTTTCCATCGTGCCGGTAAAGCGCTCTCATTCCGTTTGCGCGCAGGGCGGCATCAACGCCGCAAAAAATCAAAAGGGTGAAGGCGACAGCACTGCCAAGCACTTCGACGACACCATTTACGGCGGTGATTTTCTTGCCAATCAGCCGCTCGTGAAGCGCATGTGCGAAGCTGCGCCCGGAATCATCGATCTTCTCGACCGCATGGGTGTGATGTTTAATCGGACTCCTGAAGGACTGCTCGACTATCGTCGTTTCGGTGGCACTTTATATCATCGTACCGCTTTCGCCGGCGCCACCACCGGGCAACAACTGCTTTATGCTCTCGATGAACAAGTCCGCCGCCACGAATCCGAGGGCAAGGTTAAAAAATTCGAAGGCGCGACGTTTCTTTCCGCTGTGATTGATGAGAGCGGCGTCTGCCGCGGTATCTGCTCCATGGATTTGCGTTCCATGGAAGTGACTACGCACGCCGCCGACGCCGTCATTTGTGCTACCGGTGGAATCGGCGCGATTTTTGGACGTTCCACAAATTCCGTAGCGTGCACCGGCTCCGCGCAATCCGCCCTTTTTCAGCAAGGCGTTGATTATGCGAACGGTGAATTTATTCAAGTTCATCCCACCGCCATTCCCGGTGAAGACAAGCTTCGGCTGATGAGTGAATCGGCGCGAGGAGAGGGCGGCCGGGTTTGGGTTCCAAAAAACCCGAACGACCAGCGCGCGCCGCGAACCATTCCCGAAGGTGAGCGTTTGTATTTTCTGGAAGAGTGGTACCCGAAATACGGAAATCTTGTTCCTCGTGATATCGCCACGCGCGCCATTCATCGCATTGTGTATCAGGAGCGCCTCGGCCTGCACGGCAAAGCTGCCGTATATCTGGATGTCACACACATTCCGCGCGAAACGCTGGATCGTAAGCTCGAAGGCATTCTCGAAATTTACGAAAAGTTCTTGGGCGTCGACCCTCGCATGGAACCCATGCAGGTTTTCCCCGCCATGCACTACACCATGGGCGGCATCTGGGTAAACGGGCAAGATCAGGCCACCAATGTGCCTGGAATTTACGCGGCCGGCGAATGCGAATATCATTATCACGGCGCCAATCGTCTCGGCGCCAATTCGCTGGTCTCTTGTATTTTTGGTGGCGGCCTCGCTGGACCAGCAGCGGTTAAATACGCAGCAAACTTGCAGACCGGAACTGAGGCGGTATCCTCCACGGTTTTTGAACTAGAGAAAAAACGCCAGGAAGAAAAAAATCAGGCGCTCATTTCCAACCAAGGCGCCGAAAACCCCATCACCATATGGCGAGAACTCGGCGACATCATGACCGAGCATGTCACCGTGACGCGCATCAACAAAAATCTGGAATTGGCGGACTCCAAAATTCGTGATCTACAGGCGCGTTATCACAAAATCAATCTCAGTGACCGCACAAAATGGTCCAATCAGACCCTCAATTTCGCGCGTGAACTCGAAAACATGCTGATTCTCGCTCGCGTGGTCACCCTTGGCGCCCTGCAGCGCAACGAATCGCGCGGAGCACACTACAAGCCGGATTTCCCGGAACGCGATGACGCCAACTGGCTCAAAACCACTCGCGCCAAGTTTAGCGACGGCGAAATCGTGTTGACCTACGAGCCGGTCGACATTTCACAGATTCCGCCGCGTCCCAGGCGTTACGACGCCGCTAAATAACGGTTGAAGAAAGTTTCTTGGTGCAATAAAGGTTGCCATGCCCAATAAAAACGATAAAAACGCCAAAAAAGAAGTCCTCGTCAAAGTAAAACGGCAATCTGCCCCCAAGGCCGCTTCGCATTGGGAGGAATTTCGCCTGCTATGGCGTCCCTACATGAATGTCATCATTTGTCTCCGCGACATCAGCGAAAACCCCGTCACCAGCGATGGCCGCCCCACCGCGCCAGTCTCCTACGATTCGAATTGCCTCGAAGAAGTCTGCGGCTCCTGCGCCATGCTCATTAACGGCAAAGCGCGCATGGCATGTTCCGCGCTGGTCGACCAGCTCGATCAGCCCATTCGCATCGAGCCACTGACGAAATTTCCGGTAGTGCGCGATCTGTCCGTCGACCGCCAATTCATGTTTGAAAGTTTGAAGCGCGTCAAAGCCTGGATTCCCATTGACGGCACCTACGACCTCGGCGAAGGCCCGCGCATCGCGCCCGAAATTCAGGAAAAGGGCTACCCGCTTTCCCGTTGCATCACTTGCGGCAATTGTCTGGAAGTCTGCCCGCAAGTCAACGAGCACAATCCCTTCATGGGTGCAGCCATCTTCAGCCAGGTGCGCCTCTTCAACATGCATCCCACCGGAAAAATGCATGCCAAAGAACGCATCGCAGCGGCCATGGGCAATGGCGGCATCGAAGATTGCGCCAACGCGCAGAATTGCGTCGTCGCTTGCCCGAAAGGCATCCCGCTGACGGAATCGCTGGCGGAAATAAATCGTGAAGCGTGGAAACAATCGCTATTCGGCTGGCTCGCCGGCTAATTTCTGATTGCCTTTAATCATTTATCGCCACATCGTCCGCACTTTTCCATCCGCGGCGTTCAATTTCGTTTACAATCTGCATTCGCTCATAACTTTGGAGAATCAATGACCCGCGCCCTGCTGTTAGCTTTTGCATCCATCTCTCTATTGCTCGTTGCAGCCTTAGCCCTTTCCGCAGTCTCCGTTTCAGACAAAGCCCGCAAACTGCATTTTTCTTCCATCGTTGTGGACACCCACGACGACACCACCCAGCGTTTCCTCGATGGCAAATTCGATCTCGGCGATCGCACCAATACCGGCAGCATTGATATTCCCCGCATGAAGGAAGGCGGCTTGACCGCGGTTTTCTTTTCCATTTGGATTCCCAGCAAAATTACCGGCCCCGAAGCGGTGCGGTGCGCTCTTCAGCAGATCGATGCCGTGGGCGAACAAGTGCGCAAGCATCCGAATGACCTGGTGCTGGCCACCACCGCCGCACAAATTCGCGAAGCAAAAAAGAAAGGCCAGATCGCCGCGCTCATGGGCGTAGAAGGCGGCCACATGATCAACAGCGACCTCGAAGTGCTGCGTAAGTTTGCGGGCCTGGGCGTTCGTTACATGACCCTCACCCACAGCGGAAACGATGAATGGGCCGATTCTTCCACCGACAAAGCTGTTCACAACGGCCTGACCGATTTCGGCAAAGACGTGGTGCGCGAAATGAATCGCCTTGGCGTGATTGTGGACATTTCTCACGTGAGCGACAAAACCTTCGCCGATGTATTGGCCGTCAGCAAAGCCCCCGTGATTGCTTCGCATTCTTCGTGCCGCGCGATTTGCGACGCCCCCCGCAACATGACCGACGAAATGATGAAGGCTCTGGCTGCCAAGGGCGGCGTAGTGCAGATTAATTATCACGTCGGCTTTCTAAGCCAGAAATTTCGCGACGCGGAAAAAGCCGATCCCAAAATAAACGAAGAGATCGGGAAGGAAGTAACCAAACGCTGCGGCGACAACGAAGCTTGCCAGCTCCTCGAAGGCGACCAGCTCACCCGTGAAGCCGTCGAACAGGGAAAACTGCCGCGTGTTGGCTACGAAGAAATCATTGAGCACATCGATCACGCCGTAAAAGTTGCCGGCGCCGATCATGTTGGCCTGGGCTCCGACTTCGATGGCGCCAACATGCCCTACGGCATGGAAGATGCCAGCAAGTTGCCGCTTATCACCGACGCTTTGTTGAAAAAAGGCTATTCCGAGAGTGACGTAAGAAAAATTTTGGGTGAAAATACTTTGCGCGTTATGAGTGAAGTGGAGCGCGTCAGCCGCGAGCTGAATGCGACCAGTAAAAACCAGCCCATTTCGCCACGCGCGAAAAAGAGGGAAGCGAAATGAATAAATTTGCAATTTTAATAGCCGCAGGTATCGTTTCTGCAGCCATCCCGGCCTCAGCGCAAACCGGAAACACCGCTCCCGCTAAGCCGAAATCTTCCACGGCACAAAAATCTACCGCCGCAAAAACCACCACTTCCACCGCCGCAAAATCCTACGATCGCGCTTTACTTCACCCTGCGTTGTTGAAAGACAAAGCTCCGGAAACCTACCAGGTTAAATTTGAGACCAGCAAAGGCGATTTTACCGTTTCCGTCACCCGTGCGTGGGCCCCGCTGGGCGCGGACCGCTTTTACAATCTCGCCGAGCATCATTTTTTCGACAACCAGAGTTTTTTTCGCGTGCTCAAGGGTTTCATCGCGCAATTTGGGATCAGCGCTTATCCAGCTTTAAACCCGCTGTGGCAGAAAGCGACCATCAAGGACGACCCGGTGACCCAAAGCAATAAAAAGTATTTCCTCACCTTCGCGACTGCTGGCCCCAACACCCGCACGACTCAGCTGTTCCTCAATCTGGCCGACAACCCCCGCCTGGATGGCATGGGTTTTGCCCCGTTCGGCCAGGTCACCGACGGAATGAACGTTGTGGACACCTTGTTCACCGATTACGGCGAAGGCCCGCCCACTGGGAGCGGTCCTGACCAGGACAAAATTCAAGAGCAGGGCAAACCCTATCTGGACAAGAACTTCCCCAACCTCGATTACATCAAGACCACCACGTTAACTCCAGCTCCGAGTCCAGCAACGCATAGGACTTTGCCCGCGAAGAAGACCGTGCCCGCGCCCAAACCGTAGCCTCATTTCACGTTTTGTCGTCGTACACCAGATCTGACGAGCCTCGCCCATGTATCAGCAATTTTAATACTTCGAAACAAATCTTTGACAATACTGTGATTTGACACTTCTTCGATAACCGTCGTAACCTGTTCTCGATGAGTACTTGTTGCCAGATGGTCTGTTGTGCGTGCACATGCAACGCTGCGTGTTGCACCGACCACAGCTCTGGCCCAACAAGTTTCCGAACTTAGCGCATCAATACTAAAAAGTTCCGAAGCCCACGTTGCCAGAGCACTGGTGAACGTGGGCTTTTTCTTTTTAGGCGCGTATTTCCAGCGACTGTTTACAGGTGAATCGTTCATGTCTCAAGTAACTCCAGACCAATCTCCCGAGGCTAAACCGACTGAAGGCAACCTGACTGAGGCGAAGCAGGTTGAAACAAAAGCGCAGCGCGTCGAGCGCCTCAAACGCTCCAAGAATGCCTGGGACCATTTCGATGAGATCCAGCAGTTTGCCCGCGCCGGGTTCGATTCCATTCCGCCCGAATGGCTCGGCACCTATTTCCGTTCCTGGGGCGTTTACACCCAGGGCGACGGCGTCGGCGTAATTGGCGGCAAAAATGGCGAAGGCAAGGCCATGCCGTTTTTCATGGTGCGCATCCGCATTCCCAACGGGCTAATGCGCAGCGACCAGGTACGCACCATCGCCAACCTCGCGGAAAAATACGGCCGCGGCGTCGCGGACATAACTGTGCGCCAAAACATTCAATTGCACTGGGTCGCCATCGAATCGCTGCCTGAAGTTCTGCAAAGCCTCTGGAACGTTGGCCTCACCACTACCGGCGCCTGCGGCGACGTCGCCCGCAACATCACCGGCTGCCCGCTCGCGGGCCTCGACGGTGAAGAAATCATTGACGCGTCCCCTCTCGCTCTGCAAATCGACCGCGAACTCGGCGGCAATTCCGAGTTTTACAATCTCCCGCGCAAATTTAAAATTTCCATTACCGGCTGCCGCCACTGGTGCTCATATCCCGAAATCAACGACATCGGCCTCACCGCCACCACTCGACGTCGCGCGGGAAAGTCCGAGGTAGGCTTTACGCTGCGCGTCGGCGGCGGCCTTTCCACCAATCCTCACTTGGCGGTCGCGCTCGATGCCTTCATCAAGCCTGAACAAGTTATCCCGGTAGTTCGCGGGGTTGCCGAAATATTTCGCGCCAGCGAAGTTTTGCGGCAGAGCAGGGAAAAAGCCCGCCTCAAATTTCTCTTCCTGGAACACGGCTGGACCGCTGACACTTTCCTGGCTGAATTGCAGCAGCGCATCGGTTGTTCTCTCGATCCGGGCGAAAGGGAAGACATTCCCGCCGACATCCATCGCGACCACGTGGGCGTGCATACTCAGAAGCAGCCCAGCCTCGTATACGTGGGCGCATCGGTGTTGCGCGGGCGCATCACTCCTCAACAACTAAATCTCGCCGCTGACCTTGCGGACCGCTACGCCGACGGCCATGTTCGCAATACCGTGATGCAAAACCTGCTGATCGTAAACGTGCGCAAAGAGAGCGCCTCGCTCGTAGCCGACACCCTGACTGCAGCCGGCTTACCGGTACAAGCTTCTGCTTTTGCTCGCGGCACCATTTCTTGCACCGGCTCCGAATTCTGCAAACTGGCGCTTACCGAAACCAAAAGCTTCGCGCGCTGGCTCACCGAAGAACTTGAAGACCGCGTGCCCGCCTTCGAAGAGCAACTCAAGTTGCACATCACCGGCTGCCCCAACAGTTGCGGCCAACATTGGATCGCCGACATCGGCATCGAAGGCAAGAAAATCAAGCAGAACGGAAAAATGGTCGATGCCTATTATTTCTGCGTCGGCGGCAGCGTCGGCCAGTTCGCAGCCATCGCGCGCCCTGTTGGCTACCGCTGCACGGCGGACACTGTGCCCGACGCGATCGGAAGATTGCTCGAGGGTTTCAACACGCGGCGCGAAGGAAGCGAAAATCTGCGCCAGTTCTTCAGTCGTCATTCCAACGAAGAACTCCGCGCGTTGTTGGCCGGCACGTTCATTTGTGCCGTCGATCGCGACGTTTCGCTCGGCCCCGTGCCCCACGGCGTGGAAGGGTAGCGGCGAAAAATGAGCCTCTTTCCCATTTTCGTGAAGCTGAAAGGTCGACTCGTTGTGGTCGTCGGAGGCGGCACCATCGCTGCCGGCAAAATCCCCGGCCTCCTTCAAGCCCAAGCCCGCGTTCATGTAATAGCTCCGCGGATTAATTCCCAGGTTTCAGCTTGGGTAAATGCTGGCGACATTGAGTGGCTTGAAAAGCAATTTGCGCCCGTTGATTTACAAGACGCTTCCGTAGTCATTGCCGCGACTTCCTTTCCAGCTGTAAACGCCGCCGTGTTTCACGCCGCCGAAGACCGCGGCGTTCTCTGTAACGCCGTTGATGACATCGCCAACTGCCATTTCTACTATGGCTCCATCGTGCAGCGCGGCGATTTGCAAATTGCCATCTCCACGAACGGAAAAAGCCCCGCGCTTGCACAGCGTCTACGCAAAGAACTTGAGCAGCAATATCCCGCCGATTATGCCGCGTGGCTGGATTCCTTGGGTGATGCTCGCGACAAACTTCGCGCCAGCTCCGATCCCAGGGAAAACTTGGAAGAAAATAAAGCCATTCTTCACCGCCTTGCGAGCCCAGAGATGTTTTCTCGTTTTGTTCGTTCGCAAGCGCGGGAATCCGCTTCGACTAAATCCGGGCATCGTGCGCCCGGCACGGTTTATTTAGTCGGCGCCGGTCCCGGCGACCCGGAATTGCTTACCCTAAAAGCCACGAGCCTGCTGGCTGCCGCCGACATCGTCCTCCACGACTCCCTCGTCAGCACAGAAATTTTAGCCATGATCTCTCCGCGCGCTGAAATTATCGACGTCGGCAAACGCGCCGGCCGCAAATTGCTCACTCAGGACGAAATCAATTCGCTGCTGATCTCCTATGCCGAAAGCAGAACGACGGTTGTCCGCCTCAAAGGCGGCGATCCATCCATGTTCGGTCGCGCCGGCGAAGAATTGGAAGCGCTTCGCCGGGCGAATATTCCGCACCAGGTCGTTCCCGGCATCAGCGCCGCACTGGGCGCCGCCGCAGCCGCCGGAATATCGCTCACCGATCGCCGGGTAGCCTCTCAAGTGCTCTTCAGCACCTTTTCGCGAAGCACCGAGCACGGCGAGCTCAAATGGAGCGCCCTCACAGCCGATACCACACTGGTGCTTTACATGCCCGGCTCGGATTACGCCGAAGTTGCCGAGCGCTTGCAGAACAGCGGCCTGCCGGCTGATTTGCCTTGCCTGATCGTCTCGCGCGCCACTCAAGCGCAGCAGCAAGTGCGCTGGTCCACTGTCGGCAGCCTCGCAGGGGAAGAAAAGCTACCCGCGCCCGCGCTTTTTATTGTCGGCCGGGTCGCATCGCATCAAATCACGGAACTCTGCAAATCTTTCTGGACTTCGCACGAGGTAGAGATGCCTCGGCAAGCGAAATCCCTCGCCTAAAAAATATTGGAGAAGAAAAAATGACCACGACTGACGCTACGCTCGATAAAAAAATACAGAAACCCTCCGCACCAAAGTTTTCGTGGGACACCTGGGCGGTCCTGGCGGCTTTCGTAGCCGCATTGTTAATCCGCTTCGGCGTCGTAAGGCACATTCCCTGGTGACCTCGGTAAGCATGCAGCCGCAGCCACAGCCAGCAAAACTATCCGCTTATGAAGGAGAGAATTGATGTCAGAGACGTTCGCAATTCCGCAGATCAAACAAGTCCAGGTAAAGCAGGCGCAGCCCAACCTGCAATTCCTCCCCGTCATTCCAGGCATTCTCCTGCTGGCCGCAATCGGCTACGCCGGAAAATTGCTGGAGCAAAACGTCGGCAAATTTGCTAAATCCCACCATTGGATTTTCCCCAACATTGAATACGTGTTGTGGGCCATCCTGCTGGGTCTGGCGATCTCCAATACGGTAGGTGTTCCCGCGATTTTCCGCGCCGGTGTCGCCACCTATGAATTCTGGCTCAAAGTTGGCATCGTCCTCCTCGGCGCGCGCTTTCTGGTCGGCGATGTTCTGAAACTCGGCGGCGTCACCCTCGCGCTCGTGGCCATCGAAATCACTGGCGCCATCGCTTTCATGACCTTGCTGGGCCGCTTGTTTCACCTCAAGCCTAAACTCACTACGCTCCTCGCGGTGGGCTCCGCGGTCTGCGGTGTGAGCGCCATCATCGCCACACAGGGTGCAATCGACGCCGACGAAGAAGATTCTTCGTTCGCCATCGCCGCCATCCTCGCGCTCGGCGTCCTGGCACTCTTCACTTTCCCGCTCATCGGCCACGCACTCCATTTGGGCGATCATGCCTACGGCCTCTGGGCTGGCCTCGCCGTAGACAATACCGCCGAAGCTTCCGCCGCAGGCGCGCTCTACTCCGACGCCGCTGGCAAGCTCGCTGTACTAGCTAAGACAACCCGCAACGCTATGATCGGCTTCGTCGTTCTGGCCTACGCCATCTACTGGGCCGGTCAAGGCCAAGCCAAAACCGTAAAAAACAAAGCCGCCTTCCTTTGGCAGAAATTTCCCAAATTTGTTTTAGGCTTTCTGCTGATCTCCGTCCTCGCCACCTATCACTTCTTCTCCAAAGATCAAGTCACCGCACTAGCAAATCTTTCCCGCTGGGCATTCCTACTGACTTTTGCAGGCGTCGGCCTCCGCACCAATTTCCGCGAGATGCGCAAACAAGGCCTCCGCCCCTTCGCAGTAGGAGCCATCGGCGAAGTAGTCATCGCCGTCTTTACTTTGGGCTTAGTAATCGGAGCTCAAAAAATCTGGGGCTGGTAAAACAGCCTTCCAGACTGACCCATAATCCGTATTCTTGGGCTGTGCGGATTCCCACTGCCACGCTGGGTGCTATTTCTCTGATCTGATGGGCGCGCGTTCGTCAGGGCCAAGGCAAAAACACGAGACAAAATTGAGCCAATTTGAAACATTTCTTCGTGCGTGGTACGACGGCGATTTGTACAGGATGCGAGACAACTACTGCGACATTAGTTGTCCCGATGGTACCAGGATTTTGTTACCGATATTCCAGAGTCATCCATAAGGTTAATCAGCCCGGGTCTTACGGAGCGTGTGTATGAGTGTTTTTCCACGGTCAACCACCACCCGCAAACCCCCAAACCTCCCGAGCAATATCAAGAACTCTCCCGGAAGTTTCGGAATTTTGCGAAAGCACAGCACTGGCTTTAGTCAGGCATCTCAAGACTTAGTCGACCGCTTCCTATAATCCCAACACCGTCACCAACTCCTTCACCGACCCCGACGACTTCTGCAGCATCGCATTTTCTTCCGCGCTCAGCTTGATCTGAATAATTTCCTCGACGCCCTTCGCGCCCAGCTTCACCGGCACGCCCACAAACAACCCTTTAATCCCGTACTCGCCCTCCAGATAAACCGCGCACGGCAGTATTTTTTTCTTGTCCTTCAAAATCGCTTCCACCATTTCCACCGCCGCCGCCGAAGGCGCGTAATACGCCGACCCAGTCTTCAGCAAATTTACAATCTCTGCTCCGCCCTTGCGGGTACGTTCCACAATCGCGTCGATCCGTTCCTTCGGCAACAAATCCGGCAGCGGAATCCCCGCCACGGTCGAGTATCGCGGCAGAGGCACCATGTCATCGCCATGCCCACCGAGCACAAACGAATGCACATTCTCCACGCTCACTTTGCATTCCATGGCCACAAACGTACTCATGCGCGCCGAATCCAGCACGCCAGCCATTCCCATTACGCGATGTTTCGGGAATCCGCTAACCTTAAACGCCGCCTGCGCCATCGCGTCCAGCGGATTGGTGACCACGATAATGATGCAGTTCGGCGAATGCTTCACGATCTGTTCCACAACAGCCTTCACCACATCGTAGTTAGCTTTCAACAAATCATCGCGGCTCATCCCCGGCTTACGCGGAAATCCTGCGGTGATCACTACGATGTCACTGTTCGCCGTCCCGCTATAGTCGCCGGTGTTAGTGGAAATTCCAGTCGCGTGCGAATCTGTTCGCGTGATCGGCCCGGACTCCATCATGTCCAAAGCTTTTCCCGCGGGCACGCCATCCAAAATGTCAGTGATAACTACATCGGCGAGATCGGCATCCACAATTCTTTGCGCTGTCGTCGAGCCCACAAATCCGCTGCCCACCACGGTAACTTTCTTACGCATTCCCTCAGTCTCCCAATTTAACGTGCAATATTGCTATGCAAGATAACGTGCGATTTCGCGATCAATGTTACGCGCGCGGCGAAACCGCCGCCGCCGCGCCCATGTTCTCAATAATCGCCGAAGCAAACGCCGCCGTGCCTACCTTGGTCGCGCCAGGCATCAACCGCTCCAAATCATAAGTAACGCGCTTCTGCTGGATCGTCTTGGCAATGCCGCCTTCAATCAACTTCGCGGCCTCGCCCCATCCCAGAAAATCAAACATCATGGCTCCCGACAGCATCACCGAGCTCGGATTGATTACATCTTTATCCGCGTATTTCGGGGCCGTCCCGTGCGTTGCTTCGAACACTCCAAATCCATCGCCAATATTCGAACCCGGGGCCATTCCCAACCCACCCACCTGCGCCGCGCAAGCATCCGAAAGATAATCGCCATTCAGATTCGACGTCGCCAGCACGCTGTACTCATCCGCGCGCAGCAGCACCTGCTGAAACACCGAATCCGCAATGCGATCGTTGATCAGCAATCTTTTCTTCCACTGTCCTTTTCCGTGCGTACCGTAAATCGTGTCGATGGTGTGCTTCACTTCAACATAAATAGTTTTCTTGAAATCGTCGGTAGCTTGCTTCAATCCAGGTTCCACCAGTGCGGCATTTTCCTCGACGCTCAGTTGAGGATTCTTGTCTAGATTGTCGATGATCCAGGTTTCGCGTTCCGTGATCGTCTGCGCACGAAATTCCTCGCGCGCCAGGTCATACCCCCAATCACGAAACGCGCCTTCCGTAAATTTCTGAATATTGCCCTTGTGTACCAGCGTTACGCTGGGCCGCTTGTTCAAAAGTGCAAATTTGATCGCGCGCCGTACCAGCCGCTTCGTGCCGGTAGGCGAAATCGGTTTTATTCCCACGCCAGAATCCCAGCGAATCTGCTTTTTTCCACCCTTCAACATGTCGTGGTTCAAAAATTCCAGCAGCTTCTTGGCACCCGCGGTGCCCGACTTCCACTCAATCCCGATGTAGACGTCTTCCGTGTTCTCTCGAAATATGACAATGTCCATTTTTTCCGGCTGCCGAACAGGGGAGGGAACTCCCATGTAATAACGCACCGGCCGTTCGCACGAATAGAGATCCAGAATTTGCCGCAGCGCCACATTCAACGAACGAATTCCCCCGCCCACCGGCGTCGTCAGCGGCCCCTTGATGGCCACGCGAAAATCGCGAATTGCGTCCACCGTGTCGTTCGGCAGCCACTCTTTAAAAGTGTTGAACGCTTTCTCTCCCGCGAACACTTCGAACCACGCCACACGCCGCTTCCCGCCATAAGCGCGCTCCACCGCCGCATCAAAAACGCGACGCGAAGCTTTCCAGATGTCCCGTCCCGTGCCATCGCCTTCGATAAAAGGAATCACCGGCATGTCCGGCACTTGCAACTCGCCTCCGCTATATCCAATCGCTTCACCGCCCGCAGGAACCGCTTGCCCGTTGTACGAACTCTTCATGAACCCAAATCCTCCGAGAATTGCCGCTTCATGTATTCCGTAATCATGCGTGATTTTGCGTCAGTGCAGGACTAAAAAACATATCACAACCTATGCCATTCGCGCTCAAACCTGAACCTTAAAAAAAGCTAAGGGGCCAGCATGAAAAATCGCCGCCCCTCATGAAAACGCTTTAAAAATTATTCAAACAATCGTTTCTAGAACATGTTCCACAAAAACTGGTTATACACTTCGTGGTGATACTGGACTTCCGGAACCTTCACGAACGTCCCCAGTTGCCGCGAACAACGATCCGCCGCCGCCTCCTTCAAATCCACATATCTTCCTTTGACATCCTCGCCCAATAACTTCGTCGCCCAATCCGATTTCTTGAAATGGTCGATGGCGGTATAAATGTTGTCCGGCAAATACCGCTCCGCTTGCCGCAGGTTCTTGATCTTTGCCGTATCGCCGTCCAAGCCGCTTCTGAAAATCGAATACATCACCAGATAAGGGTTTGCGTCCGGCGCGACCGACCGAACCTCCACGCGAGAGCTCTTCTCATTCCCGATCGGGATTCGAATCATCGATCCGCGATCCACCGGTGAAGCCTTGATCTGGTTCGGCGCCTCAAAGTGCGGATCCAAACGTCGGTAGGCGTTCACGCTGGCATTTAGCAGCAAACAAATATCGTTGCCATGCGTCAAAATGCGGTCCACGAACGCCCATCCAAACTTGCTAAGCTTTTCCTCGCCCTTCGGATCCCAGAAAAGATTCTTCGTCCCCTTGCTGATAGAAACGTTGGTGTGCATCCCGTTTCCATTCACGCCCACCACCGGCTTGGGCAAAAAGCTGGCCGTCATCCCCATACCGGTAGCCACCTGCCGGCAAATCAATTTGTAAAGCTGAATCTGATCTGCGGCCGCCACCACTTCGCCGTAACCATAATTAATTTCAAACTGCGACGGCGCAACTTCTGGGTGATCCTTTTCATTCTGGAATCCCATGGCGCGTTGCACTTCCGCCGTCGTATCAATAAACGTGCGCAACGGGTCGCCCGGCAGCGAATGATAATAGCCACCGGTATTCACGTACTCGAATTTGCTAGTTTCGTGATACCGCGCCTCAGCATCCGCGCCATTAAATAAAAATCCTTCAATCTCGTTCGCGGCATTCAGCGTATAGCCGTCCGTTTTATTTAACTCGTTCGCGTAGCCCTTGAGTACCCCACGAATATCCGCACTGTACGGCGAGCCGTCCTTATCAATCACTTCGCCAAACACCAACACCTTGCCTGCCCCAAAAATGTCCGCAGGCCCCCAATAAAAAGCGCCCCAATCCATCGCCAATCGCAAATCGCTCTCGCGTTGCGCCGTGAATCCCCGAATCGACGAACCGTCAAACGTCAGGTTGTCCCAGCTCTTGATCAAAAATTTCTTGTCGTAGTCCAGCATATGCAGCCGGCCTTCCAGGTCGCTGAACAGCACCGTAACCGCCTTGATTCGCTTTTCATCGCTCAGATACTTGATGCGTTCTTCCTGGATTTTGTGCGGCGCCACACGCGCTTTGCGTTGCTCTTTAGCGTTCAGATTCATTTCCTCGAGTTCGTCATAGGAATGAGTCAGAAAATTGCGCAGTTCGTTAGGCATGATGCTCCTTGAAAGGGAAATTGAAAGGAAATTGGCGTGGCTGTTTGCGTTGGCGGCGTTCCTGCCTCGGCGTTAGGGTAATCCCGGTCGTCGCCAGCGTCAAAACAGAAAATCCACATCATCGAATCGAAATATTTAATGATCACTGTTCGGTTTTAATATAAACAAACCAGCCCTTAGTCGTAATACTCCTGCCCCAGGTGCGTTATCAAATCTTCGCCCATCATCCAGCGCAAAGTGTTCTTCAGCTTCATCGACTGAATGAACAGATCATGCTCCGGGTACAGCCCCGGCGCGGTCATCGGCGACTTAAAGTAAAAACTCAGCCACTCCTGAATTCCGCGCATCCCCGCGCGCTGCGCCAAGTCCAGAAACAATACCAAATCCAGCACAATAGGAGCCGCCAGAATCGAATCGCGGCACAAAAAGTCCACCTTGATCTGCATGGGATAGCCCAGCCACCCAAAAATATCTATATTGTCCCAGCCCTCTTTATTGTCGCCGCGCGGCGGATAATAGTTGATCCGCACCTTGTGATGCATCTTTCCGTAAAGCTGCGGATAAAGTTCCGGCTGCAAAATATATTCGAGGGCGCCCAGCTTCGATTCTTCCTTGGTCTTGAACGATCCGGGATCCTCCAGCACTTCGCCGTCGCGATTTCCCAGAATGTTGGTGGAGAACCACCCGTCCAGTCCCAGCATCCGCGCTTTAAAAGCCGGCGCCAGCACCGTCTTAATCAGTGTTTGCCCAGTCTTGAAATCTTTTCCCGCGATGGCCACATTATTTTTCTGCGCCAGCTTCTGAATCGCCGGAATATCCACGCTCAAGTTCGGCGAACCATTCGCGTAAGGTACACCGCTCGTCACCGACGCCCACGCGTACAGCATGGACGGCGCGATCGACGGGTGATTTGATTTCATTCCCGCCTCAAATTTTTCCGGCGTGGAGTGCACCTCTTCCGGTTTCAAAAACGACTCGGTGGACCCGCACCAGCACGTCACCAATCGTGAAACGCCCGAAGTCTTACGAAATTTCTCAATATCCTCTTTGATCTGCACCGCCAGTTCGTACTTGTTCTTGCCTTGTTTGATGTTCGGCCCATCGATCAGCCTTACGTAGTTGTGATCGAACGCCGCCTTCATGGGCTTAATGGTCGAAAGAAATGTTTTCACCTTCGCCAGGTCCTGCAGATTCAAGACCCCCGCATTCGCGGCCGATTCGTAAGCGTTGTCGTTAAAAATATCCCACCCAGCAAACACCAGATCGTTCAATTCGCTGAGCGGCACAAACGATTTGATCGACGGCGTGCGTCCTTCCGTGCGCTTGCCCAGCCGAATAGTCCCCAACTGTGTCAGCGACCCCACAGGGTTCGACTCACCTTTGCGTACCAGTTCCACTCCAGCCATAAATGTAGTGCTCACCGCGCCCATTCCCGGCAGTAACACGCCGAGTTTCCCCTTGGCCGGAGCGATTTTCCCAGGCTTCTTCATGCATCTCCTTTTGAAATGGCGTTCGCCCTGAGGCAATAGCGCACAAACCCAGCATAAATTGAGGTCATTGATCGAATCGACGCCGCAGAAGCGCTTCACTACCCCAAACAAACCAGTAATGATGAGCGAACCGTCCCCGATTTGCAAATGGCGACGCCTGATAGACATCTACTTGCAGAAAGCGAAATCGTTGACCGACTCACACCCAGAGGGCTAACATCCAGCGCATCAGCAAGAGGAGGTCTCCATGTCACTCCAGGGAAAGCATGCGTTGGTAACCGGAAGTTCGCGAGGTATTGGCCGTGGTATTGCGCTGAAACTGGCGAAGGAAGGAGCGCATGTTGCGGTTCACTACTATCGGAATCGCGCTTCGGCACAAGCAACACTAAAGAAGATTCAAGAACTGGGGTCAAACGGCTTTGTAGTACAGGCGGATGTTTGTCGCCCGGAGGAAATCCATCGGATCTTCGAACAAGTTCGCTCCGAGTTCGGCTCGCTGGATATTTTTGTCAGTAACGCGAGAACAGAAGCGGCGACGTTTTACGAGGTGCCGATGCAAATGACTTTAGACAAATGGGACACCGCGTTGGATTCACAGGCGAAAGCATTCCTTGTCGCAGTGCGTGAGGCAGAACCCTTGATGACAAAAGGGGCTCGCATCGTCGCGATCACGTTTGCGCCGGGTGGACGGTTTGGCAGCTGGCAACCTTGGGTGGCCATGGGTGCGGCGAAGGCTGCGATGGAAGTGCTGGTGCGATATTTTGCGGTGGCATTGGCTAGCCGCGGGATCACCGTCAACACGATCAGCCCAGGTTGGGTGGAAGACAGTGTGCTAAATAGTTTGCCGGAAGCTTTTCAGTCGGGTATTCGAGAGTGGCAGGAACGCGGGTGGACTCCCATGGGACGTCTGGGAACACCGGCGGATATCGGCAACGCGGTTGCACTGATTTGTTCGGAAGAGGCGAGCTGGATCACAGGCCAGTTGATTGAAGTCGACGGAGGTGCCTCGCTAGTGCTTGCGCATCTTCCGCTGGAATTTCAAGGAATAGCGAAACCGGAAAAGGCGCAAGGAGCCTAAACTTGCATCGGGAAATTTTACGCGCGATGAGTCAGATTGCGACTATGCGATGACCCGGGCAGTTAGCGCCGTTCGACCCGCTAGAGGTTATTGGGCTACTCATCTAACGTCGCGAAACGCCATTGGTGGTAGGCATTGAGAGCCAGCCGTAAGCGCTCGGCCTGGGTTGGATCGGCGTGCCTTGTGACCATAGTGTCGAAAATAGGATCGACAAAACGGCCATATTTTCCCAGGGTCTCGTGATCGCCAGAAAGAAGAGCGGCTTCAACTGCGTTTTCGGTGGCTGGAGTGACTAGCTCCATGCGACCTACAAATACGCGGATAAGCCGCGTGGGTGCCGGACGTACTGAAAGCGGCAGGGCCGTGTCGACGAATCGGCGCGGAACGATGTAGAAGAGGCGACTGCCTTCCCCGAACCAGGAATCACGCCAGGTTTCCAGCATGGCGTGAGCCTCGTCACGGTATAGCCCTTGCGCGACGAGCGCGTCTTCAAAATCCGAGTAAAGAGAATCAAGCGTGCCACTAGTCGAGGGCGTCTCCATGATGGCCTCTCCGTCGAGTGATGAGACGCGATAGCCGAGCTTATCGCCGCGTCGCTCAAAAAGAACAATCGTCGTGCGTTCGCCAGCATTGCTCTTGAGCTGTAGCTGGCCAGCAGCTAGCACCTTCGCCGATAGTGGCGGAGCAACCAGCGAGACTCCGCGGTAGAAAAGAAATTTCTCCAGTTGGTTGTCTGCTGAAGTCTGAACCGAGACGATGTTGGCCGATGTTTCGCGTGCGGCATAGTAGTGGCTGGACGTGCTCCCGTGGTGCAAAGTCGCGTTTGCTGTCGGCAAGACGGTGATGGCACCCCAACCGATACTGCCCGTAGTTTGTGGTTGGAACAGAAACGGTTGAGCATCCGCAGGCTCAACCTGACTTGCGTGCGGAAACCACTCAGTGATCAGGCCCGACGAAAAACTCACCTGGGCCGCAACCGTGACTTGCCGGGGTGAATAGAAATAGATGACCGGCGTTTCCATTCGCACTGTACCGCGCAGGCCGCCCTTCACATTGGTATTGCGAAAGTGCTCCACAAAGGTCGGCAGGTCCGATTTTGTCGCGATGGGAAGCCACAAGAGAGCATTCCCGTCGTCCCCGGCAATCGATGTGAACGTACCCCATTCGTGCACGATCAAATGCGAATCCGCTGACTGTTGTGCCTGCGCCGTCTGTGGCAATCGAAGATCGAACAACGCAACCAGTAGCGCGGTCCCTAGCACCCCAAATCTCATCGTGGCGGCCCAGGAATTTTAAAGTCGGAACGGATTCATTGCTGCTGCTCCGCAACCGTTGTCTTCGTCAACGTCTCGGCCATAGTCGGGCTCTGGTCTCCGTTGAAACGGCTGGCGAGATTACGAGCGAGGAGCGGATCACTCTTTGCGCCAGCAATCGCTCGCTGCGCATGAGCCTCATGTTCCGCGGTTGGGCCGGATAGCGTGACCAAGGCGGCCGCGAATTCCATTTGCGGGTCGCTGCCGCGAAGCTGAATGGCTTCTCTAATAAGCGCGTAACCGTCGAGGCCGATGGCCGGATTCTGTGAACCGGCGCCGAGCCATTGTTTGTACACTTCGGCAAGGTAGCCAGTATCAAAGTAAGTGAGTGCTCGCGTTTCCTCGGTATTTGCCGACTTCGTGCCGATGGTGATTTTGGTAAGCAATTCTTTCGCGGCAGCCGGATTCTTGCGCGCGTAAAGTGCCGCGCGTCGCAACGTTTCCATATGAACGATGACGTTGTGGTCTGCCGCGAGAATCGCCAGAGTGTCGGAAGCCAATCTGGAGGTATCGTAGGTTTCGGCGCCCGACAAATTCCAGTTGTGGCTGACCCACGGCAGGGATTTTGCTGAACCTATGTCAAAGCTGTGACAGACGAGCGGCGGCCCGGCAAGTACCGCTGTGGCTATGAACATCAGCAGCGTGGAAATGGCCAGTAATCGCAACAATGTCGAACTCGGGATTCTCATGTCAGGCTCCTTGCGATAATTTGCAGAACACTTGAGGAGACGTTCAAACGCACGCAGCTGTTAACAACTACTTTTGTTGGGTCTCGTGGCCGTTCCACGACCGCTCCCAATGACGCCAGAGCGCTATATCGCCAAGATCGAGGGCGTTCCACCAGGAGTCAAGCATCGCGCGGTCCAAGCGAAGAATACCTTCACGCGCCACCCTCGCGGGAGGAGGGACCAGCATGGACAATCGTTCGAACACCGCCTGCCGATCGACTTCACTTACGCGCGAAAGCAGATGCCAGAGCGTCAACCCATCACGCGGTCGAGCCTCACGCAAGATCACTTCTTGTGCCGCGAACCGTTGTTTGGAACTTTCTTTGGAAGAATCAAACTGAGAAACCGCTGACCGGAACTCGTCTGAGGCATCCTCGAAGAAAGGCAAGCCAGGCCCGGACCCCGCGTACGTTGCAGCCGCGGCGCCAGCCGGAATTAATGATTCATGCCCATTGCTCTGGAACCCGACCCATCCGAGTGTGGTACGCAGCAGGCCGTTGCCGTTTTCTTTGATACTCAATGTGTACATGCAACCGAGGTCGACAACCACGGCGGACGAGGTGTCCACCACAAATTCTCCCGGCGAGGCCCAAACGGTCACATGAATCGTCCCATGCTCAAGCGCGATCCGTTTACGTTCTGCGGCGGATTGCAGTAATCGCAATCGCGTCATGGGCTCAAGTTCAAGGCGTCCGATGTCGGCCACGGCGATATTGGCCGTGGAAATACGATTCGTCTCAAACGCTTCGCCGATTTGCATCTGCATTTTTCGTTTTGGCGAGCTGGCCGCGGGCGAGCTGTCCGCTGCTGCTTCCGTTAGCTCGACACTCCAACCGTTGTTGCTGCCCGGAGGCGTCGATTCGCGTAACAAAAGTGCGAGCGCAATGGTAAAAGCGGTCAAGGTTAAGGTCGCTGCGGCGAACCTCGGGACCCAGGCGAACGAAGTAATCGCCAGCCACCACGAGGAACGTCGAGGCCCATAATCGACCGTTGGGAACGCTGGTGGCACAAGATTGGCAGCGCGGAACTCCTCTAGGGTCTGCTCCAACCGCCGAACTTCAGTGTCAGGTTCACCGGTACCTTCCCAGAGGTATTCGTTGTGTTCAGTCTGTCTTTTATATCGTTCACTCATATCAGACCGTAGTCCCTTTTTTGCTATCACACGGATTCCGCAATTGGCCCTTCTCAAGTTTCTGCCGCAATTGACTCATGCCCCGATGAAGATTGACGCGCACGGACCCGGGTGAGAGACCGATCTTCGCGGCAATTTCCGGGCCCGTCATACCTTCCACTAGCCGCAAAATTAAAGTTTCGCGGTACGCTTCGGGAAGGCTTCGAATGCAATCGAGAATCTCCGTAGCCTCTCTGTTTGCGGAGGCGCTGAACTTCGCGGGCTGTTCGTCAGGATCGGAACCCTCATCGGGCCCTTCCGGCCTTGTTCGTGCCTGACGGTAGTGGTCGACCGCGAGATTTCGCGCGATGGTCGCAAGCCACGCGCCAAACCGTGAAGTGTCCCGCAACTCGCGAACGCGAGGAAGTGCTCGCAGGAAAACTTCTTGCACCAGGTCCTCGACCTCAACATGTCGCACCCTGCCGAGCAAGATGCCGTGCACCATCCGGGCGTAACGCCTGTAGAGCTGCCCGAACGCTTCCGTATCGCCCTGCTGAGCAGCCCTCACAAACATGGCATCGGAGTCGTGTGGGCCAGCCTGCTCTTCCGTGACCAAAAGATGCTCCAGGACTCGGGAACCGAAATCGAGTGTACTTTGCACGGCCGCCTTCCGCAGCGACAAGGCTCTCCATCAATTAAGACGTTTAGAACATGCCCAGTGTTAACAAGGTTGGTCTAAATGAAGTTGTCGCGGCGTGGCACTCCAGTGGCTCTCAGTTTCAGATGAATTCGCTACTGCTCGCGCCGCTGGCCTCGGCAGTTTGCGCCTCCATTCCTAAGTAACTACCGCAGCTTCGCGTACTCCGCTCTAGCCTGAGGATCGGACTATCCGGATCCGCAGAGTTCCAGATCGCTAGGAAAGCTTGATACGCGCTTTTGGCTTTTGGGGCGTCGTTAGAGAGGGCGTAAGCACGCCCCAACCCCAGGTATGCCAGCGCGCCAATCGGCTCATTTCCCACAACGCCTGAACGATCCAGAATTTTTTGAAATTCGGCAATCGCCGCGGCCCCATTTTTCTTGCCTAGATACGCTCGCCCGCGCAAGTAAATGGGATACAACGAAAAAGTAAAGGAAGAATTGCACTGGCCCAATTCATATGGGGTAGACGCTTCCAGCGCCTCTACCGCTTTTGCAGCGTCGCCGCTGTGCAGCGCGATGGCGGCATGAATCATTGGCAAATAATTGAATTGCACGGTCGTATCTTTTGGAAAACGCTTGGCGAGATCGGCGGCCAATTGCGTGGCCTGGACCGAGTCGCCGGCCAGTCCGAGCGCAATGGCCGAAAAGCCGCTGTCAGCCTGCCGGTTGCGATCGAAAGCGCAGACCGGGCTTCCTGCTTGGCGACGGCTACATCGCCTGCTAATGCGTCGCGCACCGCCGCGTGTGACAGATACTCCGCCGCAGTTTCTTTTTCGTCCGTACGTCGCGCGGAATCAACGGCGCGGCGCGAAAAATTCTGGCTCTTGGCAAACTCGCCGCGATAGGCGGCAGTTTCGGATTCCAGGAAGAGGATCTGATCGTCGATACCCATTTTGCCGGTCGCGTCGGCCACCTGCTTTTGCATGGCCGCGTCGTCATGCAAAAGAAAATCCACGTTGTAAAGAACCAGTGGAATCCAGGGCGAGTCAACACTGTGGGAGCGCGATTCCTGTGCGGCGGTCTTGGCTTGATCCAGCTGATTGATCCACTGGTAGCTGTACATCAGATTTACAATGTTATTGCCGCTGCCGGGATTAATCTTGACCGCCTGTAAAGCGGAGGCATGAGCTTTCTCGTAATCGCCCATGAAGGTAAAGACGATCCAAAGGCTGGCCGGCGGCTCCTCATCCCGCGGATAAGTTTGCTCCCATAGTTGATACGAAGCGCGCGCGGCGTCCAGATTTCCCGTAACCACCAATTCGTAGAAAGAGGAAATAGCGAGTTTTTCGCTCTCACTGGCATGTTCACGCAATTCGTAAGCCTTGCGGGTACTCTCGGCCGACCGGTCACCTTCACTGAGCGGCTGATAAGCTTGGCCTAATCGCAAATAAGCCATGGCGAAATTCGGGTCCAGCGACACAGCTTTTTCGAAGAAGGGAATTGCCGCGGCATAGTCATTTACCACGTCCATGGTTTTGTTACCGAGGGCATATGCGTGGAGGGCTTCGAGCGACGGAGTAGTCACGTTCTCCGGCAGCGCATCGTACTTCTGGACGGACGCCAGGGATTCGCCCACCTTCGCCCGTAGCCGGGAAGCAGCGTCACCCAGTGCTTTGAGAACTTGCTCTCCCGTTGGTCGTCACCTGCTCGTCGGAGAGGGTATCGCCGTTGGCGCAGTTCACCGCCTTTAATCCCAAAACATATTGGCTGCCTAAGCTGGAGATGGACCCTTCAATGCTGGCGGCGCTGCCGGTGCGCTGGCAGACCTGGCGAGTCAGTTCGTGGGTGAGCTTGGCCTGTGGCAACTGATTCATCAAGGCCAGCGTTTGGGCGATGCGCTGGTGGAAATGAGGCTGAGAAACGGGCTCTGTTCGAGTTGCGCGGCTAATCCTTGGCGAAGCGTGCCGTCGAAAACCGCATCGGAGGTGGAATTAATGAAGTCGGAGAGGACGATGGTGTCTTTGGCGCTCAGTTTAGGGGCAGGTCTATACACAAAAAAATAAGTAGCAGCCGCTCCGGCGGCGAGTGCGACAAGCGCAGCGGCCATCGACCAACGGTTCCCTCCACCTGGCCGCGCGGGGATTGTGCCGGTGGCCGATGTGCTTCGCGACTCGCGGTCACGGGGCAACCGCTGAAGATCCGAGCGCATTTCCGCGGCGCGCTGGTAGCGAAGCTCGCGATCCTTTTCAAGCGCTTTGGTAATTATCGATTCCAAAGCGGGCGCAATCTGCGGATTGATTTTTGATGGTGGCGCAACTTGCCGATGCACGATCAATCCACAAATCGCGCCCGCGCTCGAACCACTGAATGCAAGCTGCCCCGTAGCCATCTCGTACAGCACCGCCCCGAAAGAAAACAAATCGCTGCGCGCATCCAACTCTTTGCCGCGAACTTGCTCAGGGGACATGTACGCAACAGTGCCCAGCACCGCGCCGGGACTGGTGAGGTGTTCCGCGTCGGATCGGGCGAAAGTGGTTTCACCGCTCACTGACATGGCTTTCGACGCGACCTTGGCCAAGCCAAAATCCAGAATCTTGGCGTGACCGCGTCCGGAGATGAAAATGTTGGCCGGCTTGATGTCCCGGTGAACGATGCCTTTGCCGTGCGCAGCGTCCAGCCCGTCTGCGATCTCGATGCTCACGTCCAGCAGGGTATCCAGGTCCATGGGCCGCCCACCAATACGGTGCTTCAGCGTGCTGCCATCCATATATTCCAGAGCGATGAACGCGCGGCCATTTTCCTCGCCGATATCGTACACCGTACAAATATTCGCGTGGTTCAGCGCCGAGGCGGCCTTGGCTTCCCGACGAACTCGTTCCAGCGCTTGATGTCGTGAGCAACGTCTTCCGGCAAAAATTTTAGCGCAACAAAGCGGTCCAGCCGGGTGTCTTCGGCCTTGTACACCACGCCCATTCCGCCGCCGCCGACTTTTTCAATAATTCGATAATGAGAGATGGTTTGCCCAAGGAGCGGCTGCGTGTCCGCCATAGCGCGCTCATCTTAGGTTGCCGTCACAGAGCAAGTCAAACGAGCGCGAAAACTTGTGACTCAACGTGTACTTGCATTACGTCTTCGATCTCTGGGCTGATGTCTGGCGCAAGAAGGTGGCAAAGGGTGACGTAATCGTCGTCCGCTATGCTGACGATCTTGTGGTGGGCTTTCAGCACCGGACAGTTGCTGAGCGTTTCCTAAAAGAATTTCGGGAACGGCTGGCGAAGTTCGGACTGGAGTTACATCCGGACAAGACTCGACTGATCGAGTTCGGGCGGTTCGCCGCTCGTGACCGGAAAGAGCGGGGAGAGGGAAAACCAGAGACCTTCACCTTTCTGGGCTTCACCCACTACGGTGGGCAACGCCACAAAAGCGGAACCTTCACCGTATGGCGAATCACTGCGAAAAAGCGAATGGTTGCGAAACTCAAAGCCATCAAGGTTGAGCTTCAACGCCGAATGCCTGATCGCATGGCCGAAGTCGGTGCATGGCTCCGGAAGGTTGTGCTGGGTTATTACCAATACCACGCTGTTCCTGGGAACACGACTCAGCTGCGCATCTTGAAACTTCGCGTGTGCAGGCTATGGCAGAGTGTTCTGGTCCGCCGTAGTCAACGCGCAAAGATGTGTTGGGAACGTTTTACCCCAGTCCTGAACTGGTGGATTCCTCCACGCCGAGTTCTGCACCCCTATCCCGATGCAGGCTTTTACGCCACTCATCCTTCGTAAGAGCCGTATGCGTAGACGCGCTCGTACGGATCTGTGCGGGGGGCGATCAGAGATGGTCGTCCCTACCGCGACAGTTAAGGTCAGTTGTGGATTGGTACCCGCAAACGGGCCACACGGAAGTAATCCACATGACCGATCAAAGCATCAAACGAACAAGTGGACTTCAAATTTTCGGGAGCCCCACGGCAGGGAATCCAAGGACTAAAACCAGTCGCTGCGGTATGCAATCCACCAGCAAAGGCACCCAATCGGAACGGTCGCAGCCAGCGCCCACCATATCGGTAACGCCAAGTCCGCTATCGTTCCGATGACCGAAAAGCTGATCCAGAAGACCTTGCGTTGCATGCCATGATTTTAGCGCGAGCGGCAGCGAGTCATTCGATGTAAGAAGGTTAGTTTGCGTGATGCGCAATGGACCATTCCACGAGGATAGACTTCACTTTTTTGCTCAAAGGACAAAGCCACCTGACGACATCCTAAGACAACGCCGCCGCGGTAGACTCCCGCATCTCCATGAACGGTAGTTGCGCCTTAATGGTCGTTCCCAGCTTGGTCGAAACAATCTGAATCGTGCCGCCCAATTTTTTAACTCGCTCGTACATTCCCATCAACCCAACCCCGCCTTGCCCCTTGCCCACTTCGCTCAATACTTCCTGCGACATCCCGTGCCCGTCGTCGGTGATCGTCGTATTAATCTGGCGCTGATCAATTTTCAACTCTACGCAAGCTCTTTGCCCACCGGAATGCCGGTGCACATTAGTCAGACCCTCCTGCACAATCCGAAATAAGGTCGTCTCCAGCTCGCGATTGAAACGCGGAAACTCCTCAGCCAAATCCAGCCGCACATTAATTCCGCTGCGTTGCGAAAATCCTTCCACGTACCATCGCAATGCCGAAACCAAACCGAAATCATCCAGCACCGGCGGATGCAGCACGTACGACATGGTGCGCACTTCTCGGATGCAATCGCCCACTAAATTCAGCGATTCCTGCACCAGCTCCTTATTTCTGCTGTTGGACTCCGACAAACGCCGCGCCAGTTGGCCCAGTGTGAGCGTCACCGCGCTCAAATATTGCCCCGCGCTGTCGTGCAACTCTCGCGCGATTCTGCGCCGTTCTTCATCCTGCATCCGCACGACACTCTGGCTCAATTGGCGAAGCGCGTTTTCCGCGTTTAACCGCTCGCTTACCTCGCGACGCAAATCCGAATTCGCTTTCGTAAGTTCCAGGGTACGCTGCAATACCCGGCGCTCCAGTTCCTCGCGCGCTTCCTGCAAGACCCGCTCATTTTGTTCGCGCTGCTTCAGTAAGTCGCGCACCTCATATTGGCGTCCGCGCGCGCGCATCGCCGAACGCACCGCGCTGATAAGCGTCGGCACCCGGACGGGGCGCTCCAGCATATTTACGTTCCCGTGCACCCCGAACAGATGCACCAATCCCGAGCCGACTTGCGAGCTTTCTTCGCTCCCATTCGTCAGCAAAATTACAGTTACATCCGACCACGGCCGCTGATTCTTCAGAAAGGCGAACAATCGTTCGACGCCGCGAGGTACCAGCGCTTCTTCCGCGATGATTACCGCTTGCACGCTGTCGTCAAGCGCTTCAGCCAGCCGCTCAATCGATTCATGGCAAACGCTGTGAATCTGATCTTTGAGCAGGTACCGCTGCAACAGCGGGCCGTCCCTTCCGGTGGGCGCGCAAATGAGTATGTTTAACGGTTGCATGGGACCGCTCATCCCGCAGTGGCGCCTTTGGAGCCGGACTCTGCCGCGGAATTTAACAGGTCTTCGGCTTCTCCCACGAATCTGGGAATGCCCGACAAGATGCCCTCGAATTGTCGTAAGGGCGTGCCGATTTGAAGTCCCTTATCAGTAATCTCAAATTCGCGAATGCTCGTTTCGTGTGCTGACAGGCGATTCTTGATTACCGAAATCGCTTTGCGCACGCTTCCGCCCGCTTCGAAGTACCGCAAATAAATCACCAGGTCCGCAAGGTAAGTAAGTTCAAAGGAAGTGGTGTCCGTCATGTTCACCATTCCGTGCTGCGCGGTAGTCATAATCGTCAACACGCCGTGTGCGTTCAGATACGCCAACAGCTCATGGAGTTGCGCCAGTAGAAAGCGCTCGCTGGTCATCGCCGTCAGATAACCATTCAGACTGTCGATCACCAGCACACGAACTCCGTCGTCTTCCACTTTTTTGCGAACCCGATAAGCGAATTCCCCTGGCGATTGCTCGTTAGGATCAACCTGATGAATCTCAATCGTCCCGTCTTCCATGTGGCTAGCCAGATCCAGGTCCACATTTTTTGCCCGCTTTAGGTAGATAGCCTTGGCTTCGTCAAACAGGAATGCGCAAGTTTTATATCCCTGCTGTGCTGCAGCCGAAACAATCTGAATGCCGACCGTGGACTTTCCCGTCCCCGCCGGGCCGACCAGCACTAACCCCGTCCCCCAACGCACCCCGCCGCCGATCAAGCGGTCCAGCTCTTCATTATTTGTTTTGAGAATCCCTCTGGCATCTTTCGGTCGCACGCCATCTAGCGAATCGCTGGCCATCAGCCTTCTGAAAACCTGCAAGCCCCCGTGGCGAATCGCGAAATCGTGACTGCCTTCAAGCGATGGCCCAGCACGCAATTTGCTCACTTGCAGCGTGCGCTTCATTGAACCGTACTCAGATTGGGTTTTTTCCAGCAGCACCACACCGTGCGCAGTGCTTTGCAGCAATAAGTCTGGGTTCTCAACCGTATAGTCTTCCAGGAAAAAAACCGTGCAATCGCACTCCGACAAGATCTCTTTTAACGCCAAAATTTGCCGGCGGTATCGCAGCGGATCGCGCGCCACCAGTCGAATTTCAGAAAGGGAATCAATCACCACCCGCTGAGGTTTCAACCGGCGCACATCGTCAATCACCCGTTGCACGGTTTCGCTCAGCTCGACATCCGCCGGCTGAAAAACGGTGTATTGCTCTTCATTTTTTAACCGGTCGCCCAGCGTGCTTAGCTCTTGCAGATGTATTCCGTCCAGCGTCCAGCCGTGCGATTCTGCCACCTCGCGAACTTCATCCTCAGATTCCGAGAACGTGACGTAAAATCCTTTCTCGGAATTCTTCGCCCCGGCCAGAAGGAATTGCAGCGCCAGCGTGGTTTTGCCTGAACCCGGTGCGCCTTCTATTAGAAAAAGGCGCTTGGCTGGAAATCCACCACCGAGAATATCGTCCAGTTCTTCAATTCCACTGCTCAGCCGATTTGTCGACTTATTTTTCTTGGCATCTTTGGATGACGGCATTTGCGATCCCGCCTCCTTATACGCCATTGGCTAGCGATTTGGCTCGCAGCCCATCCGTATCAAAAAAGTTTTCTCCCTCTAAAACTGTTTCCATTGCCTGCGTCAGCAACTCTTCTCCGCTGGCCTTGCACACATAGCCATGAGCGCCGCTCTTGCTTACATCTTTCGCAAATTGCGGCGAATTGTGCATGGTAAACAAAAGTATTTTCACCGCTGGCATGCTCATGGAAATTCGATGTGCCACTTCCAAACCATTCAAAATGGGCATGGAAACGTCCAAAATCACTAGGTCAGGCTTTAATAATTTGGTTTGTTCAAGCGCTTCGAGTCCGGTCGTGGCCTCGCCACAAACTTCCCAGCCCGGATGCGGTTCGATGGCGGTGCGCAAACCCTTCCGCATCATCGCGTGATCGTCGGCGATTAGAATCCTGGCCATCTTTCCCCCGTCGGGCTATCCCTATCATCGCCGTGCGGCCAGTCCTCAATACATCCGTATGTCCCTGTATTTTCAATCTAAGGTGAGCGAAAGGCCTTGCGAGTAAACAACTTTCGACTTGGGTGGCCCTAAGTCTAGTGAATCGTGGACCATGTCTCATTTTGAAAAGGCTAATTGCTGTGCGGGCTCTCGATGACGCCGCAGTTCAAGCGCGAGGTACCAAACCACCGCAATGTTAATCAGCAACAGCGCAATTTTCGTGACATTTGCATGATGAAAAATCTGGTAAATCTCCAGCGGAATGAATGACGAAGTCGTGATTATCGTGAAATATTCCGCCCACCGTTTGTCCATCGCCAGCCCTACGCCTTCCGTCAACAGCAGCGCCGAATAAAAGAACGTGCCAAAGCTCACTTCCATCAGCCGGTGTGGATTCAGGTCCGCGATTCGTTCCAGCAGGGCGTGCAGGTAATAGTTGTTCGGATCGATGCGAAATACATTTACATAGTGTTCCAGGATAGCCGCAAGGTCTTTATTCATCAGCGTGTGCGCGCCGATACCCACCGCCAGCAGTGCCAGCCCTTTTAGAAGTTTAAATGCCGCGATAACCAGCAAGCCGCGGGGTGTATGCTCACGCTCGGACATAGTTTCTTTACCCAATCGCGATTATGCCTTCGCTTCGTGGCTCATTCCTTTTTCTCCGACAATTCAGCCCACCGTGCATAAAGTTGTTCCACTTTGTTTTGTGCTTCTTCCATCCGCTTGCAGGTTTCCATTAGTCGTTGCACGTCACTTGCCAACTCGGGGTCGGCCAGCTCGGCGCGCGTTGCGGATAGCTCGGACTCCGCTTGAACTAGATTATCTTCGATGTTGGCAAATTCCCGCTCCTCCTGGTAAGAAAGTTTCCGTTTCGTTGCGGTCGCCGCCACCGCTTGGGCATTAACATGCGAGCGCCCATTCGAACCGTGAGGCCTGCTGCCACCTGGCCCTTTGCTGGACCCCTTGCTTAACCGCTTGTTTGACCCCTTGCTTAACTCTGTACCTCGCGACGAAGTGTGTTTTCTCTGCCACGCATCCCACTGCGAATAATCCGCGAAGCGCTCCGCGCCGCCGCGTCCATCCAGGCCCAGCACAATCGTTGACACCCGATCCAGCAAATAGCGGTCGTGCGTCACCAGCAGCAACGCCCCTTTAAATTCCAGCAAGCTTTCTTCCAATATCTCCAGCGTCGGAATATCCAGATCGTTGGTCGGTTCATCCAGCAGCAACACGTCCGCCTCTTGCAGCATCAATTGCGCGATCAAAACGCGGGCGCGCTCGCCACCCGACAATTTACCTACACGTTGATTCAGATCTTCAGGGTCAAACAAAAATCTCGCCGCCCACGCCGCCACATGGATCACGCTGCCTTGATAAATTACCGCGTCGCTGTCCGGGGCCAGCGCTCGGCGCAGCGTTAAATCGGGGTCGAGCTGCCGGCTCTGGTCAAAATACACGATGCGCAACGGTTCAGCGCGCTGAATTCTGCCGCTCGTCGGGGCCATCTCCCCGCGCAGTAATCGCAGCAGCGTGCTTTTGCCGCTGCCGTTCGGCCCCACCAGCCCCACGCGCATCCCCGCGGTCACCGCAAAATTCAAATCCTTGAATAAAGTCCGTCCGCCTAATTCGCAAGTCACCCCATCCAGAGTAATGAGCTGCTTGGTCTGCCGGTTGGTAGCCGAAAAATCGATGCGCGCACTCGTGCTTCGTGTTCTCGCATTCATATCCGCGAGATCGCCAATCAGTTCGTGAGCCTTATCTATACGCGCTTTTGATTTTGTGGTGCGCGCTTTCGGTCCGTGACGCAGCCACTCGATTTCCGTGTGCACCCGATTTGCCAGCGCCGCTTGCTCTTTGCGCTGCGCGTGCAGGTACAACTCCTTGGCCTCTAAAAATGTGCTGTAATTTCCTGAGACTCGCAGCAAACCATTCGCATACAGCCGATTTAGTTCCACCACTTCGCTGGCCACATTTTCCAGAAAATATCGGTCGTGGCTGACCACCACGAACGCGAACGCTGCATTCCTCAGCAAACCCTCCAGCCACGCAATTCCGGCCAGGTCTAGATGATTCGTTGGTTCGTCCAGCAGCAGCACATCCGGGTGCTGCACCAGCGATTCAGCGATCGCTAAACGCTTTCTCCATCCGCCGGAAAGCGTCGTTGCCAGGATCTCGCGATCCGTAAATCCTACGCGGCCCAAAGTTTCCGCAATTCGCCCGGCTCGCTGCGACTGCGGCACGCCAGCGTTTTGCAAAGATCGTTCCACCACGCTCAACACCGTGTCCGCAGCGGCAAAATCGGAAATCTGCGACACGCAACTCAGCCTCGTCCCCTTGCGCACTGCGACATCTCCGGTATCGGGCTTCACCCGCCCGGCCAAAATCTCCAGGAGCGTGGACTTGCCCGAGCCGTTTGGCCCAATTACTCCAATGCAGTCGCCACTCGAAACTGTAAACGAAATGTCTCGAAACAATGGCGTGCTGCCGTATTTCTTGGATAATCCTTGTGCGCTGATAATCGGTGGCAAATTCCTGGGGTCTGCTCCTGTACCTAGTTTACCCTGCTACGGTGCGAGCGCACGATGGCTGCTGGCTGGCGGTTCGACTAAATCTCAAATGGCTCACAACTATGATGCCCTAATTCTCGGCGCTGGTGCCGCCGGTCTGATGTGCGCCATTGAAGCAGGGAAGCGCGGTCGACGCGTTGCCGTCCTCGAGCGCGCCGCGCGCGTTGGCAAAAAAATCCTCATCTCCGGCGGCGGCCGCTGCAATTTCACCAATCTTCTTTGCCGCCCGGAAAACTTTATCTCCGCGAATCCCCACTTTGCAAAATCGGCGCTCGCGCGCTACACACCCGCCGATTTCATTGCGTTAGTTGAAAACCATTCTATTCCGTACCATGAAAAAACTCTCGGCCAGCTTTTCTGCGACCGCGCCGCCCGCGACATTACCGACATGCTCGAAGTCGAATGCCGCGCCGCCGATGTCGATATTTTTCTCAACACCGCAATTCAGGAAGTTCGCCATTCCACGGAATTTACTTTGCACACCGCCGACGCAGAATTTTCAGCGCCCGCTCTTGTCGTTGCCACCGGCGGCTTAACCATCCCTAAAATGGGAGCCACCGATTTCGGCTATCAACTCGCCCGCCAGTTCGGAATAAAAATTTGCGAACCGCGCCCAGCCCTCACCCCACTTTTATTTGAAGCCGCCGATCGCTCGACCTATTGCGATTTGGCAGGCGTCTCCACCGAAGTAATCGCCGCAACCGATCTCCAAGCTTTTCGCGAAGCCATGCTCATAACCCATCAAGGTCTGAGCGGACCCGCTATTCTCCAGATCTCTTCTTACTGGAACAAAGGCCAACCGCTGCGCATTGACCTCGCTCCCGATCGCGAAGTCTTCGCTTCGCTACGCGAATCCTCTACAAGAAACGCCACCACCGCCCGCGCTGCTATGCAATTCGCGCTGCCCAATCGTTTCGCAACCCGCTGGCTCGACGCTCATCTCCCGCCGCGCTGGACCAACGAAGACTTGGCTCGCCTCGAAAAAAAACTGCATCAGTGGACCGTCACTCCCGCGGGCACCGAGGGCTTCGACAAAGCCGAAGTCACCCTGGGCGGCGTGGGTACCGACGAGCTCTCCAGCAAAACGATGGAGTCCCTTAAAGTTCGCGGCCTATTTTTTATCGGAGAAGTGGTCGACGTCACCGGACATCTAGGAGGTTTCAATTTTCAATGGGCCTGGGCCAGCGGCGCAGCCGCCGGTCGCGCACTCTGAAGTTTCGATTTGCAAGAAAGGTAATCAGTTATCCCAAGAATTTACGGCAGCGTGAACGCCAGCACATAATCTCCTTGCTTCGTCCCCAGCTTCCCGTGTCCCCCCGCGGCAATCACCAGGTATTGTTTACCGTTTACCGTGTAAGTCATGGGTGTAGCCTGCCCCCCGGCAGGCAAGTCGTATTTCCATATTTCTTTGCCACTGTCCGCATCAAATGCCCGAATCGCGTTGTCCATCGTCGCCGCCGAAAACACTATGCCGCCAGCCGTTATAATCGGTCCGCCCAGGGTCACCGTCCCGGTATTCATTCCCGGCACAAAACTTCCCAGCGGCACGTCCCACGCTTTCTTCCCCGTAAATAAATCCACCGCAGCCACCGTTCCCCATGGTGGTGGGCTGCATAAAGTTAAAGTCTCGCTCGGCCCAATCAGCGGCGTGCGAAACATCGCGTACGGCGTCCCCGCTTGCCGCCCCCATTCACCGTGCGACCGGTCATTACTTGTGGAGGCTTGAATATCGGCATCGTATTTTTCCCGCAGAATCAGCCGCACAAAAATCGCCAGGCGGTTCGTGTCCATTACCAGTAGGTGTCGTTGCGGATCGTAAGCGGCGCCGCCCCAATTCACCCCGCCGACGCTCCCCGGAAACACGATCGAGCCCTTTACGCTCGGCGGAGTAAAAATTCCTTCCGACCGCGCCGCTCGTATCTTGTCCGCGCACGCCTCCTTTTCTTCCGGCGTTCGGCCCCAGGCATCCTCGGGACTCAATTTTTCCGGCACCATCGATATCGTCGAAGCCGGTTGGGTCGGCGAAGCATCTTCGCCCGGAATATCGCTCTTCGGCACTGGTCGTTCCTCCACCGGCAACAGTGGCGTCCCGGTCAATCGGTTCAGCACAAACACCCGCCCCATCTTGGTCGTAATCGCCACCGCCGGCGTCGCATCGCGCCACGCAAATAAAGTCGGCTGCGAAGCTACGTCGTAATCCCACAAATCGTGGTGCACCACCTGAAAGCCCCACACAAATTCGCCGCTCGACGCATGCAACGCCACCACCGAGTTCGCCCACTTATTATCCCCGCGACGCAAACCACCGTAATAATCCGGGCTGGCGCTTCCCGTAGGGATAAAAACCAAATCATGCTCCGCATCTACCGAAAGCGTCGACCACGCATTACCCGCGCCACTCCGCGGCGAACTCTTCGACGCCCACGGAATCGGATCCCACGACCAGCGCTGTTTCCCGCTGCGCACATCAAACGCGCGCACAATCCCGCGCTCCAATTCCACCGCGCGATTATCCCCAATTGACGATCCGGTGATCACCAAATCCCCCGCAATCGCCGGAGCGGAAGTCACCTGATATTGCCCCGCATCGCGCAAATTCACATCTTTAGTTAAATCAACCTGCCCGCCCGCGCCGAAATCCGTGCAAGGTTTCCCCGTCTCCCCATCCACAGCGATCAATCGTGCATCCAGCGTCCCAACAAATATCCGTAACCGGCACGGCTGCCCGGCCTTCGCCGCGGAATCCCTCCACGCGGAAACTCCTCGCGAAGTGGTCTCCGAAAATCCGTGAGTATTCAGCTTCGGGTCATACTCCCAAGTCTTCTTCCCAGTTTCCGGATCCAGCGCGATCACATGATCAAACGGAGTCGACAAATACAGTCGCCCATCCACGAGAATAGGCGTCGCTTCGAACGCCGCATTCCTCTTCACATCATCGTCAACTCCATCTAGCGCCCCGGTGCGATAAGTCCAAGCCACCTTCAATTGCCCCACATTCTCCCGATTAATTTGCAACGCGGCGGAGTAGCGAGTTCCGCCCGCATCGTGCCCATAACTCGCCCACCCCGAATCCGCGGGCGAGTTACCGGACGAATTGTCCGCTGAATTTCCTATAGCGCCGCCTGAAGAAGTCCCGCTCGTCTGCGTCGCTGCAAACCCAGGCCACACGATGGCCAGCGCCCAGACACACCCAATCTGCAAAAGCGTCCCCGCCACCCACAATTTTGAGTTTTTCATCCGCACAGTAATATCCCAGCGCAGCAGGGAACGCAACACGCCCGGTTATAGAGTGATGGTCATTTTGCGAGTACGCGACGCAATACAAAAGGGCGCCCCTTTTGGAGTAGGGTTTGGGCGCTTGCCTCAATCCCTACGGAAAGGAACGCCCTCAATGGATAGCAAAAAGTATATCGGTATGGATGTGCACAAGGAAAGCATTTCGATTGCGGTGATGAATGGTGCAGGAAAGATCGGGATGGAATGTGTCATCGAGATGAAAGCGAGCACGATTCTGCAGTTTATCGACGGGCTGCGTGGAGACTTGCAGGTCACGTTTGAAGAAGGAACCTCGGCCGCCTGGTTGTACGACTTGCTGAAACCGCACGTGACGAAATTGGTGGTCGGTCCGATCCGGGCAGCCGTACTACTTGGCATTCTGCAGACCCCGCACCGTTTCCGCACCAAGAGGCAGCTGTGGAGTTAACAGCGGTGTTGGCATCGAGACCCACAGCAGCGCCGATTACCGTAGCGTCGACGGGCGGCTGCAACACGCCGGCTCGGCGAAGGCACAGACTGTTCGCCGCCAACGAAAGCCATTAACATCGGGGACGCCTTTTACAGTTGGATGCACCCAATCTTTATGTTGCATTGACGCGCGGTTCAAAGTTACTGGTCTTGTGTTCGAAGACCATGCTGCTTAATCCGAGGCGAAAATGAGAAATGTAATCTTCGCAATCAACATTACCGTCGATGGCTGCTGCGACCATACCAAAGTGATTGCTGATGAAGAACTACTCGAACATTATACGCGCCTTATGCGAGATGCGGATCTACAGGTCTTTGGGCGCAAGACCTATCAATTGATGGTTCCCTATTGGCCGGATGTCGCAAAAGATCCTTCTGGGACAAAAGCATCGCAAGAATTTGCGAAAACATTTGTCTCCATCAACAAAATTGTTTTTTCAAAATCATTAGATAACGCTGAGGATAAAAATACGAAAATTGCTCGTACCAACCTTCAAGACGAAATAGTTAGACTGAAACACGAGCAAGGCAAAAATATTTTAGTTGGCGGTGTGAGCATTCCTTCACAACTGATAGAGCTTGGCCTAATTGATGAATACCGTTTTGTCGTTCAGCCAATCGTTGCAGGAGAAGGGAGGCGGTTGTTAGAAGGTGTCAGCCTGCCGGAGAAACTACAATTAAGACTTGTTGAGTCCAAGATTCTCAAATCAGGATGTGTTGCGCTCCGTTACTTGAAATAGTGACAGAAAAACAATAACCTAAACTCGCGCAGCTCTGCGTTAATAATTGTTATTTCCTTTACGCACTTTTACTTTCCGAAAGTTATCCAACTTACCCCATCAAATTAAGGTCTCAGGAAGACCGTTCATCGGTGAGGCCGGTTGGAACAATATTCCCGTACCGTCTCACACGTTTGCAGCATCAAATGAAAATTCGCGGCGGCTTGGCAAGACCGCTTGCTCTTTTCGCGCTCCTGTCGCGAATCAGAAGCGCGTATCCGTTATTGCGGGCGTTAGGTCAATCCCGTGTTTCTCATTCAAAGAAGGAAATCGGATGGATAGCGCAGCCGGAAAACAGGAAGCTATGGCAGGAGGTACTATGGCCACTGCTGAGCATACGTACTTGCGTACCGAGCTGGAACAACGACGCGAGCGCCTGCACGAGGCGTTGCATTCGCCAGCCGCCGATGCTTCTCTTTCTGAATTGTTAAAGGCTGTGGACACGGCTCTGAGCCGTCTCGACCAGGGAACATTCGGGATCTGCGAGACGTGCCACAGCAGTATTGAAGCGGAGCGCTTGCTAGCAGATCCGTTGGTGCGGTTCTGTCTGGACCATCTTACGAGCGCAGAACAGCGTGCCTTGGAGGATGATCTTTCCCTGGCTGCCCGCATCCAGCGCCTTCTCTTGCCGAAACCCGGCCTGGCGCCAATTGGTTGGGACGTGCGCTACCATCAACCCGCTGGCATGGTGAGCGGCGATTACTGCGATCTTTTCGAAACAGACGGTGGCCTACTGTTTATGCTTGGCGATGTTTCCGGCAAGGGTGTTGCTGCGTCGATGCTCATGAGCCACCTCCATGCCACGTTTCGCACCCTGGCCGAAGCCTGTCTCCCGCTGGATCGCATGGTCCAGGATGCTAATCGTATTTTCTGCGAGAGCACCCTCGCGGGACAATTCGCGACTCTGGTGGTGGGGCGAGCTGCCCATGATGGTTTGGTGGAGTTTGTCAGCGCGGGCCACCTACCCGTGCTTCACATACATTGCGACGGAGCAACCCCAAAAGATTCCACGGGAATACCTCTGGGAATGTTTTGTGACGCCCGCTTCCCAGTCCATCGGCTCACGCTGGCTCAGGGTGACTCTCTATTCCTATATACGGACGGTTTGACCGAGTCACGGAATCGCGCAGGTGCGGAGTATGGTCTCCATCGAATCCGCATGCTGGCGGCTCGCCACGCAGCGAAAGAGGCTGCTGGGCTGATCTCTGAATGTATCGCGGACCTGCTGAGCTTTGCCGAGGGTTTGAAACAATTCGACGATTTGACGCTTCTTGCCGTTCGGCGTGCCCATAAGAGCGTGCCGCCAGCTTGAAGGGTATTCCGGATGGGTTTAACGCTTATTTTCGTTCAAACCACCGACAAACGTAACCGCCAGCAAGCTGCCTACGGCGAACACCAGAACAATGACAATCATGGATCGAAGGGCCTCGCCTATAAAGAGTGCATGCGAGGCTCCATCATAAGTCCTGTTGTATCAACACACGATTACCCAAACGCTTCACAAGTGTGAAAGCTTTTGGACAACCGGATACACATTTAAGTGCGAGATTTAGGCCAGATTCAGACCCGACGGCCCTGGGAAGTGCCAACTCCGCTAATAAAGGTCACTGCGACGAGCGTTAAGATGGAAGCGCTGATTAAGAATATGATCATCGGGTCCCCCGGTGGGCTTGGCCAACCCCACGCAAATCGATGATAGTAGCGCCCTTCGCTTCGGTGAATACCGCTTCCTGCTGACTCCTTCACGCGACAATCCTGGATTACAGTACCGGTACTTTTTGAGTCGTGATTCGCGATCACGTCTTGCTCAGTCTTATCGACCCGTCCGAGGTGTGAATCACCAGCGGCTGCCCGCCACCATTCATTTTTCCGTGTATCTGCGAATTGCTAAAGCTGCCCTCCACCGTCACAGGCATCCCCAAACTGATGTGCCCATCGCCGGTGCTCGCATCAATATTCGCCTGCAGGTCGCCAGGCAACGTCATATCCACGCTCCCATCGCCCGTATGGATATTCCAAGCAGTATTCATGCGTGAGCCGTTGCCCACCCGTGCCTCGACGCTTCCGTCCCCGGTCCTGATGTTCAGCCCGTCGAACCGCCCTTCCAGCTTGATGTGCCCGTCACCAGAATCCGCAGTCACCTTGCCGTCCAGCCCGTGGGCTTCGATGCTGCCGTCCCCGGTGCGCATCCTAATCTCGCCCTTAAGCTGGTTCACGTTGATACTCCCGTCGCCGGTGTGCAGATCAATAGTCCCGCTCAGATCATTAGCCTTCACGGAGCCGTCGCCCGTCGAAATGGTAAGGTTCCCCTCGACAGAAGAGGCCTCTACCGCGCCATCCCCAGTCGAAACCTGCAAATCCCCCGATTTAGGCATGCGCACTTCAATGTGCAGGTTCCTGCCGTGCCCGCCCCACGAAAATCCCCAATGCCCACTCACGCGCGCCACTAGCTCGACCTTATCTCCGTCCTGTCGCGTATCCACGCGCAAATTCCTGTTCAATTCATAGCCCTGATATTCCACGTGGAATTGCACTTCTTTATTGTCTCCGCTCGTGACTCGCACGCTGCCGTCGTTGGTATCCACGCGCACAATCGCGCGCCCATTCACCGTAAACGACTTGGTAACGTCTTCGGCCCGGGCGCTCGGAGTAGACGCAGCAACAGACAACAGCATTGCTCCAGCCATCGTCAGCTTGGCCGACGTCCGATAAGCCACATTTGCAAGTCGCATCATTTTTGTAATCCTCCGTGAAACACAACCAAGTCCCTGCTTACACCGCTGGCGTCGGACCGTTACTGCTCATATCGTCTTGCAATATAGGATACGAGCCCTCGCCGTCATAAGTTCCGTGCATGCGGCAGGCCCGCCTCGAATCCGACAACCCTACAATTTCGCACCCGTTCGAACCGCGTTGACGAACTTCGCTTCCCCCCGTAACATGACTGCACCAAACGCGTCCCACCAAATGATTGGCCAGACTGTATCCCACTATCGCATCGTTGAAAAACTAGGCGGTGGCGGCATGGGTGTCGTCTATAAAGCCGAAGACACCGAGCTAGGCCGCTTCGTCGCTCTAAAATTTCTGCCGGAAGACGTTTCGCGCGATCCTCAATCCCTCGAGCGCTTCCGCCGCGAAGCTCGCGCCGCCTCCGCGCTGAATCATCCCAACATCTGCACTATTTATGAAATCGGCAAGGACGCCGACCATACCTTCATCGCGATGGAATATCTGGATGGCGTAACTCTCAAGCATCAAATCGCAGGACAGCCTCTCGACATCGAAAAGCTTTTGCCGCTCGCCATAGAAATCGCGGACGCGCTCGACGCCGCCCACCGGCAGGGAATCGTCCACCGTGACATCAAGCCCGCCAATATTTTTGTTACCCAGCGGGGTCACGCAAAAATTCTAGATTTTGGATTGGCCAAAATCAGTCGCGCAACAAGTTCGGTCACCACCCTGGCAACCTTGGCCGCTGAACAAATGGCTACCATGGACCCGCAGGATCTAACTAGCCCGGGTAGCACCGTCGGCACCGTCGCCTATATGTCCCCCGAGCAGGTCCGCGGCAAAGAACTCGATCTGCGCACCGATCTTTTCTCTTTCGGTGTCGTGCTTTACGAAATGGCCACCGGCGTTTTGCCATTTCGTGGCGACACCAGTGGCGTAATCTTCGACGCCATTTTAAATCGTGCACCCGCGCCGCCGCTCAGGCTAAACCCTGATCTGCCCGCCAAGCTCGAAGAGCTCATCAACAAAGCCCTGGAAAAAGAGCCCAACTTGCGCTGCCAAAGCGCCGCCGAAATGCGCGCCGATCTAGAACGGCTCAAGCGCGACACCAGTTCCGGACGCATGGCCGTCCCGGCTCCCGACTCGACCGCCGCCACTGATGCCCGCTCCCGTCGCACCGCATCCGTTCCATCGGCCATTGAGCGCCCCGCGACAAGAAAATTTCTACTACCACTCATCGGAGTTATCGTCTTGGCCGGAGTTGTGCTGGCAGTGCTGTACTTGCGCGGCGCCTTCCATTCCGGAATGGCTGCCACCGCATTTCAAAATCCATCCATCTCCATCCTTACCTCTTCCGGAGACGTCATCCAGGCGCGCATCTCGCCCGACGCCCGCTACCTCGCGTATGTTTCCAGTCAACACGGCCAATTCAGTCTCTGGGTTCGCCAGATCGCCATTAACAGCGCCGTTCAAATTATCCCACCAAGCAACCGGGCAATAAGCGACATCGCCTTCACACCTGACGGAAATTTCCTCGACTACGCCATCAGTGCCAACGGAGAGGCGAGCGCCAAGTTATATCAAGTCCCGGTCCTCGGTGGCACCCCGCGCCGCTTGTTGGACTCTTCCAACGGCGCTATTACTTTCTCCCCTGATGGCTCCAGCATGGCCTACACCTCGCTCGACGTCGCCGCCAATGAAATCAGTTTGATGGTCTCCAAAATCGACGGCACCGGCGCGCGCAAACTGGCCACGCACCCAGCCACCTTCCAATACGGCTTCTTCAACATTCTGCGTTGGTCCCCCGGCGGGAAATTTATCGTCGCGCATGTCACCGATCCCAACGAGCCAAACGGTTTGGCGGGCACGCTGGTTAAAGTCGACGTCGCTACCGGTGCTCAGGAACCCATGCCCGGCAGGCACTGGCGATTACTCCATGATTTTGTCTGGCTCCCGGACGAAAGCGGTCTGGTTATCGCCGCGCAAGACAAAACCGCTGTGCCCTCGCAAATCTGGACCCTCTCTTATCCCGGTGGAGTTGCACGCCGAATCTCCAACGACATCAGCGATTATTTATCCGTCGCTGTCTCTGCTGACGCTCGCACAATCGCCGCCGTGCAGAGAAACCTTACCAGTGAACTCTGGACTGCACCTGCCAGTAATCCCGATACCGGTCGCCAGATTACCTTTGGCCGGAGCGAGGGCACCAATGATTTCGCCATCACCCCGGACAATCACATCGTTTACACCGCCAACCACGCCGGCAACTGGGATTTATTCATTTCCGATTTTGATGGCGCCAGCGCCCGCCAGCTTAGTTTCGATAATCGTTTTCACAGCTCGCCCAGCGCGTGCGACGACGGCCATACCGTTATATTTGGCAGCAACTCTGCCCAAGGCGATCGTGTCTGGAAAATTGATCTGCAGACAGGAGTTTCTTCGGTAATAACCAGCGGCCCCAGTGAGAGTTTTCCTGTGTGCACAGTAGGGAACTGGGTTTTCTACTTGGAACAAGGCAACGGCTCCAGCTTCGTCTTCAAACTACCCCTTGCTGGAGGTCCACCCATCCGCCTTTCTGAGCTCTCGGCCTTCAGCCCCCCATTTCCTTCCATGGACGGCCGCCATGTCGCTTTCGCCAGTCCCGGCAAAGATGGCCAGGTCTTCCTCGCCGTGGTCTCCGCGGACAATGGCGCCCTCGAGGCTCAGCCAACCATCCCTGATACTCTCGATCACACTTCGAACGCCGTCGCGTGGGTGCCCGATAACCGCTCTATGGCATTGTCGGACATTCGTACCGGCACACCAAATATCTGGTCTCTGCCCGTTCTCGGCAACGGCCCCAGCCGTCAACTCACTCATTTCACTTCCGGTCAGGTCTGGGCCTTCCATTACACCCGCGACGGCAAATCCGTCGCCATGGCTCGCGGCAACAACCAAAGCGACGTGGTCCTGTTTACCTCCGCCAAGTAACCCAATTTTTCGTCGAATTTTAGTCATTGCGAACCATGCATTCGCCTCACTAGCACCGCGAACGTTGAGCAATTTGTGATCATGTACAAGAGCGTGGTACATCTTGACTGACTTTTTCTCCGCCCGGCACAGTAGTGAAGTACTATCGAATCGATATTAGCAATATCTTCTAAGAAATATTGTAAGAACCTTTACTACAATAAATCACCTGCGTTTACTAGTCGTTGCAGTTAAGTGTGCTTTGGCACGCCGAGTGATCGGCACCCCTAACCCCTTCGGAGGTGATGAGTGAAAACAGACCTCCGGAATTTCTCGAAAGTCTCAGGATGTGCAGTTGTAGCGCTGTTGTTTGGCGGGCGGTTATTTCGGAGTACGTTGGGAGGCGCGTCGGGATGCAGGCTCGCGGGCCACAAAGGGAACTCCCGCTCCACAATTAACGAAACTATCTTCTGCCAAATCGTTTGATCCTGCGCTGGCATATGCCAGTTTTTTTGGCGGTCCGAACGGCACGAAGAGCGGGATCGCCCAGGGAATTACGGCGAGTTGTGTAGATAGCGCAGGCGACCTTTACGTTGGCGGCATCACCAATTCTGCGAGTTTTCCTGTGACGACAGGGGCGGCATAAACCACCAATGCACAGGCGACTCAAGGGGGGTGTCTCGAAGATCAGTTCGGACGGAAAGACACTGATCTTCTCGACCTATGTGCCGTTGATCGTCTCGGCATTGGAGGTGGACTCTGCGGGCGACGTGTATGTGGCGGGGCATGGCCGCTGCAGCAACAGGCGCCTTTGCCCATACCGTCGGGGACAACGCCGTTTCAGGCGACGCCTGTCGGCACCCAGGACGCTGGTCAAATTGAATAGCACCGCCACCGCGGTTGGATGCAACTTTTCTCGGAGGAAGCGGCGCGCAGTCCGTCACAGGGCTCGCAGTAGATACGCGAAACTTCGTTGCTCACGCCAAATATCTCTGCAGCGTGTCCCAGTAGTGCGCCTTCCACCCATCCGCGAGATGTTGCCCTAAACCCTTGGGGAAACCGTTGTGGTCAAAAACAATCTTGGTCTCCGATCCTTGCGCCAGAAGCTCGAATCTGGCAATCGAGTAACACCCTGGCTCCCAATCCACCACTCGCCACGCTTGCACGATCCGTTCATTCGGCACTAACTCCAGGTGTCTACCCACAATGTGTCCACCGAAAAGTGTGAACGTGCCGCCCACCTGCCCGCTAATTTCCGTCGGCTTCGCGCCGAGAGCCTTGCCATCCTGCATATCAGCACTGAACCTTTCGACCTTATCGAATTGCCGAGCATCCGTCAGAGCTTCATAGACCCGCTTGCGGCTCGCTCTAAAAACAGGCTCTTGATGAATTGCTTCCGCGAAATGAGAAACCTCTTCCTCAGGCCGACCGCAAACCTGCAATGGGGAAAACGCCAAGCCACCTGCCGCGCTAACCGCGCACGTAATGGCTTGCCGGCGCGAGGGCATAGCCTGCCAAACGGCCACAATCGGGGCTTTCATATTTCCTCCATTTGAAATTTGCAACCGTAAGTGGTTGGACGCGGTACCAGATGAAACCACGCTAGTGCGGGTTATTCAAGGCGATAAATAGCTGCGCAAATACGATGGAAGGAGCGGGTCAAACCGCTATGGAAGTACATCACTACATCTTGGCCGCTGACTTTCTCTCGGAACGGGCACCGGTTGTCGCTGGTTTCGCGGCCCCAGGTTTCGGTCGCAGCGCCGCCAAAAACTGCTCGACCGGCAAAGTGTTGATCACGTCCGACTTCTCCAGCCATCCGCGTCGCGCGGTCGCCACACCGTGGCGAATAAATGGCAGGTGCAGCGCATTGTGCGAGTCCGTGGAAATCACCACCTTGACGCCGCGCTGTTTGCACATCCGCAGATACACATCTTTCAGGTCTAGCCGGTCCGGATACGAATTGCATTCCATCGCCACACCATACTTCGCGCAAGCATCCAGAATCTTCTCCATGTCATAATCCAGCTCGTCGCGCTTCAAGATCATGCGCCCCGTGGGATGCGCGATGATTTGCGTGTATGGATTTTCAATGGCCGCCAGCATCCGCTCGGTCATCGCCGCCCGTTCCAGGTTAAAAAACGAGTGTATCGAGCAGACCACCACTTCTATCTGAGCCAGAAATTCATCGCCGTAATCCAGCCGTCCATCCTTCAAAATATCCACTTCCGACCCGGCCAACACGCGTATCCCCAACTTCTGCTTATTCGCATCGCGCAAATTTTTCAGGTGCTCCACCAGCCGCTTTTCATCCAGCCCATTGGTAATCGTCAACGATTTGGAGTGGTCGGTAATCGCGATGTATTCGTGTCCTATGTCCTGCGCCGCTTTCGCCATCTCCTCAATCGTGTGGCGGCCATCGCTGGCCGTCGTGTGCATCTGCAAGTCGCCCTTGATATCTTTCAGCTCCACAAGTTTGGGCAGCCGATGCTCCGCGGCAGCTTCAATCTCCCCGCAGTTTTCCCGCAACTCCGGCGCGATAAAGTCCAACTTCAATTTGGCGTAAATTTCTTCCTCCGTGAGCCCCGCCACGCGCTTCCCGGATTTCAGCGTGGTCATCGCATACTCATTCAGCGTGTACCCCATATCGATAGCCCGGCCGCGCAGCTTCACGTTGTGCTCTTTCGACCCCGTAAAATAAATCAACGCCGCGCCATAGCTATTTTTTTCGATCAGTCGCACATCCACCTGCAGCCCGCGGTCCAGCGTGAAGCTCACCTTGTTGCCGCCTTTGGCCAACACTTGATCGATTCGCGGGTATTTCAAAATGTGCGCCGCAATCACATCGATCTTTTCTTGCGAAGCATGGCCCTCCGCCAGAATCAACAGAAAATCCAAGTCTCCAATAGTCTCTTTGCACCGTCGCAATGAGCCTGCCGGCGTGATGGATTCAATGCCGGCGCCCAGCTTCTTGATGTAATCAATTATTTCCGCCGCCGCGGGCTCCGCCTTGTCTGTTCGGAATCTTCCGGTCGCGCGCTTGTGCACTTCCACGGCCTTCAAAATATTCTGCTCAGTCTTTTCACCGAAGCCCGGCAAATCCCGCAGCTTGCCCTCTTTCGCCAGCCGTTCCACGTCCGCGACTGTCGCTGCCTGAAAAGTCGACCACAGAAACGCCACTTTCTTCGGTCCCAGCGATTGCAATTGAATTACTTCCAGAAGGGTAGAAGGGAACTTCTTCAACAATTTCGCGCGCAGCGAATAATCGCCAGTCTTCAAAATTTCCAGGATGTGTTCCGCCATGCGATCGCCAATTCCCGGCAATTCCATCAATTTGTCGGGATCCTGCGCGATCTGCTCGATGGAGTCATGCATGCCGCCAATCAATTCAGCGGTCTTCTCATAGCTGCGGTAGCGCCCAATAATCGCGCCATCGATTTGCAGCAATTCCGCCGTCTCGCGCAAAATCCGCGCCACCGTCTTGTTGTCCATCCTCACATTGTAAATCCATTACCGAGCGCACGACACGCCAAGGAGAGACAGGGAGACCCACCCTAGGTTTTTTAGGGTGGGTCCTGTAACGTGGGATCGCGCCAATCTAAGTCTTGGAACTCTTGGATCCAGTCATTTTGGTGTAGCCGTAGAAATGTCGTCGTCGTTTGCGCCGTCGGGCCGCGCAAAAGCGGCAACGTCCACGACGTCTGCGCGCAATTCAACAAGCTCGCGCAATCCGGCCGGGGTTGCGGCGCAAATCCGGGCTTCTCTGGAGACTATTTTAAAAAATTAATGCTTAACTACGCGCTGGTTTTCGCTACGTTGGCAGCCTGCGGCCCCTTCGGTCCCTGCACAATCTCAAATTCCACCGGGTCCCCTTCTTGCAAGGTGCGATAGCCATCGCCGCTGATCGCTGAATAATGGACAAAAACATCTGGACCGTCATCCCGTCCGATAAAGCCATATCCTTTCGAATTGTTAAACCACTTGACTATTCCTTGCACTAGGACGCCCTCCTGGCTCAGACCCAAATGTTTCATTTCTTTCTCCTCGTCGACACCCCTGCGTCGACGTAATAAAATAAATTGCGCGGAGTGTATCAGAATGAGTCGATGCGTCAAGAGGAGAGTAGGATGCATTGTGCCCGAACAGCTAAACAGCCAATGAATTACAGATTAATAGTTATTAATCTTTCGTCG
>Ga0185299_10000910_pt1 | contig 68075 bp, 55 predicted proteins | sample PaiPotPPA55metaG_FD_128002 | JGI IMG/M metagenome (GOLD analysis project Ga0185299, IMG submission 128002) | Iron sulfur acid spring bacterial and archeal communities from Banff, Canada, to study Microbial Dark Matter (Phase II) - Paint Pots PPA... ... | reverse complement strand
GCGCGAGGCTTCGATGTCGGGATTGCTCCCTGCGTCGCTCGTTTGGCTACCATGTCGTACGGGTAATTCACACGGTGAACTCCTTTCAGTTCACGAGATCAACCAGGCTTGCCTGGCGCACCCATAGGTTGCCATGTGTTTGGCAAGCAACCTATGGCCAAACGCGGACAAGCGCCACGTTCACGCGAGTTTCAAGCTTCTCCCATTCATGCCCATAGAATGACATTCGCAGCTCCGAAGGTAATCCGACCGCAAAAGGAGGAATCGATGATCTGTCTCGGCGGCATTGTCTCCCGTTCAGCCCGGGCCGTTCTGGCGAGCATGGCGTTGTTGTCGGTGGTTCATTTGGCTCAGGCCGAGGCGCCGAAGCCGACCGAAACCGGCGCCAGGACAGGCCTCATCCCGCGCAAGCTGCTGTTCGGCAATCCCGATCGGGCCGCGCCGCGTCTCAGTCCGGACGGCAAGCAACTCGCCTTCCTGGCGCCGGTGAACGGCGTGCTCAATGTCTGGGTCGCCCCGATCGACCGGCCCGATGACGCCCGGCCGGTCAGCGCCGACAAGAAACGCGGCATCCGCATCTACTTCTGGGCATACACCAACGAGCATATCCTTTACCTGCAAGACTCCGACGGCGACGAGGATTATCACGTCTACTGCGTGGACCTGCCGCGGGGGCAGACCAAGGACCTGACGCCATACAAAAAAGTCCGCGCCATGATCGTGGCGGTGGGCCACAAGTTCCCGCACGAGCTGCTCGTCGGCCTCAATGACCGCGACCCGCGTTACCACGATCTGTATCGCATCGACTTACTCACGGGCGAGCGCAAGCTGGAACAGAAGAACCCGGGGTTTCAGAGCTTTCTCGCCGACGACAACTACCGCGTCCGCCTGGCATCCAAAATGACGGCGGACGGCGGCATGCTGCTGCTCAAGCCGAACGGCCCGGACCAGTGGGCGGACTTCCTCAAGATCCCGATGGCCGACACCCTCACGACCAACCCGGAGGGCTTCGATAAGAGCGGCGACGTGCTCTATCTCATCGACAGCCGCGGCCGCGACACCGGGGCCTTCACGACGCTCGACATGAAATCCGGCAAGGAAACCGTAGTTGCGGAAGACAAGCGCGCCGATGCCGGTCAGGTGCTCCTGCACCCCACGGAGAACACGGTCCAGGCGGTGTCTTTCACGTATGAGCGGACGCACTGGGTGTTCCAGGATCCTGCCGTCAAGGCGGATTTCGAGGAGCTGCGCAAACTGGGCGACGGCGAGGTCTCCATCGAAAGCCGGACGCTGGACGATCAACAGTGGCTTGTCTCTCTGGCCGTGGACAACGGCCCGGTGCGCTATTATCGCTATGAGCGGCAAAGCAAGAAGCCCACGTTCCTGTTCACCAATCGCAAGGACCTGGAAGGACTGCCGCTGCAGAAGATGCATGCGCAGGTGGTGAAGGCGCGGGATGGACTGGACCTGGTTTGTTACCTGACGCTGCCGCCCGGCGCGGATCCCGACAACAAGGGCCGGCCGAGCGCGCCGCTGCCGCTGGTCCTGGACGTGCATGGCGGGCCGTGGGGGCGCGACACCTGGGGCTTCAATCCGCAGCACCAGTTCCTGGCCAATCGCGGCTACGCGGTTCTCTCCGTGAACTTTCGCGGCTCGACCGGCTTCGGCAAGGAGTTCGTCAATGCCGGTAATCGCGAGTGGGCCCGCAAGATGCATGACGACCTGCTCGACGCCGTCGCCTGGGCCGTGCGCGAAAAAATCGCCGATCCGCAGAAGGTCGCCATCTTCGGCGGCAGCTACGGCGGCTATGCCACGCTGGTCGGCATGACCTTCACGCCGGAGACGTTCGCCTGTGGCGTGGACATCGTCGGCCCGTCCAACCTGGTGACGCTGCTCAGCACGATCCCGCCCTACTGGGCGCCCATGGTGCAGCTTTTCAAGGATCGCGTCGGCGATTTCACCAGCAAGGAAGGCAAGGAGTTCCTGTTGTCGCGCTCGCCGCTGACGCACGCCGACCGCATTTCCAGGCCGCTGCTCATCGCCCAGGGCGCTAACGACCCGCGCGTCAAGCAGGCGGAAGCCGACCAGATCGTGCAGGCGATGCGCGCCAAGAAACTGCCGGTGACTTACGTGCTGTTCCCGGACGAAGGCCACGGCTTCGCCCGGCCGGAGAACCGGCTGGCATTTAACGCGGTGACCGAGGCGTTTCTCGCGCAGCATCTCGGCGGCCGCTACGAGGCGATTGGCGACGCCTTCGCCGGATCGACGATCACGGTGCCGGAAGGCGCCAGCGACGTGCCGGGCTTGGCGGATAAGATTTCCTCTGCCGCAAGCAAAGCCTCGTCAAAGTCGGGCCATAAGTAAGTCGGTCCGATCGAGGTTTCAAGAAGAGAAAGAGAAAGATTAAGACTAGGATTAGGAAGAGGATGAAGAGCAAGAGTAAGAGCATGATTAAGACCCACTTGAATAACGGGAGAGTTCTTGCGTTTCCTTCTCTTAATCTTTCTCCTTCTCTTACTCCTCTTCTTAATCCTAATCTTCCTCCTACTCTTTCTCTTCATTGACCCCTTAATGCTGCTAAAAGAGCACTAGGCCGGCGCTTTTGATGTCATTCCCTGTCCGCAGTATTTGGAGAACACGTGTGAAGAAGCAGTTGCTAACGGCCGCCCTTCTTGTCGTCTGGTTGCTCGCGCGGCCGGTTCATGCCGATGAGCCGCTCCTGACCGTGGCGGAGTCCAGTAACTTCCGGGCCACGTCCCGGCACGCGGACGTGGTCGCCTTTTGCGAGCGCCTGGCCAAGCAAGCGCCGCTGGTGCGCCTGGGCGAGCTGGGCACGAGCTTTGAAAAGCGCAAGCTGCCGCTCTTGATTCTCGCCGATCCGCCCATCGCCACGCCGGAACAGGCCGCGGACAGCGGCAAGCTCGTGGTCTTTGCCATGGGCAATATTCACGCCGGTGAAGTGGACGGCAAGGAGGGGCTCCTGATGCTGGCGCGCGACCTGGCAACCGCCAAGGAGCGGCCGCTGCTCAAGCATCTCATCCTCGTCATCGCTCCCATCTTCAATGCCGACGGCAACGAGCGCTTCAGTAAGAGCAATCGCCCGGGCCAGGCTGGCCCGGAGGAAGGCATGGGCATTCGCGCGAACGCCCAGCAACTCGATCTGAATCGCGATTTCGTCAAGCTGGAAAGCCCTGAGGTGCGAGCCCTAGTGCGCTTCTGCACCCGGTGGGACCCCGCCATCCTCATTGATTGCCACACGACCAACGGCTCGTACCATCGTTACACGCTTACCTATGAAGGGCCGCGCAACCCGGCGGGCGATGAGCGCGTCATTGCCGGCGTGCGCGATCAGCTCTTGCCCGATGCCGGCCGGCGCCTGGAGAAGCACACCGATTTCAAGTCATTCTTCTACGGCAATTACAACCGCGAACACACACGCTGGGAAAGCGTGCCGCCCACGCCGCGTTACGGCATCCACTATTTCGGCCTGCGCAACCGGATGGCCATCCTTTCCGAATCGTATTCCTATGCCTCCTATCACGATCGCGTCCTTGCCTCGCGCGACTTCGTGCGCAGCATCTTCGAATACGCCGGCGATCATCACGACCAGATCCGCAAGCTCCTTGCGGAAGCGCGGCAAGCGACCGTGCGCGCGGGTAATCAGCCGCAACCGAGCGATCGCATTGCTCTGCGCCAGAAGGCGGCGCCCCTGAATGGACCGGTTGATTTTCTGGGCTTTGTCGAGGAAAGGAAGGACGGCCGGCGCCGTTCCACGGGCGAGCCGAAGGAATACCGCCTCGAATACTTCGGCCGCAACGAGCCGACTCTCCTTGTCCAGAGGCCGTACGCTTACCTCTTCCCCGCCAGCCTGACCGGCGTCGTTGAGAATCTGCAGCGGCACGGTATCCAGATGGACGAGTTGCGCGAAGATATCGACCTCGACGTCGAAAGCTATCACATCACCAGGATCGAGCGGGCCTCGTCCGTTTTTCAAAAGCATCGACAGGTCAGCCTTGATGCGACTTCCCGCCGCGACAAGAAACGCCTGCAGGCGGGCACGATTGTCGTCCGCACGGGGCAGTCGCTCGGCACGCTGGCCGCGTACCTGCTGGAGCCGCAATCCGAGGATGGCCTGTGCACGTGGAACTTTTTCGATGAGGCGTTGGCCGAGAGCAAGGATTTTCCCGTGCTGCGCCTGCCTCAGCCCGTGCCTTTGACCACCGGCCGTGTCCGGCCTCTGGCCGAGGAACGCACCATGAACAAACCGTTCCTGTACCAGGACCTGGCCACGCCCCGCAGCATGATGCGTTTCAACGGCGATCCGGTCAAGGTGGAGGCCTGGCTGGACGGCGAGCATTTCCTGCAGATCAAAGAGGGCCGGCTCTACAAGGTTCATGCTTCCAGCGGCCGTCCGGAACCTTTCCTCGATCCGGACAAGCTCGCGAAGGGATTGGCTTCCCTGCCCGGGTTCACCAAACAACGCGCAGCCAGCCTGGCGCGACAAACGACCTTGCAGATGAATCCGCAGCACACCGGGGCGCTCTTCGAGCAGGGCAATGATTTGTACTTTTGCAAACTGGACGGCAGCGGCGCCGTCCGCCTCACCAAAACGCCTGGCCGCAAGGAACTGGCCACGTTCAGTCCGGACGGCAAATATGTTGCCTACGTGCGCGAGCAGAACCTCTGCGTGGTCGATCTGGCCACGCAGAGCGAACGCCGGCTCACGACGGACGGCTCGGCGCTTGTCGGCAACGGCAAGGCGGACTGGGTGTACGGCGAGGAGATTTTCAACCGCCATCACAAGGCCTACTGGTGGAGTCCTGATTCCGGCCGTCTCGTCTTCCTGCGTTTCGACGACACGCCGGTGCACAAGTTCACCGTCATCGACGAGATTCCGACTCGCCAGGTCGTGGAGACCGTGCCCTATCCCAAGGCGGGCGATGCCAATCCGCTCATCAAGCTGGGCGTCGTGCCGGTTTCCGGCGGCCCGGTGGCCTGGGCGGATCTGGGCAGCTATGCCGGGAACCCGATCCTCATTGTCCGCGCCGGCTGGACGCCCGACAGTCAGAAGGTTTTCTTCTACGTGCAGAATCGCGTGCAGACCTGGCTGGACTTCTGCACCTGCAGCAATCAGGCCGGCCCGGTGACGCCTCTCTTCCGCGAGACGACCCGCGCCTGGGTCGATGATCCCGGCGAACCCACCTTCCTCAAGGACGGCTCGTTCCTGCTGGCCAGCGAACGCACCGGCTGGAAGCACCTCTATCACTTCGGCAATGCCGGCAAGTTGCTGGGGCCGGTGACCTCGGGCGACTGGGAAGTACAAGCCTTGCAACAGGTGGATGAAAAGACGGGCTGGGTCTATTTCACGGCGCGGCGCGAGAGCCCGATTGCCACGGATCTCTACCGCGTGAAGGTCGCCGGTTCTGCCGTGGAGCGGTTGACTCCGGCACCGGGCGATCAACGCGTGCTGCTAGGTCCGGGGGCGAACTATTTCGTCGCCACGCACAGCGATCACACGCGCCCGGACCAGGTCCATCTCTATGCCGGGGACGGCGCGCCGGTGCGCACGCTGGACACCAATCCGGTTTACTTGCTGGAAGAATACCGTTTCGGCCAATCGGAACAGATGCACATCAAGACGCCGGACGGCTTCGTGCTGGAAGGGAGCCTGCTCAGGCCCGCGGATTTCGATCCCGGCAAGCGTTATCCGGTCTGGTTCATGACCTACGCCGGGCCGCACGCACCCACCATCCACGAGCGCTGGAGCCTGAACCAGCTCCGCGACCAGGTGCTGGCGCAGCTCGGCTTCCTCGTCTTCCGATGCGACCCGCGCAGCGCCAGCGGCAAGGGCGCCTGCTCGGCCTGGAGCGCCTACCGTCAGCTCGGCGTGCAGGAGCTCAAGGACATCGAGACGGCGATCCACTGGCTGACCGCTCATCCCTACGTGGACAGCAAGCGCATCGGCATGAGCGGGCACAGTTATGGCGGTTTCATGACCGCCTACGCGCTCACGCACAGCCAGCTCTTCGCCGCCGGCATCGCCGGCGCTCCCGTCACCGACTGGCGCAACTATGATTCCATTTACACCGAGCGCTACATGAATACGCCGCAGGACAACCCCCAGGGTTACAACCTCACCTCGGTCGTCAAGGCCGCCCCCAAGCTGCACGGCAAACTCCTGATCGTCCACGGCATCATGGACGACAACGTGCACATGCAGAACAGCGTGCAGTTGATTCAGGAGCTGCAGCAGGCGAACAAGGACAACTTCGAGGTGATGTTCTACCCGCACTCACGCCACCCCATCATGAGCCGGCATTACCAGCGCTTGATGATCGAGTTCATGCAACGCGCCCTGGGGATGAAGGAGCGCATGGAATGAAGATCATGAACCGTCTCGTTTCAAGAGAGGAGCATTACATGAAACGCTCATTTGCCTTGGCGTCGATGATTACTGTTGTCGCGGGTTGCCTACTTACGGTCCTGTTTCTGGGGGCACGTGGAATCGCACAACAGAAGCCAGGAACGGTCGTCACCGGGCCTGGCAGCAATGCACCTGCGGGGAATCAATCCTGCGGACGTTTTCAGATTGCACCTTACGTGAACGGGGTTGTCGTGATGGACACGACAACCGGGCACTGCTGGTCCAAGAACCTGACGGTAGCCAATGCGCAGTGGCAAGACCGCGGCGCTCCATCGAGCGACAAGAATTGATCGAGGCGGCCGGAATTGTCAGGCAGCATCTCCGCAGACTTCGCGGGCCAAAGAGCGGCACGCCGCCAAAACAGCCAGCCCAGCAGCAGGAACCCGCCAGCGGCAGTGGACAGCAAGTCATGCCATCTGAGTCGCTCGGCGCGCATCACGGTCGGCTCGTAGCGGCCGACTGTCAGCAGCCAGCACTGGCCGAGCGTGCAAGCCTAGCATCAAGAAGCAATAACGGAGTCAGGTCCAAGGCGGCCATTGAGTTTGCCAGTTTGCCAAGTGAGTTTGCCACGTTTCAAGTACTCACGATGAGCCCACAACTCATTGCCTAAGAATCAGGTTCTCATCCGAGCTTTTAGGCGACTCCGGCGCGAGCCAGAACTCTCGTCCTGATCTAAAATCAACCTGCAAACGCCAGGATGGAAATGACTTACGGAAGGCAGTCGCAAAAATGTTACCTCACGGCACACGCTGTGCTTCGGGAGCCGACTCCAGTGGAGACTACGAGAGTGTGCAAGGCGGGGGTCCCGGGCTTGATTCAGCATGTGGCCCTCGTTTCCGAGTCCGAAGCGCGAAAAAGCTTCTGGATCAACGTGAAGCGAGGCTACCCCAAAGCTACCCCTTGCGTTCCCCATGAAGGGTGACCAATATGCCGGGTATCAATAAGCTGCGACGCGATGGAGTTGAATCATGCCCGCTCCTGGTTTGTGTTAAGCCGGGTCGAGATGGCCCATCCCGACTGGGTTAACGCACGACATAACCGAGTTCCGGTATGGCAAAAAAGAAACCCGCAAAGCGAAGAACCCTGCAAGCTTCTACTCCCCCAACGCCGCCACCAGTGCCCGAACCGGAGGCGGCCGCCCCGTCCAACATATCGCCGCCAGAGCCCGAAGTATCTGCAACATCTCCGCAGCCTCAACCCAGCATGCCTCCTTATATCGCGGAGCTGCCCGAGAGCGATCCGATGCGAAAGCCCTTCACTCCGGAGGTCATGGATCGAACCGTGATCGCGATCCCGCTACTCAACAAACTCAAAGCGGAAGCCGACCGCCGGAAGATCGACCCTTCGTTAACTGAGGAGGTTTACGACATCATCATCGATGTGAACCTCGAGTACTGCAAGGGACGGCGCGAAGCGCGCAACCGCGTGTCGGACATGGTGAAAGCTATCTGCGCGGAGCTAGAGCTGCCGAAAGACAAGCAGGGCATCCATGAGCCCAAGAGCCAGTTCAGCCAGCAATACCTCTTTGGCCGGCTTTGCGGCCGGGCCATCCAGGAGCTGGTGGTTCGCGACGAGAGGTCCCCTCCGGAAGGATGTGAGGGCAAACCGCTGCACACGCAACGGGGCCTTTATCGCATCTGGAATGATTTTGAAGTTCAGGGACTGACCGTCAAATCGATCAGCACCGTCAAGGCCGACGCGGCGCGGAACTCCTTTTCCGCGTTCGGAGAAGGAATCGTCTGGGCGGTGATGGATTCGGGAATTGACGGCGGGCATCCCCATTTCGAGCTGCACGACAACGTCAATCCTGGAGCTCCCTGCCGCCATCGAGACTTCACGGTTCTCAGCGGCGAAGGAGAACCCCTGGTTGACGCCATGGGCCACGGCACGCACGTGGCCGGTATCATTGCCGGCGAGCTCCGGGGGCATGATTCCAAGGAACCGGAGAAGAATGCGAAGTACAGGATCGAAGCCAACGTCAAGCACCGGAATGAGCAAGGAGAAGTCAAGATTGAACCGCGCTCGTTTCCGCACATTTCAGGCATGGCGCCGAAGTGCAAGCTCGTGAGTCTCAAGGTGCTGGACGACAACGGCCGGGGCCTGGCCAGTAATCTCATCGCGGCCATCGAGCATGTCCAGGAAATCAACGGCAATGGGCGCCGGATCCACATTCACGGCGTGAACATGAGCGTGGGATACAACTTCGAGCCGGAGTGGTTCGCCTGCGGTCAGAGTCCGCTCTGCGTCGAGGTGGACCGGCTGGTGCGCTCGGGCGTGGTGGTGGTCGTGGCGGCTGGCAATACGGGTTATGGCTTCACGCAGACAGCCTTTCGTGGCTCTGTCGCCGCCGGCATGCAGCTGAGCATCAACGATCCTGGCAACGCGGATCTGGCCATTACGGTCGGCTCCACGCACCGCGAAATGCCGCACACTTACGGCGTCTCGTATTTTTCCTCAAAGGGCCCGACAGGCGATGGCCGGCTCAAGCCCGACCTGGTAGCTCCTGGAGAGAAGATCATCTCATGTTTGACGCGCGGCCGTGCCGCGCTCCAAGGAAGTGCCCCTTCGTCACCCGCTCCGCAGAATCCAGCGGCCGGCGCAGCGGATGCCGTCAATCCCGCTGTGACGGCGGCGTCCACGGCCGTCTCGGGCGTGGCCCCGGCTCCCGCGGCGCGCCCGGCTAATGCAGAAACCTCACAGTCCGGAAACGGCGCGGTCGCGGCCAGAGCCGCGGCGGATTCGAGCAGCAAGGTCGAGCCGCTCATCGCCCGCTACAAGGAGGACAGCGGCACCAGCATGGCCGCGCCGCACGTGTCCGGCGTCATTGCCGCCTTTCTTTCTGCGCGGCGCGAGTTTATTGGCCGGCCCGAAGCAGTGAAGGAGATTTTTCTCTCGACGGCAACGGATCTGAAACGCGATCGGGCGTTTCAAGGGCAGGGGTTGGTTGATCTCATGCGTGCCATTCAATCCGTCTAGGGCTTTCCCATGCTTGATATTGCTGGATTTCCCGGATTCGAAGTGCAGTTTACCAAGGAAGGCGCTGTCCATGGCCAGGCGGAAGCCGCCGCCTTGCTGGATTTCCTCGCCCACGGGACGGTGAGCGATCTCTTTGTGTTCGCGCATGGCTGGAACAACGACATGGCGGAGGCGCGTAGCCTGAACCAGAATTTCTTCGCGCGGGTCGCCGCTGTGCGCCGGACCATGACCGCCGCCGCCGAGCGCCGTTTTGCTGTGCTCTGTGTACTCTGGCCGTCCAAGAAGTTTGCGGAAAAAGATCTCATTCCGAGCGGCGTGGCCTCTCTGGATGCGACCGAAACGCTCTATCTACAGGATCAGCTCGACGATCTGAAGGGACTCTTCCAGGACGCCGCGGCGAATAAGAAATTGGATCGGGCCAAGACACTCGTTCCACAACTGGAGGCCAGTCCCGCCGCGCGTATCGAATTCGCGGATCTGCTGCGTTCTCTGCTGCCAAAGCCGCAGGCTGTCTCGGAGGACGCCGCCGACCTGTTGTGCTCGATCTCCGGCGAGCAGCTATTCCAAGAATTGAAGGATCCCGTTCTTGCCGCGCCCGCGCCGGCGCCGGCCGGGGAAGGCGGCGTCGCCGCGATCAGCGACATTTCGTTTGCGAGCGAGGGCGGCGCCGCCAGCGTGGGAACCATGCTCCGCGATGTTGGGGCCGGCGTGGCCGGTCTTGCCGGGCGCGTGGTCAACGTCGCGGACACGTTTGCCAACCGGATGATCGCGGCCGGCAGCAACCTGGCCAATCTCACGACCTATTACGAGATGAAAGCAAGGGCCGGGACGGTCGGCGTCCTCGGCGTCAATCCGCTGCTCCGCCGCGTCCGTGAGCAGGCGCCGAACCCGAAGCTTCACCTTATCGGGCACAGTTTCGGCGGCCGGCTCGTTACTGCCGCGACTCTCGGGCAAGACGGTATGGCCCCGCTGCGCCCGAATTCCTTGACGTTGCTTCAGGCGGCGTTTTCGCACAACGGCTTTGGCCGACGGTTTGACGGTGTCAGCGACGGATTCTTCCGTCGCGTGGTCACGGACCAGCGGGTAACGGGACCAATCCTTATAAGTTGCTCGGACAAGGATTTTGCGGTCGGCCTTGCGTATCCGCTCGCCTCACGTCTCGCGCGACAGGCGGCTTCCGGCCTCGGTGGTCCCGACGATCGCTACGGCGGCATCGGCCGCAACGGCGCGCGGCACACGCCGGAGGCCATCGATGGTTTCTTGCTTCCGGCCGGGAGTTCGTACGCATTCCAACCGGGCAGTCTGTACAACTTGAACGGGAATGCGATTATCGGGGGCCACTCCGATATCTGCAAAGACGAAGTCGCGTACGCGTTGCTCACGGCAGTTGAGAAGACGTAAGCTGCAGGCCTTAGGCCCCTGGTGGAGCATCATTATGGCAGGCGCATTTTCCGAAGACCAGGATAAGAACGAGCAAACGTGGGAACAATTGCTTGCTGCTTTGGGCCGCGAAGAGGTTGTGCCGTTCCTGGGCGCCGGCGCTTCATATCCCCACCTACCCACGGGGGGACAACTTTCAGAGAAGTTGGCGGCTGATTTCCACTATCCGATGAACGACCGCTGGGACCTGCTGCGCGTTACTCAATATGCGGCAGTGACGCGCGAGGCCATGTATGTCAAAAACAAAGTTGTCGAAGCGCTGGCCGCCATAACGCCGCCTGCATTACAACCGGGCGGAGCGGCGCACGATGAGCCTCACCGTGTGCTGGCCCAATTCCCTTTGCCACTATACGTCACAACCAATTACGATCTTTTTATGTATGAAGCTCTCCGGGCGCGACGCGATCGCAAACCGATTCTGGAGCTGTGCCGCTGGAATCCTTTGCTGCAACACCTACCAACCAAGCTGAACGATGCCACGTTTCAGATGCACCCTGCGACGCCCGTCGTGTATCACCTGCACGGTCTTCTCTATATCCCAGGACCCGACGGGCCGAAAAACAAACCGGAATCGCTGGTGTTGACCGAAGATGATTACTTGCAGTTCGGCGAGGAAATGCTTAAGAATTCAGCCGGTCTAATTCCCTCCGCGGTTGCCAATTGCCTGCGTCTGGCGTCGCTGTTGTTCATCGGCTACCGTCTGGCGGATTGGAACTTCCGCTTACTGCTGCGCTCCCTGAAAGATTACATCCAGGCGGATAACTATCTGGTCATCAAGCCGCCGGAAGGACAGAGCGCCCAGGCCGTGCGCAAGTACTTGGTGGAGTACTATGAGGCCCTTCGCATCCGCGTGTATTGGGGCACCGCGCAGGCTTTCGCCTGTGAATTGCTGAATCGCCGAAAGCCTTGATGAACAGGTTTACTCTGGCTCAGGAGTAGGCACATGCCGCCCGCTAATTCGACTTTTCTCGGTGAGGACCAATGGGAGACCCTTCTGGACAGTATTAGCGGCGACTACTGTACTCCCATCCTTGGACCTGAGGTCAACACCGGGGCTCTATTACAGCGCGAACAAATCGCCCAACAACTTAGCCGTGATACGCATGGTTATCCCTTGGGAGCAGAGAAGGATTTGGTGCAAGTCAGTCAATACTTGTCTGTGACTGCGGCAAACCCCCTGGCCTGGCGTACCAAGGTTGTCCAGGCTATTCGCCAAGAAGCAGCGCTAAATCCCGGTGGGGCGGACGAGTCGTATCGAATCCTCGCAGATTTGAAGCTATCGATTTACGTTACGACTAATTTTGATCGTCTCATGGCTGCCGCGCTGCGTAAGCGACCTGCAAAGATCCGGGAAGAATTATGCCCATGGAATAGTTCCATTCAAGTCAGATCTCCAGACAAATTTCCCCTGCGCCAGCCCGACTTCGAACTGTCCCCAGCAGAACCGATTGTTTTTTATCTTTTTGGCAATTTGGAAAGCCCGGCGAGCATGGTTCTCAGTTATCACGATCATTTGGATTTCTTGGCCACAGTCGCTCGGAAACAAGAAGGCTTAGTTTTTGCAGATTCCGGAGACCAGTTCGTTTTGCCGAACAAGCTCCAAGACAAACTACAGAGAGATTATCTTCTGTTCCTCGGCTATCGCATCAATGATTTTGACTTCCATATCCTCATGCGCAGTTTGAGGAGCGTACTTTCTGCGAACCTGAGCCAAGGAGGAAACCCGCTAATCGCGGTTCAACTTGAATGTCCCGCCAATCCGCAGGAGGGGCCAAGGGGCCAGGTTGTTCAATGGCTGCACGAGTATATGCGCCTGTTGGAAGCCGATGCCGATGATCCAGTTCGCAAGCAGCAACTCGCAGATCTTCGAACTTACTTGGAAAATCTAGAAAAAACAGCGCAGCGGCTAGCCCAACAATTGGAACAACTGCGCGAATACCTCAAGACCCTTTGCAGGCTGCACAAGCTGGAAGTAATTTTCGGATCCTGTGCGGAGTTTATCCGTGAATTAGGTCGCCGTCAGCAAGCGCGCGCGGCGTCGCCTGTTCTGGCACCCGCAGGAGTTGGTCCATGATCGAGAGCGCGAAAACCCTCACGACACCCGACCAGGCGACGCCTGCGGGCGACGCTACCATGCCATTCCGGGGAACGCGAGGTTATGTCGAAGCAGAAGCTGCTTGGTTTTACGGCCGTGACCATGAAGCCGGGCTGCTGGCCGATCTGGTTCAAGCGCGCCGCCAAGTGGTGCTGTTGGGCCCGCCGGGGCGCGGCAAGACCTCGCTGGTCCGGGCCGGTGTGCTGCCGCGGCTGGAAAAGCGCGGTTGCCGCGTTCTTCCCGTGGCGCGGGTCAGCGGCCCATTACCGTACCATGATCACGTCTTGGGGCCGGGTCGCGGCTCGTGCGTTTTCGCCTATCATGCCGCCGTGTGCTGGTCACGGCGCGGCACCGACCCGCGGACGCTCCTGGAAATGAAGCTGGACACGTTTCTCAAGCCGCATCGCTGGGACCGGCGCGGCCGGCCCACTCCCCTAGTCGCGGTTTTCGACCAGTTTGAAGATTTCTTTATACTCCACCCCAAGCGGGACTCCCACCGGCAACGGTTCTTCGAGCAATTACGCTGCGCGCTGGCTGCCGACCCGCTTCTTCGTGTTCTCTTTGTGCTGCGCGATCAATTTTTGCCCCACTTGCTCAAATACGCGGTCTTGTTGACGGAGCGTGACAAACCCGTGATTACATGTGCGGACCCTGGCGGTCTGCTGGAGCAGGTTGAGAACAGCCGGCCGGCTCTGCCGGTGGAACCGGATCCCCCAGCGCTGGCTCCAGCACAGTTTCGCTTGGAGCGCCTCAGCGCGCTTGCTGTATGCAAGGTTCTGTCCGGGGCCTTTGAACATGCGGGCTGGAAGGTGGCGTCGGAGGTCACGACGCGATTGTCGGTGTTTCTGGCCGGCAACCCAGACGTCGACGTCGCCACGGAGGATACAGGTCCGCAGCCCGCCGTTACCGCGCCGCGCGTTGAGCCATTGCTACTCCAGCTGGCCTGCCGCAAACTGTGCACGCAGTTTGCACAGAGCGGGCAATTGCCACTTGATGCCATGGATCGGTTTGCCCGAGAGCGAAAGAACTGGACCATGGAGGCCTATCTGGAGGAGCTTTACGACGAGCAACTCCAGCAGTTTGCGGCGGGAGACAAGGCAAGCAATACCGACGTCCGCGAGCAGTTGGCGCTAGCCTTGGCCACCAAGCCCGTGGACTTTGGATACCCTTGGCGCGAGGGACTTGCGACCATTGCCGATCTCCGGCAATCGACAGAAGCCGAGACCACCGCTCGAATCCTACACGACTTATCTACAATGCATCCACCGCTCCTCGTTCGCGAACACGCGCTCGGGGCCGACGATTCCGCCGGCACAGGCGCGCCCGCGCCCGAGCCTATCATCTACTGGTACGAGTTTAGGCACGAAACTCTCGGGCCTGCCGTTCTGTCCGCGAACGCTAAATGGAAGGAAGCAGAGGCAGGCGAAAAGAAAGGACGCCGTGAGCCCGCGCAACGGTTGCTCGAAAAGCTGCAGTTGCCGCAGCGGGCGGCCGGCTTCAGCACAGGAAACCGCAGCGCGCTTCTGAACGAACAAGACCTGGCCATTGCGGAGAACTGGCGCGAGTATTTCGAAGCCCGCGAATCGGGTCTGCTCACTCCCGCCATCGACCAGTTGATCGACCGCAGCAAGAGCAGGATCATTCAGCTCAACCGCCAAGCTCGGAGACGAAATTTCCTTCTCGGCATTCTTCTAGTCCTCTTGACGGTTGCCGTTGTTCTCTTGGTGATTTGGAAGTCAGCCTTGAACACGGAGCATCAGGCCCGACGAGAAGAGCAAAAGCAGTTTGCAAAGCTTGCCTCAATTAGCGGAGTCCAGCTGCAAATACTAGAAAGCAGTGATGTTCCCGGATCGTCGGTGTGGTTTTCCCGAGCCTTGCAAGCAGAGACCCAAAACCAATTGCCGGATCAATTAGATCGCGTCCGTCTAAGTGCGGCACTGGGGCAGCTGTCGAGGCCTGCCCAGATATTCCTGCATGAGAAGCTTAGCTACGCGGAAGCGAGCAGGGACGGTCGCCACGTGTTGACGGTGGGGGACGGCGGGGCGCGCGTCTGGGTTACGCAGACGGGCCAGGAATGGATGCGCGCCCGTGACCAGGAGGATAACCCCATTAACTCCGCCATCTTCGGTCCCGATGGTCGGCACATTGTCATCCTACGAGGCAAACCAATGGGAGCGACCGGCTCCGCCGAAGTGTGGGATGTTGAAACGAAGCAACTCGTCAGAACTCTGTCGCACAATGGGGCTGTTAACTGCGCTGCCTTTAGCAAGGACGGCACTCGCCTCGTGACCGGAAGCGAAGCGGCTAATGGCGAAAAGGGTGAGGCGCGCGTATGGGATGCCGTAACGTTCGAAGGTCTGCAACGGCTGCCGCACGACGGCGGGGGCGTAGCCTGCGTCGCTTTTAGTCACGACGGCAAGCACCTGGTCACCGGCACTCGGGAAGCCAAGGGCGCCTTTGGCGCCGCCTGGGTCTGGCCGGTGGCGGTCAAGCGGCCGGGACGCCCTATTTCACATCTGAGCGCCATCGGCTTTGCAACATTTCCGCTAAGCCCCATTGTTGTTGCCGCTGCGCTGTCCACGGAACGACCGGAACGGCCCATCATGAAAGCTTCCCATAAGGCTGGAGTCAGCTATGCCGCGTTTTGTCCACCGGACGGTCGCCTGATGGTCAGCGTTAGTGGCGATGTAAGCAGTGACACCGGTGAGGCGAAGGTATGGGACGTCGCGACCGGCCAGCTGGCAATGACTCCGGAACACAAGAGTGGCGCCATACACGCCGACTTCAGCCCCGAAGGTAGTTTCCTGGTCACAACCAGCCATGATGGCACCGCCAAGGTATGGGAGGTGATCGATGGTTCTAAGATCGCGCCTTCCTCGCTGCTTGTCCTGGAGCATGGCAGTTCAGTCTTCCATGCTTCATTCACACCCGGCGGCCGGTTCTTGATAACCTCCAGCCGCGATCAAGCAGCTCGGGTGTGGGAATTGGCCACGGGCAAGCTTCTGGTGCCGCCGCTATGCCACAACGGCACGGTGAGCTCCGCGCGGTTCAGCTCCGATGCCCGCCAAGTGTTAACAACAGGCCCAGACACCGCGCATATCTGGGAGGTAGCAACGAGTAACCCTATTCTGCCGGTTGTGCGGACCAGCGATACTGTAAACTACGCGGCTCTAAGCAAGGATGGTCATCTCCTGGTGGTTGCCACGGGAGGAAGAGAGAATGGAGCCGGAGAAGCGCAGGTTTCGGAAGTAAGAACAGGTAAGTCGCTCATGCGCGCCAGCTACGAGGGCGCAGTAACCTATGCCGCGTTCAACACAGAAGGAAGCCAACTGGTCACGGCCTCCAAGCGTGGGAAAGGCAGCAACAGCGATGTCCAGATCGTGGCGGTGGCCACCGGCAAGAAGCTCCGACATGCTCCTTTGGACTGGCCAGTGAAAGGATCGGTGACCTGTGCCGCTTTTAGTCATGATGGTGCGCGCATAGCCCTAGCCAACGAATTGGACGACCCGATGGGCAAGAAAGGCGAAGTCTGGATCTGGGACACAGCCAGTGGCGGCTTCAAAGCAATGGCCCCAGAACACGACAAGCCCGCGCATAATGAACCCGTGACCTCGGTTGCTTTCAACCATGATGGCAGTCGCCTGGTGACCACGAGCACGGACGATACGGCGCGTATCTGGGATGTTCAATCTGGCGAACTACGGGCCACTTTGAAGCATACGGCGGACGTAAGCTATGCGGCGTTCAGCGCCGATAGCAGGTTTGTGATCACCGTTGGTACGGACCGGACCGCTAAGATTTGGAGTGCAGAAACCGACACCGCGAGGGAAGCGACTCAGCCAGTTGCCGCCCTAAGCCATGGTAGCTACTTGAATCACGGCGCCTTCAGCCCCGATGGAAAACGCGTTGTTACGGCGGGCCAAGATGGCCAGGTGCGCGTTTGGGATGTGGATAGTAAGGAACTCATCACAATCTTTCGACATCGTGGCAATGTCCAGTACGTTTCCTTTAACCCTGCCGGGGACCAGGTTCTGGCCCTCAGCTACGGCGTTCCTTCGCAGGTTCGCGCCCGTAATTTGCCTGTACGTAATGATGTGGCCCGCAATCAGATTCATACGCGGCTCTGGGGGCTAGCGACTTTCGAGCAGTCTGCTGCTGGGGATCTTGAGCTTTACAGTGAAGTGCTCAGCGCCCGCCGATATGATCCGGAAATTGGCAATCTTGTGCCACTGGAAGCTGGAAATGTGGATCGGCGCTGGGCAGAGTTGAGGAAAGACCCTCGCGAGTTTCCCTTCGGAAAACCGATGTCCGATCCGGCCGATCCCCACGAAAGGGCCTGGCACCAGCGCAGGGCCGATGAGGCGGAATTGGCACAGGAATGGTTTGCGGAGGCATGGCATGTCTCGCAACTCATCGCGGTGCAGGCCGATAAAGCGCCGCTGTTTGCCCGTCGAGCCCGCGCGTACGCCAAACTGCCTTCGTGGCGAAGCGCGGCTATTGACGACTATACCAGGGCGTTGAAAATCAATCCGCGCGATTGGCAGCTATGGTCCGGCCGGGCGGAGCTCTTCTACAACATGCGCGAATGGGAGAAAGCAGTCGCCGACTATAGCAAAGCTCTAGAGCTGGACCCGGCGAATGCGTACGTACTAGAAAGCCGGAGCTGGGCTTACTCGGAATTGCACCAGTGGGAAAAGACAATTCGCGATGCCTCGAAGGCCATCGAACTCGAGCCTGAACAATGGGGACCTTGGCGGATACGCGCCTGGGCGAAGGCCGAGCTAAAGGACGCGGAAGGAGCCCGTGAAGACTATGAAAAAGCTATCGATCTCGAGCCAAATCGAGCACAAATCTGGTATGAACTTGCCTTGATCCATCTGGCAAAGGATGATCGCACGGGCTACCGAAAAATCTGTGAACGGATGATCGAGCTCTTCGCTTTGAAAAGCGATCCAAGTACGATAAATAGTGTGGCTTGGACTTGCGTGCTCGATCCAGAAGCCGTGAAGGACTGGACACCGCTCAGACGCAGTGTCGAACAAGCTGTCACAGGCGCTTCCCAGGCGGAAACGCGCTACCTCTATCTCAATACCCTCGGGGCTATTCTCTATCGAGCTGGGGATGCCGCAGAGGCCGTGAAACGCTTAAATGAAGCGATGAAAACCTATACCATTCAAGAAGGCCAACCGGAGCTGGTGGGAACATCGCCCTCAAGGCAAATGAGAGCTCTTGTTGAGGAGGGAACGGCTTGGGACTGGGTCTTCCTGGCAATGGCTCATCACCGACTTGGTAACGCAGCGCAAGCCCGTAAATGGCTTGACAAAGCCACTAATCCGACTCATGAAGACTCCAATGGGCCATGGACACTGCGGCTAGAGTTAAAGATCCTACGCAACGAAGCAAAGGCTTTCTTGAATGTTCAGTAAAAAATAGTGCCGGCGGCATTGGCTGGCGAATTACCCGCGCTCTTTTGGAGAACCGTGCCCGTCCATACTTCCAAGGGATTCGTTGGCGCCTTTGCATACCTACGCCGAACGCCGAGCCCTGAAGGAGGCGATTTCCAGTGTGATCAGCTGCTGCACAACCATCCGCGCGCGCGGCCGTTCGGCCGGCCGGTGGGCAAGAAGGCGCTCGATCAGCGTGACGAACGCCGGCGGTAAGGAATCCGTGTACAGCCGGATGTCCGCCGGCGGATCGCAGCGATGGCGATAGAGCGTTTGATTCGTCGAGCCGGGGGGATAGGGAAGCCGGCCGGCGACCATTTCGAAGAGAGTCACGCCGAGGCTGAACAGATCGCTGCTTTCATCCGCAGACGCGTCAAAAGCACACAGCTCGGGGGCCAGGTAGTTGGCGGTGCCCATGACCACGCCGCGCCTAAGGGCAGAGGCATTTTCGCCAGGCCGATGCGCGAAGCCGAGGTCGAGCAATTTGGCCGTGCCGTCATCGACCAGACGGATGTTGTCCGGTTTCAAATCGCCGTGGGCAAAGCAGGCCCGGTGCAAAGCCGCCAGCGCTTCCGCCGTCTGGCGAGCAACCCACAGGCAAGTCGCGAAGTCGAGGCGGTAGTCGCGCCTCAAGCGGGCGCGCAACGATTCGCCGGGCAGCAGTTCCATAACCAGGAAATAGGGCGGCCGGGTCACGTGCGCGTCGAGGAAGCGCACCAGATGGGGATGCCGCACGCTCAGGCCGACACGCGCCTCACGCTGCAAGAGTTTGATGCCGTCAGGTCGATTTTCATGCTCCTGGCGGAGCAACTTCACCGCGCAGGCATGGTCATTGGAACTATCCCGAGCCGAATAGACGCAAGCATAGGAGCCCCCGCCTAGCGGCCGGAATAGCTCATAGCCAGGGATCCTCGGCACGTTATGCATTGCTCGCGTCTGGATGGACAGGCCGGAACGGCGCACGATGAGATATCGAGTCTCTGGATACTATCGACACTCGAGGCCTGGAAAGTGCAGAAAAAGTGCCTGACCGTTCTTGCGAGGAATACACGCGTCACGGGCTGCGGGCGACCAAGCCCAAGGTCACTGGACCTCCCCAGGCTCCGCATCAACCCGGGCTTTCGATTTGGGCGGCCAAAAGAAAAGAGCCAGCGCGGCGGCCGCCACGAGCGCAGCCATGCAAGGCACCAGGAACAAACTCTTGAAATCGACCTGACCGTCGTGGGTGAATTCTTTATCGTAGAGCCAGGGACAAACAAAGTTGGCCACGAGCGGTCCCAGACCCAGGATCATCAAGTTAAACAAACCCTGGGCGCTGGAGCGAATGTCCTTGGGAAAGTATTCATCGACGAAGATGTACACAGTCGCGAAAAAGAAAGCATAGCAAATGCCGTGCAGGACATTAATCGACACCACCAGCCAGGGATAATCCGGCGCCAGGGCAAACACGGCGAAGCGGGCCGCATGTCCCAAAATCCCCACGACCATGGTAGTCCGCCAGCCAAGCGCTTTGAGGCAGACGCCCAAAATGAGCATGGTCAAGATTTCCGCAACCTGGCCGATGCTCATGACGGTCGGCGCCCAGTTCCCGGGGATGCCGACCCGGCTCGTCAGGAAACGCTCCGCCCAGCTGAAGAAGCATTGGTGCACGGCGGCGTCCACGAAGGTTACACACCAGAGGACAAAGACGAAGGGCAGCCCGAGCAGCTTCAAGGCTTCGAGCCAGGCGAGCCGACTTTCCCCCTCGACCGCCGGCCGGGGAGGCGTATGCGGTAACGTCAGGCTGTAAGCGGCCAGCACCAGGGAGGCGACACCCGCCACGACAAAGCTGAGTGCCGTCGCTTGGCGAAATTCCGGGCCCTTGAGCGGTGAGCCAAGCGCATTTCCTAACCAGCTAACAAAGCCGGTATCCGAAAGCGGCGGAACCTGACCCCAATTCACGAGCAGGAAAGTGAACGGCCAGGCGGCCATGATCCAGCCGATTGTGCCACCCACGCGCACCAGGCCGAATTCTTTCTGCGGGTCCGTTATGTTCGCAAAGGCAATCGAGTTCGTGATGGAGATGGTGGGTACGTAGAACAGGCAGTGGACGAGCATGAGGACAAAGAAGTAAGGAAACGACGTCACCTGAGAGAGGCCCAGCAGCGCCAGGCCGCCGACCAGATGACTGAAGGCCAGAAAGCGCTCAGCGGCGAAATTGCGATCGGCGAACTGATTGCTGAAGAACATGCCCAGAATCGCGGCGATGGGAAACGCGTTCAGGATCATTCCCTGTTCGCCGGGACTGAAGTTGAGGCTTGGCAAATAACCGAAGATGAGCGGAAGCCAGGCGCCCCAGATGAAGAACTGGAGGACCATCATCAGGAAAAGTCGCAAGCGAATATAGCCCATAGGTCGGTATGCCAATCGAAAAAAAGAGTTTCGCGCAAAGCTCCGTGCTGGATCCCTGGCACGCTCAATAACCGAATTCCGAATGTAAGGCAGATTGCTTTACCACGCAAGAACAATCAAGCAATTTGCTGCCAATGAATGAATCGGTTTCCGGGCGGCTCTTTTACTACTGGCCTGGGCGGGGTAACATAAGGCTTGTGCAGTTTTCGCACGCCCATGGAGTCCTTCCTTTGCGGGTTGATTTTTACCACCTTAACTTTGAAACCCCGTTGGTTACTTTTCATCTCTGGTCGCCCTGGCGCGCCGCCGAACTGGAGCACCGGCTGTTTCATGCCGTCCGCGGCATCCCGCGCGTTGAAGCGGAAACGAGTGCTGACGAGTGGCGTCTGCAGGTTCGCGATCCCAAGACCTGGCGCGCGGCGGTTCAGGCGGTCGCCCGTGTGCTCAAGGGCTGGCAGGAGGAGGCGGATCCGGGAAGTGAACGCCGCATCTGGCGCTGGCTGCTGGAAGCAGACACCGACGCGGACGGCTACGATCACACCGGGGAGCCGCTTACCCTGTGGGGCTTTCTACGCCTGACCCTGGAACGCGGCGGACCGGCCGGGGACGGCGAGGAGAAGTCCGAAGACATTGATTTACAAGGTTTTAGCTTGCGGATTTGGGGAGAGGAAGCCGGTGTTCGGGGCCAATGAAGTCCGACGCACTAAGCGATTATGGATTGCATTGCAGCTGGGGTGTCGATTCGGGCCAGCGCCGTTCGACTTGGTTGTGGGATAACGTCGACTCATCCCAGGAGAGAAAGCCATGCAATACTTGCTGATGTGCTGTGCCGACGAGGCCCAGTGGGCGAAACTTCCGGATGCACAGCGGGCCGGGATCATGGATGAATACGGAAAACTCATCCATGAACTCAGGCAGAGCGGTCGGTTGCTGGCCGGCGCCAAGCTGGACCGGTGTGCGAGCGCCGTCACCGTGCGCGAGAAAAACGGCAAGCCCGCCATCACGGATGGGCCGTTCGCGGAAACCAAGGAACAACTCGGCGGCTACCACCTGATCGAGTGCCAGGATCAGGACGAAGCGGTCGCGATCGCGCTGCGCTTCCCGACGCTCGCCGTAGGCGGCACGATTGAAGTACGCCCCCTTGTTTACATGGAGTGACGCACGGAGCAACCCCCTGAAAACCACGGCAGCTGCCGCGGCCGCCCGGCACCTATGAAATTTCGACGCGAGCCCTGTCCGCATCGGGCAGTCCACTTTTGACGATCTTGCTATTGCGCCACGCCGCGTTGCCCTATCGCAGCGGAGCCGCAACTGAACATTTGCTTTGACCATGCGGGCAAGTGAGGAACGCACTCGACCACGCGATAGCCAAGCGCGGAGGAAACGCCATGACAGCGATCAAACCGTTGGCGTGGGCCGTCGTGGCCCTGTCGCTGGCTTCGTCCGGGCTATACGCGCAGGACAGGAAGCCGGACTTCAAAGTCCCCGATGAGGTCGCCTTCCACAAGGCCGACATCATGAGCGAAGGCACGCGCATGGCCGCGGAAGTTTTCGCGCCGCAGGACCCTAAGACCGAGAAACTTCCCACGATCATTATGAGCCACGGCTGGGGTGGCACGGCCGCGGCGCTCCGCCCCGACGCGCTTGCCTTCGCGAAGGCCGGCTATCTGGTGATCGCCATCGACTACCGCGGCTGGGGCAACAGCGACGCGCGCTTGATCCGCGCGGGCAAGAAAGCGGAGACGAAAGACGGCAAGCTGGTCGCGGAGGTCAAGGAGGTTCGGGAGGTGGTCGATCCGATCGACCAGACGACGGACATCATGAACGCGCTCCACTGGGCCGCGGGCGAGAAGCAGTGCGACCCCGAGCGCCTCGGCCTCTGGGGCTCGTCGTTCGCGGGCGGGCACGTCGTCTACGTTGCGGCCCGCGATCCGCGCGTGAAGGCGTTCGTCAGTCAAGTTGGTTCGCTGGACGCGCGCTGGGTCGTCGCGAACGCGGGCATTCGCAAGTACACTTTCGACCAGGGCAGCGCCCGCGCCCATGGCGCGCTCGCCTACCCGAAACCGTCCGAGAAGTTCGGCTCGTTGACCGGCGCACCGGTCATCGAGAAGCTCGTGGGTTACGCGCCGATCGAGGACATCGGCCGGTGCAAGAACTGCGCGAAGCTGTTCATCATCGCCGAGAAAGAGGAACTGTTCGACAACAAGGACCACGCCGTTCGCGCTTACGAGCGTGCCACGGGTGTCAAGAAACTCGTTACCGTCGCGGGGATCAAGCATTACGGCATTTATCGCGAGAAACGCAAGGAGGCTCAGCAACTAGCCATCGCTTGGTTCGATGAACATCTGAAGTAATGATCGGCGAGTAACATTGCCACTTTGACCGTCATCCGTCCGCCCGCCAATGATCGCATTGGCGGACTGATCCAAGATGGGCACTGACCATCTTGGCGAGGTTTCACAGCGGACCACGGCCAAGTTTGCCAGCCAGCGAAAAAGACGGAAATCGTGTCTGAAGTCTCGTCCTCAAGCGCTTGGTAGATAGAGCCGCGCTACGGGAATGCGCCGAACGGGCTAACCCATCACCATTGAAACGTTCGGCCGGGGCGGCAACAAGGCGGAACAGCTCATTTCATCAATTCTCTCATAGGAGGGCAGTGTCATGTTTCCTTCGAAGAGGCGTGCGTTCACGTTGATCGAACTGTTGGTGGTCGTCGCCATCCTGGCGCTTCTGATCGCGTTTCTGCTACCAGCCGTGCAAAAGGTACGCGAAGCGTCCGTGCGAATGAAGTTGGCGAACCAGGCGAAGTTCGGCTTCGCCCCGGAGATGGCGGAAAACAATTTGCGCGACCTGGCAGCGGCCCCGGGAGGCAAAGCGCCTGCCGTGCCGCCTCCACCGGCGCGGGTGCAAAGCTTCACCGCCGACATCACGCTCACGCCACGACTGAGCGTCGGTACGGCGGCCCCCGAGTCGATCTACGAAGCGCGCTTCACGGGCAAAATCCAGGCGGCCGGTCCGCCGCGGCACAGCGGCGACTGCGAGATCGAGTTGCCGCTACCGCCGCACATTATTTCGCTCTCCGACCTGACGGTCACGGCCGGCGGGCGGACCAGCGAGATGCTGGCGCTCCGCAACGGCAAGCTGGTCTGGCGCGGTCCGCTGGCCAGTGAGCCGACCGAGCTGACCATCGGCTACACGGCAGTCGGCAAGGGACTCTACGAGCTCACGGTGCCGCCGGGCGGAATCCTCGATCACTTCGATGTGGCGCTGGCCGCCAACGGCTCGGATGTCCGGCTGCTGGAGCTGTCGCTGCAGCCGACCGGGCTCACGCGTTCGGCGGGCACCACGACTTACACCTGGGACTACAAGCGGCTCCTCTTCGGTCAACCGGTTCGCCTGGACGTGCTCGGGATTGCGCCGATCGATCGCCTGGGGGAGTTGACCTGGCTCGGCCCGCTCAGCGTGCTGGCGTTCGGACTGCTGGTGGGTCTGGTGGTCCATGCCGCCGCGGTGGCCGGCTTTGACCGCTGGATGCTGCTTCTCACCGTGGGCACGTTCGCCGGCATCTACCCGCTCATGTACTTTGCCCAGGAGTACATCCCGCTGGGATGGGCGGTGGTGGTTTCCGCGGGCGTGGCGCTGTTGATCATCGGCATTCGCGGCGTCACGCTCATGGGCGTGTGGCTCACGGCCAACGGCATCCTTCTGCCGGCCATTGCCATCCTCGCCCTGACGCTCAGCGCCACGGTTTGGCCGGCGTTGCAAGGCATCTTGCTGACCGCGGAAACGCTCGGCTTCTTCATCGCCGCGATGATGCTGCTCCCCCGCATCCACTTCGGCGCCGCCGCCCCACCAGCCCCCACCCTTCAGCCGGCCCCGCCGGCCGCATAAGGGAAACGCCCGGGCACAGCGCTGGAGAGACGGTGTCTGGCAGCTTCGTGTTCCAGGCGACGGGCCTAGCTGACCTGGCAGAAGGCTTTGGGCAGACGGCAGTTGCGGGAAGAGAGAAGCGCGCAGCAGACGGCTCTATGGGGCCGCGGCGGCGCAGGCGCGGGCGACCGGCCTGGTAAAATGAAGGGGCAAACGCGAGGTGTAAACCGGCCCCGTGACGTCTGCCGGTAGGCCTAGAAGGCTGGCATGATGATCACCAACGTGGCAGAGATGCTAACTGCGTTCGTGGAGATAGAGAGGCAGCCCCTCGACAAGGAGTACCTGGAGCATGGGCCGACGATCGGCGACATGTACGAGGACCTGTCGAACGACCTGCTGACCCGCGCAATCCCTGTGAAAGGGCTGGAGGTCGTCTCTGGCTTCGCTGAGGACGACAAAGGAAACCTCAGCGACGAGCTGGACTGCATGCTCGTCACGGACAAAGGCAAACCCGTGCCGAGGACGACGAAATACAAGGTCCCAATCCACGCGATCATAGCGATCTTGCAGATCAAGAAGGTCCTCTACCGGTCAAACGTCAAAGACGGATTCGAGAACCTGAGAAGCATCTTCAAACTGAAACTGCCCACCAAGCGTCATCTGACTGAACCGGCTTAACGATGATTGCTTTGGCGTATCCATCGTGCCAACGACGATAGGAGGAAAAGTCCGTGCCAATCAGCATCTCGCGCCCAAGCTGGTCGATGATCGAGGGACTGGTCAAGGGCAGCAGGTCTCACCTGATCATCTGCGCCCCCTGGGTCTCCGCCGAGGGGGTCAGGAAGTTGTCAGCGTATCTCGCCGCGAACCTGGGACTCCCTTGCTTGGAAATCTGGACAAGGCTTGCTGACGTGCTTACCGACTCAAGGGGAATTCTCGACCTTGCGCGGGCCCAGGCCGGCCGCGGCACGCAGGTCGTGCTGCGCGACTCCCCCGATCTGCACGCGAAGATATATTACTCGGATGACAGCGCCGCCGTGTTCGGGTCTGCGAACCTGACCGACAAGGCGATCGGCAACGGCCTGGAGATTGTGGCCTCCTGTTCTGAAAAGGGCGAGCTGTCGCAGATCAAGGCAGTCCTTGAGAGCATCAGGCCGGCCACGCAAACGGTCAGCCCGGAAGAACTGGAGTACTTCAACACGAGCCAGCGACCCGAACTGGAGGAGGCTGAGAGCGATGCGGACAGGCCGAACGTCATGCCAGTCTGGCGCCGGACAGCGATCACTGCCGCGACGGCCAACTCTGAAGGGAGGCGAGCCTTCCTGGTAGGTGCCGGGCCGAAATCGGAGAAGGTGCACCTGATCGTGAAGATGGCGCTCTGGCGCGGGCGGTCGATCAACCGATATGACCTCATCGACGGGACCAGACTGGAGAAGATCGGACCCGCGAAAGATGCTGACATCGACAACTTCAAGAGCAGGGGGTACGAGGTTAAGGAGCCGTATTATGCGGAGGGTGAAACCGATCACTGGGTTAAATACGGGATCGAGCAGGCGCAAAAGCTTGGTTTGAAGATTGAAAAGTGATGGTGGGGCTGCCTGTTTACCCCGCCCGCCCCGCAACCTTCCAATTAATCGCCACGTCCACCGGCTCCACGATGTCCGTCGGCTCCTCGCCCCGCCGCTTGATCCGGCTGGTCACCGGCTCCTCGGCCGATACCCGCCTCGCCGCCCTCGCCAGCCCCGCCTAGACGCTGTTCGCGGCCCTGAGTACCTTGAGGGAGCCGAACCGAGCGCCCCGTCCTCCGGCGACGCCAGCGCGCGTTGGCCCGACACGCCGAGGGCAATCCGCCTCTCGGCGTTGCGGCGCTCCGGTCTGATCGACATGCTCGTGCAACCCGGAGTCCTCAGCGCGCGGAGGACCGACACGCCGAGCGATTGGACCGAAGCAGACAACGTTTCGATTTGCCGCATCCGTGCAGCGACTGGTGGCACTACTAGACATCACTTGGACCACCGCCTAGCCTCTCTGCTGTTCGTGGGCGAGGCCCTTTGCTTTTCTTGCTTTTGATATGGAAGCGAAAACTCATATCTTATGGCGTTAGCTGGCCCCAAAGGCTGGCTGGTGATGACTGCAATGGGAGGTCGCTCGCCATGTTTGTGATGCTGCACATGTCGGATCTCCACATTGGAGATCGCATCAAATGGCGCGGTACCGCCCATTACGCCCAGCCGGGACGCACGCCCCCGCCATTGCCCTTGTTGCATGGTCAGCACGGCCATGACGAACTGGTAGCGTGGCATCTCACGAACGAGTGGGCCCAGCTGCTTGACACCTGGCCGGAGACGAAGGTCGTCGTTTCCGGCGACCTGACGCGGACGGGCGTCGGCGAGGAATATGGCCTGGCGCACCGGTTCATTCACGCCTATTGGCTCTGGTATCCGCCCAGTCCATTCTGGTACGGACTCGGACAAGGGGGACGATCCCCGGTCTCCCAGGGCGGCAGTCCTACTGGATTTGCCTGGCTCGGGCCAGACCAGAAAGGCTATCTCGCCCCGACGATTCCCGGTAATCACGACTACTGGGGGGGCGGATGGAAAATGGCACGGGTCAACCGCGCCGTGCTCGAACCGCATTTTTGGCCCCTGCCTTGGCTTTACCCGTATGAGGACAGTACCAAAAAATACGAAATCCACCTGGTTGGCCTGGACTCGTGTTCTGGGTTAGCCGGTTTGGCGTGGAATCAATTCTGGGCCAAGGGCGCCATCGACAGCAATTGCATCAAGAAAGCGGCCGTGTTGTTCGCCAACGCGAAGGCGAGCGCCAAGCGGCCAGTCCTTCGCGTGGTGACGGTCCATCATCCACCCGAGAAGTTGGTCGATTGGTCACGGCAGGAATTTGCCACGTGGCTCGAAAATAACAACGTTCACGTGATCCTGACCGGGCACACTCACATCCCCTCCCCTCAGCTCGATGCTCAAGGGCAGACCAAGCCGGCGGCGTCTTCTCTGGTAGGTGGCACCACGGCAACCTATGAAATGCGCTGCGGCACCACTCTGCAAGCGGGGACAGCGACCCACTTGCCGGGACCGTCGCCAAACCACTTTTTCGTCCATTCCCTCAGTCCGACCTTGGCCGGAAAGGCCCTTCGGGTGGAATGGGTAACGGAAAGCTATGAGCACAATGGGATCAAGTGGATGCGCACGGGCACCGTGTTCCAGCACTTGCTCGCGCCGATCTAATGCTCTTGCATGAGGAACCTTGCGGTCGTCCCTATCCGCCGAATTCGTCTCTCTCGCGCTGGAGTCGCTTATCAACGTGCTGTGTGAAGTGATCGTCGGGGACCGCCCTGAGCCTGCACGCATCTGGGTCAAGGGTCACCGCGATATCAGGCAAGACCTCGCGGTGGGCCGGCAATGACAAACTGAGTGCGTCGGCCAGCCAGTGTGCCGCGGAATCGTTGATTCCGCTGCTGAACGAGATGGCCTCGGCCAAGGCATCGCCAGAAAGTTGCGATTCATCCGGCCCGAAGAGGACGAGTTTGTCGCCACGGCAGTCAAACTGTAGCCAGGCATTGCGGCGATCGCGCTGGGACAGTAGCCGCTGAGCGATCAATGCCGCATAGCCCAGCACGACCCGCCGGCATGCGTCCCATTTCTCAGCTCCATCAGGATTCGGCATTTGCGGTTTTTCGAAGCAAGGACGTGCGAGTCTCATCCAATCGGAACGATTCCGAAACGATGCGAGAGCCTTCTCAAGCTGGTCGAGTATGCGGTGCTTTTGCCATGCCAACCACAAATGCTCGATCAGCACCATGCCGTGTTCGCGATCCGCCTTCAGCTTGAGATCCGGCAGCTCGGTCCAGGGAATCGGCCTGGGGGCTGGCGGCGTGCTCAGCCACAAGATAAGCGCCGCCGCGACTTCGTCCGACAACCGAATGTGCTTCGAGAGATCGGGATGTGCATCGACAAATGCACCGATTTCGTCCCAGTGCTCCCGGAGCGATTCGATACGTTCCACGTCCCGGCACTTGATGGCCGCGACTAGTTCCTCAAACAGCTTGTTGGCTGGCATAAATGCTCCACTTGGCTCCCCAGCGCCGGCCAAGGCACGGGCAACGCCGCCTAGCAACGTTTCCAGGCTGCTTCGCAAGACGCTCTCCGGGCCGTGCTGGGGAGAATGTTCGGGATACGTGGCCGCCTCTTCGAGATAGGAGTGCGCAACCTGGAATTCTTCCGCGGTGAACAACTCGTGCGGTTTCAATCGGTTGAGAACCGCTCCCAAACCTGCGAATAATCGGCGCTTGCTTTCGTACCGAGAGATGCCTGCCTGCGCTGCGACGGCGCGAAAGCTCCCCGCGGTCGGGCCCGGATCAAAATAAGCATGCAGGCATTGTTTCAGGTCATGGGGCAACTCCTCGATGGCGGCAGCGATCATCCTCAGTTGTTTCGGAGTGGCTGCCTCCATCTCCGCCGTTCGCCCGGGCAGTTCGTCGACCAAATGACCGAGGTACACCGCGCGATCCAAGGTTCCCGAAATTTCGCCACGCTTTCGACGCGCATAGCGATCGAATATGGTGTACAACCATGGGCGGAGCAGACGCGAAGGGTCATAGGTGTTCAATGCCTTCGGCAGCCGTTCGACGACAAAATCGTTCACTACGTCGACGCCTTCTGAAATCTCCCAAGGTCCCGTGTGTCGCAACACGGCATGAAAGACGTCCACATGCTCCAGATAGATGGACCAGGCGCGTTTTCGCTGATCGTTCTCGTTCAGCATCTCGATAGTCACAAGCCCCACCCTTCCGCCATCGTGAAGAAACTTGGCTCGGGATCGGGAGGTCTCCCACCGTCCCCTCCCCTCCTGTCATTTTCGCCCATTGAGGCGTATTCCTCAAGCGATACTGACACGGTGTACTTAGGAGAAGTCTTGCCAGTTGCGCCCGTTCAACCATACTCGGCACGAGCGCATCCAGTCCATCATCCCATATTGCATGCATCGTTTTGCCTCCACCGACAGGCTTGTCGATTCTCACAACCATAACTAGGCGCACAGCCACCAGGGTGGCCGAAAAAATCGTTCGGGCCGCTGGAAAAATAGGCGCAACGTATTTGAACACAAGATGTTGCGAGTTTGCATAAGAACCCAGCTTTTTATTCGGTTGCCGCAAGTGCAGGAATGGGGGGTACTGGGCTGGCAATTCGTTGCTCGGCTCGGTACGCCGATAACTCACGCAACTAACCCTGCCTTGCTGCGATCTTGCGCGCGTCGGTCCGACACACTGTCCGACACACGGTCCGACACACCGAAGCATGAGCTCAGCTTGTCTGCCGAGCAGGACAAGGAAACATCGGAGCAGGATAAGGACGCGCTGGCCGGCCGGTCACCCGGTCACCGGCTCACGTCATCCGTTCCACCCACTGGTCCCGCCACGCCGGGGGCTCGAACGGCTCTGCGAAGTACTGCGTCTCGCGCACTACCTTGCCCGCCTGGAACTCCATGATGCTCACCGTGTTGAAAGGACGCCCGCCGTAGGTGATCACACACTCGCTTACCCATAGGTCACCCGCGCCGATGATCCGCCGGACGACAAAGCCCGACGGCCTGTCCGGGTGTTCGCTGCGCTGGGCTTGCACGTTATGCCGCCCACGGATGCGCTCCCCCGATTGAGGATACTCGAGGATGGTGTCGTCGTCATAGATCTCGTGTTCGGCGTCCTGATTACCCGCCGCGGAGGCGGCCCAGTGTCGTTCCAAGGCTGCGCGGATTTGCGGATCGTTCATCTCAGCCTCCCTTCGTCTGGCCTGCGCTGCCGGACATCTGCCCTGAGTTGCTTCCCACCTTGCTGAATGCCGTTTGCCTTCAGACGCCCCGTGTCCGCCTCTGACATGGCTCGCTGAAGCGACCAGTTTGCCAGACCTACGCGATTTGCCGAGAAGCAGTTGGCAGATGCACACCGGAGTTTCTTTATAGAATGTAGAGCATCTGCTCATCAAGGACGATGAGGCAGTGGTCGAGCTTCGTTCTCTGACAACTTCACGAGGAGGAAGCACATGGAGCAGCGACGACTCGGCAAGCAGGGGTTGACCGTCTCCGCGATGGGACTCGGCTGCATGGGCATGAGCGATGCCTACGGGCCCGCCGACGAGGCCGAGTCCATCGCGACCATCCACCGGGCCCTGGACCTGGGGGTTAATTTGCTCGACACGTCGGACGCTTACGGACCGTTCAAGAATGAGGAGCTGGTCGGCAAGGCGGTTCGCGGCCGGCGGGACCACGTGCGGGTGGCCACGAAGTTCGGCTTCGTGGGCGGTACGGACGGTAAAGGGGGAGGAGGCATAGACGGCCGGCCGGAGTACGTGCGCCAGGCCTGCGAGGGCTCGCTCCGGCGGTTGGGCGTCGATTACATCGACCTCTACTACCAGCACCGCGTCGATCCAAACGTCCCCATCGAAGAGACCGTCGGCGCGATGGCTGAACTGGTGCGGCAGGGGAAGGTGCGTTACCTCGGCCTGTGTGAGGCGGCACCCGCGACCATCCGCCGGGCGCATGCCGTACACCCGATCTCCGCCCTGCAGACTGAGTATTCGCTGTGGAGTCGCGACCCAGAGGACGAACTCCTCCCCACCGTCCGGGAATTGGGCATCGGCTACATCGCGTACAGCCCACTCGGCCGCGGCTTCCTCACCGGCCAGTTGCGACGCTTCGAGGATCTGCCACCGGACGACTGGCGTCGCCACAGGCCGCGGTTCCAGGGAGGGAACTTCCAGAAGAACCTGGAACTGGTGGACCGGGTGAAGGAGATCGCCGCCACGAAGCAGGTGACGCCGGCCCAGTTGGCCCTGGCGTGGCTCCTAGCCCAGGGGGAGGGCATCGTTCCCATCCCTGGCACCAAGCGCCGCAAAAACCTGGAGGAGAACGTCGCCGCGCTCGGGATCACCCTTACGCGCGAGGACCTGCAACGGATCGACGAGGCAGCACCGAAAGGCGCGGCCAGCGGGGAGCGCTACGAGGACATGAGCGCGGTGAACCGCTGAACCGACCGCCCGCTCTCCCCACTTCCGTAATGAGACTTGCTGCTCGCGCCGCCGGGACGACCTGGTCATCGACATCTAGAGCTGGTCCGCGACCGCCGCGGGCTGAGGGCCACCTGGTCAATATCGGAGGGGTGAAACAATGGTAGAGAGCGACAACCTTCGCTATACGAAGATGGCCCTCAACAATGGATCCGGTGCTATCCCCGCCCTCGGCTTTGGCACGCTGATTCCCGACCCCATGGCAACCAGAACCGCGACCAAGGCGGCGCTGGAGGCAGGATTTCGGCAGCTCGACGCCTCGGAACGCTACCGGAACGAAAAGGAAGTCGGCGAAGCGATTCAGCAGGTGTTCAGGGCGGGAAAAATCAAGCGGGAGGAAGTGTTCATCGCCACGAAGCTCTGGAACAACAATCACCGTCCGGAGCGCGTCAAACCCGCCTTCGAGGCCAGTCTCAAGAAACTCCAGCTCGACTACGTGGATCTCTACCTCATCCACACCCCCTTCGCCTTCCAACCTGGAGACGATCAAGACCCCAGAGATGCGGACGGCAACGTGATTTACGACAAGGGGGTGACGCTGTTGGATACATGGAGGGCGCTCGAGCGCCTGGTGGACGAGGGCAAGTGCAAGGCCATCGGACTATCCGACGTTGGCCTGGGCCAGACGCAAGAGATCTTCGAGGCGGCGAGGATCAAGCCCGCGGTCGTTCATGTGGAATCCCATCCGTATCTGCCACAATGGGAGCTGTTGGACTATTGCAAAAAGAACGGCATCGTGTTCCAGGCGTTCGCGGCGCTGGGGCACAGCAGCGAGCCCAACGTGCTGGAAGATCCTGTCGTTACCGCAATCGCCAAGCGAGTCAAAAAGATTCCAGCGCAGGTTTTGCTCGCGTGGGCCATCCAGCGCGGGACGGCCCTCCTGACCACTTCGAAGACTCCCAGCCGGATCAAGGAGAACTTCGAAATCTCCACGCTTCCTGAAGAGGCCGTGCGGGAGATCAGTGAAGGAATCAAGTTGCGGGTCAGGTTTAATCCCGTAGTGGAGACCGGTGTTCCGGGGTTCATTCCGAGAGGAAAGGGAAGTTGAGATGGTCCTCCGCCTGGCCCTGGATTCTCTGTCGGCGACTTCTCTTACTTCGACAGGCATCTGTCCGTGAACAGACCCCTCGAGTTTGGCGGCGAACAGCTCGCGCAGCGAGTCGAAGCGACCGCTGCACGTGCCGCCCAGCGCCGTCGGATGATCGCTCATGAGGCCTCCGTTCAGCAATCGCAACAGGAAGGGCTGAAGCTCGCGACAGGCGGTGATACGATGACGTGGCCGCGAGTGAATGGTCAGGGTCAGACGATGGTCGTGATCCTTGAACCCTCCGGGCGCTTAGTTTAATTGGGCACGTCGGGATCTGGGGGAAAGGTGGGAGGCAACTCCCATCCCGACCCGGCCCCTGGTTTCCCCTGGTTTCCCCTGGTTTCAGTCACCCTGGTTTCACGCATTTCTAACTGTTGGCCGCGGCGCGCGTTGCCAGGTTCATGAGGTGCAAAAAAAAGTCGGCGGTCTCGCTACTCCCACCACGGTTTTCCATTCGGGTCGAATTGATACTCCCAATGGAACAGCGTGTCGAACAGGTGTGGCTTCACGGCATCGGAAAGATGCTGCCCCTGTTCCGGCTCGTCGTCGAGTTCGATCCCCACCCTGAATTGCGCGTTCGGGTTCGCGAGCGGTTCGATATTCAAAAGGTATTGGTGGTATTCGCGCAGGCTGGTCGCCATTTCGTAGGTCAGCCGCTGATCAGGAATCTTCTTTTCGTGAACTTCCAGATCTCGGAAGCCAATTGCGCCTGGCAGGTAATCCGCCTTTACCTCAATCCCATCCCAAGGACCGCCCTTGAACACAGCTCTCTTGGTCATTGTAAGCCCCTTGATCGGCAACGAATGCCTCCATTCTACTCACCGACCGTATATCGGCGATCCCAGGGGATACCGGCGGGGTGGCACGCCCATTGTACTCAATGGGCGTGCGGAGCTTCGCGGCGGTCGTCGCACCACGCCCATTGAGTACAATGGGCGTGCCACCCGTCCGCGGCACGCTGCCACGGAACCTCGGGGAACGCCGCGTCCGGGCATCGGAGGGAGAAATCGGTGGCTCCTCACGCTCCACCTGGCACTCAGCGACGCCGATCTGTACATCCCTGGTGCATTGAGGGCGGCGGCGAAGGCCCCGGATAGCGCCTGGCCACTGACCTCGGCGCCTGGACCGGTGGCAGGTCTCTTGCCAGCCGGGCAGTTTTCCTCCCACCCTCTCGCCAGTCCGCGGTTCCGCCGGGGACCAGCGGTGTGACGGCGGGGCATCCGGGTGGATGCCCGCCGGTCTGGCGGCCTCATACTGGCCGAAAACGGGGCCTCGGGAACCTCACCCCCCCGCGGCACGGTTCCTGCTTTGGTGTGGCACCGGCAGCGGAAGCAACGGGCGCAGTCATTAACTAATGAGGGAAGGATATTGCCATGCGGCTCGACAACAAGCGCGTGGTTATCATCGGCGGAAGCTCGGGGATCGGGCTGGAGACGGCCCGGCTGGCGCTGGCCACGGCGGGGGCGGACTGGTTTGACAACCCCCTTCAATTTCCACTGCCTGCACGGGCGGGAGGCCTCCTGCTATTACCATCCGTTGATTGCTTGACGATGCGCCGCTTCCCCTTACCGACCGGTCGAATCGTGAACCCCGGAAGGGTCACGGCCGGTAGTCCAACGACCCTGCACACCGTGGCGGGTTGTGTTGTGAAAATGTGAATCAGACGTCGGGCTGCCATCGACGGGACTCGAACGCCCTGTTCCCAGCCCTGCACGGTCTTCGGCGAGACGTACAGAACCTTGGCGAACACAGCCTGGGACATCCGTGCGGCTTCGCGGAGCGCCACAAGTGTTTCCGCATCGATCTCCGGAGGAGCCTCCGGTACTGCAACCGTGTTTAGCGTCAGTTCGCCCCTGGCATGGGCAATTCCCTCCTCCAAGCCTGCCTTGAGACGCTCAAAAAGGGGCTTTCGGCGTTTCGTCGCCATTATTCGTTCTCCTTGAGCCCGCGCTCGCAGGCTGCTTTTGCTTCCTGCTTTAGCCGTCCCGCCATTTGCCGCAGTTGGTTCTTTTCGTTCACTGAGAGGTCGTCCTTCTCATCCTTGCCATATACGTCCAGCAGGTAGAAGCGTTTGGCAGCCGGGACATGAAGATAGATCACGCGGGCGCCGCCCCGCTTCCCTTTCCCCCTCCTGGGGTCGGCGGCGCGAATCTTGCGCAACCCGCCGCAGCCAGCCAGCACGCGTCCGGAATCCGGGTTCTCCATCAAGCGCTGCTGTAGCCGCGCATAAGCATGGTCCGGCAATAATTCCGTTATCGCCTCGGTGAACCCCGTTGTCTCGATGAACGTCGCTTTCATACTATCCCACTATGTAGGATAGTGCAAGGTAGGAGTCAACGCCGGCCTAATCTGGTTCGGCGGCTCTTCGGTCTTGGAGCCTGCCGACGCACCAGCCAACGACGGCTGCCACGCAGCCGCTGGCAGTCGAGGACAGCAAGTGAAACCCTGCTGTCTCCACCAGAGCCGACATGCCGCCGCTCGCCGGTCCGAGGCGAGAAGGGCCGAACATGCGGGCGACCATGACGCCGTAGTACTGCCACAGCCGATACCGCACGGCATGCTGCCCGGACGGGTACATCGCCGTCATTGTAACCAGCAGGAGCATCCCGACAACACGAGGCAGAAACCACCCGCGAACCAGAACCACAGCCGGCGCGGTCGGTGAACCCCATCGGTGGCCTTTGCTGTAAGATTGCTCTTGGCTTCCATTCGGGCCTCCGAAGTCACTGCGACCGCGCCGCCGAACGACAAGGCTCAGCATGATCCAGAAACGGTACAAGAGGTCTGCGGAATCCTCCACGATGAGGCGCTACTTGCTGGATACCAATCACCTGTCGGCATACCTCGATGGCCAGCTACAAGGACTTCCTGGAGACGATGGCATCCCAGGTCACGGTTTCCAGGTCTCCTCCTTCAAGATGTCCCGTTCATACGTTTTCATTGAGTCAAGGATCGCCGACCGCGTTGGTTCGGTCCCGGCAGCTTGGAAAATGTCGATTATTTTCTGCGCGGCCCGGACCTGTCCGTTGGCGACCTTCCGGGCCAGCGAAAGCCCCAGGTCATAGTCGGCTTCGTTACGGTCGCCGCGCAAGTCGTTCAATTGGTGGCCGGCGGCTTGCACGTTCGGATCGCCGCAGTTTGACAGGTGTCTCCACAAATACGCGTGCGCACGATCTGCTCGAGGAACGGCGAAGCCCATGTCTTCCAGGAGTTCGCGCGCGACGTGAAAAGCGGCATAGTAAGCGCGACTTACTGCCGAGCGCCAGGAAACTTCGGCCGCTTCGCTCACGAGTCGTTGGGCCAAGCTAAGAAAATCACGGCTGTTCATGGCTCACCGACGCGCAGCCGGCAGCGGAACAGGCAGACAAGAGGAGCAGGGCACACCTCGAATAATCCCTGGCTCCAGCGCCACTTCGCCTCGACATATTGGTCCGGCTCCAGGTCGGGCACAACCACTTCGAAGACCAGATGAGCGTCGTTGGCAACTTCCGGATCCTCTTCGATAAACAGGCTGATTCTGGTGGCGTCGGGGAAAATGCGGCGTGTCATTTTCTCTACCGCATACAAGTAGGCGTCTACGCCATGTTTCCTGGCAAAGGGCAATACCTCGGCCAAGCGCGAGGGCGTCAGACTTTCCGTGCTGGTCGTTGACATGGTTCAGCCCCTGGTTGACCGCGTCGCATCTTTGCCCTTACCGCTGCCGACTCGGATTGTACCGCTCAAGATCCAGGGCAACAAGCCGGAGCGCGCCAGCCTCTCAGCGCTCCTAAACGACCCGAGGAATGACCTGGCCTGACCCGCTGGTGTTTGCCCTGAGAGAAAACAGGTACGCAATGGCAAGTCTTTTGCCAGCCGGGCAACTTTCATCCCACCCTCTCGCCAGTCCGCGGCTCCGCCGTGTGACCAGCCGGCGTGACGGCGGGGCATCCGGGGTGGATGCCTGCCGGCCTGGCGGCCTCATACTGGCCGAAAAACGGGGCCTCGGGGACCTCGCCCCCCGCGGCACGGTTCCTGCTTTGGTGTGGCGCCGGCAGCGGAAGCAACGGGCGCAGTCATTAACTAATGAGGGGAGGATATTGCCATGCGGCTCGACAACAAGCGCGTGGTTATCATCGGCGGAAGCTCGGGGATCGGGCTGGAGACGGCCCGGCTGGCGCTGGCCGACGGCGCCCGCGTCACGATCGCCGGCCGGTCCGAAGACCGACTCCGGCGGGCGGCCGACAGCGTTTTGTCGGGGGGCGACCGGCTGCGCTCCGTTGTCGCTGACCTGTCCGAAGAGTCGTCGATCCGGTCGCTGTTCAGCGGGGAAGGCCATGTCGATCACGTCTTCGTGCCGGCCGGGGAACTCCGGCCCGGGGACGGCGACCTGCTGAAGTCTGACCTGGACGGCCTGCGCTCGATTCTGCAGGTCCGGCTCCTGGGCGTGACCCACGTCGTCCGGCAGGCCCGGCCAAAGATGGAGGGTGGTTCGATCACGTTGATGTCCGGCCTCTACGCGACGCGCCCGGCCCCGGGAGGAGGGATGGCGGCGGCCGCCGTCGCTGCCGTGCAGGGGATGACCCGGGCTCTGGCGCTGGATCTGGCCCCGATCCGGGTCAACGCCGTGGCCCCCGGCCTGATCGATACCCCGCTCTGGGATTCGTTCGGCGGCCAACGGGAAGCGATCCTCGCGCGCGGGGCCAGGCTGCCGGTCGGGCGTATCGGCCGCCCGGAAGAAGTGGCCGCGGCGGTGATCTTCCTGATGAACAATGGCTTCGTCACCGGGACTGTGCTCCCGATCGACGGCGGGGGCGGACTGGTTTGACAACCATCGCAATGACTCAAGGCCGCCCGAAGTACTCGTCTGACCCGGCAAGGAAGGCGGCGATCTGATCGGTGGGCGTGCCGGATTCATGAAGCGCCGTCAGCACGGCGAGGCCGGTGGGATCGGCAGCGCGATGCAAGAGCAGATGATACAGTCCTGCCACTTCATTGCGCGCCGCTTCGGGACTGGCGACAATGATTGCTACCACCGTGCTCCGCGAGACGCCTGCCTGCAGGAGATTGGCCCAGACTTCATCTTCCCGCGCCTGTGCCGCGCGTCCCAGCACGTCCAGATAGACCTGCGCGACGAAACCGGGATTGACGCCGCCATTGATCTGAAAATACTCCGGTGAGGAAATCAATCCCGTGCGCAAACCTTCCACCGTTCCGCCTGCCGCCAGGAAGTTCGTCCAGACGGCGAGTCCCGACGGATCCGCCGCCCGGTGCAGATACTGGCCAAAGAGCGTCTCGACGAGATGAACGCGATACTCCGGGCTGTGTTCGATAGCCAGGGCAACCTGCGCGTGTGGCGCGTGACTCTGATCGATGAATTGCACCCAGGCGCTCACCTCGCCCGCGGACGCAGCCCGGCCAAGCAGGTCCTGGTAGAGATGCGCCACAAAATTCGCATTGGTCGTGTCGCCCAAGTAGCGGACCAGGGTAAAGCTGTGGCTGGTGGTATCGGTGCCCGCCGCGAGAATTCTGCCGTCCGGCTCAAGAGTCAGCCCCGGGGCGCCGAATTGGGGAACGGTGATGGACGGGGCTGGAACCGCCTGCCCGCCGGAGCCGAATGCCGTATCGATCTGACCGTTGGCCAAGTAGGAATCCAGGGGCTCCGAGACGGTATTCGCTGTGTTGCCCAATAAGAGAATGTGTCCGTCCGACTGGACAATCAACACGCCCGCGGTTGACGTGTACACGACGCCGCCCGTGCCGAAGGTATTGTCCAGGGTGCCATCCGGGTTCAGCCGAGCGATGGCGCCGCCCGGGGGATTGAGCGCGTTCGGGCTCATGTAAAGGCTCGTGGCAAGAATGCGTCCGTCGGGCTGAAGCGCCAGGCTGACGGTGGTGCTTGTGCCCTGAGCGAAGATCGATGCGATCCCCTTGTTGCCAAAGGTCGTATCGATGCTGCCGTCGGCGTTAAAGCGAGCGACTTCCCACGACTGCCCGTACAAGCGGGCTATCGGCGCGGCGACGACGAGAATCTTGCCGTCGGGCTGCAGTAAGGCTCCCGAATTGCCGGCCGGCACAAAGCCACCGCCGCCGCTGATGCCGTTGCTGCCGAAGCTCTTGTCGAGGCTGCCATCGGCGTTGTAGCGCACCAGTACGGTACTCGCTTCGATACCGCCCTGGGTGCCTGCCACGATGATCTTGCCGTCCTTCTGCACGAGCACGGTGCTGGCTGAAGCCCCGAAGGGGTATGGAAGGGACGTGAAACTGGTCTCTACAACACCCCCGTTGCCGAAGCCGGCATCGAGGCTGCCATCGGTGTTATAGCGGGCCACGAGGAAACCTTGCTGATCACCGGCGACCACCGGGTTGGCGAAGTCATTGAAGCCCGCGACAAGGATCTTGCCGTCGGCCTGCACGGCCACGGTGTCGGCCCGGCCCAGAAACGACGAGATGACATAGCCTTTGCCGCCGAAGCTGGTGTCGAGACTGCCGTCGTTGTTGAAGCGGGCCACCATGAATGCGCCCGGGTTGCCCTGAAGCTGGGTGATGGCCGTGCCTGCCGCGACGATCTGCCCATTGGGCTCCGCCACGATGGCCGCAGCCGAACTACTCTGGTAAGAGCTGCCCAGGTTAATCGTGGCTATGCCGTTGTTACCGAACGATGTATCCAGAAAACCCGCATTCAAGAGCGTGCGCTCTTCGAGCGGCTCGACGTTGAGGGTGGTCCGGTTTGACTTCGAGGAACGCGTCTTGGACATCATAAGCTCCCTGGAGTAGATAGTCGTTTCGCTGCTCCGGTCTACCAGCGGCTGGAAAGGACCTTACGAACGCCGTTCCAGTGCGGCGCGGTACCCGACCGGCCCGGACTGTCCCTTTGGCGGGCCTCGTTTTCTCGACGATTATGGTGCCGCGAGAGGGACAGTCCCTTTTTCAACGGGCTCCTACGTATGATCCCGCCAAATGAGCGCCAAAGGTTACAGGCGGCTGAAAGAAAAACACTTTCTTATGGCACAAAGAAAACGAACCTGAATCCAGGGAGAGACCGGCAACCGTTCTCGCTGCGGCAGTTCGGCCCCTTTGGTGGCAAGCGTTCGGTTATCCATGGCAAAGTGGCAAACGACCCGCGGCCAGCTCGTTAAGTCTATATCTTCTAAATGGTTAGGCGCCGTGGGGTCGTTTGCCACGCGGCAAACCTGATTTGGCAAATGTAGCTCTGAAACTGTTTTCTACACCGCGAGTCGGACTATCTGAGACAAGATCGGCTTTCTCTCACTTACGTTCCGCCAGCCAGCGCTTGACGTTGCGGTAGGACGAGGCGGCGTAATGCTTATCCACGATCTCCTGATACCTGGCATAGCCCTCGTCACGCCTGCCCTGCTGGAACGCGGCGTTGGCTTCATTGAGGGCTTTTCGTGCGAGGCGGTTGTGCTCGGCCCGGATGGCATCGAACGCCTGCATGACCTCACGGGCGGCGGGGGCGAACTCGAAATCGTCGCGGTAGGCGAGGAAGGCGTCGATCCAGGTTTTTCCCTGCTGCTGGCCGTCGCGGATCTTGGCCAGGAACTGCTTGGCCCCGGCGGCGGCCCTGGCATCGACTTCGCGGGACAGGCGGTCCAGCCGCGCCTTCGCGGCGTCGCCAGCCGCATCGGGCTTCAGCGCGCGTGCGCGGTTCAGCGCGGCGACGGCGTCGCGATAGCCGCCCTTGGCTTGCAGGCGCTGTTCGGCGAAGTCGAGCAACCGCGCTGGGTCGTCCGTCGTGTGCGCTTCGAGCCAGCGGATGGCCTCGCCGACCGGCAGGAGGCCGAAGCGGTGACCGGCCGCTGAGGCGTCGGCGAAGAAGCGGAACGCCGGCCAGCCGGCCTCGCCAAAGACGACCGCGGCGTACGCGCCGGAGCTGAAGTCGACAAACGGGTCGTTCTTCCCGTGGACGATCGCCAGGGGTACGGAGCGCTGGGCGGCGCGGAGCTTTTCATCGGCGTAGGCGGCCGGCTCACACTGGAAGATCACACCGGCGGAGATTGGAAAAGCGCCAGCGATTTGTTCGGGGTAGTTCATCAGCAAGCTGTACGTCAGGAACCCCCCCTGGGAATGGCCGCCGACAAAGTACCGGGCGACCGGGTACGCCTTACGAATCTCGTCGAGGGCCTCGGCTACCAGGGCCGGGCTCTCGCGGTCGGTGCCGGGGAACCCCTTGAACGTGCTCCGGCCGACGTAATTAATGTAGGTGTAGTTGAACTGGGGATTGTCCCCTGTAGCCGACGGCGTCTCGCCGTTGATGCCGATGAGCAGGTAGTCCCTGGCGATGTCGGGCCAGGCGCTGGCGATCGTGCTCACGTACGCCTTGCCGTTCATATTAGAACCGTGGAGGATGACCACGGCCGGCCATTTCTTGCCGTCTCCTTCCTGGTAGCCATCCGGCGCGCGGACCGAGTAGGTCAACAGGCCCTTGGTCGATCCGTCTACGATCTTGCCGGGCGCCAGCCTGGCGTGGCGGGCGAACTCCGAGGCACGGCGGCCCTGCCAGCCGTACCAACCAGGGAAGCCGTTGTTGAGGGCAGCGCCGGCGAAGGTGGCGCCGTCGGTCGAAAGGTCGAACCAACCGGTGCCGGGGCGGAAAGCCTGGTACTTGAATTTGAACATGCGCCCGGTCACCGTTCCCTCAATCTCCGAGACGCCGCGCAGGGCGTAGCGCCCCTTTACCTGGTCGCCGGCCTGCTCCAGTTCCATGAGGCCGAGGTCGGTGAGCCAGAGGCCGCCGAGGCCGGCACGCTTGCTCTTGGGCGCTTCGGGGTCTGGCCGCCAACCTTGCCAGCCACCCGCCTGGCCGCCGCGAACTCTGTAGCCGCCGCGGAAGGATCGCCCCGATTCGTCCATGGTCCATTGCGCGTCTCCGCTGGCCTGGCCCTCCTGATACGCGAAGGTCAACTTCTTGCCCTCAACCGTCCCTTTGAGGGTAAACTGCCCGGCCTGGCCGTAGGTGCCGGTGACGGCGCTGCCGGTCTGTTTCAACTTAACGATGCCGATCGATGTGCGCCATTCGCCGTCGAAGGCCCCCGGCGCAGCTATCGTCTGAAGATCGATCTTTGCCTCCTTGGCGCCCTGTATTTCCTTTCGCTTGTCATCCGCCCAACATAAACCGTGCAGAACGGTCATCGTCAAGGCAGCAGTGATGAGACAAAGGAGTTGCTTCATGGAGCGCCCCTTTAAGGAGGTAGGCAATCACACCTGAAGATTGTACGCGGGGGGTAGAGGTAAGGATCGTAACGTGCTTGTAACGACGGAGGCGCCGAACGAGCGAGACAGCCAGAAAGGGAACCGCAGGAGGAACCGAAGTGGAACCGAAGGGCGCGACGCAGCCACTCCTTCGGATCGGTTGGCGCAAGGCGCTTATGCGGCATACACGACCCTGCCCTCCTTCAGGGCCGGAGCATTCAGTCTGTTTGACGTTCCTTTCGTGGACCACGGCATAGGTGCGGCAAGATCGTCCAGCCCCGCGTTACGGCCGCGAGAAATATTCGTCCGAGGCGGCGATGAAGGCGGCCAGCTGTTCTCTGGACGTGCCATTCAAGAGGGCACTGCTGAAACCGGCCTGGCCGGCCTGGTCCGGGACGCGGTGCAGGTACTGGAGATAGAGACTCAGCACTTCTTCGTGAGCACCCTCGGGAGTCTCGCGTATGCCTTCCGCCGCCGCGGTGCGCGACAGGCCGTTGTTGAGGGCGTTAATCCAGACCTGTCCTCCCAAGGTCGTCCGGGGGCCGGCCAAGAATGTCCTGGAACAACGCGGCTACGACGTTGGTATTCGTGCCGCCGTGGAGCTGGAAGTACTCGTCCGAACCCAGCAAAATCGCCCGCAGACCATCGCTGGCGCCGCCGGTAGATCCCGCAAAGCGGCAGAAAAGGTTACACAAATTAACTTTTTCACTCGCAAGCGCGTTAAGGTCTGCTAAGTTCCACATTATGACGGAATTGCCCGCTGCAATCACAGGCCCTTCGGCCTGGTACGGTCCCGACATGGCGGCCCGAACCGATTGGATCGAGCCGTTGTCACCGGCTGACATTTCAGAAATTGAAGCCGCCGGCCAACGCCTGGCGGAGAGGGAAGTCGATTGGCAGTCCCTGCGTCATGAAGACTTCCCGCTGCCCAGGCTGCAGCGACGACTCCGGATCATCATTGACGAGGTCCTGGAAGGCCGGGGGTTTGCGCTGTTGCGCGGTCTGCCGGTGGAGCGTTGGGGCCGGGGCTTATCGGCCATTGCCTTTTTGGGACTCGGTCTGCACTGGGGCAGCTTGCGCTCGCAAAACAGGCAGGGGCACCTTCTGGGTCATGTGAAAGACCTGGGACTTACCAGCCAGGACCCCCATGTTCGCATTTACCAAACCAGAGAACGGCAAAATTACCACACCGATTCCTGTGATGTGGTTGGCCTGCTCTGCTGGCATCCGGCAAGGTCGGGCGGTCTGTCCAGTTTGCTCAGCTCCGTGACCCTGTTTAACGAGATGCGTAAGGGCCGTCCGGATCTCGCGCGCGTGCTGTTCGAGCCGATCGAGACCGACCGGCGCGGGGAAGTCCCCGCCGGGCAAAAGCCGTTCTTTAGCATTCCGGTGTTCAACTGGTACGCAGGTTTGTTGTCTACGGTCTATCATCGCAATTACATCGAATCGGCGCGCCGGTTTCCTGAAGTGCCGCCCTTGACGCCGCTGCAGATCGAAGCCCTGGACGTGTTCGACAGGTTGGCCGAGGATCCAGCGTTGCATTTTCGCATGGAATTACAAGCAGGCGACGTTCAGCTCGTGCATAACCACACGGTATTGCACGACCGCACCGCCTTCCAGGATTGGCCCGAGCCGGAGCGCAAGCGCCACCTGCTGCGTTTGTGGTTGGCTCCCCAGCAGGCTCGGCCTCTGCCTGTGGTTTTTGCGGAACGCTACGGCTCCGTGGTTCCCGGCCAACGTGGCGGCATCGTGGTCCATGGGACTCGCTACACGATTGCGTGGCAGGGGGAAGACGTGCTCAGGCTGAGCCCGTAACAAGATCGACCGAACGTTTGGACGGAGGATGCCATGACCTTAAAAGACAAAGTGCGCGAGAGATTTGATGCAGCCAAACGAGTTGGCAACCGGGAAGAGAAGAATCTGCTTTCGGTGATCCTCGGCGACATCGCGACTGCTGAGGCGCGCAGCGGCAAGGAAGTGGCCGATGCCGAGGTCGAGAAACTGCTTCGCAAGCTGGTGGAGAGCAACACGGAAACGCTGGCCCAGCTGAGGTCCCACGACCGCTCCGATGATCCCCAGGTCGCGGTGCTGGAGCAGGAGAGCGCCCTCCTCAAAACCATGCTGCCGGAGACACTGGACCCCGCGGCCATCGCCAAATCCCTGGAGCCGGTGCGTACCGACATCATCGCCGCCAAGAGCGTGGGGCAGGCGACCGGCGTGGCGATGAAGCACCTGAAAGCTCAAGGTCTGAAGGTCGCCGGCCAGGATGTTGCCGTTGCCGTGCAGACCATTCGGGAGCCGAGTACGTAACCCGTCGTGTTTCGGAGGAGCGTGTTCCATGAAAGTGATTCTCGCGGTGTGGGCCGTGGCCTTGTTTGGCATGACCGGCAGTGCAGCGGAAAGAGCCGTTGCGGATTTGCCGCGCAGCCGTCCGGAGACACAGGGCGTGTCACCCGCTGCAATCCTTGCTTTCGTGGATGAGGCCGACAGCAAGATTGACGCTTTGCACAGTTTCATGCTCTTGCGTCACGGCCACGTGGTCGCCGAGTGCTGGTGGACCCCCTATGACGCCAGAACGCGCCACGAGCTCTACTCCCTGAGCAAGAGCTTCACATCCACGGCGGTAGGACTGGCCATCGCCCAGGGGAAACTGAGCCTGGATGATCCCGTGTTGAAGTTCTTTCCCGAGGACGCCCCCGCGTCGCCCAGCAATAACCTCAAGGCCATGCGCGTGCACGATCTCTTGCGCATGTCCACGGGGCATCAATTCGAGCCGGCATTGGCCGCTGCGAAGCAGCCGTGGGTAAAGACCTTTCTGGCACAGCCCGTCCCCTTCAAGCCGGGCACGCACTTCCTGTACAACACGGCCGGAACCTACATGCAGTCCGCCATTGTGCAAAAGGCGACCGGCCAGACCGTGCTGGATTATCTGCGCCCGCGCCTGTTCGAGCCGCTCGGTATCGAAAATCCAACGTGGGGCACCAGCCCGCAAGGGATCTCGCTGGGCGGCTATGGCCTGAGCATCCGCACGGAAGACATCGCACGCTTCGGCCAACTCCTTCTGCAGAAAGGCCAGTGGCAGGGCAAGCAGCTCATTCCAGCCGCCTGGGTGGACGCGGCCACGGCGCGGCAGACCTCCAATGGCAGCAATCCGCAAAGCGATTGGGACCAGGGCTACGGCTACCAGTTCTGGCGCTGCCGCCATGGCGCTTACCGCGGCGACGGCGCCTTCGGCCAGTTCTGCATCGTCATGCCGGAGCAGGACGCGGTTGTCGCCATCACGAGCGGCACGAGGGACATGCAGGCGGTGCTGAACCTGGTCTGGGACAAGCTGCTCCCCGCCCTTGCCGACAGACCGCTGCCGGCCGACGAGAAGTCTAACCAGCAACTCCAGGCCAAACTGACAGGTCTGATGTTACCGACCGTGAAAGGCTCCGATGCGGCGCAAATTCCCGAAGACGAATCCGGCAAGATCTATGCGTTCCCGGCAAACGATCAAAAACTCGAAGCGCTCGGCCTGGAATTCAGCGGTAAACAGGATGACGTGACATTAGTTTGCAAGTCGAACGGCGGGGCAGCACAGCGCATTGCCTGTGGCAGCAAGGACTGGCGGAAGGGCCGCCTCGCCTTCGGCACGCGTCCCGAGCAGCTGGTGGCCGCCTGCGGCGCCTGGACGGGGGACCATGTCTACACGGCCAAGGTCTGTTTTTATGAGACGCCGTACATCGTCACGCTCCGCCTGGACTTCGCCGAGAACCAGCTGAGACTCGACTCCACGTGGAATGTCTCGTTCGGCGCCGCGAAAAAGCGCCAACTGATCGGCGAGCGGAAATGAAGGCTGGACTCATTTACATGAGGTGCATTCAAGAAACCATGAAGCGAATACTCCTTGCCCTCTTGGTCCTGTCCGGAATTTACCTGGCCGTGTCTACCACCGGCGCGAGCACCGCCAGCGATCCCGTGGTGGAAGTGACACGCAAGATCGCGGCGGAGATCACCGAGCATGGCCAAGCCTATGCCGACCTACGCGAGCTGACCACGATCGGGCCCCGCCTCAGCGGCTCCGCAGGCGCTGCGAAAGCGGTGCAGTGGGCGAAGCGGAAGATGCAGGCTTACGGGCTCGATCACGTGATCCTGCAGCCCGCCATGGTGCCGCACTGGACGCGCGGCGACGTCGAGCGGGCCACGGTGACCTCGACGCCCCAGCCGATCTCGCTCAAGGTCGCCGCGCTCGGCAACAGCGTCGGTACCCCCAAGGACGGCGTGGAGGCGGGCGTGGTGGAAGTGCAGGGTCTCGACGAGGTCAAGCGTCTCGGGGCGGCGCTGCGCGGCAAGATCGTTTTCTACAATCGGCCCATGGACGCAAGCCGCAAAAACACTTTCAAGGCTTACGGCCAAGCAGTCGATCAGCGCGTCGCTGGAGCCTCGGCGGCCGCCAAGCAAGGCGCGGTGGCGGTGCTGGTGCGCTCCATGACGACTTTGCCGGACGATGATTATCCACATACCGGCATGCTCAGTTACGAAAAAGACAGCGCCATGATTCCGGCCGCGGCCCTGAGCATCCGTAGCGCGAATCAGCTCTCCGCGCTGCTCCAGGCGGATCCCAGGCTCACCGTGAACCTGAAGCTCAGCGCCGCCCAGCACCCGCTCGTCTCCTCGTTCAATGTCATCGGCGAGCTCACCGGCCGCGACTTGCCGCGTGAATATGTGCTGGTCGGCGGCCACCTCGACTCGTGGGATCTCGGCACCGGCGCGCACGACGACGGCGCGGGCGTCGTGCAGTCGATCGAGGTCCTGCGCACCCTGAAGACGCTCGGCCTGCGCCCGCGGCGCACCGTCCGCGCGGTGCTGTTCATGGCCGAGGAATTCGGCGGCTTCGGAGCGGTAGAGTACGCCAGTCAAATCAAGGCGAAAGGCGAGAAGCACCTGGCCGCGCTCGAATCGGATAGCGGCGGCTTCGCCCCCGTGGGCTTCGCCGTGGAAGGCAGCGACCGGGCCCTCGCGGCGGTGCAACGCTGGGCCCCCTATCTGGCTCCTCTGCACGCCGGCTCCATCGAGAAGGGCGGCAGCGGCTCGGATGTGGCGCCGCTCGGCGCGCTCGGCGCCGTCACCCTTGGCTTTGTCCCTGACTCCACCCACTACTTCGACTTCCACCACTCCGCGCGCGATCGCCTTGAAGCCGTCGATAGCAAGGATCTGCACGCCGGCGCCGCGGCCATGGCTACGCTCACGTATCTGCTCGCCGAAAAGGGTCTGTAGGTCCTGAACCGCGCGGCAGTTTTCCCAGTGAATCAAGGTCTTTCCACGGCCGGAAGTTCGCGTAAGAATACTCCTTAGCGCTAGGGCGCATCCAGTCCGCGGAAAGGGCCGTGCCCACCCACTGAACCAACCTGAAGGTACGAACCTTCTTTCAGCCTGAATGGTGCGGACTCCAGGCATTCCCTGAAAGGAGATTCGTATGTCGGACGCACTTCCTCTGCCGCCTCGTCCCAACCTCGAGCAATACAAAAAGCGCGCCAAGGACCTCGTCAAGATCTGCAAGTCTGGCGACCGAGACGCTCTCCGCGCCTGGGTGAAGGAATGGATCGAGGCGCTCGTGAAGCTGTACGATCTTGACATCACGCTTCCCCGCGACGCTCACCGCGCGTACACAGCCGCCGAGATAGGTTACCGCATCGAACGCACGGTCGATCGAGTCACCCAGCATTTGGACGTAACCCATCAGCCGCCGCGCGGCGCTTGCACCCTCGCCCAGGCCCAATTTGCCGTCGCCCGTGAACACGGCTTCGCGAGCTGGCCGAAGTTCGCCAGGCACATGGCAGGGTTGGCGCGTGCTCATTCGCCGGTCTCGGCATTCGAAAATGCGGTAGACGCCATCGTCAGCGGCGACCTGGCGACGCTCGAAAAACTGCTTGGCGAGAATCCCACACTCGTGCGCGCCCGTTCAACGCGCGAACATCGCTCGACCCTGCTCCACTATGTCTCCGCGAACGGCGTCGAGGACTTCCGTCAGAAAACACCAAAGAACATTGTCGAGATCACGAAGCTGCTGCTGAAGGCCGGCGCCGATGTCAATGCGGAGTCGGACGCCTATGGAGGCCGCTCGACCACACTCGGGCTGACGGCGACCAGTTGTCATCCGGAAGCCGCCGGTGTGCAACCGGCGCTGATGGAGCTGTTGATCGAGCATGGGGCGCGGATCGACGCTCCGGATGGAGGCAGCGCGGTCAACGGCTGCCTGCATAACGGGCGCGGGGAGGCGGCCGAGTTCCTTGCTGGTCGCGGCGCCCGCTTAGACCTGGAAGGAGCCGCCGGAGTCGGCCGGCTCGACGTCGTCAAGAGCTTCTTTACGGACGACGGCAGCCTGAAGCCGCCTGCAACGCAAAAGCAAATGAAGGCCGGATTTGCATGGGCCTGTGAATTCGGCCGCACGGGCGTCGTCGATTTCCTGTTACAAAAAGGCATGGACGTGGAAGCAAAGCTTAATCAGGAAGGCGGTGAGACCGGTTTGCATTGGGCTGCCTACGAAGGACACGCGGACATCGTCCGCCTGCTGCTGGAACGCGGCGCGCCGGTCGACGCCAAGGATGCGCGTCATGATGGAACGCCCCTGGGCTGGGCCCTGTACGCCTGGGGAACTTCCCCGGACAGAGCTGAGCGCCGGGGCTACTACGAAGCGGTCGCGCTGCTGGCCCGTGCAGGCGCAAAACTGGATCCGCAGTGGTATGAGGAAGACCTAGACCGTCTGCGCACAGCAAAGAAGATCCAGTCCGACGCGCGCATGCTGGCCGCGCTGCGTGGCCAGATGCCCGCGACGTGATCTGCCGGGGTTGAGTGCTCTCCGATGGGCGGCGCCGCACCGCGAGGTTCCTGGCAATGTCGGATGAAACAAGCCGCCTACCGTTCAGGATAACCAACATGCTTTGAAGACCCCTCTATTACGCCTATTAGGCCGGGCGGCGCAAACCTTCTATGGCAATTGCTTTACGTCAGAGAAAAAAAGAACCCTGCCGGTTTGCCGGGTTTTTTGACGTAGGCCGAAACTCACCTTTTCTCTTCCAGGCGCTATGCTAAACTTCTTTCAACGGAACAGGAAGACGACGCACGCGATGTTGCTGCGCTTTCTTCCCATCTTGCGCAGAACAGCGTGACTTGCAGGCTAAGCCGCAAGCGACGTACAGGCTAAGCCGCAAGCGATGAACCACCATATGCCACGGGCTTTTCGTGTAGCTTTCCACCGATTTGATTCTCCCAGCGGAGCATTGCCATGCCAGGGAAGGCGACGGCAGTCGATGCTATTTTTCCTCGTATCCATCGACCGGCAGCGGACGGTGCGGCCGGGAGCGCCACCTTGACCTACGACTGCACCGCGCTGGCGCCGGCTGAACACGGCTTCTTGCTCAAACTGCAACAACAAGCCCTGCAATATTTTCTGGATAACCAGGTGCCGGGAGGCCTGATCCTGGACCGGCAACACAATCACGGCCCGCGGCGGACGCACGGCCTGTGCAGCACCGCGGCCACGGGCATGGGCTTCATCGGCCTGGCCCTGGCGTCGGCGTTGCCTTACCGCCTGATCTCGCCGAGCAGTGCCGTGCTGCGCATCCGGGCCGGGCTGCTGGCCGTCCTCGAACGGCTGCCGCACGAGCAAGGCGCCGTGCCTCACTTCACGGACTCGCTCACCCATGAAGTGCACGGCGTGGATCATTTCAGCACGGTGGAGACGGCCTGGCTGGTTGCGGGGGGGCTGTGGGCGGCCGCCTTTCTGCAAGACATGGAGCTGGAAGGATTGGCCAGGCGATTGTACGAGCGGGTCGATTGGCAATACTGGACGGCTCCCCATCATCCGCAGGCACGAGGACTGTTACGGCACGGCAAAGGACGCGACGGCGACTTTCTCACCTGCTCCTGGGACCGGCTCAATGGCGAGACGGCGTTCATGTACGTTCTAGCCGGCGGCGCTGCCGACGCCTATGCGCTTGGAGCCGCGGCCTGGAACGCTCTGCAATCGTTTCACGGCACCGTGGCCGGCCTGCGTTTCAACAATGCGGACCTGGGCCTGTTCGTCTTTCAATACGGGCTGGACCTGCTCGATCTCTGTCAGTGGCAAGCGCCGGGCGAAGTGGATCTCCTGGCGGAGGCGCGGCTGGCGACCATCGCCAATCGACAGGCGTGCCGGGAAGCGGCGGCCCGGTTTACTACCTATGCGCGTTATTGGGGGCTGTCCTCGGGCGACGGGCCGGGAGAGCATCCCGGCGCCGACGCCTACCGCTGCTACGCGCCCTGTGGGCCGATCGATGGCACGGCGCATTTGACGGCGGCGCTGGCCTCGGTGGCGCACGATCCCGGCGCCGTCCTGCAAAACCTTCTGGAGGCACAGCACGAGCGCACGCTCGCGGCGCGCGGCCGTTACGGCTTCAGCAATGTCAATCTCGATCGCAACTGGGTAAGCCGCGATATGGTGGGCATCGATGCCGGCGCCGCCGTGCTGGCCGTGGATAATTACCTGATGAATCACCGCGTGCGCCACGTTTTCCAAACGGTCCCGTGCGTGCGGCGCGGCCTCGAGCGCTTGGGCTTTACGCGCCAGGCCCGGCCGCCGGCGCAAACAGCGACCGTCGCAAAACAGGCCGGCTAGCCGACACGTCTCTCAGTTCCGCGAGCGCAGCGAATTGACCATCTGAATGTGGCTCACGGGCAGAGCCTTGCCGCGGAGCAGGTTGCGCAGTTTCAACTCAACCATCTGCGCGGGGCCTAATTCAGCGCGGCGATCCAGCACCAGAGTTTCTTCCGGCTCGCCGGTCATGTCATTCTGCGAAACGACATGAGAGATAGAGTTACTTCCCGAAGCGTTATTCTCTGTGACAGCCGGGTTCGTCTTGTCTGGAGAGGCATTCGCGCCGGTGCGGAGCAGCGTGTTCATGGCATCCTCCTTCTGGATTTGCCAGGGTGAGTTAGTCCGTTGCACAACCGCGTAGCAGCGTCAATCCTTCAACTTCAACCGACACGCCAGCTTTGAGCGCGGCCAGGAGCCGCGATAAATTCGCTCTGGAAATGCGCTTATTTCTGTTGGGCAATAATTATCAGTCCTTAGTATATTTCCTGGAGAGCGTTTGTCCAGCCCCCTGCATGAATCTTTCTATCCTGGCTAACGCCGTGCTATGCTAGGCACGGCAACTGATCCCGCCCCGAACAAAATAAGGACGCACCTGTGCCGAGAAATTTTTGGCTCTCCTTCTTCGGCATCTCTTTGTTGTTGACAGCCGCGGCGCCCGCGCGGGCGCAGCGCGGCGACGAGACGTTCTTCGAGCTAAAAGATTCGGCCCATTCTGGCGGACAAATGTTTCAAGTGCGATGGCGGCAAAAAAGTCAGCCAGGGCCTGCGCGTGGATTCGCGCGCCGCCCTGCTCAAGGGAGGTGAAAGCGGAACGGCCCTCATTCCCGGCGACGCCGACAAGAGCTTGCTGATTCAGGCGCTGCGCTATGCCCATGCCGAAATCAAAATGCCGCCGGACAAGCAACTGCCCGATAAGGTGGTTGCCGACTTTGCGACCTGGGTGCAGCAGGGCGCCGTGTGGCCGGCAACGTCGTCGCGCCTCTGCCCCGCCAATGCCGAATCACTGGACGAAAGACGTTACCATGGCACTTCCATCATGGACACGACTTGCACGGCGAGACGATCGACGTTTTCCTTCTGTGCCGTGGTGATGGAGCCGCCGACTTCCGGGATGAAATGACCGACGGACTGGATCAGGACCGGCGGCGGCTTGGGCGGCGGCATGCCGGGAGGTAGATCGGCAGGCACAGGCGGCGGAGCGCCGGGCCCTTTCTTGGGTAGAGACAGGATTTCGCCGGTACGCAGGTTGCGCCAGACGATTTCCACTCCCATAATCGTCTCGGCCTCGCGCACTTCGTTGACCTGATTGCGGTTCAGAATGATCTTGGTGAACTGCACGATGTTGCCGGTCAGCTCCGTATCGGCATCGCAGCTTGCGGATACGACCTTGTAGGGAGTCTTCGCCTCGATCTCGCGCACGACTGCCTGGGTCAGCTCGAATTCCAGGCCCCGGTAAAAGGTCTGGTTCTTGAAGATGGGCACCCGAACGGTGTGGATGCTCGTGTCGTAGTTCGGTCTGGTGGTATAGCCCAGGAGCGTGAAGTTGCCGTCCCCCGCACACGAGGGCAAGAGCAGGGCCGCGCAGCAGCCGATCAGTGATAGGACAATACGCCTTGCCTCTAGCGGTTTTCGCATCATGGAGTTGAGTCCTCGCCAGGCCGCCGCTTCGTAGAGCAGGTTTCTAACCTGCTGCGGCCCGGCAGGTTACAAACCTGCCCTACGAAGGAGCAGATCAGTTTCTTGAAGGACCATTTAGCGGCCCTTGGGGGCGTCGGCCGGGACTTGCTGACTGGCCGGCACAATGCCGGATGGCGCCGGTGCAGGGTTATTGGGCGCCGGCCCGGCGCCTGGCGGCTTTGCCTGGTTCTTCTTCACTTGCTCCTTTTCCACCTTGGACCGCAGGTCGTTGATCCGCGCGCTCGCCATATCGAAGTACTTGGTGCCGGGGTAGCGCCGGCGCACGATTTCATAGCAGAAGAACGCCGAGCACGGCTTGCCGGTGCGTTCGTAGAACTCCGCGACGCGGTAATCTTTTTCCGCCTGCTGCATGGAAATGCTGAAGAGCTGGCGGTTGAGAAACTCGGAATCGTTGTGGGCCAGCTCGGGATAATTGCGGAAAGCCGAGTCGACCAGCTTGCGCGCTTCCACGACCTTGCGGCCGTCGTAGTCCGGTCCGCCGTTGCACAATTCCTTGGAAATGATCGCCAGTTTGACCGCTTGCGAGGCAAACGGGCTATTGGGGTGAAATTCAACGAGCTGGCTGAACGAGTGCTCGGCGTCCTTGTAATCCTTGTGATAGAACTTGATGCTGCCCGTGAGGAACAGCGCCTTATCGGCAAGCGGCCCCATCATGTCGTTGTAGCGGACCTGTTCGAGTTTCTCGATCGCGCGGCCTTCCTCATCGAAGAACGGCTTGGTGGGATCGACCGGATGAAACCATTCGGGCCAGACGACCCAGCGTTTGTGGTCCTGCACTTCCTTGACCTCTTCCATCTCCTTGCGCGTGTCTTCCAGCCAGTAGTTGGCGATCTCGAACATGCGCTGCACGCCCTGTTCGCGGAAAGCGCCCGAAGGGAAATCGACCAGCATCTTGTGGTACACGTCTGCGGCCTTGGGATACTTTTTCTGGCGGCGCAGGCATTCGGCCTCGTAAAAGCGTGCTTCCTCGGCGACCTGCGGGCTATTTTTGGTATTGTCGGCGATGCCGCGAAATATCTTCTCGGCCGTGACGTAATCGCCTTTGCGATACAGGTCCTCGGCGCCGCCCAGCTCCACGGCGGCTTTGCCGGACTTGCCGACGGGCTCGGCCTCGAGCTTGTCGCCGCGCAGCACAAGGCTCTCGGCGGGTGGGGGCGGCGCGGGCGGCGGCGTAAACAAGTTCCACCGGTCCCATGTGCACCCCAGGGCCAAAGGCAAGAAACAAATGCCGACGCGCCACCAGCGGCCCAGGGACGCGCCTGGCTTTCCCTTTCCCCGTTGTTCGCATCCGTGCAGGGTGCTCACGAGCGTCAACTCCCCAGGTAAGGCAAGAGGCGTGGTTGGCGGCCCAGCAAATAGGTCACATATTGACCCAGCAGTTCGCGCAGCTCCGCGCGCGTCGCCGGGCTCCACGTTTGTTGCCAGGCCTGTGCCGATTCTTGCAGGGCTTGCAGCGCCTGCCAGGTTTCCTGTGTCAACAGCCGGCGGTCCCGTTTTCCCGCCTGGCATGCCGGGCACACGACGCCGCCTGCCGCGGCACTGAAGGCCGCGCCTAAACCGTTCACGGGCGCTTCGCAGGCTGCGCACAGCTCGACCGTCGGGCTATAGCCCAATTCCCGCAAGAGCACGAGTTCAAATCGAGCCAGCCGCAATCCCGTCGTCGGCTTCTCCCCCTGCCGGGGGCCGGTTCCGAATGTCTCCAGGGCGTCCAGCGCTTCATCAAACAGAAGCGCATGGGGGTCGTAATCTTCCGTCAAGTCCGCCAGCAGTTCCGCGATGTAATAGCCCGCGTACAGGGCCGTCAGATCGGTGCGCAACTGCGGAAAACGCCGCACGACCCGCGCTTCGGTCAGCAGGTCGAGACTGCCGGTAGATTTGCGGAGCAGGACTATACTGCACACGGTGAGGAGGTCAAGTGCAGATTCAAAGTTGGATTTGAGCCGCCGCCCGCCCTTGGCCAGTACGCGCACCTTGCCGAATTCACGCGTCCAGAGCGTGGCAATGCGGCTGGTCTCGCTCCAATCAACCGTGCGCAGCACCAGGGCGGTCGCTTTTTCGGCAGCCATGCCTCAATTCTATGGTCCGTACGCAGCCCTGGATTGTCGCGAACCGCTTGGCTGTCATTCAGTCGGGCGGTAAGATCAAAGCAGAGTTCGTACTCAGGCGGAAGGTACCGTGAATAGGGCGCAATTGCGGCGGCTGGCGGAGGATAGAATTCTCGACGCAGCATGTCTGCTTGCCGGCGGCAGGTGGAGCGGTGCCTATTACCTGGCCGGCTATGCCCTGGAGTGCGGGCTGAAGGCCTGCATCCTGGCCTACGTCGAGACCAGTGGCGCCATCTTTCAGGACAGGAAGTTCTCGGAGAAGTGCTGGACACACAGCCCCGAAGAACTGCTCCGGCTTGCCAATCTGAAACCGACGCTGGACGCTGAGGCTGCCGCGAACGTTGCATTCTCTGCCAACTGGGCCATCGCAAAGGACTGGAGTGAGGGCAGCCGCTACGAGCAGAAAACGCAAGTGGAAGCTCAGGTCATGTACGGGGCTATCTCTAACGACCCAAATGGAGTTCTTCCATGGATACGGATACGCTGGTAGAGGATCGGATTGACGACGGCCAGAAACTCGTGGAGGAACTGCGGCAGCGCGGGTTCAATGTGGCCGCAGCCTTTTGGCTCAAAGCCAGCGAGAACGGAAAGTGGCACTTCTACATCGTATCACCAGAGGTGGACGCGGCCGGGATCATTAACGCCTACAGGCAACTCCACCCGCTGATGCGCACAGTGCCGCAAACCTTCTCGATCAATCCGCTGGAAGTAAAGCTCATTGGACCGAGCAATCCGATCGCACGGGATGTGCTTGCAATTCTCAGCCGCGCGCCCGGCCCGCGCGTGTCTCCCATCCGTTGGAATGGCATAAGACTGGGGAACACGAGCATCGAGGAGGCCTACCTCTACCCGCTGCCGGTAACCACGCCTTAAGCGATAGACCGCCGGCTATGGCGGCGCTATGTCGTCCAGGCCAAGTTTTTGCAGGTAGTGCTTTTCGCGTCGACGCATCTCTTCGACACCTTCGGTTTCGTCGTCGTAACCGCACAGGTGCAGCAGGCCGTGAATGACGTAGAGCGCCAGCTCTGCCTGAAGATCGTGACCGAGACTGGCGGCCTGGGTCTGAGCGACTTCCGCGCCGATCACGAGCTCGCCGGTGAGCCGCTTGGCGTTAGCTTCACTCAGCGGGAAGCTCAGCACATCGGTGGGCTCATCGTGTTGCAGGTAGCGTTGGTTTAGCTGGTGGATGGTGGGATTGTCGACAAAGGCCAGGCTGATTTCAGCGTCCTGGATCCCTTCGCCCTCGAGTACGGCGTTTGCCGCCGCGCGCATCCGGGCGCGATCAATGGGAATGGTCTCCTGGGGGCTGGCTATGCTTATCTTGATCATCCTTTTATCATAGGCTGCGCCCTGCCCGGCCATCTATGGAGGGCGGCGCGCCGGAAGAGGAGGCACTGCTGCTTATTTTTCGGTCATGGCTTCTTCGTCCTTGGCGTGTTGCGCGCTGTTGATGAGACTGGCCTTGCCGCGCTCGTCGATCTCGACACGGGCGGCCATGACGACGGGTTTTTCGCCCAGCATTTCCTGGGCCAGCGCCATGTAGTCGAGCGCCCCGTGGCACGTGGGCGCGTACGCGAAAATCGATTGGCCGAAACTCGGGCATTCCGCCAGCTTGATGTTGCGCCGGACGTAGGTTTTGAAGATCCTGGCCTTGGCCCAGGGGGCGCTGGTGCCGCGGCTCTTATCCAGGTAACCTTGCAGATCGCTGACCACTTCCTGGGCCAGGCGCGTATTGGCCTCATACAGACAGAGAATGATGCCGCTCACTTTGAGAGCCGGGTTGATGCGCTTGGCCACCAGCGCCGTCGTTTCGAGGAGCTTGCCCATGCCGTGCAGGGCCAGGAAATGCGGTTGCAAGGGAATGAAGACCTCGCTGGCGGCCGACAGGGCATTCAAGGTGAGAACCCCGAGCGAGGGAGCACAATCCATGAACACGAAATCGAATGCTCCCTCATCCTGCAAGAGAAGATCGCGCAGGATCACTTCGCGGCCCACGACGCCCGCCAGCTCCACCTCGGCGGCAGCCAGGTTGATGTCGGAGCTGGCAATCCACAGACGCTCGCTGAGCTTGCGGCGGACCTCAGCGAGAGGACGCGAGTTGACGAGCACGTCATACATGGAAGAAGATTTGCCGTCCGGCTCGATGCCGAGGTGCGTGCTCGCGTGCGCCTGCGGATCGAGATCGATGACGCAGACGCGCTGGCCGCATTCGGCCAGGGCCGCGGCGAGATTGACCGCCGTCGTGGTTTTGCCAACGCCGCCCTTTTGATTGATGATCGCGATCCGTCGCATGAGGTTCTCCATCCTGCGTGCAGGTTTCACGGGTTGGCATTATAAGCGGACCAGGTAAGCCTGGGAACCCCAAGCAAGTGAGGAACTTGTTAGCATCGCCTGCATCTATAATGACCGTGCGCGATTCGGCTGCACCTTAGCCCGACGCGCCAGCGAGGGCCTTGCTTGCGCGGCGGGCTAAGGTGCTGCTGATTCGCGCACGCTGATTTTAGCTCTCAAGCAGGCAACCAGCCGACGCTCCGAAACCACGCCAGGGCATCGCGCAGGGACTCGAGCACGGGACGAGGACTCAGTTGAAGCTCCTCAAGGCTGCGGCGGGCATTGAAGTGCATGACCCGCCGCGTCAGCTTGACACCGGTGACCGTCGCGGCGGGCATGGTGTGCGTCACCAGGTCGGCAATCAATTCGCTTGTGTAAGCCGCCGCCAGGGCCACGCCGTAGGGGACACGCCAACGCGGCTCGGGCAGGCCGGTCAGGCCGGCGAGGATACGAAAGACCTCCTGGATGGAGAGATTCTCATGGCCCAGCAGGTAACGTTTGCCTGGCTGGCCGCGTTCCATGGCACGAATCATCCCGCCGGCCACGTCGCGGACATCAATCAGGTTCAGTTCCGCATCGAGATACTCCCGGCGCTTGCCCCGGCAGAAATCGAGAATCATCTGTGTGGGCGGCGAACGGCCGAAGTCGCCTGGCCCCACAGGCAGAGTCGGGTTGACGATGACAATTGGCGCACCGGCGCGCGCCAGTCGAAGCGCGTGGCGCTCGGCGAAGAATTTGGACCGGCAATAAGGGCCGACCACATCCTGGATTGAGACGTTTTGATCCTCGGCGATGGGTCCGTCCTGGCGAACGCGCGTCAGGATGCTTTCCGTGCTGGTATGCAGAATGCGCCGCACGCCCGCCGCCCGGGCAGCTTCCAGCACGTTGACGGCGCCAAGATAGTTCACCTGGCGAAACAGGCCGCGGCGCTGCGTCCAGAGATTGGGATTGGCAGCCAGATGATAGACCTCGGCGCAGCCGCGCACAGCTTGCTCGACCGCCTTGCGGTCTCGGATATCGGCGCGGCAAATCTCGATCTGATCAATCGGTAGATGGCTGACAACCGCTTGCGGGAGCTCCAGGACACGAACGCTGGCGCCGCGCTCGAGCAATTGGCGGACCAGGTGGCTGCCGATGAAACCGGCCCCGCCCGTCACCAGCACGAGGTTACTGTCCGTCTTCAAGCAAGGCCCCGCCCATGTCACCGCTTCTTGTACAAATCCAGATCATCTTTGCCGGTAATCAATCGAAATACGTCGCGCACCTGATCGAATCCGGCGCGTAGGAAGAACTGGGAGTTACGCCCATAGCTCTTGGCGCCAAGGACGAAAAATCCGGGTTCCGAGGTTCGCAGGCTGTCTGCTTTGGCAGCCGGAATGCCGAGCAAATCCGTGCCGACATGCTTCAACAAGGAGGCCGCCACGTCTTTGGGTGCAAGCGAGGCGCAGCATTCTTCGATCTGAAGCTCACGATACAAACTGGAGTCGGGACTGAATCCGACATTGGCAATGACCCGGTCCACTTCCCAGGTCCGTCGCTTGCCGGCGCAAAGCCCGCTGACGCGATACCCTTTGTCCGGGCCAGCCGTTTCGATCGATTCGACTACGGTCTGGGCATGGAACTCGACGTTGCCATCAGTTCTGGTCGCCAGCGTGTTGGCGCGGACCGCCAGCCGGTCTCTTTCTCGCAGCGGATCGTTGGCGATCCGCCGCAGCGGTTGCGTGACGGCGGCACGCGCCAACCAGATCACCCAGGTGCCGACATCCTTCTCCGCCAGAGCGGCCAGATTGCAGACCGTCGTCGCCGCGGAATAGCCGCCGCCAACCACCAGGACATTCTTGCCTGCATAGCCGCCGCGGCGCTCACCGAGTATGTCGTCGAGTCCGTAGGCGATCTGGGCTTCCGCGGCGATTTCGCCGGCCGCCGGAATGCCGCCGTCGCCCATCCAGCGATGCTGGCCGTAGGTGCCGCTGCAATCCAGAACCAGGTCGGCTTCTACCGTGTGCTCGCGACTCTTGGCTTCGCGCACGAGCAGGCGAAACGGCTGCTGGGCCCGCTTGCTGTGTGCGGGAGCGTCTTCTTTCAGCAAACCGCGTTTGCCGACATGGAGCACGTGACTCTCTGTCTTCACTGCTTCGCGCAGCCGGGGCGATTTGGCGAGCGGTTCCAGATAAGTCGCGACGTGCTGACGACCGGTAAGACAATCGGCGTCACCGGGGAATTCATGGCGCGGATTGGCTTCGAGGATCGCCGCTTTCCCCAGGGAAGTGCTGTTGATGCCGAACGGCGTGAAGAGACGGACATGTCCCCAGCGCTGCCAATGTTCGCCGATGCGTCCCCGCTCGTAAATCGTAACTGGGAAATCGAGGGAGCGCGCGTACAGAGCGGCTTCAAGGCCAATCGGGCCGGCGCCGAGAACGGCGATGCGCGGGTTGTCGGTCCTGGCCATCGCCACCTCCCTGCTGGTACGCGCGCCAACTCAGCGAATTGTAAGGCTTGTGCCCGGTTCACCTCAAGCTTGTTGTTGGCCGCATCGCGATTATGCCAGTAGTCGATGTAGATGTAGATGAAACGGACCGAGTTTGCCGCCGTAGTTCCCGGCGCTAATGCGCAGGATGCCGGGCAGGCAGGCCGCGCGCACGCCGACGCGCGTCGCCTCTTCCACGGACGGCAGATCCAGGCCGTCCAGGACGATTTCGTAAACCGCATTGGCCCCATCCGGCAAGGCGGAGTTGACCAGGCCGCGCAGCGTCGGGCAGTAAGCGTCGTTGGTGCTGGCGCGGAGTTTTTTGTAGCGGCTGCCGACCTTGCTGCCGCTGCGCACGATGCCGCCGGGGAAGGGGGCAATGACGCCGGCCAGAGGGCGGATCGCCGCGACCGCGGCTTCCGCGGCCGCAAGGGCCGCCGCCTGCGTTTGACCCACGATCAGGAAGTTGCCGCCGGCCACGCCCTTGGTGGTGCCGAAGACATCCTCGCAGGTAAACTCGCCGTCCATGACCGGCAAGCGCCAGTAGCGCCGGCCCTCTAACTTCTTGCTGAACTGAAAGCCGTCGCCGAAGAAGCGCAGGTTGCCGCCGATGCGGATGCTCTTCTCCTTCACGATGGGCAGGCCGTTGTAGCACGCCGTCGTGGGGCAAGTCAAAATGCACTGGCCGACCCGGTTGACCAGGGCCTTTTGCAAGGCATCGCGGCTGAAGGCGAAAAAGAGGAGGCTGACGCCCGGCCGGCCGTCGGGGCTTTCACTGGGTTCGAGGACACGCTCGATCCCGGCCTCGGCGTCGCAGCCGATCACGGAAGCGGCATAACCCGTGGCTTCCCGGCCGGCGGTCTCGGCCCAGGCCGGCGTCTCGGCCGTGACGAGCACGCGCGCCGCGGTCATCGGGAAGGCTTCGGCGAACGTGTCCTCGATCGGGATGTCAGCGATGGTCAGCAAGCAAGGGACTCATTTTTTCGGCTCGGCGATGATTACCACCATGGTAACTTCGGGCTTGTTATCCGCCTCCGCGGCGTCTTCCTCCTTGCCCTTCTTGCGCGCCTTCGGCCGGGATGTTCCCTTCGCTTCCTTGCGCGTCGCCAGATAGAGCTTCACGATTTGGTCGGCTTTGAGACTCTCGAAATCCGCGCTGTAGCCGGGAAGTTTCGGGTCGCTCCCTTTCAGCTCTTTCAGTTCCTTGGCGGTGTAGCGTTTGGGCCGGCCCTTTTCGTCGAAATCGGCGGGCGGCTGCAAGATGCGCACCTTGACGTCGTCGCTCGGCCGGACCTCCACATCGCGCATGACCTGGCCGATGCGGAAGCCGTAGCCGGACGGCTGCAGGACCGGTTGCGGAATCTGCACGGTGAGGAGCTTCTGCGCCCCCTCGACGCGGGCGATCTTGCAAATCAGCGCGCCGACCGGCACGAGCTTGTCCTTGGCCTCTGCCTTGTCGGGCTTTTCTGACTTCTTGGCCGGTTTCTTGTCCTCGGCCAGCACCGGCCCCAGAAGAGCCAGCGCCAGTCCAAGGCACAGCCAGCCTCCGGCCAGTCGCATGATCTTCGCGGAGAGATTCATTTCACCGGCTCCGACACGATGACAATCATAATGGCTTTCTTGGGCTCCTTGACGTCGGCGGCGTCCTTGTCCTTGCTCTTCGATTTATGTGCCGCTTTTTCCAGGTGGACTTCCACCGTTTGCTCGGGCTTGAGACTCTCAAAGTCGGCTTCATAGCCGGGGGCCTTGAGATCGGAACCCTTGAGCGCGCGTTTCTCTTTTTCGGTGAGCTTTTTCGGTTTGCCTTTATCGTCGTATTCGACCGGGAGCAGCAGCGTGCGCACTTTCATGTCGTCGACGGCGACGCAGTCGATCCGCTTGACGTCATCCTTGAAAGTGACCAGGTTTTGCTGGTTCTTCATGATTTCGACCTGGATGCTGCGGATGGAGTTGGGATCGCGATTGCCGACTAGTTGCCGTTGCAGGTTGGCGATGTTCTGGGCAGCGCCGGCATTATCCTGCGGAATCTTGGTGGTGACGCGCACGGTGAAGGTGCGTTCCTTCGGGTCGATCTTGACCAGCTTGCCCCTGAGAAAATCCGTGCGGACCTTGTCCTTGCCAGTCTTCTTGGCCGGCTTGGCGTCTTTCTTGTTGGACGTATCGGACGGATCGTCGCTGGGGGCGGCGGCCAGAAAGCCCGCCAGCACAAGCAGCAAGGCGCTGGTGGAGTAGAACGGAATTAATTCCGTTCTACCGAGAAGGCGTCGCATTGCAAAACTCCTCTCGCACCGTGGTCAAATTCCACTTCCCCAGCGTCAATTTAACCCAGCGCGGCGTGCGACACAATCAAATTCCGCAAAGTCAGCGGATCGGCATCACCGGCTGGATGGGGCTCTTGTAGTGCGTGCTCGGAAACGAGCTGGGAGGCGGGTATGGACTGGAGCCGAAGCCGCGCTGCATGAAAGCCGGCAGCGACAGGTTGGAAAAGAAGTTACGGATACTGAACGATGAATTGGCCTGCGACGGCAACGAAGGATTCACGATCGCCGTCCGCGTGTCGATCGGCGTGAACTTGATGTCGCGTGGACTTATCGGCCGCAGGAAGCTGTTTGTCTGGGCCGAAACCACGCCTGTCGCCGCCAGCAAGAGCGCCGCCGAGCAAATAAAAGTGCGCAAGATGGACCTCCGTTTCCCAAATGGGAATCTGCCGATATGTTCCGGCTGGAATAAGGGGTGAGAAGAATAACAAGTGCCCGGCTGGTGTCAATGCCGAAATCCGGCATTATGTGCCGAGCAGCCCGAAGAAGTAACCTCGCCAGGTAACCCCGCCACATTGGCGAGAGTGGCGGTGTTGCTTCTGGTCTCAAGCACATATTCCGAAAGAGGTTATGATGATGGGCGAGTCACTCCGCCACGCCTTCATAGGAATCAGGTCAGTGGGTTCCAGACAGCTTTTTTGTGCAAAGCCATCCAGGATTGAATCATGCCGTTTTTTCCATTCTTAACCCCAGTTTGACCCCTGTTCCAAACAAACCGTCGCTACTTTCAAAAATCCAGCTGCAGAGGACAACTAGCCTATTGATTACCGCCGCATTGCCGTGTAACTTTAAGCAAAATGGCTGGTTTGGGATAAATGAGAGCCATGAACAAACTGGTCGTCTTGTTCCTTCCGGCTGGCGCGGTTGCCTTTCCGAACGTATCTTGTTCGGGCCACGGGTAATGGATGCTAAATCTGATCTCGCGGGGAGTTCCGAAGGATTTGCTCCTCGGTTCGCGGTCGGCTGTACCGTCGCTAACAGTCTGTTGAAAAAGGTGTCTGGAACCCTCAAGGCATGCGAAAAACCGGAGAGTTATTCTACCCGGAAGGTTCCAGACACCTTTTTCAACAGACTGCTGGCCGCAGCTGAACCTGGCAAGGCCAAGCCAACCGGAGCTGGTCCATGCGCAGGGTTGTTGTCACGGGTCTGGGCATTGTCGCGCCGAATGGGATTGGCAAAGACGCCTTCTGGTCGGCCTGTCTCAGCGGCCGCAGCGGCGTCGGGCCGATTCGCAGCTTTGACGCGTCCGGCCACCCGGTAAAAATCGCCGCGGAAGTGCACGACTTCGATGCCGGCGCCTATCTCACCAACGGCCACCGCAAGAGCCTGAAGGTCATGAGTCGCGCCATGCAATTTGCCGTCGGCGCGGCCGGGATGGCTGCTCAGGACAGCGGCCTGGAAATGACGCGCGAGAACCCGGAGCGCGTCGGCGTCGTCATGGGCACGGGCATCGTGCCGGTCGACCTGGCCGAGCTGGCGCCGGCCCTGGTGGAAGCTTGCGACGAGAATGGCCGTCTCGTGCCGGCGCGGCTGGGACGGCATGGCGGCTCCGCCCTGTTCCCGCTGTGGATCCTCAAGCACTTGCCCAACATGGTGGCGGCGCATATTTCCCTGCTCCTCAACGCCCAGGGGCCCAACAGCACTGTCACCACCGCCTGCGCCGCCGGAACGCAGGCCGTCGGCGAGGCCTTCCGGCTCATCGAGCGCGGCGACGCCGACATCGTCTTCGCGGGCGGCGCCGACAGCCGCATGGATCCGTTGCTGCTCCTGGCTTACACGGCCCTGGGCGCGCTCAGCCGCGCGGACAGGCCGCCCGCCGAGGTGTCGCGGCCCTTCGACGCCTATCGCGACGGCTTCGTGCTCGGCGAGGGCGCCGGCGTGCTCGTGCTCGAGGAGCTGGAGCGCGCCCGGCAACGCCAGGCCACCATCTACGCCGAGGTGCTCGGCTTCGGCAGCAGCTTTGACGCCTACGCCGTCACCAGGCCCGACCCCGAGGCCCGCGGCGCCGCCCGCGCCATCGAATGGGCCTTGAAGGAAGCCCGCGTCGATCACCGCGACATCGACTACATCAATGCCCACGGCACCAGCACGCGCCTCAACGACCAGATGGAAACCGTGGCCGTCAAGCGCGTCTTCGGCGAAGGCGCGCGGGCCCTGCCGCTGTCGTCGATCAAGTCCATGGTCGGCCACCTGATCGGCGCCGCCGGCGCCGTGGAGGCGGCGGCCCTGGCCCTGACGCTCAAGGACGGCGTCCTGCCGCCGACCATCAATCTCACGCAGCGCGACCCGGAATGCGATCTCGATTACGTGCCGAACACCGCCCGCGATTATCCCGTCCGCACCGCCATGTCCACCAGTTTCGGCTTCGGCGGCCAGAATGCCGCCCTGGTCATGCGCGGGCTGGCGGGCTAACTGACCGTGTCCTGTCGCGCGGAGCCACGACTGACGGCCCGCTGCTCCCTCAGGACGGCACTACCTGCCTTGCGTCCAGCAGTTGCTTGAGCCCGCTCAAGGCCGGCGTGAACTGCGGCTGCTCGGCCAGGGCGGCGCGCCATTGCGCTTCCGCCTCCGCCAGCCGGCCCTGCTCGCGGTAGAGCACCGCCAGGTTGTGCCGCGCCTTGTGGCTGCGCAGCCCCGTGTCCAGGCTGGCGAAGTGACTCCCTTCCCAGTGCTCCATGAGATGCAGGAAGCAGCGCTCCGCGCCCACCCGGTCGCCGTGCTCGCGCCGCACCAGGCCCTCCTGGAACAGCAACTCGCAATCCTGCGGATAATGCTGCTGTCCCGTACCGCAGGCCGCCAGCGCCTGCTCGTGCTCGCCCAGCTGGCGATGGCACTGCACGATCAGGGCGTACAGCTTGCGCACGATGGAATCCCCCGCCTGCGAGCGCTCCAGGCTGCGCTGCAAGAGCGGCAGCGCCTCGCGCACCTGGCCCAGTTCCTGAAACACGCAGCCCAGGTTGAAGAGCGTGAACGGATCGTCCGGATGCTCGGCATTCTCCAGGTGCAGGAGCCGCAGATCGCGCTCCAGCTTGCGCCGCCGCAAGGCCGCATCCTGGTAGCCGACGTGCTGGATCACGACCTCCGCCCAGCGCACCTCGCCGCCGCGCAGCCGCACTGCCGGCAAGATCTGCTCGTGCACGCGGTATTTCCAGCGGATGTCCAGCTGATTCGGAAACAGCCGCACATGGTCTACCACCGTGGCCGTGCCGGACACCGGATCGGGCAGGCACAGGCACTTCATGGCATAGGCGGCATTCTCCTCCTTCAAGCCGGCGAACAGCGCGCGCAGCCGGGTCCGGTTCTCTTCATCCAGCCGGTCGTCGGCATCCAGCCACATGATCCAGCGTCCCGTGGCATGCCGCAGACATTCATTCCGCGCCGCCGCAAAGCTATCCACCCAGGCAAAGTCAAACACCCGCTCCCCAAACCCCGCCGCAATCTCCTTGGTCCGATCCACGGAACCGGTGTCCACAATAATCTTCTCCGCAAACAGATCCCCCGTGGATTCCAGGCACGCCGCCAGGTTGTCTTCCTCATTCCTGACGATCATGCACAGCGAGACGCCCAATGCCTCACGCAGAGGCGCAGAGAGCGCGGAGCGGGAGCATTCGCTGCCGGCGCTGTCTGGAGTGCCGTGGCTCGATACCGCTTTGGATTCAGCACCCTCGCCCTGGCATGAGTTCTCTCGTTTCTCTGCGTCCTCTGCGCCTCTACGTGAGCCGTTCTCTATCAACCGATACCCCGCCACGCGCTCCTCGCCCCACTTGGCCTTGAAGCGCTCGAAGTTCCCCGTGAGCTGTTCCCGGCAATTGACCCCCAGCCCCTGAAAGGTGCGGTTGCCGAAATGGTGCACGAACACATCCTGCGCCAGCAGCAGCTCGAACCCCGCCTGCCGCGCCCGCACGCACAGGTCATCGTCATCGAAGAAGCCCAGCCCAAAGCGCTCGTCAAAGCCACCGATCTTGTCCAGCACCTCGCGGCGCACGAGCAGGCAGAAGCCGGTCAAGCGCTCCACGCGCTGCGCCTTATTGGCAAACTTGTTGCGCTGCCGGACCGCGAAGCCCGGCAAGCCGCTCAGCTCCTGATAATCGACGCCGATCTGCTGCGGCTGCGAACTGAAATTGGTCACCGGCCCCACCATGCCGACCTTGGGCCATTCAAACAAACTCCAGCGAATCAACCCCTCGAGCCAGCCCTCGGTGACAATGGTGTCATTATTGAGAAAGACAACATACCGCCCCCGCGCCCGTTGCAGCCCCTGATTACACCCCGCCGGAAAGCCGACATTCGTGTCATTGCAAATAATCTGGAACGGCATTACAGGCCCCAGCGGGCCAGCCATGGACAGCCGCGCTCTGAGCCCCGGCGGGGCGGCCGTGGATAGCCAGGCGGCGTGAGCCCCTGGAACAGCGGCCGCATGGTTGTGTTCCAGCCCTGGAAGGGCGGCAGAATCAGGCCGGCATTCCGCCACTGCCGCCCTTCCAGGGCTCGGTCGCATGAGGCGCTCGTCCCTCCAGGGACTCGCGTCCTTGGCTATCGACTGCCGCCTCTCCGAGGCTCCAACCGGTCCAGCGCCCGGCCCGCCCAAGCGCCTGCCGATTTCCGCCAGATACTCCGCCGTGCCGTCCGTCGAGCCGTTGTCCACGAGCACCAGCTCATAGGGCGGCCGGGTGTGCCGCAGCACGCTCTCCAGGCATTGCCGGGTGTACTCCACCTGGTTGCAGCACAGGATAATGATGGAGGCCAGCTCATCGCCCACCGGCGGGCACTGGGTAATCCAACCATCCGCCTGCACCGCCTGCGGCGCCGCCCTGAGCAGCAGCCGCCGCTCGCGCGCCAGCCGCCGCTGGTCCAACCCCCGCTGCGCCGCGCCATAGGCCTGAAAGAGCAGCCGCGCCGCCTGGTTATCGAACGGATCGGCATGCGCGGCCTGGCGCAAATGTTCGATGCTCTCCGCCGCCCGCCCGGCCTTGAGCAGGTTGACGCCCAGCATGGCCCGCGACACCGGCAAATCCGGCCGCGCCAACACCGCCTCATAGCCATACGCTACATCGCCCGTCAGCTCGGCGAGCAAAAGGCTCAACCGCCACTTCACCAGCCGAAGCTTGGCTTGCGCCTCCCGCGCCGGCAATCCCGCATACATCCACCCCGCCCGTTCCCACTCCACCCGAAAGAAGTCAAAGCCCGTAGGAAAGTGCGGCCCATCCATCCACACCGGAACCGACCACGATGAAAATGCCGCCGACCTCTCGCCACGGCAGCCCGCCGCTCCAGCAAGGGTCACGCCTGCTGGCGCTTCTTGAGGTTGCGCATTTTCTCTATAGCCCCGGTCTCGCCGGACCCCTGCCGGCTCGTCCGGCAGGTGAAGCAGTTCGGCAGCTAGCAAGCGCTGTTGTCCTTCACCGTCGACCCCTGCCGGCTCGTCCGGCAGGTGAAGGAGTTCGTCGGCTGGTTGCGGACTGGCTGCTTGAACTGCTTCACCCGCCGGACGAGCCGGCAGGGGTCGAGGCGAACTCGGGCGGGAGGTTCTAGCCTGCCGAACTGTTTCACCTACCGGACAAGCCGGCAGGGGTCCTAACTCTTGCAAAAAGGGCGACTTCACAACCGCAGCGGCAGGCTGACGTGCCGGCGCACACGCGGAGAACGCACGGCAATCTTGCACAACCCCCAACGTCCGCCGCGCCTGCTCGACGGCCGCCTCGCGTTTGCCGGACACCGCCAGCGCCTCCGCCAGGTTCAGCCCGGCCATGACATTCTGCGGATCGCTATCCGCCGCCCTGCCGAAATGCCCCGCCGCCACGGCCGCGTTCCCCGGCTGCTCTATCACCCCCAGGGTATTATGCAGCCCCGCATCATGCGGCGACTGGATCGAAGCCCCCGCCAGGTCCCGAGCCAGCTCCGCATCCGCCTGCCCGCTCGACAGCACCTCCCACACCCGCGCGTACAAGGATTCATTCGCAGCCTGACCGGCCGCTGCATCCCGAGCAGTATTGTAACCCGCCGCGCCAGCAAGGGCCCTCGCTCGGGGACTCACATCCCCAGCCAGCCGCTTCCGTGCCCGCTCCTCCAACACCTCCCACTCATCTTCAATGGTTGTAACATGCCGCTCCCACAATTTCTCAAATGTATATTCCCCCACCCGCCTCCGACCCGCCTCGGCGATCTTCTTGCGTTCTTCCTCATGCTCCAAATAATATTCCAACAACTCCTCCAAATTATCATCACCATACAACACACACTCCGGAAATGGGGACTGGCTCCCTATCTCCTCTGCGTTCTCTGCGCCTCTGCGAGAAATGTCTTCCTTCCCACGGAAGTAGTCCCGGATTTCGACATTCTCCCTCTCCTGACATAGCAAAGCTCCAGCGGCCGCCGCCTCCATAGCACGCTTGTTACACTCCCCGCGCACGCTGCGGTTAACCCAACTTCCGCAGTTATCGGGGTGATATATAAGAAATCCCCGTGTTTTCCGCATGTCGGGCTGAAAAGTTGGCACTACATTTTGCTACATTTGATGCATTCCCGCCGGCAGTCTCAGACGCTGCGG